>Ga0224505_10000022_pt1 | contig 116428 bp, 111 predicted proteins | sample SF_Jan12_sed_USG_FD_169102 | JGI IMG/M metagenome (GOLD analysis project Ga0224505, IMG submission 169102) | Sediment microbial communities from San Francisco Bay, California, United States - SF_Jan12_sed_USGS_4_1 | ecosystem: Environmental > Aquatic > Marine > Sediment | place: USA...
GATACCACCAAGCCAGGCTGTTCCAGGTATTATTAACAATACGGCAGCAATCAATTCAAGTGTTCCAACAGCAATCCTTCCCCAGGGTTCTATACCCACGGTGGTAAATATGTACACGGATTCCTCAGCGCCGGTAAACTTAAAAAACAACGTCTGAAACAGAACAAAAGCCGCTACCAAGCGCGCGGCCCAATAAAACACAGGAGAGGCATTTTTCATAGCACAACAAAGTTATGCTATTAATTACAAAGTCTACTGTCAGCTAAGCGACAGCTATTTAGTATTTTGCTGTCCTAAAATGATTTCTGTATGAAACCTTTCGAAGTAGATCCTGATATCGCCCTGGCAAAAACCATTTCTACAGACTTCTATCTTGAAGCTGCATACTTTGAATTGGCGAAAGAAAAGATTTTCAGCAGAACCTGGCATTTTGTCGGAGACAATGACCAAGTAAAGGATTCAGGATGGATAACCCCTGTCACCTTACTGGAAAAATACCTGGATGAGCCTCTCCTGCTTTCGCGTGATGATGCCGGTGAGCTACATTGTATTTCCAATGTTTGCACGCACCGGGGTAATCTTCTCATTGAAAGACCCTGTAAACTTCATGACATCCGATGCAAGTACCACGGACGTAGGTTTAACCTAGATGGTAAATTCATTTCAATGCCTGAATTCAAGGAAGTAGCAAATTTTCCAAGTGATGAAGATAATCTGGTTAAACTTCCGCTGTTTCAATTTGGCAAATGGCTTTTCACCTCCGTCCGTAAAGCGCACAGCCCCAACGATTTTTTTGGCAGTATGATGGAACGTGTGGGATGGATGCCTTTCGAAGAGTTTTACTACAGACCCGAACTCTCGCACGATTATATAGTCAATGCGCACTGGGCGTTGTACTGTGAAAATTACCTTGAAGGTTTTCATATACCCTATGTTCACGCCGGGCTTAGTAACATGATAGACTATGGACAATACACTACTGAACTTTATCGATATTCTAATCTTCAAATTGGGTTAGCAAGAGAAAGCGATGCCGTATTTGAATTTCCAACTTCATCGCCAGACTATGGCAAGAAGGTGGCCGGGTATTACTTCTGGGTATTTCCCAACATGATGTTCAATTTCTATCCATGGGGCCTCTCCATCAACATCGTGAGGCCTATCGGGATATCAAAATCAAAAGTATCGTTCTTGTCCTATGTATGGGATGAAAGCAAGTTGCGCCAAGGTGCCGGGGCTAATCTTCACCAAGTGGAAATGGAAGATGAGGATGTTGTAGAGCAAGTTCAAAAAGGTATACGTTCTAGATTCTATAGACATGGCAGATACTCCGTAAAAATGGAAAAAGGTACGCACCATTTTCATGGCTTATTGGCTGATTTCTTAAAGTGAATGAATCATTGAAATCCATCATGATTCTGTTTCAGAAAGCTGGCAATTAACAAGACGTCGAAGCAGGTAGATATACAGTATTGCATCATTCTAGATCTGTTATATTCCATCTGCGTCCCCGGACTATAAATATTTTACCTTCACCGATTGCCAAAGGTGAATCAATGTTATGGGTATAAATTGTACCTGTACCAAGGCCCTGTGGAGTAGATAAGCGGTAATTGGCAGCGAATTGACATATGGCATTTAGTCCAATGTTTGATTCCAGCGCCGACGTAATCCACCAATCAATTCCCAAATGCTTTGCAACCTCAATCCATTCCGCGCACCCTGAGAGTCCCCCATGCAAGGTTGGCTTAAGAACAACAAATTGCGGTCTTAGCCGGGTGAGTAACTTAACTTTAACATCGTGAGTTTCTTTACCAATTAATTCTTCATCGAGCGCGACAGGCACTGGAGAGATACGACAAAGTTCTTCCATTTGAGGAAGATTGGGCGGGATAGGTTGTTCAATTGAATGAATGTCGAATTTTTCCAGTGCTTGCAGACGTGATATCGCATCTTCTCTGAATGCCCCATTTGCATCAAGCCTAATGGTTAGATATTCTCCTGAATATCGCTTTCTGATATATGAAAGTACTTCGCACTCTTGGTCAAAGTCCAGCCCCCCCACCTTCAATTTTATACATTTGAACCCCTGCGCTATTTTCTGGTCTATCTGACGAATCATGAATTCCCGTTCACCCATCCATATGAGTCCGTTAATGGAAATAGGCATACCGGACACAAAATCATTTCTAAAAATTATCCGCTTGCCACCATTGAATAAATCCAATATGGCAGTCTCAACACCAAAAGTGATACTTGAGAAGCCGGATGGAATAATCTCATGCAACGATAAATAGGGGAACGCTCCCACGTTTCTTAGTGATGGGATCTTCCGGATAGTCTCTGCTAAGAAGTCCTCAAAGTCAGGTATGGCGTCAAAGCTCAGGCCAGGCAGCGGTCCGCATTCACCAATGCCAAAAATCCTGGGATCCTTTTCATCCCATATTTTTATAAACCATGAAGTCTTATCCTGCATTGGTCCGCGTGATGTCCGGGCCCTAAAATTAAATTTGAATACCTTCTTGGATGAGGAAGCTTGCAATGCCATATAGCTGGATATGCAGCGAAAATAAAGGTTTTAGAATTAACTTTGGATTTTCCCGGTTATGCAACTAGACGTCGACGATTTTATTTATTCCCTTTCTGCGGAGCAAATAGCCGTTTACCCATTGGATTTGCGTGACCATTCGAAGCTGTTGGTTTATCATAAGGGGCAAATCGAGCATGAACTCTTCTATTCCGTTGCAGATTATCTACCTGTAGAAAGCTTATTGGTTTTTAACGACACAAAAGTTATTCCAGCTCGGTTACATTTTCAAAAAGGTACAGGGGCTGTAATTGAAATCTTCTTGTTAAATCCGGTGCTGCCATCATCCATGGTGCTGGAGGCCATGCAGGCTGAAAACGCGTGTACCTGGAAGTGCACGATAGGAAACCTTAAGCGATGGAAAGAAGGAGACAGCCTTATAAGTAGGTTTCGTGGTGGGACCATAGAAGCTACATTGGCAAGCAAAGCGGATGGACTAGTCAAGTTTAAATGGAATACTGCACAAAACTTTGCCACTGTAATAGCCCTTATCGGTGAAACTCCGTTGCCACCTTATCTGAAACGAGAAGCCGAAGAAGCTGATCGTGAGCGATACCAGACTATTTACTCTCGCTGCGAAGGGGCGGTTGCAGCCCCAACGGCTGGGTTGCATTTCACCCCTGCTATATTTGAGTCTCTCCGGAAGAAGAAAATTAAAACCGATTTTGTTACCCTTCACGTTGGCGCGGGAACTTTTCAACCGATAAAAGCCAGGAATGCCGCAGCGCACATTATGCATACCGAACAGCTGGCCGTAAGCCGAGAGAATGTTGAAAACCTGCTACGGTCGAAGTATGTCACTGCCGTTGGAACAACCTCATTGCGTACTATTGAGAGTTTATACTGGTATGGGGTCAAACTTTTGAAAGATCCTAAGGCTTCATTCATCATCAATCAACACGATCCATATCAATTCCAAGGGAATTTGCCTTCACGCAAGGCCGCATTAACTGCAATACTAGGGTATATGGACGATCATAGAATAACAAGTATTTCGGGAGAGACTTCTATCTATATCTTACCTGGCTATACTTTCAAAAGTTGTGAAGCACTTATTACCAATTTTCATCAGCCAGGTTCTACGCTGATTTTACTAATTGCGGCATTCATAGGAGATGATTGGAGGGAAGTATACCAGCAAGCACTGGCGAACAAGTATCGCTTTTTAAGCTATGGAGATAGCTCCTTATTAATACCCGGTACAAAAAAACAAAAATGACGTTAATTTTTCAGCACCACTTTAGTCTTCTTAGGTTTTTTGGAGGATTATAATCAATTTTAATGGCGATTTGAATGAAAGCGCATTTTACCGAATATATCGATTTCAAAACCTCATTATTTGGGAGTTTGTTGGTGCTTATTAATCAGTCATCTGTTAAGATCCATGACCACAACGAGCCTCAAATTCTGTATTCAAACAACCTAATAGCAGAGACCTTAATTATTCACCATGGCAATTGAAATTGACGCCCTCATTATTTTTGCCGATCGCGACAATGTTGCCACAAGCAATGCTGAAGTGGGATGGGTATTGCAATTCAAGAAATTCCTCGAGGTGATGCTAACGCAGTTGCTGGGTGAAAAACCAAACATCCTGCTCAAAGGCGAGTATGATACCATGACCTCACCAAAACTGGACAACGTTGCTGTTCTGATACCAATTCTTTCCAAAGATTTTATACAATCGCAACGCTGCCTGGAGAACCTTGACTCCTTTCACAAGAAGATTGAATCCTCACCTGACAGTAGTAAGCGGATTCTTAAAGTATACAAAGCTCCACTATCATTGCAAGAGCAGCCTGCTCAGTTGCGTGAATTGCCCGAATATCGAATGTACCAACTAGATCCTGACTCAGGCGAAATTCGGGAGTATATAGATTACTTTGGGGCAGATGCTGGCCGCCAGTATTGGATGGAACTGATCGATATAAGTTATGGTATCAGGGAAGTACTCGCAACAATAAAACATGGCACCGCTACCTTGCCGGTAAAAAATATTTATAATCGAAAAACCATCTATTTAGCTGAAACCGGTGACGACCTTACCGTACAACGAAATATAATCAGTCGTGAATTGCAGCGGCTGGGATACGCGGTTTTACCCATCCATCCGCTTCCAGGAGATCTTACTAATCTTGAGAGGGTTGTCCGTAAATACCTGTCAGTATCCGACGTTTCAATACACCTCATAGGAAGTGCTTTTGGCAAAATTGCGGATGGGACGGACCGTTCTGTGCTTGAAATTCAAGATAAGCTTGCGGTAGAAAAGAGCGTTGACGCAAAACTAAAACTGGGAAATTTTTCCCGACTTATCTGGATATCTCCTAAACTTAGCAACGCCAGCGATCGCCAGAAGAAATTCATTGAGACGCTGAAACGCGACGCCGAAGTTCAGGAAGGTACCGAAATCCTTCAAACACTTCTGGAAGACTTTAAAAGCATTATTCGCGAAGAACTTGAGGATGCCAGCGAAAAAAAAATATTGGAGGAAACAGGTGGACGCGCGATATATTTGATGCACGATAGAATCGATCACAATGCTGTAAAACCATTTATAGAACTTATTGAAAAAGCCGGATTCAATATTCTGATGCCTGCATTTGATGGTCAGCTGCTTGATCTTCGCCACAGGCATGTTGAAAACCTGCGCAATCTCGATGCGGCTATTATTTTCAAAGGAAAAGTAAATGAACAATGGGTCCGCATGAAGGCGCTTGAATTGTTAAAAGCACCGGGCTTTGGCAGAAAGAAACCGATCATTGCAAAAGCAATTGTTACCGCCACTGGATTAATCGCCGACAAGGAACCTTTCAAGGACCTTGATTTAAGAGTTATTGACGGTGATCAGCAACAATCGCTCAATGCTCTACGATCTTTTCTGCAAGAATTTGAGTCTTGATACAACCCAATTATGGCATTATATGCTCCGTTGCGTTCAGCAGTCACAACCAGGCAATAGGGCAACATAATACGTCTTTAAGACAATTGCTATTGAGGTGTGGCTGATCAATGGCTTTTTTATCGTCAGAAAATCGCTAAAATTTTATAATTTCTAACCTCTTTGGAGGATACTATTACTTATTCTATTTTTAGCAGCTAAATAACCTCTTACCCATTACATGGAAATTTTCCTGCACGCTGAGGCATGGCTCGCTTTATTGACCCTAACGTTTTTCGAAGTCGTTCTTGGTATTGATAATATTATCTTCATTTCCATTGTTTCCAACCGATTACCTATTGAAATACGCGCCAGAACGCGAAATATGGGACTTCTGCTCGCCATGGTTGTACGCATACTCCTGCTGCTGACAATCACATGGGTAATGAAGTTTAAGGAAGCACTGTTCACGATACCCGACAACTTCATTTTCCAGGAGGAATTGCCCATTAGTGGTCGAGACCTTATTCTGATCTTTGGCGGCTTATTCTTGATTGCAAAAAGTACCCGAGAGATAAACCATGAAATGGAAGGTGAAGATGATACGATTGAGGCTGGAGGAGTAGGAAAAACAAATGTGGCAGGAATTATTCTTCAAATCATCCTGCTCGACATTATCTTTTCGTTCGACTCCATACTCACGGCTGTAGGCCTGACGCAATATGTCATCATCATGATCATTGCCGTTATCCTTTCAATCGGCATCATGATCATTTTTTCCGGGGCAATCAGTAATTTTATTAATAAGCACCCTTCCATGGAGGTGCTTGCATTAGGCTTTCTAATCCTGATTGGCTTTATGCTCTTTTTGGAAGGATTGCATAAGGAAGTGCCCAAAGGATATATCTATTTCGCCATAGTTTTTTCGATGATTATTGAAATGGTAAACATCAGGGTTAGAACCAGGCGCAAAAAAGCTAAGGAAGAATTTCATGAATAACGATGAACTACTACGTTATCCGGCAGGAAGGTTCATTCCCAAGGACGTCTACTCAGTAGAGGATATGCAATATTGTATTAGCCAGCTTGAGAAGCTTCCGCTGGATGTTGAAAAGATCGTCAATGTATTCACGACTAAACAACTCGACACTCCGTACCGGGCCGGCGGGTGGACTGCCCGACAGGTCGTACACCACCTTGCCGACAGTCATATGAATGCGTTTATCCGAACAAAGTGGGCTCTTACAGAGGATACTCCGACTATAAAAGCCTACAACGAAAAGGCATGGGCTGAAACCCCTGAAACAAAACTTGACCCGGCTCTTTCCATTGCCCTATTGAAGGCGCTCCACGACAAATGGATTTCATTACTCCAAAATCTTGGCCCAAATGACTTTAAGCGAGAATTCTTACATCCTGTAACCAAGAAGCTAACCCCGATGGACCGTAATATTGCAATATATGCTTGGCATGGAGAACACCACTGCGCTCACCTTAGGATTGTTGCCAATCTCAAGTAATTGCGTACACCTTGATTCTTGACTACCATCGGCCACGTCTTCTTTTCAATGCACACCTTGAAACAATTTTCCCTGCAATGCTGCGGCGCGTGAATAATGTTTCATATCAACGCGAAAGAATACAAACCACTGATGATGATTTTCTGGACCTGGACTGGCTTCGCCAGGATTCGAAAAAGCTAGTGATTATATCACATGGATTGGAGGGGAATTCAAGCCGGGCATATATGAAGGGAATGGCCTTTGCTTGCAGCCTCAACAAATTCGATGTGCTCACCTGGAATTTCAGAGGCTGCAGCGAGGAGATGAATCGACAACTGCGATTCTACCACAGCGGTGCAACTGAAGACCTTGATCGGATTGTTCAACATGCTATTCAGAAAAAATACACAGAGATTAATCTAGTGGGATTCAGCCTGGGAGGAAATATTACGCTAAAATACTTGGGGGAAAGAAAAACCTCCCCGCTGGTTAGAAAGGCTGTCGTTTTTTCTGTACCCGTAGATTTACACGCAAGCTGTCTGAGGATATCCAAACCTTCTAATTTGGTTTACGCCAGACGTTTCTTGAAGAGCTTGAAAGAAAAAGTGATCCAGAAATCATTGTTGATGCCTGGTCTTGACACACGAAACATCGAAAAGATTCACACACTCGTACAATTTGATGACCGGTACACAGCCCCGTTGCATGGCTTCCATCATGCCCTGGATTATTATAAAAAATGCAGTTCCATTCATTTCCTGGATTCAATAAGAATCCCTACACTGCTCATAAGTGCCAAGAACGATCCTTTTCTAAGTGAAGAATGTTATCCTATCAAACAATTGCAAAATCATGTCTTCATGAAATTTGAAAGCCCAAAATATGGTGGGCATGTCGGGTTTGCGCAATTCAATAGAAACGGATTGTATTGGTCCGAGGAGAGAGCACTTTCTTTCTTAACGTAAGAAATATTCTCCTTACCTTGGCATCGGGTAAAAGAATTTGCAATGATAGATCGATATAGTATTACAGCCTCCTCGGTAAAGATTCATGAGCGATTTCATTCCGAGGTACTGGATACATACATTCCAAGATACAATGCTGCCCCGACTCAATTACTTCCGGTAATAACGCAGGACACCCCGCATGGAGTTTCCACTTTTTATTGGGGCACTTCGCCCGCATGGTCAAAGAACAAAGCGCTAAGCGAAAAAATCATCAACATAAGGGCTGAAACAATCCTCGAAAAGCCGGCACTAAGAAAAGCCATGATGAAAACTCGATGTCTGGTACCCGCTGACGGTTTTTACGCATGGAAAAAAGTCGGAAAGAAAACCTCAATCCCCTATCGATTTATTCTTGCTGACCAGGAGCTATTTTCCTTTGCCGGGATATGGGAAGAGTTTGAAGATACAGAAGGTAATGAGCTGCATACTTTTTCAATAATTACAACTCCTGCTAATGCAAGTGTTAATGCTATTCAGGATAGGATGCCAGCGATCTTGACCCCAGCATCGGAGAAAATCTGGATGGAAAGGGAAAGTAATGAAAAGGATTTAATCCAAGCGTTACTTCCCTACCCTGCAGAGATGAATTACTATCCAGTTTCACCCCGAATACACGATAGTAATGCCAATGCCCCTTCCCTTATTATTCCTACACCACCGGCTGATCAATTCGGAAATCTAACCCTGTTCGATTGATTAGAATCCGTCATCCTTCTCCTCATCCTTTGGTTGGGCGTCTGCCTTTTGTCTCTTTTTGTCTTTACCGGGAGCTGCATCATCTCCTGGCTTAGCCGTTTTATCCTTTTTTTTCATGAAGGAAAAAAGTCCCTTTTTCTTTTGCGGCTCGGCCTGCTGAATAACGGGAGCCTTCGACTGTTCATTTTCATCTATATAGTCAAATTCGTCTTCGCTTCGTACTGGTAATGGTAAAGCAGAGGAATCGACGGATTCCTTCTTTTTCCGCTTGAACAGGTTCTTGAAGAATCCTTTCTTTGCCTTCTTGCGCTCTTCTTCCTGATCATATCCCTGGATCAATTGAGATAGTCTGACGTCGGGTAATACGATACTTCGCCGTAAGTACCACATATAATTATCCTGCTCGACATTATACCTGATATCTGATATGAGGTATTTCGGCGTCTTCGCTACATACCTGCCGGTTGTTTCATCGTATATGAGACTATCTGGAAAATCATATTTAAGAAGTCTCAGTTCCTTATCTTTGGAAATAACGTAAACGCTGTCGGCAGTTTCTGCTGTATTGCTTCCCGGAACATCCTCAATGTAGATGCTGTCTATTACAGAACGAGCTGCCAAATCGAGCTCAGCACCAAGTATAACGCCATCCTCACCCAATAACCCTTCTCCCCCTCCAATCTGCAACGAATCAGGAAGCATGACATTAACCGGTTTCATCTCTACCGTTTGCATACTCCGCACTTTTTTCCGATACGAAACCGGCTCAGCAATCAAATACCTGGTTTTGCTTGCCGTTAGTACTTTTGGTGTTGAATCTTCCAGGAAGTAGCTGAATTTCTTCCTCAGCTCATCTTTGTCATAGATAAAAGCACTTTGATATGCAGGACATATCAATCGCTGTGTACAGGCGCAAAGCAATAGGCCAAGACATAGAATTACAAAAAATGGTCTTGCCATGGATAGGGTAAAATCGATCAAAAATAGGAATTTAACCCGGAATATCTTTAAAAATAGGGATTTACGACCAAATGAGTATCAAATTACCTTGAATCTAACGCTGATTTTTGACTTTTCGTCAGTCCAGCCACAACAAGATCATAAGAATTATTGATCCATTGGCAGATATATCGGTCAGGCACAGATCCGTCCATCAAAACCGTAATCCAATGTTTTTTATTCATGTGATATCCTTCCAGTACTGATGGATACCGCTCTCGAAGTTCAACCCCGGTTTCAGGGTCTACTTTAAGGTTAATACTCACAAAATCCTGCACATCACCCAACGCAAACATCTTCCCCATCACTTTGAACACCATGGTATTGTCATCAAAAGGAAAATCTTCTTTGGCGCCTTTTCTAGACAGACAGAAGTTTCTAAATGATTCAATGTTCAAATTACAGTAGTCTTTTTATTATGATATAGATTACGCCAAGCAAAAAAATAATGATCGATATTTTGTTAATACCATGCATCATTTTTATGTTGATATTCGATGGCCTTGAGGGGTCCTTTTTTCGAAAAAAATAAGCCCCAGCTTCACCCAATGTGAAGAATTCTTTCCAACCATTTCCTTTTTCCAATTTGGGATTCGGATCTGCGGATTTGTTGAAATTTTTTTTCACTCGCATTCATTTCTGATTAACTGCCAATAGCATAACCCTCTGACTCATTCATTATTGGCCGCCTCAAGCCAATCGCCATTCTCTCTTATTAGATTGATCAGTTCATCTACGGCCAGTGCCGAAGGGACATTTTTGCGAACAACCTCTTTTCCTTTATACAACGTAATTCTTCCCGGGCCTGAACCGACATAACCATAGTCAGCATCGGCCATTTCGCCCGGTCCATTCACAATACAACCCATGATGCCAATCTTGATTCCCTTCAGATGACTGGTGCGTGATCTGATTTTTCCAGTTGTTTCCTGTAAATCAAAAAGCGTCCTGCCGCACGACGGGCAAGAAATGTATTCTGTTTTAGATATTCGGGTCCGCGTCGCCTGTAAAATATTAAATGCCGTTTCATTGATACTTTTGTCGGAACCACAGTTTTCAGCAGCGATGAATATTCCATCCCCAAGTCCGTCTACAAATAATCCACCAAAGTCAGTCGCCGCATAAAGCTGCAATTGTTCCAGAGAAAGATTCCTGTATGCCTTCCCGATAATTACTGGAACTTCGCAGCCGGCCTCCAATAATGCCACAAACAGTCTTCTTTGCTCCGGCATGCCATGGCTGTTATACGTATCAATAAACAAAACCGCTGTTTTGTCCGCCTTCAGTTTTTCAATCAACGCATTACTGATGTCTTTAAGGCAGGCATAAACAAAGTTTAGTTTATCAGAAAGTTCCACACCCTGAACATACTGCTCTGCACGAATGAAAGGATATGTGCGCTCTTGGCTCTTCTGATTAACCCAGGTTTTATGATTATAAATCAACCCAAGTGTTCCCGGTATGTCGAAATCGATAGGTTTATCACCCAAAAATATATAATCACAGGCTGTGTCAGTGATGTGCCACTTATCCAGTGGAACAGCGTATCTGTACCCAAGCGCATAAAGGGAAGCCGGAGTAGTTTTATCCTTCAACGAAAAATCAGCGATAACGCGAGGCACGTGGTGTGCCCCACCGATATTCAATACTTGCCTTGTCTTCCGCCTGTTATAGACAAAAGGTGTAATAGGATATTGATCAATTGGCGGGATGAAATCATGGCCGGCTCGGGTATCATAACGCCTGGCTAGATCGTATGCGACTGGTACCTCGGCTTCTGGCTCTTCCGTAAGTGAAACCCTAATAGTGTCACCCAAACCATCTTCCAACAAGGTTCCAATGCCTACCGAGGACTTTATTCTTCCATCTTCCCCATCACCTGCTTCAGTAACACCAAGATGCAACGGATAAGGCTTAAAACCTTCTTCATCCATCTTTTGCACCAACAACCGATAAGCCTGTACCATCACCTGAGGGTTACTGGACTTCATTGACAGAACAATATTGTAGAAGTTTTCATCCTCACAAATTCGCAGAAACTCAAGTGCAGATTCGACCATTCCGGTAGGACTATCACCATACCTGCTCATGATTCTATCCGACAAGGAACCGTGATTTGTACCAATGCGCATGGCCGTACCATACGCCTTGCAGATCTTGACCAGTGGAATGAATTTATGCCGAATACGATCAAGCTCTGCCTGATAAGACGCCTCTGTGTATTCGATTGACTCAAATCGCTTCTTGTCAGCATAATTTCCAGGATTGATACGGACCTTTTCTACAATTCGTGCAGCAAGCTCAGCGGCATTTGGGGTGAAGTGGATATCTGCAATAAGTGGCGTAGTGTAGCCTCTCATTTTTAATTCTCGCTTAATGAGTTCCAGGTTTTTTGCCTCTTTAATGCTAGGGGCAGTGATCCTGATGTATTCGCATCCAGCCTCTATCATGCGTATCGACTGTTCCACTGAGCCCAGCGTATCCATGGTATCAACAGTTGTCATGGATTGAATTCTAATCGGATGCACTCCACCCATTGGAACATCCCCAATCTTTACTTCGATTGTATTCCTACGGCTGTACTGAACGAGGTTGTTGCAGTAGAGTTTCGCGCTGGCCACTTGTGAATTCACTGATTCCTGGTTTATTTCAAATTTAACCTTAAAAAGGTGATATTGTTTATGCCCTACTTTAACAGATAGCCTTACTGCATGGAAAATTACAAATCTCCAAGCTGAGGCCGAATAATGATTTCTTCAACTACGCTCCTGTCTGATAAGGCATTAGCGCTGTAGATCGTTTCGGCTACATCTTCTGGTCTCATAAATCGTTCTTCCTCCAAATTGGTTCCATTCCAACTTTCCGTTCGGGTTGCACCAGGCATCACAGCCGTAACACGTATACCAAACGCTTTGACTTCCTCTCGCAAACATTTAGAAAAGCCAAGCAATGCGAATTTTGAAATCGCATAGGAGCCACCATTGGGATAAGCCATAAAACTTGCTACAGAACAAAGGTTAAAAATATGTCCTTTCCTTTTTTCTTTCATCAGGAAAAGTAACCCTCGCGTGGTATTATACGCACTGTAAAGATTGGCATTAATCATGCGCTCCAGGGTACCCTCGGGTTCGGTTGAGATTTCGCCTGGCAAAAAGTTGCCAGCATTATTCACCAGCACGTCCACTGGCCTGTTCAACTTCCTGACAAATTCACAAAAAGAGATGACCTGTTTCTTTTCTGAGAGGTCGGCCTGTTTTATGAAACATTTTACCGTCGGATAAGTCCGCCGCATCGCCTCTTCCAGTTTTTCCAGCGTTTTAACCGTACGTGAGCACGTTGCTATATCAAATCCTTCAGCAGCAAACTTTTCAATGACCGCCCGTCCAATACCCTGCGTACCACCAGTCACTACGATGAGTTTGTTCATGAATGTTAAATGTTAGATTTTTGGGTATCTTTCGCAAGGTAGTAATTGCACTCGTTTATTGCATCATATGATTAGGGATATAGGGCAGTACTTCATTTTTCTTCGTCAGGTTTTCATCAACCGTGAAACTTTTATAACATATTATAAGCTCGTGCTGGAGGAATGCGTGAGCATCGGTATCGGATCATTATTTCTGGTAGCACTGGTATCCACTTTTATGGGCGCGGTAACCACGGTACAAACTGCCTTCAATATGGTTAGTAGTTTTATACCTGACTATGTCATCTCACAGGTGGTACGTGAAATGATAGTATTGGAATTAGCCCCAACGATCATCGCAGTAATCTATGCAGGTAAGGTAGGTTCCAGCATGGCAAGTGGTCTTGGCACGATGCGGATAACAGAACAAATCGATGCGCTGGAAGTCATGGGAATTAATTCAATTTCATACCTGGTATTACCTAAAATTATTGCTTCTCTTATGATGTATCCCATGCTTGTTATTATCGCCGGAGTCTGTGGAATACTGGGAGGTTATCTTGCCGGTACGCTCACTGGCATTGTTTCACCAAATGACTTTGTTTATGGGCTTCGATCCAGCTACAATGAGTTTACAATTACATTTGCACTGATAAAATCATTTGTCTTTGCTTTTTTGGTTGCGTCTATTTCTTCATACAAAGGCTATAACACCAAAGGAGGTGCTTTGGAAGTAGGTATTTCGAGTACACAAGCCGTGACAACCAGCGTAATAGCTGTATTGATCGCTGACTATTTATTAGCCCAACTATTGCTCGCACAATGATCAAAATTGAAAACATAACAAAATCTTTTGGGGACAAATTAGTCATCAACCATATTAGCGGCGTCTTCGAAAAGGGTAAGCCAAATTTGATTATCGGTGCCAGCGGTACAGGAAAAAGCGTACTCCTTAAGTCAATCGTTGGACTTATGAAGCCTGATATCGGTGAGGTTTTTTACGATGGGAGGAATTTCTATGGAAGTGACCGTGATACAAAAATTGAGATCAGAAGGGAACTCGGGATGCTATTCCAGGGAGGCGCATTGTTTGATTCTAAAAATGTTGAGAAGAATGTTATGTTCCCGTTAGATGTCCTCACCAAAATGTCTCTCGCTGAAAAACAGGAACGCGTAAACTTTTGTCTTCAACGCGTAGGCCTTGAGAACGTGAATTCTAAAATGCCTTCTGAAATCAGTGGAGGCATGAAGAAACGCGTAGGTATAGCCCGAGCGATTGTCAACACACCAAACTATTTGTTTTGTGATGAGCCCAATTCAGGTCTCGATCCTCAGACTTCTATTGTTATCGATGACCTTATCCAGGACATTTCTGAGGATCTGGACATCACAACGATAGTCGTAACCCATGATATGAATTCCGTTATGGGAATAGGCGAACGAATTATGTTCATCTATAAAGGTGAAAAATTATGGGAAGGCACCAAAAATGATATTACACATTCTGGTGTAAAAGAGCTGGACGACTTTGTATTCGCCAATAAAGTGATGAATAGTTTGAGGGGCACCTAGATTTCTCATAGACAAAGGCACCTTTGCCTACAGGCGAATTAATCACACCTTGGTAAACACGGCTGATGCATTGTGTCCCCCAAAGCCAAACGTGTTACTCATTGCAACACGTATGTTCCGTTCCTCAGCCTTAGCCAGTATGATATTCAACCCTGCTGGAAGATTCGGATCAATTTGTTCCGTGTTGATAGTGGGTGGTACAATGCCATTTTCAATCGCTTTTATGCACACAATAGATTCAATAGCGCCTGCACCTCCGAGTAGATGACCAGTGGCCGACTTGGTAGCACTTATAGACACCTTGGAAATATGCGGACCAAAAAATTTTGAAACTGCTCTCATCTCACTTTCATCACCCACGGGCGTAGAAGTGGCATGGGGGTTAAGGTATTCCACTTCCTCAGGTTTCAAATTTGCGTCTTCCAGAGCCCATTTCATTCCCAATAAGGCCCCTATTCCTTCAGGATGCGTTGCTGTCAGATGATAAGCATCCGCTGACATACCCCCACCAGCAACCTCAGCATATATATTCGCTCCGCGAGCCTTTGCATGACCGTATTCTTCCAGGATCAACGCCCCTGCACCTTCACCCATCACAAACCCATCACGTGTGACGTCAAACGGACGAGAGGCAGTCATTGGACTATCATTCCGCGTCGATAATGCCTTTAGTGCCCCAAAGCCTCCAATCCCCGCCTGGTTTACGGCTGCTTCAGATCCACCTGTAACAATTATGTCCGCTTTGTTCCACCGGATATAATTCATGGCGTCAATGATCGCCGTAGTCGATGTCGCACAGGCTGAAACTGTAGTAAAGTTTACCCCCATAAATCCATATTTGATAGAAATCCATCCTGAGGCTATATCTACTATTACCTTTGGAATAAAATAAGGATTAAACCGCGGTGTACCATCGCCTTTTGCGAATTCCATAACTTCTTGTTGGAATGTATAAAAACCACCGTTCCCGGAACCCCAAATAACACCAACCCTGGTCTTATCAATTTTATCCAATTCGAGACGAGAATCCTTGAGTGCTTCATCAACGGAAACCAAGGCATATTGTGTGAAGGGATCTATCTTCCGAACGTCCTGCTTTTCAAAATGGTTAAGGGGATCAAAATTCTTTATCTCGCAAGCAAACTTAGTTTTGAACTTTGCCGTATCGAATTTGGTGATAGGCGCTGATCCACTTTTACCCTGAACCAAACTATTCCAGAATTCAGGAACAGAATTCCCTAGTGGCGTTAGCGCTCCCAGGCCTGTGACGACTACTCTTCGTTGTTGCATAAACAAATTTAGATTTGTCCTTAGAAATTCCTACAATGATAGTGACCACTTTCGTAAGGATGGATGAAGAAGAACCCGCGAGATTATCATTGCGTCCTCAACCTGACGGAAAAAAAAGCCAATCCTCTCGATCAATTTTCTGAATACACGGTCACTACCTAAAGGCAAAATAAACCGTTTTTGGAATGCCAAGCACTCATGGATATCTGAAATGGTATACTAATCGAGACCAACTGAATAGCTTCTTGCCTCTTGACGCTGCTCTCCCAATCCCTCAATTCCCAACTCAATAACATCACCCGGTTTGACAAAAATGGGGGGCTTGAATCCGAGACCAACTCCTGCCGGCGTACCTGTTGATATGATATCTCCCGGAAGCAAAGTCATAAATTTACTGATATAACTAACCAGGTAAGGAACTTCAAAAATCATATCATCAGTATTATTATCCTGCATCATTTTGCCATTTACCTTCAACCACATGTGCAGATTATTGAAATCCAATACTTCATCTTTCGTAACGAGATAAGGACCCATGGGGGCGAATGTATCGCAACTTTTTCCCTTAACCCACTGGCCGTTCCGTTCGAGCTGAAATGCGCGTTCACTATAATCGTTGTGGAGGCAAAATCCGGCAACATAATCCATGGCATCCTTTTCTTCGACGTACGATGCCGTTTTTCCAATTACAACTGCAAGTTCAACCTCCCAATCAGTCTTAACACTATCTCGTGGGATGACGAGCGCATCGTTCGGCCCGCACAGCGCAGTAGTAGCTTTGAAAAAGATAATAGGCTCTGTTGGCAAGGGCATGTTTGATTCCAATGCGTGCTTTGTATAGTTAAGGCCAATGCAAATAATTTTTGACGGCCTGGCGAAAGGCGCTCCCAAACGAATCTTTGACGAGACCTTTGGTTGCTTGCCAGCATTGGTCTTAACCCAGATACTCAACCGTTCAATACCACCTGATTCGAAGAATTTCTCACCAAAATCCTCTCCAAATGCTGAAACATCAATTATCTCATTGTTGATCAAAACGCCAGGCTTTTCCTTTCCAGGTTCACCGAATCTCAAAATCTTCATAAATCATTTTTTTATGTCAAACATTATAGACTTCTGACAAAATAAGGATAAAGCAAAAATCCATTAATTCAAAATCAATGTTGCCCTGTTAAGAATTAAGCCTCGTAAATCCTCCATCAATAGGATAATCGCAACCTGTAACAAAAGATGCTTCATCAGAACATAAGTACAACGCAAGAGCAGCAATTTCATTAGGCTTTCCCATTCGCCCGATTGGCTGTGAATTTGACAACTTTTCGAACATCTCCTTCTCCTTTCCCGGATAGTTCTTGGCCAGGAACCCATCAACAAAAGCGGTATGAACACGGGCAGGTGATATACAATTGCAGCGGATATTTTCGTTGAGGTAGTCTTTCGCCACCGACAAGGTCATGGAGAGCACTGCTCCTTTACTCATAGAATACGCAAAACGATCATTTATCCCGAGGCTTGCCGCCACTGAGGCCAAGTTTAGAATAACCCCACCACCCTGTGACTTCATGTATTGGATTACTGCATGCATAACATTGTACACGCCCTTAATATTTACCTGAAAAATCCTATTAAAGTCTTCCTCTGAAGTGTTTTCTAGCTTACCGATGTGGGAGATTCCGGCACTGTTTACCAAAATATCGATACGACCTGCATCCTTGGATATTGACGAAACAACCTTGTTTACCCCAGCCTGATCAGAAACATCGGTTGCAAATGCAGTAGCCTTTCCAGCACTACCCGCTATCAACTTTACCGTTTCGTCGGCGGCTGATTTGTTTAAGTCGAGAACAAATATCTCGGCACCTCTAGCCGCAAACAATTCTGCGACAGCTTTGCCAATACCACTCCCGCCTCCTGTTATTATCGCGGTTTTACGTTGAAGATCAAACATGAAATATCAATGATTATGATGGCCATTTAAGAAGGTATCCCATTCGCCGACTTGTCCATTCAAATGATCCTTCAGAAAAATTGCGTATGACGGCTTATACGGCTTCTTCCGCAGTGGCATATCTGCTTCTTCTGGTGTGTAATCACCCTTTTTCGCATTGCATCGTTTGCACGCTGTAACCAGATTCATCCAGGAATCCAGTCCTCCTTTAGCACGAGGAACAACATGATCAATTGTCAGGTCGCGCCTTGTGCCGCAGTACTGGCACTCAAAGTTGTCACGCTTAAATATGTTTTGACGGGTAAGATTAACGCCCTTATATGGGGCGTTGACATAACGGTTCAGACGAATGACAGACGGCATGGGGAAACTTTGTGATACGGAACGCAGCCTGTACCCATTCGCCGGTCTCACCATCTCGCTTTTATTCAAAAAAACAAGAATAAACGCGCGCTCCACTGAACAAACCATCAGTGGACTATTGTCCTGGTTAAGCACTAATACTCTGCTGTTCATCTGAAAACAAATATATTAATTAACAGATGCCTCCGCGTTGGCAGGCAGAACCTTCTTTGGCCATTTGCCTAAGTTTGGTTTCATGTTTGTAAGATAAAACCAATCCTGATACTAAACAAAGCGGGCAGTGGGAAGATTCACGCGTTGACTTACTGAAGGAGTCCTTATTCGGGGAGAAAGCGCCTAATGTGAGAAAATTGGTGTGTGTATATTTTCGTCTCTAAATTCAAAATGCCTTCCTCATTTAGATGGTCTACTCTGACACGACCGGAAGCGTGAATGATCTTATCGTCTTCCAGCAAAATGCCCACATGATTAATCCGCTCTTCCCCATTCCTGAAAAAAACCAAATCTCCGGGTCTTATCTCGTCAATGGTTTCAATAAACTTACCCTGGCTAGCCTGCTGCTCACAATCACGAAATAAATGGTAGCCACAAATTTTGAAAACCATCTGAACAAATCCTGAGCAATCAATCCCAAAAGGGTTTTTACCACCCCAACTGTAAGGTGCATTCAAATATTTTAAGGATGTGGTTCTTAGAAATTCAAACTCCCTTTTAAGGCCCAGATTTTTTGCCTCTCCATTAAATGCGAACTGCTCTTCCATTTTGAATAATTCAGAGCTGGAAATTGGGATCATGCTTCCCATTAAAATCACGATCGGACTCTTGTTGTAAAGTAGGCTTGAGGTAACGTCCGTCGTAATTTTAAACTCCGCTTTGTTGAGATACTTGAAATAGTCAAGTGAAATAGAATGGTGTTGCTTTTTATCGATCCACCCTTCATATTGATCAAAATTGATTTTAATCTTATACCATAGATTATTTGTTGAAAAGCTTGTCACCTCATAGTGATCTCCAAAAAGAAGCTGCGTTACTTGTTCAGATTTATCGCTAGCCGCTCCCCGGACAGGAACTACGCTGAGCCGACACACACCATAATCCAGAATTTCCATGAATAGAAGCTACTTTAATATTTTCCTGAATTCTTATTTCAATTTCAATCGACTCAACTCTCGTTTCGCGTCCCGTTCCTTAATACTATCTCGCTTATCGTGAAGCTTCTTGCCTTTGGCTAACGCGAATTCCAATTTAGCAAGTCCACGATCATTAATAAACAACCTGGTGGGAACAAGGGTAAGTCCTTTTTCAACCTTTCCCTCCAGTTTCTTAATTTCAGACCGTCTTAAGAGTAATTTTCTTTCTCGCAAGGCGTCATGATTATAATGGGTTCCTTGTGCATATGGAGAAATGTTAATGCCTTTCACGAATAATTCACCATTGTTGAGATAGCAATATCCATCCTGAAGATTAACTTTTCCTTCCCTGATGGACTTAATCTCTGTCCCCATCAACACCATTCCTGCTACATATTTATCGAGCAACTCATATTCAAAACCCGCCTGCCGATTTCTTATATTAACAGTATTAGAAAAACGTTGCTGTTTCATAAATTCATGATAATCTGCACTTAGTCTATTTTTGTGTAAATACCTTATTAATTCTTTCTCGCTTCAAAATTCTTTGGCCGGTTTTACCTGAGGCAATTAAGCGATCTCCAACTGTCGCTTTGTAGGTACAGACTAACTGATTGCTCAATAGTTCATGAATCCTTGCAGTAAACACAATCTCCTCACCAACAAAAGCCGGATTTCTATGATCAATAGTCAAGAGTGTTCCTATGCCCTCCTCATCAGCGTCACACATCTGCAAGATGAATTGCCGGGAGGTCCATTCAATGTCTCTGGCCAAAGCAAAGGTAGCGCACACGGGGTGGATAACCCTATCTTGAAATATAGCAACATCGTTGGGTTCCACAACCCTTCTGTATTCCAGTACGTCACCAACCCTGAAGACATCCTTCATAACTTACATATCTAACTTTCCTCATACAAATGTTTCTTAAATTAACCTAAAGAGGCATTCTCGCCAACGGCGTAGTCTCCAACCCACAGAATTCTCCTTTCTTATATTTATAATGGGCGGCAATGGCTATCATGGCTGCGTTGTCTGTGCAATATTCAATAGCGGGTATATAGACGTTCCAACCCCTCTCAACCCCGAGTTCTTTCAAGCGTTTGCGCAAGCCGGAATTTGCTGAGACACCGCCTGCGATAGCTATTTGACGAATGCCAGTTTTGTCGCTGGCCTGTGTTAAACGCGTAAGCAACATGTTGACCAGATGCTGCTGAAGGCTGGCGCATATATCGTTTAGATTTTCCTCAACGAAGGCAGGGTTTTTTTGTTTTTCGTCACGCAAAAAATACAGAAATGCTGTCTTAATACCACTGAATGAAAAGTCCAGCCCTGGCATAATAGTCTCTGGAAACTTGAAGGCTTGATCGTTTCCCCGTTTGGCATATGCATCAATGAGTGGGCCACCGGGGTAGGGCAGGTCAAGTATCTTGGCTGCCTTGTCAAAGGCCTCACCAACTGCATCATCCTGGGTTTGTCCAATTACTACCATTTCAAGAAAATCCTTTACCAATACAATCTGTGTGTGTCCGCCGCTGACAGTCAGGCATAGAAACGGAAACGCCGGCACGGGTTCATCGATAAAGTGTGCCAACACGTGGGCTTGCATATGGTTAATCTCAATCATCGGGATACGGAGCCCCAAAGACAACCCTTTTGCGAAAGATACACCCACCAGCAGAGAACCCATTAAACCTGGCCCACGCGTGAACGCCACCGCATTTAAGTCTGTTAGCCTAATGTTAGCCCCTTGAAGCGCTTCCTTCACGACAGCTACAATATTTTGCTGGTGCGCACGCGAGGCAAGTTCGGGAACCACGCCACCGTATTTTTGGTGAACCGCCTGTGTGGCAATAATATTATTAAGTACCTTGCCGTTTACTACTACGGAGGCTGACGTCTCATCGCACGAAGATTCAATGGCAAGGATAATAGAACGCATGTGTTAAGTAATGAATTGGCAAGTTATCAAAAATAGATTAGCGAAAATATTGGCGTACACGGTTACGTTCATTTTTTTTATATTCATTTCGTTATTTCTAGTGCTGCAAATGCCACCCGTGCAAGAATTTTTTATAGGCAAATTCCTCAAAGCTTTCACGGAAAACACCGGATTCAAATCATCAATACAAAGTTTCCGTATGCTTTGGTTCGACCGATTAGAACTTGAAAAAGTTGCCGTTTTTGATCCGGCTGGAAATAAAATGATCAGCGCCAAAAGCATTATGATAAACTTTAAACTCACGCAATTATTTTCTGATAACCATGTGAACGTAGATGGCGTTTATCTTGACAGCGCCCATGTTTTTCTAACCAAAATTGACGAATCTGATACTGCACGCGACTTAAACATAAATGTATTCATAGCAAATATCAATGCCTACTATGGCGGAAAAGGAGGGGGTGGCAAGCCACCTAAAATAAATATTGGGGAAGCAATCATCAACCAGAGTCAGTTTACTTATGTCAACCAAGACAGAGACAGTATCAAAACTGCATTTGACTACAATCATTTTTCACTGGGAGTGGATGAAGGGCAGTTAAGCAGTTTTGTGATTTTAGGCGATACAATAGAATTCAATGTTCATACGCTAATCGCGCAAGACCTCAAAACGAAATTCAGCATCAATCAGCTTTCTACTTTTTTCCGATTGTGCCAGAAGTCGATGGAGTTTATAGACCTTGACCTTCATGCTGGCGAAAGTATTGTTACTGATAGTATTGTATTGACCTACGGAAGTTTAACCGATCTGAATGATTTGATCGAGAAAGTAAACATACACGCAAGCTTCAAAAACACAACAATATATCCCAAAGATGTTGCCTACTTCGCTCCCGGGATTGAAAGAATAGGCCAGCCACTAAAGCTCGATGGAGCGTTCAACGGAAAAATCGATAATTTCAAATTCTCGAACATGAAAATTGGCATTGGAAAATCCCATATTTACGGGTCACTTGATATGGATGGTTTGCCCAATATCAATGAGACATTCATCAATGTCAATTTGAAAAATTCTGTCATTGACCCAAATGATCTTTCTTTTCTGTTTAATGAGAGTACCCTAAATCGGATTCTGCCTATGGGAAGGCTTTCGATGGACGGGCAATTTCTGGGATATCCTACTGACTTCGTTGCCACGGGAAATTTTTCAGGTAACCTTGGTGCAATAAAATCTGATATCAACTTTAAAATAAATGAAACAGATGTAGACAGATCAATGTACAGCGGAAGCCTGTCCCTGAGTGAGTTTAACCTGGGGGCTTACCTGGGCGATACTGTGACCTTTCAGACGGTGAACATGGATGGAACGTTAAAAGGCTCCGGTCTTACACAAAACACTGCAGACTTCCAGCTGAATGGTGATGTGCATTCAATTGGCCTCAAAGGATACACGTATAAGAATATTGTCACCAACGCACGCTTTGCTTCAGAACGATTTGACGGTTTGTTGGAAATTAACGATCCCAATTTACAGGCCAAAGTGGAGGGTACTATAGACCTTCGCGAAGCCAAAAATCTCTTAAATATTAAGGCTTCACTGGACACTGCTTACCTGCACAACTTAAACCTTTCAAAAGAAACTATTTTCCTTCATGCAGATTTCGTGGCCAATACAAAAGGTCTTTCGCTAGATTCCCTTACGGGAACAGCCGATTTACAAAACTTCCAAATAGTGTACAACGATCAGTCGCTAAAACTCGAATCGATTCATCTGGATGCCCAACGCGACAAAGATCTCAGATCAGTTGTTCTTCAAACCTCTTTGGCCGATGCTGAAATAAAAGGTTCTTACTACCTATCCGATCTGTATGATGATATTAGAATCTTATCCAAAGAAATCTCACTAAACATCAGAAATAATGAATTGGAGATTGTAGGCTATTACCAAAAGAAAACATATAAACCTAAGTCATATCAAGCCAGCATCAATATTACTTTGAAAAATGTCGAGCCATTCGTTTCACTCATGGGCATTGACCTTGATCTCTCACCTAACACTGCTATTAATGGAACTTTCACTAGTGGATACACCACTATATTTCAAGTGTATACTGGCTTCGATTCCCTGCGCTATAAAGGAACACTTTTTCTTAACACAGAGGTTGATTTAACTGCTTCCAAAATCGCCGACAGTACAAGCGTGTTAGCCATGGCCTCCGTGGTTTCTGAACGGCAGAATATAGGCCCTCAACTGACAACAAAGAATTTATTAGTAGAAGGAATCTGGGACAAAAACAAAATTAATTTTGGACTGGATGCTGATCATGAAGGGCAATCGAACTACATAAGATTAAAAGGTGCTGTAGACTTCATGCAAGACAGCACCCTGATTTCAATGACACCATCAACCCTCAGACTACTGGAACGTGAATGGCAATTTGTGCCAGACAATTTTCTGTCTATCAAGGGTAAGGACTGGAGATTTAATAAGATGGCGCTAACCAACGCTGAGCAATCAATCGGAATAAGTGGCCAACTTTCAGATGATCCATCCAAAATTCTGTCTTTAATTATCCATAAACTTGATCTGTCACTTCTGAATGTTCTGACCAATAAGAAGTTTGAAGGTGTTTTGGATGCCAAAGTAGAGATGAGTGATTATTATGGTAACCCTTCATTACAAAACGATATTAATATTCAGGACTTGACGATTAACGCATTCTTAATTGGTGACGTTACCGGTAAGAATCAATGGGATACAGTACATAATAAATTCGATATAAACTTCTCTATTGACAGAATGCAAAGCCGCATTGTAAATCTTGCTGGTGTGTACAACCCATCAGTCGAGAAATCACCCATAGACATTGCTGCAAATCTTGAAAAGGCAAACTTAAAAATCCTCGAGCCCTTTCTGGAAGAGATCTTTAGCCAGATGGAAGGGACCATCTCAGGAAAATTTAAGATAACTGGCGCAATAAACAAACCGTTAATTCGAGGTGAAGGAGAGATGGACGGCGGCCAAATCATGATCAACTATCTCAAAACCAAATACCTTATGACCGGGAGCATAGGGTTAACACCAACTACAATTTATTTTAAAGATATCGAACTGACCGATTCCTTTCAGAATAAAGGAAAATTGAATGGAGCGATTACCCATGATGCTTTTTCCAGCATGTCAATTGCGCTAGATGCATCCTTTAGAAATCTTCAAGTGCTGAATACAAGCGTTAAGGATAATAGCCTATTCTATGGACAAGCCTATGCGACGGGTACGGTAAATTTCACGGGACCTATATCAAATTTGAAAATCACGTCTTCTGCCCGGACAGAAAAAAATACAAAGGTCTATATCCCTATCAACGGAGCATCATCCACAGACCAAAAGGATTTTATCAGCTTCACCAATTTTACGGATACCACGTATACAAAGAAATACACCAAAAATGTAAGCAAAAAGATCAATCTGACCGGACTAACGTTTGAACTAAACCTTGATGTAACGCCTGACGCATACTGTGAAATCATTTTTGACATAAAAGCCGGAGACATTATTAGAGGGCGCGGAAATGGTGACTTAAAACTTCAAATTGATACGAAAGGTGAATTCAATATGTTTGGCCCGTTTGAGTTTACAGAAGGTTGGTACAACTTCACATTGTATGATATAATCAATAAGGAATTTGAGATAAAAAAAGGCAGCAATATCACATGGATAGGCGATCCTTACCAGGGCATTATGAATATCAATGCTTCTTACAATCAGCTGGCATCTTTACTTCCCCTCATAAACGATCCTGAATTGCAAAGCACACCCCAACTCAGGCGAAAATATCCTGTACAGGTATTACTCCAATTGGAGGGCCCCATGCTTTCTCCTCAGTTTAATTTCGACATTACTGCAAAAGATTTACCCAAGAATATCATAGCTGAGACACGTTCGGTAAACCTGGATCTCGAATTTACGGCTTTTAAGAATAAGCTGGATGAGCAGGAGCTCAAACGACAGGTATTCAGCCTCATTATTTTAAGGAGATTTTCTCCTCCTGAATCGTTCAATACCAGTGGATCAGTAGTAAGCAGTTTAAGTGAATTGCTGTCAAACCAGCTCAGCTATTGGATGAGCCAGGTTGATGAAAACCTCGAAATTGATGTTGACATCGCATCCATGGACCAGGAATCATTTAATACCTTTCAATTACGGTTTTCCTACACGTTCATGAATGGACGTTTGCGCGTTACCGGAGATGGAACCTTTAACAATACCAGTAACCAACCGACGGGATCACAAGGTAGCCCCTCCACCCTTGCTGGCGATTGGACCCTGGATTATAAACTTACGGCAGATGGTAAACTTCGCGTAAAGATGTTTAGCCGAACCAACGTAAATCCGATATTGACCTCCGTAACAAACCAAACAGCCATGACGACAGGTGCCAGTTTCATTCATACGCAAAGTTTCAACGAACTCAAGGATCTATTTGCCTCATCGCGAAAACAAAAGAAAAATGATCAGGAAAATGAAGAGCTAATAAGCAAGGAGGCTCTCAAGGAGGATGATGGCGGTGAATAAATTGGTTTTATTTTTTGTTCTGCTTCCATTGTTAACGCAAAGCCAACCGGAGGATTCATCCCTTCAGGTTAACCGAAAGCGATTAAACACTTTCGTTATTGGATCAGCCGCAGTTTACAGCGTTGCATTGATTGGTCTTAACGAACTGTGGTATAAAGATGCAGGACGACAACCTTTCCAGTTTTTCAATGACAACGCAGAATGGAAGCAGGTTGATAAGCTGGGTCATTTCTATTCGGCATTTTACTTCAGTTATGGTACATCCAGAGCTTTACAATGGTGTAATGTCAAGCCTAAAAAATCAGATCTGATTGGCGCATTGGTCGGTTTTGGTGTAATGCTTCCCATTGAAATAATGGACGGTTTTTCGGAAGCATATGGTGCTTCGGCTGGCGACATCATCGCGAATGCCGCAGGTGCTGCCTTTTTTCTGGGACAATCCAGGCTTTGGAATGATATACGTGTTTATCCAAAATTTTCTTTTCATCGGACTGACTACGCCCAACTCAGACCTTCTGTTTTGGGTAGCGGTTTGCCCAGTGAGATTTTTAAAGACTACAACGGCCAAACTTACTGGCTTTCTTTTGATTTGGACAAGTTTTTTAGATTTCCGCGCTGGCTGAACCTTGCCATTGGATACGGTGCCGAAGGGATGGTTTATGCTCGCGATGATCAAAATCTAGAGGCGGGATACCCACTACCCTATCGTCAATACTATTTGTCAATAGATTTTGATCTTCGTGCCATCAAATCACACTCCAAGGCGCTGAATACACTAATCTTCCTGGCCAGTATGATCAAATTACCCTCCCCAACCATAGAATTCTCATCCAAAGGCACAAAATTCCACGGGTTTTATTTCTGAAGTGCAAAATAACGATGCACTAATTTCATCGAAGCATCTATTTTCATAACTTCCCACTAGCTAACCAAGAACCGCATATGAATATTATGAACTATGTTGAGCAATACGCTGAGCAAATCGGTGGACAGTATACGGACTACGATCATACAAAATCCGTCGTTGTTGTTCCTATTAATGGCAGCCGCTTTCAAACTGTGCTGGCTGTATCGCAAACCAGTGCTGTTTCCAGACGAGACCGCGCTGTTTTTGTATCTAAGGTTTGCCAGTATTCCACTGCCCTTGATCTTAAGAATTTGATGGAACAGAATGCAAGTTTTGACTACAGCAAATTTGTCCTGGAAGATGGCTATTTGAAAGTTCAGGCTTCCTGCCTGGCTTCCAATGTCACAGAGGACCAGGTGAAAGAGATGATCCAGGAAGTTGCACAACTGGCGGATCATTATGAATTAAAACTTACAGGACAGGATATTCACTAGCTGTTTTCGGCAAGCTCATCCAGGAGATTGGCCTATGGAATGAGCATTGTACGGTTTTAACCGTTAACTTTGTACCCAACAAGCCGCCTTATCGTTCCCCGCTCAGGCGGGGGGAGGAAAGTCCGGGCAACAGAGGGCAGCGTACTTCCTAACAGGAAGGACCCGAATAATATTGGGTACAGAAAGTGCCACAGAAAACAAACTACCCCGACTCGTTGGGGAAAAGGTGAAAAGGTGAGGTAAGAGCTCACCGGCCTGATGGTGACATCAGGTGCTTGGTAAACCTTACGCGTTGAAAAGTCAAATAGGCCCCGATCCTGAGCTGCTCGTTCAATTTCAGCATTCGCTGGAATATCGGGGTGGGTAGACTGATTGATCTCGTCAGCGATGGCGAGACCAGATAAATGATAAGGGCTCTAACTCGTTGGAGTACAGAACCCGGCTTACAGGCTTGCTATTTTAAAGACCTGCCAGTTCAAAAGGCTGACAGGTTCTTTATTTTTGGACCTTAATTGTAACACAATGTCGAAAATTCTGATCGTTGAAGACGACAGCAAAATCAGATCTGTTCTGAAAGAAATTCTGGAAGAAAAGAACCATGAAGTGGAAGAAGCTGGGGATGGAGTAGAGGGGCTCAAGAAACTCGAGCAAGGTGGTTTCGATCTTTGTCTCTGCGATATCAAAATGCCAAAGATGGATGGGCTTGAAGTATTGGAAAAAGCCAAACAAGAGGGTATCGCAACCAATTTTATCGTGATCTCAGCCCATGGAACGATTGATGTTGCTGTAGAAGCTGTAAAAAAAGGAGCATTTGACTTTCTTCAGAAACCCTTCGACCTGGGCCGCTTGGAAATCACCTTAAGAAATGCGCTTGATAAATCATCGCTGGTCAAGGAAACGAAAACACTTAAGAAGAAGATTTCAAAGAAGCTTGAAATGATAGGCGAGTCTGAACCCATCTTGCAGGTTAAAGAGATGATTGAAAAAGTAGCCGCTACGGACGCACGGGTGTTGATTACCGGACCCAATGGATCAGGCAAGGAACTCGTGGCCCGGTGGATACACGAGAAAAGCAAGCGTTCAGACGGAGCCCTAATAGAAGTAAATTGTGCTGCTATCCCTTCTGAACTTATAGAAAGCGAACTATTTGGGCATGAGAAAGGATCGTTTACGTCTGCTATTAAGCAACGGCTAGGAAAGTTCGAGTTAGCGGAAGGTGGAACGCTTTTTCTGGATGAAATTGGAGATATGAGTTTGTCAGCACAATCGAAGGTACTGCGCGCCTTGCAGGAAAATAAAATCACCCGTGTGGGTGGTGACAAAGAGATCAGTGTGCATGTCAGGGTAATTGCCGCGACAAACAAAGACCTGAAAAAAGAAATCGAAGAGAATAAGTTTCGGGAAGATCTCTACCATCGGCTCAGTGTTATCGTTATTAAAGTGCCGGCACTCAATGAAAGAAGAAATGATATCCCTTTGTTAGTGGATAAATTCCTGGAGGACATAGCAGACGAATATGGCGCCCGAAAAAAAAGTATAGGGGTAAAAGCCATGGAGGCCTTGAAGCAGCATAACTGGACGGGTAATATCCGTGAATTGCGAAACGTGATAGAGAGACTGGTGATCATGGGCGGAGACGAAATCACTACAAAAGACGTTGAAAAATACCTTTAATTTTGCAGGTTTGTTTCTAACTTCACAAGAAGATACTTTTAGAGGAAGCTTATATCGCTTGCTTTGCGGAGTCAGGTTATTACCAAAATCATTATCATGAAACGACGAAAATTTGTAAAAGCGATCACTGCAGGATCGGTAGGTACTGCTACGTTAAGTTCTTTGACAACGTCTGCTTTGGCATATGAACATAAGAAGACTTCTGAAACGGATCCTGACGCCAACCAAACTGGTAAGAAAGTTCTCATGAAAGTTGGTTGTCAATCCGGTGGTACAACCATAGAAAACCTCGAATTTAAGGCAAGGCATGGTGTATTCAATATTGATGGTGGGATGCCAAAGATTATTGAAGGCGTCGGCTGGGACATCGAGGATTCACTTCGTAAGCGAGAAGCCTGCGAAAAGTATGGCATCAGCCTGGATGCCTATCATCTTCCCTTAAGTTCTGCTGGTATCGACAAAGTATTGTATCCGAATATCATGCTCGGTAAAAGCCCCGAACGGGATCGAGAAATAGAGATCATCCAACAAATGATACAGGTTGCTGCAAAGACTGGGATCAAGGTTTTGAATTATAACACAACCATTCATGGCGTACTACGGACATCACGAACGGTGGACCCCACACGCGGCAATGCGTCCTACAGTACATGGAATTATGAAGAAGCTGCTAAGAAAAACGATCCAAAAACCATAGCCGGGGATGTTTCTATTGATCAAATGTTTGATCGAATCAAATATCTGATCGACAGGATCGTCCCTGTTGCAACGGAATACAAGGTCAAGTTGGCTAACCATATCGCAGATCCTCCGACACCCCTTGGCTTTCGTGGGATATCACGCTGGGATAGCCCCGACGTATTTGCCGGAATCCAGCGTTTTGCAAAACTTTCGGATAGCCCTTATCATGGCTTTAACTTTTGTATTGGCTCAATCGCTGAAGGGCTAAAAGATCCTAAGAACGAAATTCTTCCTATTATCAAGTGGGTGGGTGAACGAAACCAGATCTTCAACATTCATTTGCGAAATATCAAGGGCGGATGGAATAATTTTCAAGAAGTGTATCCGGATAATGGAGACATGAATTTCTTCCAGGTAGTAAGGGCATTGCGTGATGTAGGCTTTGACGGTATGGTGATGCCCGATCATGTTCCCTCGCATTCCGCCAGCGGAAGTAATCAGGAGGCATTCGCTTTTTGCTATGGATATATTAAGGCGATGTTGCAGGCACTTGATTGGGAGGCGAGATCCTGAATTTTTAATGGCGTCTACACTGAGCTAATTTAGCATTAGGCAAAACCATCAAATCGATCCTCGGTATAACCGTCGTTTACCCCGCGCTGAATTCTCCTGCTTCCCAATACAGCACTGAGGTCTGTTTCATTTCCCTGTCATTCAGGTACGCCTGATACAGAGACGAATATTCCTTACGATTTGAAACTACCTCATCGTACTTACCCAACCCACCGATCAGCAACTCACATGATTCCCGCACCGCTCCAAAGGCAGTAGCGGTAAAAGTTATGTAGTCGCATGCATTGATTCGCCTGACAAAATTGCGAAACAGCGGTGAACCCTTTCTATTCACCAGCACGCGAAGTCCAGCTTGCTCAGCAATTGGAAGATCAAGCACATCATCATATATGTAACATATCTCCTGCGGCTTGAGGGCATGTTTCTTCAAAAAATGGTCAAACGCAAATCCTTTATTCTTGGCCTGCAGAAAAATGTCATCAAAATGCTCGCGGTTAGCAAGTTGCAGCGAGGCCGGATTATTTTCTCCGGTTATAATACCCGTTGGAGGAACTTTTTTGTGCTGAAGCCACCAACCAAATCGAAGTAAATTAGTGCCCATCGCATCTGTCTCAGAAAACACGCTGCCCTGATCGCCGAACTTAGAGCCGTCGTTGAATACGCCATCCCAATCGAACAAGAATGCTTTTGTCTGAAACAACTTTTCCGCAAACAAAGATGGAGAAGCAACAAACTCCCCCCCCATTTTTGTAAATATCTCTGCTACATCTGCCATCAAGCAAGATCCTGGATATCGAGCATACCAACAGGCTTGTTACCATCCAGGACGAGAATAGTGTCAATCTTTTTTTGATGAAAAATATCTTTAGCGACATTTAGCAGATCTGTAGCTTGCACAGAAAGAGGTACACTGTAAGTGTAATCAGACATGTTTTTGTGCAAGGCATCATCGCCTTCGCTTTGAAGCCTTCTGCGAATGTCTCCATCCGTGAAAATGCCTACTACAGCGCCTTTGTCATCTACCAGTGTGATCGCACCAAAACCATATTCAGTCATCTTAATGATCGCATCGACAAGGGATGTTTTCACATTGACAACCGGATTAATATTACTTATTGCATCGCCCACCTTCACCGTCATCAAACGTGTATGTTCAACGAACTGATCAGTGCCTAAAGTGGTCAAATTATTATCAGTTAGTCCTTTCATTACTTTCCAGGGCACTGTAATCGTATGAACCCCCAAATTAATTGCGTTCCGCACATGCTCAGGATTTCGAACGGAGGAGAACATTACCTTGGTGTCGTATCCATAATGATCCACTGCCCACACGCATTGCTCTACCAAATCCAGCGCATCATGGCCTTGATCCTGCAAGCGACCCACCAATGGGCAAACATAGGTAGCGCCAGCCTTCATCGCCATATAGGCTTGCTGGAGGGTATAAATCAAGTGTACATTCACCAACAGCCCTTTCTCGCGCAAAAGTCTGCAAGCACGCACGCCTTCCAGCGATACTGGTATCTTAAAAACAGTTTTGCTCGGGTCAAGTCCTAATTCGAGTTGGCGCTGCGCCTCTGCCAACACTTCTTCAGCTGTCTTGCCCAGTGCTTCAATCTGCAGAACCGGAACAATTTTGCTGAGTTTGACGATCAACGAATCAATATCTGTTACACCACCACGGTGCATGAAGGTTGGCGTAGTCGTAAGCCCATCCAAGAATTTGAGTTTGAAAGCTTCTTCTATTTCGTTGAGATCGGCTGAATCAAGATATAATTCCATAAGAAAAATTGATTGGTTGATAGTAAATATTAATTCCTGTACTTTACTTCCACAGCATGAAGGTCAAGAATTGGTTTCATGAATTCTTCAAGGTCATATACGCATAACTGACTGGCGGCATCACATAATGCTTTGTCAGGCTCCGGATGTGTTTCAACAAAAACACCGTCTACACCTGCAGCAACTCCAGCGCGTGATAATACAGGCAAGAATTCTCTCGCCCCACCCTTTGCATCGGCACTGGGTATTCCATATTTCCGAATGCTGTGGGTAATATCAAACACCACAGGATATCCAATGTTATTGAGGTGATAAAAGCTGCGTGGATCTACCACCAGGTCATTGTATCCGAAAGTGTAACCGCGCTCCGTTAATATTATTCCGGTATTGCCAGCATCTTCAACTTTTTTTGTCGGGTGCTTCATGTTATCGGGAGCCAGAAATTGCCCATGCTTAATGTTGACTACGCGCCCTGTTTTGGCAGCAGCAACCACCAACGTAGTCTGCATACACAGGTAGGCCGGTATCTGCAATACATCAACTACCTCGGCTGCGGCCGCAGCCTGATCAGGGTAATGAATATCGGTCAATACAGGAAACCCGAACTGTTCTTTTATTTTTGCGAGCATCTTGATGCCTTTGTCAAGCCCTGGACCATCATAGTATTTTGCGGAACTGCGGTTGTCTTTCTGAAAGGATGATTTGTAAATGATTGGCAACTTGAGCCTCTCCCCAACCTCCTTTAACTTCTCCGCAGTCTTCATCATGATCATCTCTTCTTCGATCACGCATGGACCGGAAATCAGAAATAGCTGACTGCTACCGCACGTGATATTTCCTACTTGTACCGTTTTTTTGTTCATTATCAAAATCTTTTGAATAGCTCCTTTATTGTATTAATGGTTATCCTTGTCTTCCAATCGGTGCCAATTGCATGATTCCACATGTGTTCAAGTTTAATTGCCACTTCTGCCATATCTGTAATAACCTGGTCCGACCAGGAAGCACTCAGTCCTTGGGGCAAAACTACGTTGTGCTTTTTCATCATCCTGTTGAATTCTGCCACACCCTCAGGATAATAATCCCCCAGGTGTTGAAAAGCCAGGCAATTGGCATAGCAATGCTTTTCACCCAGGATTTTCGAAAGCCCATAGCTTAGTGCGTGGCAAACACCTACTTCTGAATACGTAAGACTCAAACCTCCCATCAACGATGCGACCATAAGCTTATCATCATTTTCAGCGGTCTGGCCTGCTTGATCACCGAGGTAAATGTCGCGACACAATTTAAGTGCTTGCTCTCCATATGCCATGCTATAGGCATTATTTAATATTCCATGCATGCTTTCAATGCAGTGAATGTAGGTATCCATGCCGGTGTAAAACCATTTGTCGTTCGGTACACTCGCGATCAATTCAGGGTCCAATACAACCTGATCAAAAATGGTCCACTCACATTTCAACCCCAGCTTCTTAACAGGCCCCGTCAATACAGCTGTCATGGAACACTCTGCCCCTGTGCCGGAAATAGTAGGCACGCCCACATGATATATACCCGGTATCTTAATTAGATTTAATCCCTGATACAATTGGGATGAGCCTTCGTTGGTAAACATCAGCGCAGCGGCCTTGGCAATATCCATAATGCTTCCACCGCCAATACCAATAACGCCGGCAGGCAACCCATTCTCCTTCAGGATTGTATCGCGAAGTTCATCAATTTGATCTGTGGTGGGCTCATGAGGATCCACATCGATGAATCTTACCACATCCTCAGCTTGTTTTGGAAGGCGCTTCACTAAATCCTTACCCTTAAAATAATTGTCAATAATAAACACCATGAAATGATCGTTGGCATTTCTCCTGGGTTCCAGTATCTGACCAAGCTGATCAAAACTCCCCCTGCCGAATACGGTCTTATCAATCCCCTTAAAATTCTTGTGCATTGCTAAGCTATTTGAACTGCCTTTACGGATTTGGTAATCTTTGCGACTAGAGAATCCAATTCATCCTTAGTCCACGTAACACGGATTCCAAATGAAACGAGTCTTCCAACGACTTCCTGAGACTTTGCTAAACTCATTTTTTGATAATCTTGAGGAGCGCCAAGCAGATGAATTGGAAGCTTTGCAGCAGTCTTCAAACCTTTCAGATGGTCCCACTGATTAATGAAGTGATACATGTTGGTATACCAGTAGTTGAAGCCAGTAACGCCATCGGCATTGAATTGCTTCACTACCTTGCCTGCCATAGCCGTATCCTCGAAAAACATATTCAAGAAAGTACCTGAGTCACCTGCCGGATCGGGCAGTGCAGCAAATGAAATTCCCGGGAAGGCGGATAAAGCCTTGGTAAGGTATAGCTTATGCTCATTGTTTTTCTTTACGATCATAGGAACCCTCCTTGTTTGCGCCAAACCAATGGCCGCATTGATCTCACCTATACGATAGTTAAAGCCCAGGATAGGATGGCTCTCCATGCCCCGGTTTCCGCCGATATGATCGTGACCATGATCCGAATAACTGTCTGCATAGAGGTAGCATTGTTTATCCTGAGTAACCATCACACCACCTTCGCCGCACGTAGCAATCTTGAAAAAGTCGAAAGAATAACACCCTGTTTTGCCAAACAGGCCTACTGCCTTACCCTGAAAAGAAGCACCGAAGGCCTGCCCTGCATCTTCTACCAGAATAAGATTATGTTCTTGGACCACTTTCATGATCTCATCCATTCTCGCCATTTGGCCACACATGTGAACCAGTAACACTGCCTTGGTTTTTGGGGTAATGGCCTTGCGAATACCCTCTGCACTCAGGCACAGCGTCTCGTCAATTTCTGCAAATACTGGAAGTGCCCCGCAAAATAAAACGGCCTCATTGGACGCCACGTACGTAAATGGTGGAATTATTACCTCATCGCCTGCACCCACACCGGCCGCTGCCAATGCACAAGCTACAGCTGTCGAACCGCTGGAAACTGCATGGGCATACTCCGCTCCGGTAACCTTCCTAACTTCAGCTTCGAAATCTCTTGCCTTCCAAATATTATTTCGTTGATTTTCATGATTGTAGCGAAAAAGAATACCCGTCTCGAGTACATCATTTACCTCTTTTCGCTCCTCTGCCCCAAATAGCTCAGTTCCTGGCATTTTGTTAAATTTTGATACAAATATAGATTTATCTCTTAAATCCTGACTAGCACGGATAGATTCTATTTTGACCCACTATTCTGTTTGCGTCAACACTGATTTATGTACATATATTACCCTGATCAGGTGCTTAGAACGAAGCGTAGACATTCATTCATGGCACCATATTAATGAGAATGTAGGGAAAGTGGCAAAGGTGTTGTTCCTGCTTTCACTGCCTACTTCTTTCTCCATGTTTGTCAATGCTATTTCCATCAAGTATTTCCATAGTGATCGAATTCTGCAGTTACGTCCATGTCAGGTACATTTGAGAGATTTGACAAAATGGTCCGCCGGTGTAAAAAAGATGGCTTCGATCTGTATATTTAGTCACATTTAGTAATTCTAAACCGTAAACCATGGATATCACGTCAACAGAGCGTCGGGCTTTTCTTAAGAACCTTGCATTAATGAGTGCATTGGGTTTTCTTCCTACTTCAATGGTTGCCGGCCTGGCAAAGAAAACCGACATGAAGCTGGGGTTGGTGACATACCTTTGGGGAAAGGATTGGGATGTACCAACGATTATAAAGAATTGCTCAGCAGCATCCATATTTGGCGTTGAACTCAGAACGGAACACGCGCACGGTATTGAGCCCGCTTTATCTGATTCCGAGCGATCTGAAGTAAAAAAGAAATTTGCAGATAGTCCCGTGAAGATTGTAGGGCTGGGCACCAACCAACAGTACGATTTCGCGGAAACAGACAAAGTAAAAGAATCCATAAAAAAGACTGCGGAGTTTATTAAGCTGTCCCATGATATTGGTGGGAGCGGAGTCAAGGTTAAGCCAAATGCATTCCATATCGGAATACCGCACGAGAAAACAATCGAGCAGATTGGTAGGTCTTTGAACGAGGTTGGCAAGATCGCCGGAGATTATGGCCAGAAGATCAGACTTGAAGTTCACGGGAATGAAACTCAGGAGCTTCCAAACATTAAGGCTATCATGGATGTCGCAGACAACAAAGCTGTTGTAGTCTGCTGGAATTGCAATGATGAGGATTTATTGGGCGGCGGACTGGAATACAATTTTAACCTTGTTAAGAAAAGACTTGGAGACACGGTCCATGTCCGCGAAATGAATATTGGATCCTATCCCTATCAGGATCTGATGGCGCTTTTTGTAAAGATGAACTACAGTGGATGGATTTTGCTCGAATGCCGCACTGATCCTGACGATAAAGTTAGTGCCATGATTGAACAGCGCGATGTGTTTCAGAAGATGATTGCAAAGAAATGATCAGTATACATTACCAAGAAATAAACTCCCTGATTAATGAAAAACAAGCATAACATATCCCGAAGAAAGTTTATCAAAAATACGGCGGGGGCGGCGGCGCTATTCACCGTACCAACTATTATCCCTGCAAGCGCCTTTGGATCAAACGATAAGATACAGGTAGCTGTATTGGGTGTTAATGGCAGGGGAAAGGATCATATCAAAGGCTTTCAGCGGCTGGAAAATGCACAGGTTGTGTACTTGTGCGATCCGGATAAGAATGTTCTCGCAGAACGGTCAGCTGACTTTGAAAAGACATATTCAAAGAAAGTTCAGGTTGAGCAGGACATGCGGAAGATTTTTGACAACAAAAAGATTGACGCTGTTAGTGTAGCTACACCTAACCATTGGCATACACTGGCAGCAATTTGGGCCATGCAGGCCGGCAAAGATGTGTATGTCGAGAAGCCTGGATCTCATACTATTTTTGAAGGCAGGATGCTCATTGAAGCTGCAAAAAAATATAAGCGCGTCTTTCAACATGGTGTACAACTGCGAAGTTCAGTTGCTATTCAGGAGGCAATTAAGCACCTGCGAGATGGACTGATCGGCAATGTATACATGGCCAGAGGTCTTGTTTTCAAATGGCGGCCCGATATAGGTGACAAAGGTACGGAGCCTGTGCCTGAAGGACTTGACTACGATCTGTGGACTGGTCCCGCAGAGATGAGACCGTTCTCCCGGAATTATGTGCACTATAACTGGCATTGGCATTGGAATTATGGAGATGGCGACGTTGGGAATCAGGGCATCCATGAAACCGATCTGTGTATGTGGGGCCTCGATGTTGGATTGCCTGAAAAAATCACATCCATCGGCGGAAAGTTTTTGTGGGACGATGCTAAGGAGACGCCTGAAGTATTAACATCCAACTATCATTATCCGTCACAGAAGAAAATGATTGAATTCGAGGTACGACCCTGGAATACAAACAAGGAAGATGGAACAGGGATAGGTAATATTTTTTATGGAAGCGAGGGCTACATGGTCGTGGACGGCTATAATAAATATTCTACCTTCCTCGGCAAGGAGAGAACGCCAGGTCCCACACGCAAAGAAGGTGGTGATCATTACAAGAATTTTGTTGATGCCGTCGTGGCAAAGAATCCATCGCTTTGTAATGGGCAGGTGGAAACAGCACACTTGTCTTCCGGGCTTGCCCACCTGGGTAATATTGCCTACCGCGTAGGCAGGGTACTTACTTTTGATCCCAAGACGGAAAGATTTGTCGGAGACGACGAAGCGGATCAATTGCTAACACGGACTTATCGCGAACCGTTTGTTGTTCCAAGCCAGGTTTAGCAAAACAGAATGATGAAGGATTTTGTCAGGTAATCATAAACTGAAAGTGGGTCGGCGTCACAGAAACTTGTGGCGCCGATTTAGTTCAAGGCTGTCGGTATCTAGCAAGACATAGTACTCGATTTCCAGCGCAAGTACCAAAGGGTAAGGAATTTAGCATGGCATCGTACGATTATTCCAATAACATGAAATACAAAGAAGCCTTTAACCTCTCTGGGAAGGTTGCACTGATCACGGGTGCGAGCAAAGGAATAGGAGAAGCTATCGCCCATTGCTTTGCAGCTTATGGTGCCAGGGTTATCATCAATTCACGCAAGCAGGAAGAACTAGACAAGGTTGCCAAGACCATCCGTGAGGCAGGAGGAGAATGCACTGGTATTGCCGCTAATGCAGCCGACACTGATTCATGCAAAGACCTTATTAAGAAAGTTGTTTCTGAATTCGGCGGCATTGATATTTTAGTGAACAATGCTGCAACCAATCCGGTCTACGGTCCAATCTTAGAATCACCTGAATGGGCTTTCGATAAGATTATGGGTGTTAATCTAAAAGCACCGTTGGCTTTGGCCAATCTTGCCCATCCACACATGAAGACACGCGGTGGTGGTGCTGTGATCAACATTAGTTCTATTGCAGGGCTCACGCCGGATCCGGGTTTGGGACTTTATTCCGTTTCAAAGGCTGCCTTGAATATGCTCACCAAAGTGCAGGCGAAGGAATGGGGAAAAGATGGTATCCGCGTGAATTCCATATGTCCGGGATTAATCAAGACTAAATTTTCTGAAGCGTTGTGGTCTAACGAAGCAATTCTAAATAGAATGGTCTCAAAATTGCCAATTGCGCGTATGGGTACTGTTGAAGAGATCGCAAGCCTGGTGTTGTATCTGGCCTCGCCTGCCTCCGGCTATTGTACCGGAGCCGTATTTACAGCCGATGGTGGAACTGTGTTGTAAGTATTCCAGGTGGCCTCACCTGCTAGAAGGGAAGCATATCCATTTTCCATAGATTCATTTTTGACATCCTCGAACATGATGGTATCTCTTCCATATTTTTTCATTTGGATTAATTGCACCTGATCAACTTTCATATACGCAACAGATGTGGCAGCTTTTGCGGGTCAGCTTAAAATGGAATACTAATTTTTATAATTCCATCCCGCTCCCGGCCATTCTTACGAATGCCTCTGCGGCCTTCGCTCCCATTTCTCTACCACGGAACTGCTCCATGATGGTATGGCCACATGCATAAATTCCCGGAGGGTCCTGGCTTACATGACAATACAGAGCCTCCCGCTTAATTTCCTGTACATCGGTAATGTCAACATAATCAGTAGGCCTGAACGCCATGGTTTGTTCACCGGCGCATACTTCAAAAAAATAAAGATCAAATTTCACTTTCGCCCGTACCCATGCCTGAATGGTCAGGAAGCTTGCAGCCTGGTGGTCCCTGTGCGAGTCTATAGGCCAATGGGTGAATACTACATCAGGCATTTCTTTACTGATAAGTCCAGCGATCTTTTCTATCCATTCGCGGTTCACCATAGTATCGCCATCTACTTGTCCAGCAAAAATTGGCTTCACCTTTAAAATACTGCACGCCGCTTCTGCCTCGTTCGTTCGCACAGTTCCTGCCTCCGCGTGCGATTTACCTGCAATGCCGGCTTCACCACGTGTCAGGTAAATAACAGAAACATCGTGCCCTGCCCTGCTTAATCTGGCCAAAGTACCACCACAACCGCTTTCAGGGTCGTCCGGGTGGCCACCTACACAGACCACTTTCATCTTCTTTGTTTCTGCTGTAAAGCTTACTCCGGAAACCGGAGATACTAGTAGCCCCAAACCTACTGTTGAGCGTTTTACAAATTCCCTCCGGGTTGTGTGCATTGGATTAGATCTTAGCGGTAAAAAGTTTATACAATTGCTCAACACGTTTCTTCAGTTCTCAGGAGCCTTCTCCAAAGAAAGACTTTTATGGATAAACGCAAATATTTCAAGTTCCCAAGAACACCGGTTTTCGTTTTTCAATAAATGCCTTAACCCCTTCCTTATGATCATCAGTCTTTCCGGCGATTTCCTGACAGTACGCTTCATAGTTAAGCATTTCATCCAACGAGGCTGTTGCAGACTTGTTTAGCATGCGCTTGATGAGACCAATGGCTTTAGATGGTGCCGTTGCAAAGTGATCAGTATACACTTTCACAGCAGTGTCCAACAAATCGACACGCACGGCCTTATTGATCAACCCCAATTCTACTGCCTCTTTCGCTGTTACTTTACTACCCATACTGCACAATTCAAATGCCTTTGCCATACCCGCAAGCCTCGGCAGGAAATAAGAGGATCCGGAATCAGGCACCAGACCGATATTGACAAATACTTCAATCATTGTCGCTTCCTCGGAGGCAACGATAATGTCACTGGCGAGCGCAAGTGAACATCCTGCGCCAGCAGCAACGCCATTTAATTTGCAGATAATAGGCTTGGGTATATTTCGCATGGCACGAATAATAGGATTATAACGGGTATGAAGCGATTCCATAAATGAACGGTCTTGCTGCTCGGATGACGCTTTCAAATCCTGACCGGAACAGAACGCCCTGCCTGCCCCAGTCAGGACAACTACCCGAACATTTTCATCTTTCGCTACAACTTTGAGCACATCCTGAAGTTCAAATGTGATTTCGTCATTCAGTGCATTGTAGACGTCAGGCCTATTTAAGGTAACCGTGGCTACCGCGCCTTCCAGCATATACAATATGAATTTATATTCCATAGCCTTGCGAATTTGTCAAAACATGATAACCATTGCAGCGAAGGTGACTGCAAATCCAGTCATTCCTCCCACCATTATTTCCCTTGGTGTATGCGCATGAAGTTGGAGTCTGGCACTCATGATAACTCCGGCCAGCACGATAGACAGAATTGTTGGATATAAGAGCGCGCCATCCTCAGAAACTTTGTTCAACGGTAAAAGGATGCCGATGAATCCCCAGATGGCCATGCTGTGTATGCTGATCTTATAAAACACTGTAAGAACCGTTGCCGTCAGCACCAGTATATCGATGACAATCAGAAACTTGAGCAGGTTATCATTCAGTCCCACGCGCGTCCGGGAATAAAACAAATATGTAACGACAATATATAAAATCGCAATGAAGGAAAAAGGAATGACACGCTCCTGTCTTTCTTCCATCGCCAACGACTTAATGGAACCAAACGTTTTGAAGATCCCGATGTTGAGCGCCGGCAACAAAAAAGTGACACAAAAGATGAGAAAAACAAAATTCCAATGCCCATCATCTTTCAACGGATCGAGGCCGGCAGGAAGGGCTAGTGAGAATAAGGCAAACAGATAGGTTGCCAACAAAAGGGGGTGAAACAAAATAGATACAATTCTGGCCAATACGTTCACGTTACATCTCCTTTCTTAATCTGGCCACTGGAATATTCAGTTGCTCACGATATTTCGCAACTGTACGCCTTGCAATATTATATCCCCTCTCATTCAAGATGGTTTCCAGCTTATCATCTGAGAATGGTTTGTCTTTATCTTCGCTATCGATAATATCCTTAATGATCTGTTTCACCTCGCGGCTGCTTACCTCTTCGCCCGAGTCAGTTGCAATCCCCTCAGAGAAGAAATATTTCAATGGATAAATTCCAAAGTCCGTTTGGATGGCTTTGCTGGATGCTACCCTTGAAACGGTTGATATATCCATGTTAATCATATTCGCAATATCTTTTAATATCATTGGCCTAAGCTTGGTCTCATCCCCTTCCAGAAAAAAATCATATTGAAAATCGATAATCGCCTTCATGGTCTTCAACAAGGTTTGTTGGCGCTGTTTGATGGCATCAATAAACCATTTTGCAGCATCCAGTTTTTGTTTCACAAAACTCACTGCATCCTTCAGCTTCTTATCCTTTTTGTTACTCTTATCATATGCCTTAAACATATCTGTATACGAACGGCTAATACGAAGATCAGGCGCATTGCGACTGTTTAATGTTAGTTCCAGTTTTCCATTGTCATTAGTGAGAATGTAGTCAGGAATGATGTATTGATTCTTAGTTGCATTCTGACCGGATCCGCCACCCGGCTTAGGGTTCAGTTTAATAATCAATTCCATGGCATCACGCACAAAATCTTCATCCTCCGTATCGAGTTTCTTTTGTATTTTCTGGTAATGCTTTTTGGTAAACTCTTCGTAACACTCAGAAATAATCTTCTTGGCTACAGCTACATCAATATCATGGCCGTTGTCCATGCGATCTAACTGGAGCAATAGACATTCCTGTAAATTTCTCGCGGCGATACCAGGAGGATCAAATGTTTGAATTCTTTTTAGCACGGCTTCTACTTCTTCTGCCGTTGTTTCTATGCCTTGAGAAAAAGCCATGTCGTTTACAATAGAATCCAATTCCCTTCGGATATAACCATCACTTTCGATACTGCCTACCAGCTGCTTACCAATGGCATATTGCATCTCATCCAAACCCAGAAAATCAAGTTGACTCATTAATTGCTCGTGCAGGGAGGACGACATCGGAATCGGCATTTCTCTGCTCTCCTCATCTCCATCTCCATCCCCCTGCATTTTGTAGCCACTGTAATCATCGTCCTGCAAGTAATCCTTAATATCAACTTCATCATCGCCCGACGAGGACTCCTTGAAATCCTCGGCCTCTGCTTCATTATTACTTTCATCAGGCTTCTCCTGATCTTCTCCTTCCTCCAGGGCAGGATTTATTTCCAATTCTTCTTCAATTCTCCCTTCAAGTTCAGCCGTTGGAACCTGCAGCAACTTGATAAACTGAATCTGCTGAGGAGATAATTTTTGCTGTAATGACTGGTTTAGACCAAGCTTTTGCATGCGTGCACGTTCCTTTAAGAAATTTAGGAACACTCAAAGTTAAAAAAAATAGTCATAGTCACCGGACCTCATTCCATACCTTTTGAGGATACTGAATTTTGCAAGTAGTTTTGTTCTGTGAACCTTCATTAGTGGAGCCGAAGCTATGAAAATACCCAAGTTTTTTCGTTTTTTGCGATCCTTTATGGCCACCTTCCCAAATTATCGGCCGGTGTGAAATCGAACAAGATAATGAAGCGTACAAAAATAAAAGAACTCCTGGTATACAAGCCAACAGGTCAGACCGTAGTGGTAAGCGGCTGGGTAAGGACTTTTCGAAACAATCAGTTTATTGCCATTAACGACGGGTCAACTATGCAAAACATCCAGGCAGTAGTTGAACTGAATTCTCTTGCCGATTCCATTCTAAAAAGAATTACGACAGGAACTTGCTTATCCATAGCAGGGGAATTGATACCCTCGTTAGGCAAGGGGCAGGCAGTAGAAGTAAAGGTTAAGAAGCTCGATATCCTGGGCGATTGTGACCCGGAAAAGTATCCGCTCCAGTTGAAAAACAGGCCAAGCCTGGAGTATTTGCGAGAGATCTCGCATCTGCGGTCTCGCACAAACACCTTCGGAGCGATTATGCGTATTCGACATGCTATGGCCTACGCGGTGCACAAATTCTTCAACGACCGTGGATTCTTCTATATTCATACCCCAATTGTAACAGGCTCTGATGCAGAAGGGGCCGGTGCCATGTTTAGGGTAACGACATTAAACCCCACAAAACCTCCGCTGGATGAAGACGGTAACGTGAATTTCAAGGAAGACTTCTTCGGCCGTGAAACCAACCTCACCGTTTCCGGTCAGCTCGAAGGAGAAACCTATGCTTTAGCACTCGGCGAAATCTATACTTTTGGGCCAACCTTTCGCGCTGAAAATTCGAATACTACCCGCCACCTTGCAGAATTCTGGATGATTGAACCAGAGATGGCATTCTTCGACATCGACGACAACATGCAATTAGCACAAGACTTTCTGCAATTTTTAGTCCGTTACGCTTTAGAAAACTGCACCGAAGACCTTGATTTTTTAAATAAACGTGCGCAAGAAGAAGAGCAAGCTAAACCCAAAGAGCAACGGAATGACCTGGGCCTCTTTGATCGGCTGAAGTTTGTATCAGAAAATGATTTTCAACGTCTTTCCTACACTGAAGCTATTGATATTCTTAAAAATTCTAATCCGAACAAGAAAAAGAAATTTCAATATGTGATCGATTCATGGGGTGTCGATTTACAGTCCGAACATGAGCGTTTCCTGGTTGAAAAGCATTTTAAGAAACCTGTTATTATCTACAATTACCCAGCAGAAATTAAAGCATTTTACATGCGGCAAAACGAAGATGGAAAAACGGTTGCCGCAATGGATGTACTCTTCCCGGGCATCGGCGAAATAATCGGTGGTTCGCAGCGAGAAGAACGATACGACAGGATACTTGCACGGGTTCATGAGTTGAACCTTCCGGAAGAAGATTTATGGTGGTATCTTGAATTGCGAAAATTTGGCTCAGCACCACACAGTGGATTTGGTTTGGGTTTTGAAAGGCTGATCCAGTTTGTTACCGGCATGACCAATATACGGGATGTTATACCCTTCCCGCGTTACCCGGGCAACGCAGAATTTTAAGGTTGATTATCCACGTTGCTTAAACGCCAGCAATGGTACCTTGCTTTGAAAAGCCATTTTTCGGGTAATGCTACGGTTAAATAATTTTTCATAGAAACTCGTGTCGTGTGTAAACATGGTCAGCAAGTCGGCTTTAATCACGCCAACATAATGATCAATAGCCTCGTCTATATTCTTGTTTACGATAACACGGAAGATAACGTTCTTGAACCCACAGCGTTCTACCACACTTTCGATCCTCTTTTCTACCGCTGATACCTCTTTCAGCGTTGATGCAATGTGAATAAGATGGACAGTTGAATCAAACCTCTCCAGATAAGGAATCAATATCTTCAGTTCATTTTCAATGTATTTTAAATCAGTGGCATAAACTACATTCTTGAAATGCTTAAAATCACCGAGCTCTGGTACAGCCAATACAGGCACATGACTAACTTCTATTACTGATGCTGTATTACTACCGAGCACGTACTTCTTCAATCCGCTTGCGCCACGTGTCCCCATGACAATCAAACCTGTGCGCAGTTTTTTTGCTTCCCGCTTAACGGTATCATTGAATGAGGCGCCTTTCACAATTCTAACCTTTATTGGTTCCGTGGTTTTCACGTGCTTAGAAACCTCTTTCAAAAGCGTTTCCAAATCTTCCCTTGCAATATCCAGCAATTCCTGCTCCAACGCGTTTAACCGAAGCCGCATGGTTGCCCGAGTGGGCTGTATTATGTTTATGACATGCAATAGGGTAATCGTTCCATCAAGTTTATTCGCAATTTTAATAGCGTATTGAAGGGCTACCTTTGAAAGATCTGAAAGATCTGTTGGCACGAGGATGTTTACCATGTTTCTATAATTGTTTTGAAATATACGGCTAAATTAAGGTTCTTTGTTTGTTCAACAACTGAATTGACAGGAAATGAAGCATACCTTTGCCAGTGACAATTATGCCGGGGTCCATCCTGAGATTATGGAAGCCCTTCAACTGGCTAACCAAGGCCACATGGGTTCTTATGGCGCCGACGGGTATACTGAAAAGGCAATCAAAAAATTCAAAGACTATTTTGGCAATGATACTGAAGTCTACTTTGCCTACAATGGTACTGGTGCAAACGTATTAGGTTTAAGTGCGCTTGCACAGTCCTACCATGCCATTATTTGCACAGATCTTGCACACATCAATGTAGATGAATCCACTGCCCCTGAAAAATTCACAGGGTGTAAACTTATTTCCATACCCACAAAAGATGGCAAACTTTACCCTGCCGAAATCGAAGACAGGATTCAAAGGGTCGATGATCAGCACCATCCCCAGGTGAAAGTTATCTCCATATCTCAATCCACGGAATTTGCCACCGTTTATTCCACGTCTGAAATAGAAGCTATTTCCAAAGTAGCCAAGAAGCATAATCTCTTTCTGCACATGGATGGCTCAAGAATCTCAAATGCATCGGTTAGTCTGCAGGAAGATTTTCGTCGCTTTACAAGAGATGCAGGCGTTGACGTACTTTCATTTGGGGGTACAAAAAACGGGATGATGTTTGGTGAGGCTATCTTATTCTTTGATCCAAAACTAGCTGCTGATTTCAAATACAGGCGAAAGCAGGGCATGCAATTGCACTCTAAGATGAGATTTATCGGAGCACAGTTTGACGCGTTGTTAAGTAACGATCTTTGGAAAAAGAATGCAGAACATGCGAATAGGATGGCCAAACTCTTGGAGAAAGAAATTAGAAAGGTTAACAAGGCAGAGATCACGCAGTCTGTTGATGCCAATGGAATTTTTGTGAAATTGCCAGCACATATCATTCCTGAATTACAGCAGGAACAATTTTTTTACATCTGGAATGATCGTATTTCGGAGGTGCGTTTAATGTGTTCCTTTGATACTACGGAGGACGATGTCAAAAGATTTGGGAGAAAATTAGAGGAACTGCTGCAAGCGTAGATAAACACCTGCTAGCGTTTAAGAAATTTATACGTACCGCGAAAATTAGACTGATCGTCTTTAAGGGCCAGAAGATAGTATCCCGCATCAAAATCCTTGACCCTGATCCGGATTTCATGCTCATCTATGCGTTCCGTATCTGCGTTGATTTCATTACCTATAATATTGTGTATAGATACCTTAACCTTGTCAAAATTTATATGATCCAGGCGAACATGCACAAACTCAACGGCAGGATTCGGAAATATCTGAACGGTTCTTGAGGGATCGTGGCGTGCAGCCTGCTCCAAATCATAATCCACCTGCACCTGAGCCATGACAGACCCGGCTGTAGCCAACGTGCAGAATATTACAACAAAGTAGAGTAAGCGCATGCTATTAGTTTGTTAAAGTGTATACGGCAATTTTCACACCAAAGTTTTCATAAACGCGTTGTTTATGAAAGTTTATTTGCCCTTTAGATGCAGGGTTCGGCCAAAAGGTTTAAAATACTGTCAAAATATATCTGAAAATCTCCTAGGGCTTACGTAACCTCAGGAAGGCTGAGGGCAGAAAATCTATAATATCAGACGCGATGAGGCTATTTATTCCCATTTCAGGGACAGCCAAATCCCCGGATAGGCCGTGGACAAATACCCCAAGTTGGGCAGCCTGGAGCGGATCGTAGTGTTGCGCCACTAAGCCGGTAAGAATGCCTGTCAATACATCGCCGCTTCCGCCGGTGGCCATACCAGGGTTTCCGGTTGAATTGAAATAAACCCTCCCATCTGGAGCTGCAATAGATGAATATGCACCTTTAAGGACAATTATTGACTTGAGCTGCGCAGCCAGCATCTTTTGCTTTTCAAGCCGTTCAAAATCATTCTTCCACCCTCCCACCAACCGCTCAAATTCCTTTGGATGGGGTGTAAGAATACTCCCTTCGGGTATCAGGTGCAACAGCGCGCTATTCTCAGACAGCATATTCAGCCCGTCAGCATCAATAACCATGGGGCTACGAAAATTTTCCAGAATATGCACAAATGCAGCTACCGTTTCTGGCCCAGTGCCCAAACCAGGACCTATGCCAATCGCAGTGTAATGGTCGAGGTTGGCTACTGCGGATAGATGATGTTCATGCTGGTCTACACTTACCATTGCTTCCGGAACTGAACCCTGAAGAATAGGATATCCACACTGCGGTACGTGCACTGTCAGTAGCCCCAATCCGGCGCGAAGTGCTGCCCGTGCAGCAAGGATAGCCGCACCAACCTTTCCGAAACTGCCTGCGATGAGCAGCGCATGACCATAGTTACCCTTGTGATCAAACGTTGATCTTTCCCTCAATACTTTCCTAAGATCTTTTTGGATAATATAGAAATAAGAAGCGTCAGCGTCTTTGATAAAGTCCTTATGCAACCCAATGTCCACTAAGGTCCATTGCCCCACAAACGAATGGCATTCCGGAAGAAAAAAGGCAAGTTTGGGCAGCTGAAAAGATATTGTAAAGTCTGCTTTCACAATCTGATCCTGAGAAGGACTATCAGTCATTAATCCCGATGGGATGTCAACTGCTACCCTTTTCGCCTCCGCCTTGTTGATACAATGTATGACCTGTGCGTAAATCCCTTCTACCGGCCTTGAGAGACCTGAACCAAAGATGGCATCAATCAATATTTCGCAAGCATCAAATACTTTCTCATCTACGTCAACGTCATTGACCAGCGGAAGGATTTCAATTTTTATATTCCTTGCCCTATCAAAATTAATTTTGAAGTCGGCAGATTCAGGACCAGAGCCTTTCACTACCCACACCTTCACCGGATATCCCAATTCTTTCAACATCCGCGCTATGCCCATCCCGTCACCTCCGTTATTTCCAGTGCCGCATACAACACCAACAGTACACAACTCACTAAAATGTTCGGCAAACCACTTGGTAAATGCCCGGCAGGCACGTTCCATCAGATCGATCGAAGATATAGCACCATGCTTAATCGTGTAAGCATCAAGTGCTTTGATTTGTGCCGGCGGGAGGATTTTTAGCATAAACGAAGATACAAAATCATCGATCCACTTCACCCATTACGACATCAATCGAACCAATAATGGCAATCAAGTCTGCGATCAGGATTCCTTTCGCAATCTCCGGGAGCACAGAAAGATTTACGAAACTGCACGATCTGCATTTGCAGCGAAATGGAACATCACTTGTGCCATCAGCCCGGAAGAAAAATCCCAGTTCACCCTTTGGGATTTCTGCGCGGACGTAAAAATCCTGGGCACTTGGTCTGATTTTCTTGGGAATCAATGCCTGGGGATCAAAGTCACGCGTGCGAATGTACTCGCCGGTAAGTTTGTCCAAACATTGATCAATGATGCGAAGTGATTGATGAATTTCAAGGACACGAACAGAGGTTCGGTCCCAACAATCACCAACGGTTCCCATTTTCCCCTCACCGACAGGTACTTCAAAGTCCAGTTCAGGATATACTGAATAACCATCTACCCGTCGGAGATCAAATCGAAGTCCTGAACCGCGCAACATCGGCCCCGTAACACCACAATTAATGGCCAACTCCAATGGAAGTACGCCAACGTTAGCAGTGCGCCCGATAAAGATTTTGTTGTCGATCAAAATTGTCTCGAGTTCCTGCAACTTAGGTTTGATGTAATGAACAAATTCCCGGCATCGATCTTCAAATCCGACCGGAAGATCATAGAACAATCCGCCAATCCAAATGTAATTATACAGCAGGCGTGCACCCGACGCCCATTCCAGTAACCGAAGGATATGCTCGCGATCGCGCATAAGCCAAAAAAATGGTGTGAATGCACCAATATCCATACCGTATGTTCCGATTGCAATAAAATGAGAAGCAATCCTATTAAGCTCAGCCACTAAAACGCGAATATATTCCACGCGTTTTGGGATTTGATGCTCAATACCCAGCATGCGCTCAACGCCCATGGCATAGGCATGTTCACTATTCATGGAAGAAACATAATCCAGCCGATCCACAAATGGTATGACTTGATTATAGGGCAAATTTTCTGCGTGTTTCTCAAAACAACGGTGCAGGTACCCTATATGTGGAACTACTTCCTTAACAATTTCACCATCCATTAATACCTCGAGGCGCAACACGCCGTGGGTAGAAGGATGCTGTGGCCCAAGGTTAATAATCATCTCTTCCGAACGCAAATTCGCCGCATCGAATTTGTTTGGAACTGAGCGAAACAGATTCCCTGGTTTTGATATATATTGCACCCCGTCGGTAGGCATGAATTAATACTTTACTTTTATATCTCGGTAATACTCCTGATGCGTATAGTCCTTACGTAAGGGGTGACCTTCCCAATCTGCAGGCATCAAAATTCTTCGCAGGTCAGGGTGATTGATAAATACAACTCCGTACATATCAAAAATTTCCCGTTCATGCCAATCCGCTGTCTTCCACACTCCACTTACAGATTCAACTTCAGGGTTATCCCGGGACAGAATTATTCTAATGGTCGAATGATGATTAAATGGAATGGAGTACAGGTTGTATACAACCTCCATCGTTCTTGCCTCGGGTCCGTTGTCTATACCCGTAATGCATGAAAGCATGTCAAAATACAATAATGGGTTTTGTTGCATTGCTCGTGCAACCGGAATAATATCCTCTCTTGACAGTATTACTCCTTTGGGAGTAGCCCTTTCGTCTACCTTGGGTTCTGCATAGCTGCAAGAATCCTTAACGATTGACAAAATTTGTTCAAATGACGCCATTGTCCTTCTCTTTCTTCATAATTTTCTCAATTGCACCGGGTGCCATCAGGCTTTCACCTCTAATTTTCTCCTGGAGTTTCAAGAATCCACCGATCAATGCCTCGGGGCGCGGTGGGCAACCAGGAACATAGACATCAACCGGAATAATACGATCCACTCCCTTTACGACGTGATAGCCGTGCTGCCAATAAGGTCCGCCGCAATTCGAACAAGAGCCCATTGAAATAACATAACGAGGCTCCGCCATCTGTTCATACAGCCGCTTAATTCGATCGGCCATTTTGAATGTCACTGTACCCGCCACAATCATCACATCAGCCTGGCGAGGACTCGACCGTGGCGCCATGCCAAAGCGATCCATATCGTATACGGTAGTTCCTGTACTCATAAATTCAATAGCACAACAAGCCAAGCCAAACGTCATGGGAAACATAGAGGATAGTCTTGCCCAGTTCAGCAGATCATCAAGCCGCGTCACCATCACTCCCCCACTCTCAAACCGTTGATCCAATAACCCCATTATCTTAGTTTTGGTTGATAAGATGTCTTATTATCATCCTTATATTTTTCACTCACCATATCATACATTTCCTTTGGCACGCTTGACTTATACTCAGTAGGTGTTGGATCTGGTTTCACCCAATCCAGATAGCCCTTTGCCCAGGCATAGGCCAGACCCAACGCCAAAACGCCAATAAATACTATCATCTCTATGAAGGAATACCAGCCCCAGGCTCCATTCGTTTCCGCTATTAATTCCTTATCGGCAAACACGGTTGACCATGGAAAAAGGAAAACGATTTCCACCTCAAACAACAAAAAAATCAGAGCAACAATATAGAAACGGATGTTGAATTGAACCCATGCATAACTAATGGGCTCCTCACCGCTTTCATAGGTGGATAGTTTTTCTGAATTAGGACGGTTCGGTCTAATTAATTTCGATACCAAAAGTGTGACAAGAATAAAGACAATTCCTGCGACAATAAACAATAATACCTCTCCGAAGGCTGATAGATATTCGTCCTGATCCATGAAGACCAAATATAAGCATGCATTCTTATTTCACACCATCATCGTTCACGCTAAAGATTGGAAGCATTAAAAGTATCGCCCTGAGATACATCGCCTGTCTCAAAACCTTTCTTAAACCAACGCATTCTTTGGATGGATGTGCCATGGGTAAAAGAATCGGGTATGACCTGCCCCTGCATCTGCATTTGCAATCGATCATCGCCAATAGCACTGGCAGCATTTAGTGCTTCATCAATGTCTCCAGGCTCAAGTATTTGACTCATGCTGTTGGCATGATTAGCCCACACGCCGGCTAAAAAATCCGCCTGCAGTTCCAGGCGAACAGAAAGCTTATTGTACTCCTGTTCGCTGAGCCTCCCTCGCGAAGCGTGAACTTTGTCAGTTATACCCAACAGGTGTTGTACATGATGCCCCACTTCGTGCGCAATAACATATGCCTGGGCAAAATCCCCAGGCGCATCAAAACGATCTTTTAAGTCTTCATAGAAACTTAGATCGATGTATACTTTTTCATCTTCGCTGCAATAAAATGGTCCGGTAGCAGAAGATGCGGAGCCGCAAGCTGACTGTACCGTCCCGCTGAACATAACCAGTGTCGGTTCACGGTAGCCGTCAATCAGATTGGCCCAGACGTCCTCCGTATCTGCCAGCACCACGCGTACAAACTGGCTTAGATCTTCCTCTTCAGCTGAAGGTTGCCAGTCAACATTTTGTGATGCAGGAATGGAACCTGATTGCGTCTGAATTTCCTGCAGCAGGCTTAACGGGTTCTTACCCAGGATTAGACTTATCACCAGAATTATTGCAACCGTGCCCAAACCTCCCTTAAAGGCCATGCCGCCCGTACTGCGACGGCCTCGTTGATCATCAACGTTTGAACTTTGTCTTCTGCCTCTCCATTGCATAGTTATGTAATTTTAAAATACCAAAGGAAAGTACGAAAGTTGGCGTCACGATCCAACCAAAAATTTGACACCAAACGGAAATTATGCAGCATGCTCATACCCGCTGCTGAGTCAGAAAATCAAATAACCATTGAAAGGGAAGCCCTGGAAAGAAAAGTGTTCATTGGCGAATTCACAAACTCACGTGAAGCTGTTAAACTGCTAAAGTCACCACCTGGTGATATAAGTATAAAGCGTTAGATTCCTGATTACTTCTTGGATAGTCCAGGTTCACGGTTTAGGAATTCCTCATACAGTTGTGTCTGCCGGCTTACCATAGGCACATTCCAGCCGTCGATGAATACAAGATTAATAGCCGTTCTGGTCTCAAAAGGATCTCCGTCACAAACAAAAAGCGTTGCGTTCTTCCCGACCTCAATGGAACCCAATCTGTCTGCAACACCAAAGATTTCTGCAGGAACTATGGTCACCGATCGCAAAGCTTCTTCTTTCCCCAACCCATACGCTGCAGCAAAAGCAGCATGATAGGGCAGATTTCTTACATTTTCAGCATGCTTCGTACGCAATGCCACTTTTACGCCTGCCTTTTTCAAAAGACCGGGGTTAGAATAGGCTCGGTCATAACGATCGTATTCCCGGTCAGGGAGTGACAGCACCGGACCAACGATAACAGGAATACCCGCCTTTTTAATTTCTGCCGCAACACGCCAACCTTCTGACACGCCAGTCAAAATTACCTTCTTCACTTTCCTGGCGCTGATCCACTGCAATGCGGCTTGAATGTCCTTGGCAGCATTCGCCTCGACCATGACGCTCCTTTCGCCCCGTAATACAGCCATCATCGCCTGCATTTCTGGATAATACTTCACCCCTTTTGATTTCGTTGCCGAATCGAGTAGATGATATTGCACAGCCATATCCCATACCTCGTTAAGCCTCGCTATGGCTTTATCATATGCCTTTTTGACGTCTTCTTCACTCCTGCGGTCTGCTAATCCTTCGCGTCCGGCTTTTGGAAAATTCAATACCAAGCCTTCAAAACCACCAAACATTTGATCTGGCGTATAGCCATATAAATTAATAAGCGCCGCAGTGCCCGGTATGAGATCTCCTTCCGGTGCAGCAAGTACGGTAGTGACACCATTAATACGCGTTACGGGTATCAACACGGAATTAGGATTTATGGCAGTAAGGGCTTTCATCTGGGGAATGATATCACCTATTTCATTGAAATCAGTAGTTCTGGAATCAGAACGAACTTCGGTTAAACCAAGACGTGTTCCGCTATCGATCATACCTGGAAAGATCCATTGACCGGTGCAGTCGATCTCTTCAGCTTCGGCGGGAATGGAAAGATTCGTACCCACGGCGGTGATTTTACCATTGACAATAACAACGGAGCCATTTTGAATTACGCCTCTAGTCACGGTCTGAACTGTGCCATTTTTGAGCACAAAAGTTCCGTACTTGCCTTTCGGGTTTTGCGCTTCCAACGCGAACACAAAAGCGCAAAGGAGGACAGTGATGATGATGATCGTGGATTGTATTCTCTTTGCCATGAATATCTCCCTCAATTTGTTTCAAAAAAGTCCGCAAAACTCTGCAATGCATCTTTCATACAATTGTCAACGTTATCATAGCCTGATTCCTTAAAGGACACGTCTAATTCCTGGTTTGGGTCGACGTAAATTCGTACATCGTCAGGATCCTTGTCCCGATCAAATCGAATTATGCCGTCAACAATGGTGATCATCGGTATGGCGTACGATGAAAGCGGATGCCCGTTAAAGATGGCGATATCCGCTTCTTTGCCAACCTCTATGGAACCTACCCTGCTTTCGATTCCCAGCTGCTTTGCCGGATTTAAGGTGATTAATGCGAGGGCCTCGTCATCGGACAACGCTCCATACTTTTCTGCTTTTGCTGCCTCATGGTACAAATGTCGCATCAATTCAGGATCATCAGAATTGATGGAAGTGGTTACACCATTTTTCGTCAGGATAGCAGCATTATATGCAGTAGAGTAATATACTTCGAACTTGTAAGCCCATCGGTCTGCAAAGACTGAAGCCATGGCACCGAAGTTGGCAAGTTCCGGTGCGACTTTGAAACCTTCATTAACATGTTGAAAAACTAATTTCTTGATGCCAAAGTCCTGGCAAACTTTTAGCAACATATAAATTTCATCCGCACGGTAGCTATGACAATGAATAATGATATTTCCATTTAGTATATCTCCCAGGGTCTCAAGCCGCGCGCTGTACTCAGGGGCTTTGCCGCGAAAACCTTTTTGGTTTTTCAATTTATTGTATACCCCCCATTCCTCATTGTACTCTTTTCCTTTCGACAACGCTTCCCGGATTACGAACTCTACGCCCATGCGTGTCCGGGGGACAATACTGTTCCAGCTGCCATGTATTCGAGTTGGATTTTCCCCAAGAGCAAATTTTATTGTCCGAGGCGCTCCAGCCATCCTCAAGGCTTCAGGATCCTTCACACCATACCGAAGTTTAATGGTTTCACATTGCCCACCAATAGCATTCGCAGACCCATGCATCGCATGAATTGTGGTTACACCCCCTCCCAATGCACGATACAGACCGATCTGAAAAGGATTTAACGCATCGCCGGTAAATACCTCAGCAGTCACCGGGTTGGTTGCCTCATTCAGCGCATCGATACCGATGTGGGAATGTGCATCAATTATCCCGGGCATCACATACATACCATCGGCCTCAATTACTTTAATTCCGGCTTGTATTGTAAGGTTCTTTCCAATTTGAGTTATTTTACCATCCTTCACCAGGATGTCTGTGCCCTCCAGAGTTCCGTTGGTAACAGTTAATACTGTACCGCCTCTTATTAAGATGTTGCCCCGTTCTACCTGGCCCAATGCCAGGTGTGAAAGAAGAAGCAAAAGTAAACCACCAATAATCCGCTTCATTTTTTATTGCTCTTTCAAGTCTTTTGATTTGCTGGTCTTCATTCAGAATTGCAGACACGCATTATATTATCATAAATAGCGTCCTTTCTCATTTCCATGAGTCTATTCGGATTTCCTCACCTCCCTGGTCCCATCATCCTGCCTGTGTTCAATTTCATACAGCACACCTTCAACAAACACGTAACGGACCTTAGCATCCTTATTAAAGTAAGCCTTATCGCTGATCACCAGGTTTGCAATCTTACCATCATCGACAGTACCTAAGCGATCTGACAAACCCAGTATTTTCGCAGGGACAACCGTCAGTGCGGCAAGAGCCTGATCATCAGTAAGTCCTGCTTTGATCATTCTACGAATATTGGAAACAATATCAGCCGGTTTCGCGCTTAGCGTGGAGAATCCAAATGGAATACCCGCCGACTGAAAAGAATATGCCTGCCCCTCATAGAGCGCAATAAAATCACTCCGGCGCTTTTGCAGTGCTGTTTTTTCTATATCCTCAGCTGTTTTGTTGTTTTCTTCTTTCTGCTTTTCACTGCCTGTTTCTAATTTTCTTTCTTCTGGCAAGTCAAGACTTAAGAACACTTTTGCACCGGAAGACTTGATTTTTGTGATGACGTCCCATCCTTCCTTCACTTCGCCAAGAATCAACGGGAATCCCAATTCAGACTGTAATGCCAGTACTCGATGCAAATCCAATACTTTTTCTGCCTTGAATAAAACTGGCATTCGTTTATCTATCACAGGATAAAATGCTGCCAGAATCCTATCCTCCGCCGGCCGCACCAAACCGGACCGATTGGATGCGTATATGGATTCATATGATTTTGCCAAGCTTGCCTGCTTATAGAGTTCCCTCCACTTGGCCATTACACCGATTACGGTGCTAGGGTAAACACGATCTGCTATTGCCAACTCCGAATACAGGGCATACTGTGGTAACATTACCATGCCGTCTGCCGATTTTCCGCCTGTGGAAATAATGGCACTGCTGCCCGGTAACATCCCTCCATAAGGCACAACGTGGGCCGTGGTGAATCCCAGGGCACGGAACGATTCAATAGACTTCTCCCCAATATTCAGGAAATCTCGAACATCATTTTGCGGCATAATCCCCGCCCGATCGGCTGGTGGATTACCAGGGTCTTTTATTCTTTCTTTGGATGGCGAATCCTTCGCTTTCATTACACCTGCATGGGATAGGCCATCGATAAAACCAGCGTACAGAAACATGCTGTCAGCCTTTACCTCAATTGCATCTTGTGGGATCTTTAGATCATTACCAACAGCCACAATCAAACCATTCTTGATTACAACAGTTCCTCTGTCTACTCTCCGCCCAGGGGCTTGAACGATGTTGACATGCGTAATTGCATAGGTCCCGGAAACCGGATTTAGCGTTCTTTCGATTTGGGCCGGAAGGGAACCCGGAAAAATCCCCAGCAGCACAAACACAACGGTTTTAAGCACGTAGTTTATGCAAGCATTTTTCATTCGGAGTTTGTTTATCTAATCGAACTTCTCAAGATAAACAGGTTTCATCAGACTTCAGGACCGAATACACAAGAGGCTTTAATAAATTATTTTAGGAAGGGAAACCTTCTAAGAGGCGATTCTGTGCAATTGCAGGCTTGCATCGGGAGTACGCTTTGGTTTGTGCTGTGATCACCAATACGGGGAGCTTAACCAACGCGTTTCGCCTTGTAACCCTCACGTAGTAGCAGCTGCACAATCTTATCCCGGTGATCACCCTGAATGATAACTTCACCTGATTTCACAGAACCACCGACCCCACATTTAGATTTCAGCAGCTTGCCCAGTTGCTCTAAATCACTCGTAGTACCGACAAAACCTGTCACAAGCGTTACCTGTTTGCCGGCGCGCATGCTCTTATCCAGCAATACTTTAAGATTTTGTTGATTTGGTGATACGGTTTTAGATTCATCATCTCGCCTGTAGGCGAATTCAAAATCAGGTTCTGTGGAGTATACAACTCCATCTCGTTTTTTCCAGTCGTTATTTTTCGCCATTGCCTTACAAAACTAATATTAATACGCCTGTAAATAATAGGATTACAAAACTTACAACTCCAAAATTAAAACCATATTCACTATTCTTTCGGAAGACTATACCCAAAGAAGAAACAATCAATAACGTAGCCGGAGCGAAAATGAAATTGCCATAAATCGATTTTCTTATGCGTACCTCTTGTTCCGGAACACTGGCGCTTATAGGCATATCCAGAAAAAAGGACGAATGAATAATTACAGATTGGCCCGGCTGAAAGTATTCTTTTACCTCATATGGCATATCGATCTCATAACCTCCGTCCGTTTCGACAACCCACCAAACAGTTGACGAGTTTCTTGAATATGTCCTGCGTATCATTGCCTGCTCTATTTGTTCTGTGCTTATTTGATCGGGCCACACAAAATCTATTAGCAAAAAAACAGCTATCGAGAAACATAAATATATAGCCTTTTGGGCTAAAGGAAGATACCTGGCCATAAGCTCACGGACATCTTCTCGCTCACTTTTGCGATATGCCTTTTTTTTGCGTGGCCGGTAAGCTGGATCGCGATGCCGCGGACCTTCCATCTCCTGTGCTAACTCAATAAATGTATTCTGCAGCCGGTGATCATATCCATGCCTTTTGACAGGATCCCCTAAAACATCATATGCTTCATTGACTTGTTTAAAGATATTCTCCGCCCCCGGAGCGGGATTTTTGTCAGGATGATAAGTTACGGCAAGCCTTCGGTAAGCGCGTTTAATCTCTTCAGCAGTAGCTGAATGATCTACACCCAAAATCCGGTAATAATCCATTTAGGAAAAATAAAATGAAAAGCCCAGCATTATGCATACCAGGCTTTTAAGACTTGCGTTTTACGGAACCTTATTTCTTATGCTTAGTTACATACGTCAAAACCGGTCGCCGGGAATGGCTTACTACATCTTCCGCTATACTACCAGCAAGGACATGCGCAAAACCAGTACGTCCATGTGTTGACATTGCAATAAGATCTGCATTAATACTATCAGCAAAGTAAATGATCCCCTCTTCCTCGCTGATATCATTAAATACGTTAATAGTAAAATTCTTTAACTGGAGTTTCTTTGCAAAGTCCTGCATATACTTTTTTACAACCACATCCCGCTGAAAATTACCCGGCGTGTTTATACGCACGAGATGTATAGTCGAATCATAAGTCTTTTGCGTAGTCCTTACGATCCTGGAAAACACTTCTTCCTGCTTGTCCATAGAGGTTGCATACACTATATCCTTGAAGTCTGTACTGGCAGGTTTGCTGTGCAAAGTCAAGACAGGGCAATGCGCAGTACGCACAACCTTTTCGGTATTGGAGCCAATGATCATCTGGCTGAGGTCTGATCGTCCGGCTGTTCCCATCACAACCAAATCCACCTTCTTTTCTGTGATTATTGCATTCATTCCATGATATGGAGAACCAACGCGAAGCAAATCGTTCACCCTGACACCTTCCAATATGGGATTTTCCAATAGCTTGGCCATTTGCTTCTTCGCTTTTTCAATAAGCTTCAAGGTAAAAAGTTTTTCCTCCCAGCCACTATCCGCCGTCACCTGACCTTCTACGTTCAAGGAATTGCCCACGGCTTCTTCAATAACATGGAGTAGCGTAAGTTCAGCACCTGCCTTTTTTGCGATACCAGCAGCTACTTCGGTGGCAATCATTGCGGGCTTGGAAAAATCCGTAGGAACAAGTATTTTTTTCATAATAAAGAGATTGATTTAATAGATGATCACTGTTAGGCGCTCGAATAATATTGACTTTTCAATGTTCTAAATTAGAACAAATCTCCAACATTCAAATACTCTTCTGTTCGTTTTCAGGGCAATTAAATTGACCTTCTTAGCACAAAAGATGTCATTGGTCTTTATATACCGATTGGTGAACGTTCTGCGTACGCGCAGCCGAAAGCCATGCATGTTGCCTAAATTATGAACTATTCAAACACTCCCTTCTTTCGCAAGGTGGGCATCCTTTCAGGGATAAATATTATGATGAAGTAGAATCGGGGAATTGGCAGCGTCCAGTTGCCCTGACCCATAAGAATTGCACGTATTCCGCTGAAATATCCTTCCAGCGGACATTTTAAGGAAGGCACATTCATTAAATACGTGATAAATTATCCAAAAGACAACCTGTTGCATGGCTTCCAGCCCTACTTTTGTACATGGTTCATGCCCACGATCATAGTCACCACCATCACACAGTCGATTTTAAGCATATTAATCGGTTGTTCATTATTGGTATAGTCTTGAACTTTGTGTTTGTACTTGTTGAATTTGGTGCAGGATTTCTTTCAAATTCACTTGCATTGCTTTCAGATGCAGGCCATAACCTGAGCGATGTAGCGATTTTAGCGCTGGCGTTGGGTGCCCTTAAACTGTTAACCTTCAAGGCCAATGAAAAATATACCTATGGGTATCGTAAGGCATCAATCTTAATTTCCCTGCTGAACGCCATAATCCTGTTGATTGCAGTGGGCGGTATTGGATACGAGTCCATATACCGCTTCATATCACCTCAGCCTGTAAGAAGCGACGTAATCATTTGGGTTGCCTCTATAGGCATAGTAATTAATTCCCTTTCGGCACTGCTGTTCTTTCGCAACAAAGAGGAAGATCTAAACATAAAAGGTGCCTACCTGCACCTCCTTGTCGATGCATTGGTCTCCGTTGGTGTAGTGGTGTCTGGTGTAATCATTTCCTATACGCAATGGAATTGGATTGACCCATTGATCAGTTTCATCATAATGGTCATTATAGTGATGAGTATGTGGAATCTATTGCGCGACAGCCTGTCGCTATCCATGGATGCTGTGCCCAAAAACATTGAAATTGAAGCCGTACGCAAAGTCGCGTTGGAATTCCCTGAAATAAAGGAAATTCACCACATCCACATATGGGCTATAAGTACAGCAGAGAATGCGTTAACAGCTCATCTTGTGTTAAAGGAACCGATTTCTTATGACGCAGTTGCAACATTAAGAAATACCTTCAAGCAACAACTCAGACTTCTAGGAATTCAACACGCCACCATAGAAACAGAAATCGCAATGTGTAGCGACGATCATTGTGACTAATCGGCTATGGTCTAATCATTTAAGTTCCGCAAAAAGCGCTTCCATCACAACATCAATCGTTGCCGACAACTGAGATGCCTTTATCCGGCGCCATACTTTCCACCGCTCCTTTCCAGACCATTTTCTTTGTCCTCCATGCTACCAAATGGACTGCCACCGTGCCTTCACGATACCGGCCGTCCTTAATTTCCTCACTTTTCCAGGATTAATTGCGGGTACCTACATACCGCGGCGCGTCTTGAATATTCGTCTCACGTGTTTGAATTTGTTCCGCCACCACAATACCTATGTTGACAAGCAATGCCGGGTCGATTGTAGCTTGCTTCAATCCCTTCCCTTGCAATTGTCTGCTGACGGATGTTTTTGGAAATTCAAGATTTTCCCTGGAGTTCCGACTTTTCACATCTCCACTAGCTTCCACATCGGAGGAATTAAAGGTTTTATAATTTCCAATTTTAAAATCATCTTCTTTTTCAACATTTATCACACGAAAACCACTACAGCCTGCCAAGTCCAGCACCGCTAATATGAAAACGATTGTGCTACATCCGCTCATGCTTTTGTGGTTTTAAGTGCAGAAAATAGTCAGACAAACTGACTCAATCGTATTCTTTCCTGTAACGTACATAGTAAGAGATCAATATTATTGGCCAGAGACAAATTCAATCAAATAATAGAACTAATCAACGATTACTCATTCTTAAAAAACAGGTAAAACTGCGCTGGAATATTCCACCGTGGGCGATGTCAATGATAAATATCTCTTTCCGCTTAATCCTGACTCTCTAAACTGAAAACTTATGATGATCTTTATTACCTTTGCCCTGATTTTTCGGAGGTTAACCTTTCTGCCTGATATGCATGAGATCAGTTTGATACAAGCCTCTTTTCTTACAACCTTAATTCATTTAATTATGCAAATCACAAAAGACAAAGTAGCAGGCATTCATTACACGCTGCGTGACAACGAGGGGACCATTATTGACACGAGTGATGGCAGGGATCCATTGTATTATTTACACGGCGCTGGTAACCTGATAATCGGTATGGAAGAAGGACTAGAGGGGAAAGCCCAGGGCGATAAATTTGAATTGAAAATTGCACCTTCGAAAGGGTATGGAGAAATAGACCCGGCAATGACGCAAAAGGTTCCACGCAGTGCCTTTGGCGATCAGGAGGTAAAAAAAGGTATGAAATTTTCTACTGACAAAGGGGACGTTGTGACGATAACTGAAATTGGTCTGGATTCAATTACCGTTGATGCGAATCATCCACTGGCCGGAGTTGAATTAAACTTTGCAGTAGAAATTATAGAAGTGCGAAATGCAACGGATGACGAAATAACACATGGGCACGTACACGGCCCGGGTGGGCATCATCATTAGAACAATCCATAAAAAAAGGCTGAAGACAGCCTTTTTTTATTCGATAAATACGAAACTCAACTTGAAAGAAGTAAGAATTTCAAGTGAGCCTAATCCATGTTTTATAAACCCCTCGGTCGTAAAAGTAAAAACCAGCAATCAGAAGTCCGGGCAAGGAATCATAAGCTTATCCGCGGGGGGCTTGCGTGGATTCCGCATCGGCCATGTGTACACAAGGCTAAACTCGTGAGCGCCACCACTACCGGGACCAAGTTTTGAAATTGTATAGTCAAAACTATATCCGATGTTTATCGCATCCTTTGCGCCAAGCTGAACAAAACCCAGTAAAAAAACGATTGACTCATTATTTACAAACTTGTCAAGATTTTTAAATGGAACACCCCGGTACCATGTACCCAACACAATCGGCTCCGCAGTAAAATATAATCCAATATCCATCTGATCAAATTTACCCTGGTGTCGATACTGTATTGCCGGCGCAATACTTCGTTCAGATTTTCGTGAATACACGCCCGTGCCTACAACGCCAGGTTTTAGGTAAAATTTAAATCCTCCATGGATAGAATATTTCCGAGGCAAAGGACTCTGCTCATCAATAATGCTTTGGTTGGGCTGGGTTAAGTGCCAGGCAGAAATACCAAGCCAGGCAGAACGGGTAAAAAACACACCGCCAAATGACAGATCAACAAACGTCTTGCTAAAGTTCGTCCGAAATGTCTCTGCTGTGGGTTGATCCAAAAACTGCCCAGTAGCAGGATCAAACTGATCACCAAAAGTTAGTTTGTCAAAGTTCACATCCCGGTTAAACAGCGCAACTTGAACACCGGGGCGAAATCCAAGGTTTTTATTGATTTTTAGTTCATAGGCATATTGCAGCCCAATGCTAAGTGATCTCAGGCCTGCCAGTCCCTCACGGTCCCGGGTAAGAATAACACCCACGGCACTTTTCTTATCCTCGATAAAATAATCAAAATAAGCAGACATCGTAGTGAAGTTCGCGTCAATTGCGGGCCACTGGTTGCGGTAATTTATTCCTGCACGCGCCTGTCCTGTCGATCCGGCCATCGCAGGATTGAGATACAAAGGCGCAGCATAAAGTTGCGAAAATTGGGGGTCCTGAGCAGTTACCCTGCTATCAATTAACAGCATTAATACACATAAAAGCAGGAGTATCCTGTACATCAACTTCGTGATTATAGTTTACGCAATCAAGGCAAATTAAAGGTATATCGGAAATTTATGAAATAGTTTATGCGTTATGATACATTATTCATTAATCGCTGTTTATCCATTTGGTAACACACTTCTGGCCCACACTCAAAAAAAATATGGGAAATGGCCAGCTACCGTAACGATAACTATTAACGACAATTTTATGCAAATTGTATACTTTAGATGAACTTGGGCGTTTTACATTTGATCCAGTATAGTTTTGAAAGTAACTTGAGAAGCGTTCTAGATATGAAGATGCTGAGTACTAAATTATTACGATCTGTTTTATTCGTTTTGCTACCCTTGGGTGCGATGGCGCAGGGGTATTCTGGATATAACTGGTATTTTGGAAACGGACCTCAGGGAATCAGATTCAGCCGCGCTGACAATTCCGCATCCCTGGTTACCAACCAGGCCACGCCGTTTGGAACAGGAGGCAGTGCTGTTGCCAGTGACCAGGTAAATGGAAATCTACTCTTTTACACCGACGGCAACAATATTTATGATGTGTCAAATGCGGTTATGCCTAATGGAACCGGTCTTGGAGCCAATACTTCAGGCAATCAACCTGTAGCTATCGCAAAAGTACCAGGCCAAGACAATCAATACTACATCTTTTCGAACAATGCAACTTTCACAACCGGCGGATCCATATCCTTCCGCATTGTAGACATGACTCTTTTTGGCAACGCCATTTTTCCAACCCCGGCGTTGGGAGACGCTACGACTGCCGGCAATACTGCTGTTGCAGGACTTACGGGAAGATCTGAATCGATGATAACCATACCCCATGCAAACGGAGATGACTTTTGGCTGATAACACATGCAAATGGTGCAGCCGACTACGCCGTAACACAGTTTACACCGGCAGGTCCAACTGCTACCACCGTATTTTCCGGACTTGGACTCATCGAAGTTGCAGCCAATTTTTCCTATCACCCTTCCTCTGGAAGAATTGCAGTCTCTCCGCAGGAAGATACGCGCGATATTGAAATTCTAAGTTTTGATCCGGCAACCGGGGCTTTGGGTTTTCAACAACGTATACTCAACTCTGGTGTGCTGAGCACGATTAATCAATCAATCTATGATACCGAATGGAGCAGCAACGGCCAATTTCTGTACTTATCAAGGCATGGACAAGCTGGTATACAGGCTGATGTGCTACAATATGACTTCAGTAACCCCCTGACATCATTAGCTTCCGTGCTCCCACAACCTAATAACATCTTCAGAAGTTACGGATTGCAGATGGCGCCAGACAGCGCGATATACCATCTGTACCAGGCTGCTGCTGGTGGTCCATTTTTATTGGGGAAACTTACAGATACAGATTCTGTTGCGAGCAGTGTCATCTATACACCGCAAGCCTTTCCTGGGAATCAAAATTTTAACGGGACTCAATTTCCATCATTTGCCCCACGCGACACAGTCGACATTATGGTATCCTTCGTTTCTGATGGCCTGTGCGCCAATGCACCCTCAGCGTTCTTCCCTACTGTGTTGCCGGGTGCAGATAGTTTGAATTGGAATTTTGGAGATGGATCAGGATCAAGAGATTGGAGCCCGGTGTATACCTACACAGCAGGTGGGTCATACAACGTAACCGTTACAGCATTCTTGAACGGGCAAACTGTATCAACCTCGCAACCAATAAATATCACTGACTTTGACACAGAAATAAACCTTGTTCAGGATACTACGGCCTGTAGCTGCGAATTGCCATTCCCGAAAGCACCCAATCCCCCGCCCCAATGTGGCCAGTTCAGCGTTACAGCTACGCTTAATGGTAGTGGAAGTCCAACATTACAGTGGTATGGCCCGGGCGGTTTAATTGCAGGTGCCACGACAGAAACGCTCCAACCGGATTCGGCCGGGTACTACTACCTTGTGGCTACCGTTGCCGGTTGTTCAACGTACGCAGGTGTGAACATTAAAGAGTACAGCATCCAGGATCAGCGTGCAAACATCTGGTATTTCGGTAACAATGCAGGGTTAGATTTTAATCCCCTCCCCGATAATCCGGTCGCTGCTATTTCTAATCCTGTGATGAACGCCCCTGAAGGAACCTCCACCATTAGTGATCGCAACGGACAGGTTGTTTTCTTTACAGATGGCGACAAGGTATGGAATAGAACAAATGTGGAGATTGCTACTGGTATTGGTGGCGAGCCAGGCGCATCACAATCTGCAATTATTATCCCTGTGCCCGGAGATGAAACATTGTATTATATATTTACAACGCAGGAGGTACAGGGCGCCAATACCTATGAAGTACGCTATTCCCTTTTTGATTTGAAGTTAAATGGTGGCACCGGTGGAATTGTGGAGCAAAATGTACTGCTATTTGCCAGGAGCACGGAAAGGATAACCGGGAATGCGAATTGGCTGATTGTGCATGAATATGGAAACAATTCATTCCGCGCTTATCGGATTTCAAACCTCGGCATAGGTACACCGGTGATATCGGCTATTGGATCTGATCATACCGTAACTTCCGCGGAGAACGGACAGGGCTATATGAAACTGGGGCCACAAAACAGGCTCGCAGTCGCACTTTCAACCCCTGGAACATCCAATGTAGTTGAGGTTTTTGATTTCGTGGATTCAACCGGTATGGTAACAAATTTCAGAACCGCAGATCTGAACAATCCCAACGGGCAAGTGTACGGTGTGGAATTTTCACCGGGAGGTAATAAGCTATTTGCAACCCTAAAAGGCGCAACATCTCAAATTGTGGAATTTGCATTTGATTCTTTAGCCATACCGTATCTCAAGAAACCGCCGATCCCTCCCGTTACTGAGGAACTTGGCGCTATTCAAATAGGTCCGGATGGCCAACTTTATGTTGCGGTGAACGGACAACCATTTTTAGGCACGATTCAGGCCATTGAAGACACTACCCAGATTTCATCCTTCTTACTCAACGGGTTTGGACTACTTGGTGGAACGAACAGCAATTTGGGATTGCCCAACTTTATTCAGAATCTGGCCGACCCAATTCAAGGACCAGGCATTTCTATTGCAGGTGCCTGCGTTCAGGACTCTGTTCAGTTTCAAGGAACCCCCACAGATCCGATAGACAAATATTTCTGGCAGGTAAGACAAGGTGGATCCGTGATTACCACTTCAGATCAACAAGCTTTTGCCTTCCTGTTCAATACACCTGGTCTCTATGATGTCTCTTTACGACTAACCAATCGTTGCGGGTTGGATACAACGCTCGTGCGACAACATCTGATCAATGGGGTACCTCCTGATCCAACCACATCCGTTGTACTGTGTACCGGATCAGAAATCCTGGACGCTAATCCGTTCAATCTTCCAGGCCTATCCTACCGCTGGTCAACCGGTGATACCACAAGAACCATTACGGTCAACAGGCAGGCCATATACAATGTAATTGTAACAAACGTTGGTGGTTGCACCGTGACAGGTGATATATTGGCAGCGGATAACAGACCAAGAGTTGACCTTGGATCTGATCTTTCTATTTGCCAAAACACCCCCATTGCCCCACTCAATGCCCAGAATCCTGGCGCAACTTATGCATGGACAATCAATGGTGTTCCTGCCGGCAACACACAAACGCAAAGTGTGGATACCTCAGTACCGAGCCCTCCACTTTTCGAATATGAAGTTATCATCACTGATCCAATAACAACTTGCTTTTTCAAGGACTCCGTCTTGTATACGATCCATCCATCCCCAGTCATCACACCACCAGTTGTAACCCCTTCGACAGCCTGCGGGGCCGCTGATGGAATCATTAATTTAAGTATTACCGGGCCACCAAATACATTGTTCTCGTACTTTATCACAGGTCCTGGTACATCCATATCTGACATCAATCAGAGCATTGGCGCACTTCCCCCAGCAACAGGTTTAGATGCGGGCACATACGGTATCACCATTGCTGACCAGGTATCCGGATGTGCTACAATTACCACTGCAACCCTGAACGACAATGTCTTTACCGTCGCGGGCATTCCTAACGCAACGTGTGACCCAATCGGTATCGCAGTAACTACGGTACCTGCGCAAGGGGCGCTGACCTATCGTGTCATCAATAATATCACTGCTTCGGTTGTGGAGTCTGGCGGCAGGCCCGCGGCTCCCTTTAACACCAATGCCTCAGGTCTTGTCAGCAACAGCGACTACATCGTGGAAGTGACTGCCGGTGGATGCACCGCATCTACGCTTCCCATCACCATTAATCAAGCGGCCACACTTCCTATTACTTTTGATTTAGCGGATATCTGCAACCAAAATGTAACTGCTATTTCTGCTGGAGCAACATCGTTTGACTGGAGTATCTCACAAACAGGGAGTGTAAATCCTCCTACCAATGCCGCTACCGTTAATGTTTCACCCGGCACCTGGCTACTCCGTGTTCGCGTCGATGATGGTGGAGGACCAAGCTGCCCAACCACGGATTCATTAACCGTAATAATTGAAGCACCGTTCACACCAGACTTTACACAAACTGATGCCTGTGCAGATCAAGTGACAATCAATGCAACACCTGCCACAGGATCCTACCTTTATCGGTGGTTCAGAAATGGCGCCTTGGATTTAACCCTTGCAGGCCCCCAGATAACAGCGACAACCACCAATGATGGTGAACCCTATTTTGTGCGATTAGTGAGTACTGTCACAGGTTGTCAGCAGGATTCACCCACGAAGAATGTGGAAGTTGATGGTCTGCTTGAAGTGACCTTAAGTTCCACCACGGCATGTGAGGGTTCGCCTTTCACCATAACGGCTGTACCTAGTCGCGCTTCAACTTTTCAATGGGCCTTTGAAAGTTCCCCAATTGCAGGTGAAACCGCTTCAACGCTGGAGGATCAGCGGGAAGGAAATTATACTGTAACGGCTACAGCAGCAACGTGCTCAACTAGTGCAGACCTGCTGGTACTGCTGGCACCCGGCACGCCAGGTATGTTGAATGACGAAGCTTTAATTTGTCCTGATCCTGCAAATCCAGACCCCAACACGCGTGAAGTGGTGCTATCCCCTGGAGATTTTGTTGCTTATGACTGGTTCAAAGATGGCGTCCCATTAGGGATTACCACACCAACACTTGTCGCCGATGAGGCTGGATTATTCTCAGTGAATCTGTCCAATTCTTTTGGGTGTACGAGTTCAGATAAAACTAACGTTTCGATTCAATGCGATCCGGTAATAGTGGGCCCTAATGCCTTCAGGCCTACAAGTGACGTAAAGGGAACGGGTGGAGATTTTGTAAATCAATCCTTCAAGCTATTTACTTTTTTCATCGATGATACCGACTTTCAAATACTAATATTCAACCGCTGGGGAGAAATGATATACCAATCCAGTCAACGCGATTTTCGTTGGAACGGCGGGTACAACAATAATGCAGGACAGCTGGTACCAACCGGAACGTACACCTATGTGGTGCGGTATAAAAGTTCATACCGGCCTGAAAAAGGTATACAGGAAAAACGAGGAGGCGTAGTACTGCTTCGCTAAAGATTGCACTTACAATGGCCCTGACGATTGCTGTGAATTTCTACGGCTGATCGACGATCACACAAATTTTCCCTAAACATACTTTGACGTGCCGTTAAAAAGTGTGTAATTCAATTATTCAATGAATTCACTGATATGAAAAGATTTTCGACACTTTACTTTGCGCTCACTTTTTTGATTTTAGCCTCAAGCTTCCAGATCATAAAGACCTCATTGAGTGTGACAGTCCGTGATGATGTGGGAAATACTGTTGCCAATGCCACAGTGCAACTTTTTGAAAAAGAAGAAGATTATAAGCATGAGCAAAACATAGCTGCTGAAGGCATCACTGACGACAAAGGCTATTTGAAACTCAAAGAGCTGAAAGCTATTTCATACTTCGTAATCGTCCGCAAAGATGACATGGATAACACTGGTGGTGGTGAGCGAACAGGTAAGCTTGAAGAAAAACGCGTTAATAAAGTCACCATCATAATTCAATAGGGAGCACTGAATTTGGTAAATACAGCTTATTCAATTCAGAATTATTTGAAAATTCAATCCATTTGTCCTTCTTGTCACGGAAAGGAACATTATACGATTGTATGATGAAAAAGAGTAATCGCGTAAGCTTGATGATGATCCGCATTACATGTACTTAACTTGCCCGATTGAATTGCTTTGTTAGCATTTTTTCTATAGGTGGAAATGAATTAATTACGTCAATGTGGCATCAACATTGATCTGCATGTTAATTTTATGAAGAAATATCCAGATCGAATATCGTGAAAAATCTTAAGGGCAAGACAGCAGTAATTACAGGCGCTACAAGTGGGATCGGCTTAGAACTCTCACAGCTTTTGATTAAAGAATTAGTTACAGTATACTTGGTTGGCCGTGCTTTTGATAAACTTATGGCAATTTTTCCAAATGCGAAGAACATGCCAACCGTAAACTATATTCAGGCTGACGTTACAAAGGATCAGGATATAGACAAAATATTGAAAGCTGTTGATCATGAGGATAAAATTGATTTCTTGCTTCATGGAGCAGGCGTTATTTCATTCGGGCCACTAAGTGAAAATCCGGTCGCAAAATTAGATCATCTATATATGGTCAATGTGCGCGCTCCTTATCTAATTACACAAAAGCTATTGCCCAAATTAAAGAATGCCAAAGGAGAAATTATTTTCCTTAACTCGACCGCAGGACTTGAAACATGGGAAGGTCAAAGTCAATACTCCGCCTCAAAATATGCCTTAAGAGCAATAGCAGATTGTTTAAGGAAAGAATGTAAGGAAGACAAAATCAAGGTCTTAAGTATTTTCTTAGGCGCTACAGCATCACCCATGCAAGAAAAAGTGCAAGAACACAAGGGGAATAAGTATGATCCTGAAGACTTTATGCCTACGCACCAAATTGCTGAAATAATTTTGTTAGAGCTGAAAAAATCAAAGACCACTATGATTACTGACATGACCATCAGATCTAATATTTAACCCAAAAAATTGACAAACAACCAAATAATTGCAATAATACCTGCTGCCGGCAAAGCCACACGGCTGGGGCAATTGCCGTTTAGCAAAGAACTATACCCAATAGGTTTTGAACATTATGAAAACAAAAGAATACCAAAACCGGTTGGCAGTTACCTTTTGGAAAATATTGCCGCTGCCGGGGTATCAGAATTCCATTTTGTTATAAGAAATGGAAAGTGGGATATCCCTGCTTATTTCGGGAGCGGGAAAAAGTATGACTGCAATATTTCTTACCATGTTGCAGATTATGAGTATGGCGTTCCGTTTACTGTAAATCAGGTTTATCCGCTGTCAAAAGATAAAATTGTTGTCCTGGGTTTTCCTGATAACCTGATCAAGCCAAAGAATGCATTTAGCCTGTTGATAAAGGAATTAAATGCAAAAAGTGACACCAGCGTAGCCCTTGGGCTATTTCCTGCCACCAGACCTGAAAAGTGTGATCTGGTTGATTATGACGAAACTCAAAAAGTGACAGCAATAAAGATTAAATCATCAGTTCCTACTAACTTAAAATACGCCTGGGTTATTGCGGCATGGAAGCCAGAGTTCTCAACCTTTCTGAATGGCTATGTTCTAAATAAATTATCAACACAGTCAAGAGATGAACTATTAAGCAAGGAGTACCATCTGGGAGACGCTATTATTTCCGCCATTCAGACAGGTATGAAAGTCCAGAGTGTAATATTCGACGAAGGCGGATTCATCGATATTGGGACGCCGGAAGATCTGGAAATAGCGAATCTCTTTAATACAGAAAACTGAGACAAAGGGTAAACAGAACCAAATTAATCCAGTACGCGCTAACTTGCCCAGAATCGGTAGACAAATTGAAAATAATACCAGCACAAGGCCAGGCAGACTACCAGTTTTAACAACGTTCCAGCCAGGAAGCCAATAAAAGATCCCATTGCAGACTTAAGGGCTGTTGAGGCATTGTTGCTGGCAATAATTTCACCAACGAAGGCACCGGCAAAAGGGCCCACAATGAAACCCAGCGGCCCCAGCCAAAAACCCACAACCAATCCAATGGTGCAACCCCACATTCCCAGCTTGCTCCCGCCAAACTTTTTGGCGCCGTACGCAGGAATTAAATAATCCAGCAATGTTACCAAAACCGTAACGCCTCCCCATAACAACAGAAAATCTGTTTCAAATGGCGGTTCAGCATTGAACTGCTGGATGAGCAACGCCAAAAAGCATAATGGAGGACCCGGCAATATGGGCAGGAAGCAACCGGCTATTCCAATAACCATTAGAATTACACCAATAACAAATAAGACAGAAAAAATCATGAACATCCTTTCGGTGAAAATACATAATTTCGGATATGGTTAAACTTAATGCAATACACCACGTTGCTATCATCTGCGCAAACTACCAAACCTCAAAAGAATTTTATACTAAAATTCTGGGATTTACAGTTCTTGCCGAACACTACCGGAATGAAAGAAAGTCGTACAAACTCGATCTGGCACTGGGCGATCATTATTGCGTCGAACTATTCTCTTTTCCAGAACCACCCAGGCGGTTATCAAGGCCCGAGGCATGTGGCCTTCGTCATCTTGCATTCGAAGTCGATGACCTGATGACAACTATTTCGTGGTTACACCAAAACAGTGTTGTAACAGAACCCATTCGGGTTGATGAGTTCACCGGGAAACGTTTTACATTTTGTGAAGATCCAGACAACCTTCCACTTGAATTCTATGAGCGATAGTCATATAAACATTGGGCAATACATCCGGCAGTTTCCTATACTGTTCCCTGGGCTTCAAGGCGAATCTCCGTGGGCCATTACTGCTGATCTTCAAGATATTCTCACCAAGCAGATAAAGTCCTTATCCTCCGATTACATTATTAATGGTGAAATAGCCATCCACAAAACTGCCCGCATAGAAGAGCATGTTATTTTAAAAGGACCCATCATTATTTCTCAGGGATGCTTTATTGGCGCACATGCCTATTTGCGCAATGGCGTTTTTTTAGGTGATCAGGGTATGATTGGACCTGGATGCGAAGTGAAGGCGAGCATTATCATGCCACAAAGTGCCCTGGCCCATTTCAATTTTGTCGGCGACACAATATTGGGTTCAATGGTCAATATGGAAGCGGGGAGTGTTATTGCCAATCATTTAAATGAAAGGGAAGACAAAACAATTTATGTTTTAATAAACGGAGAAAAAATCAGCATTCAGGCCACCAAATTTGGTGCGCTGGTAGGCGATAAAACGAAAATTGGGGCTAATGCGGTACTCTCTCCCGGAACTATACTTGCGCCAAATACTGCTGTACCAAGACTAGGTTTAGTAGAACAGTGCTAGTTGGCCAATTGCAGGGTGATTAATCATGCTACCACCCTTTTCCCGGAATGTCATTTCTGAATTTCTCCACACCCATTCTGTCTTGCAGCGTTACAAATACGAGTTTACCATTTAATCCACCAAAAACAAGGTTGCTGCATGCTTTGCCCTTCAATTGAACCTCACGGATTATCCTTCCTGCAGTATCCAGTACGACAACAGTACCTTTCCCATGACGCGTCACATAGAGATTTCCCTCCCGATCGCATTTCATGCCGTCGAATCCAAAATCCTGAAATTCCGCAAAAAGTTTTTTATTGGATATATCCCCTTTTGCATCCACGTCAAAAGACCAAATCTTGCGTTGCACACTTTCATTCACATATAGGGTCTTTTCATCCGGACTCAATTCAATACCATTGGTAGTACCCATCTGATCAGCCAGTAAAATCGCTTTCCCGCCTTTGTCGATACGCCATAGTTTTCCTGTACTTTCCTTCCAGCTTGGATCCGATGCGAAGAGTTGGTCCTTTTTGTTAATGCAAAGGTCATTTGGCTGATTGAAAGCATCATTGTGCACATACACGCTTATTCTTTTTGTCTTCATGTCAACTTTCAACACATTATGTCCTGTGAAATCCGCCAGGTACATGTTGTTTTTGCTGTCAAATTGAATGCTGTTTGCAGTGCTTCCTTTTGGCAGGGTCAGGAAGAGCACAACTTTGCCATCCGGACCGACCATACCGATTGTTCCATCCTGTTCAAAATTCACCACGTATAGATTGCCGTCCTTGCCGAATGCCGGGCCTTCAATATTATTGGTGAAGAGATTCTCAGCTGTAAAATCCTCTGCCTGAAAAAGTCTTTCCAAATCCTGGGCAGGCAAAAAGCCATTGTGCAATGTCACAATAAAAATAAAGAGAATGAAGGTTGTCCGCATACGAAAGTAGTTTTGACGCATTAAGATACGTTGCAAACGGCAAAAAAGGAAAACTATGCTGACAATCGCCTGACAATATTCGGGTCAAGGATAGCGTATTTATAAAATAAATACAGGGTATGCATTTTTACGCGTCTTCCCGTTGTAAGGAAACATTATTTTCAACCAAAAATCGATTGCATAAAAAAATAAAATGAATAGTGCTCAATTGAGCTTATCCAGATTATGCAATCGCTGTATGCAACTGAGAAAGTTATTACAACGATTGTGGTAGGATCACCGCTTTCCAACAAGCAAAAAGCAACTTCAAAAAAGTTGCTTTTTGCTTTACTTCATTGACGATATGTATTCAACGACTAATAGCTCAAGGACTTACGAACGCCCTGTCCGTCCGTAACTTCAAACACGAATTTACCCGAGCATTCTTCGAGGTTGTAAATTTTGGCAAAATCACCGACTACCGACTCCTTTTGGTTGTAAATAACGTTGTCGAAGGAGTCAAGAATTCTAACTGTTACTTCACCCAGATTCCTATTTGGAACGGTAAGTACATATTTTTCACCACCCGGAATTCTTATCAAGTGCGCAAGGGCTGTTATATTATTCTTTCTGTACGTCACCGATTCTGTGTGCCTGCCACTATTATCAACAATTTCTATTGTGTAATTGCCCTCAGGAAGGTTTGAGAAATTGTAGGGTCTGACAAAACCTTCTGATTTCTTCAAAACTTCACTGAATACAATTTTATCGGCAGCATCATGAATAGAAATTTTAACATCCATTTGCTCCAAAGGTCGATAATACAATTTAAAGATTGCACCATCTTCGACCACTGCAACGGTATTGGTACTGGGGTTGTCGGTACGGTTCGCGAATGCCGCACTGCTAATCGCAATTAGCATAAGTAAAACTGAGAGGGTCTTTTTCATAAGGATATTTTTTTTAGTACACTATCCTAAGACGTCGCTACCCTCGCGAAGGTTGCAGCGCAAACGTTATTTTTAAGTTATCGCCAGAAAAATAGACTTTCGTTTGATGAATACTGAAGACTTCGCAGCACCCTGATAAAATTTAGCATTAAACGAAATTGGGGTGAAGTAGATTCAATAAAATGGAAAAAATTGCGCAACGTTTTTTCAAGAAAAGAGTTTCGCCAACGATCGTTTTTAATTTAAGTGATAGTTGTCTTTACATCTCAACTCTTGTAGTAAAATATGCATTTGGAAAATCACTCTCTTCAGGATAAAGGCTTCGCGCTTTTCCTCCGGCGTCGTGAGGAATTTATACCGGTCACCGACGTCAAGGCTCAATTCATAAGCAATCTGATACAAATTAAATACAGTCAGATGCTGGTTGATATTGCGTTGCCGCAAATAGGACAGAAACAAATCGTATAATTCGTGCCCCGGAAAAACGTTTTGCTCAAGATTCCAAAAACGGACATCTCCGCCAGGATACGTTTTGGATTTAAAGGTACGCGACAGTGTGCCCATACTAAAAATATCTTCGCACTTCACGATAATATCAGCCTCACCACCGGGATATCTTTTTATAACACTTTCCAGCTTCATGAGAGAACCAATCTTTTGTTCATTACTTTCATGACTAAAGTAGATCCCAAAATGAATATCGTTGATCTCGACATCCTGCAAAAGCTGCCGATAACGTGGTTCAAATATATGCAGGGGAACCAATTCGCCCGGCAACGGCAGTAGTGCCAGTGGAAATATGGGTATGTGGGTTACTTCAGACATACTTAAAAAACAATGAATTAAAGAGAAGGTTAATAATTAATCAAATAATGTGGTTTTATTCCAAAACGGTCGATTAGCTTACTTTCGCCCTGTAGAAAACCAAGATTGATCAAAAAGGAAAAACCCGCAACGATGCCGTCAAAACTACTAACCAAATCGGCCGTCGCGCCAGCTGTTCCACCCGTTGCCAGCAGATCATCGTGGATGAGCACCCGCCATCCCGGCCTGATAGCATCAACATGCATCTCAATGGAAGCCTTGCCATACTCCAATTCATATGGCTGAGAACGGGTCCCAAAAGGAAGTTTGCCGGTCTTACGAACTGGAACAAATCGACATCCCAATTCATATGAAAGCATAGAACCAAAAATAAAACCCCGGGCTTCCGTGGATGCCACCGCATCAATCTGTTTTGACCTAAACGCTTGGGCCATTGCCAGTACGACCTCCTTAACCAGCTTGGGATCCGCCAAAACCGGAGTAATATCCTTAAATACTATTCCGGGATTGGGAAAGTCATTCACATCCCGGATTGTGCTCTTTAATTTTTCTGAAATTTTCATTTTCGTGTAGTCCTCTTTGTGGCTGCTCACCGATAGTAGATCACGTACCGTAATCAAATATATTGTAAGTTTAAGCAAAAAATTCACAGCGCTATGAAGATCATTACCCGGATGATGGAGGATGAATTGTATGAGGCCTCCAATCTGTATGGTAACAAGGTATCAATTGATATGCGGAAAAGCCCGGAAAAGAAAGGGCAATCCCCTGTGGAACTCGTGTTGTCCTCACTTGCCGCTTGCGGAGCTGTGGACATCGTAACCATGCTAAAGAAGAGAAAAAAAACCATCCATGAGTTTACTATTGAAACTGATGCAATACGTCAGCAATGGACACCCCGATGGCTTACCCACATTCACTGCAAATATTGCATTACCTCACCTGACGTTACACAAGAAGAACTATTAAAAATCACCAAACTATCGATCGAAAAGTATTGTTCGGTAGCATCGTCGTTGAAGTCCGAGATCACATTTTCGGTTGAAATATCTCGTCCACGGTGAGCGCTTAATTCGCATCTAATTCAAGGCTTAAAGGACTTTACCATTTAGGATAACCTTACTCACCAGATAACTGCCAAAAGCATAGGGTATATAGGATATTGAAGGGATGGGCTTTGTAATCAATACATTTGCAACCTTACCCCTTGTAATACTGCCGTGTGTTTGCTGAAGTTCCAAAGCAAAAGCCGTATTAATGGTTGCCGCATTGAACGCTTCTTCCGGAGTGATTTTCATTCTAATGCACGCAAGCGCGATCATCAAAGGCATGTTTCCGCAGGGGGAACTCCCTGGGTTATAATCTGACGCGATAGCCATTGGCAATCCCGCATCAATGATCTGGCGCGCCGGCGGAAAAGGTAAGCCGAGAAAGAACGCCGCACCCGGTAGTGCTGTAGGCATTACTTCGCTATGCTTCAGCGCCATAATTTCTTCCTCCCCTATGTTTTCCAGGTGGTCGACGCTAATCGCTTTCGTCTTCACACCTACCTGCACGCCTCCCGAGCGATGAAGCTGGTTAGCATGTATGCGTGGCTTCATACCAAAACGTTTCCCTTCCTCCACTATCCTTTCCGTTTCGTCTGGCGTAAAGAACCCCTGTTCACAAAATACGTCAATGTAGTCGGCCAATTCTTCGTGGGCTATCGCAGGGATCATCTCGTTAAGAATAACCGCTATATACTCTTCTTTTGAAATATCCTGAGGGACCGCATGAGCACCGAGAAAAGTTGTCTTGACCGTGAGCGGAGTGTCCCTGCCGATTCGCTTCGCAACCCTTAGCATTTTTAGTTCGTCTTTTGTCGTCAGACCGTACCCACTTTTTATTTCAACGGCACCTGTACCGGTTTGCATAATTTCGTGAGCTCTTTTCAATGCGCTGTCATACAACTCCTCCTCGGAAGCCTGTTGTAGTCTTCGCGCAGAATTCAAAATACCCCCTCCCTTCGCAGCAATCTCCGCATAAGAAATTCCTTGAATTTTCATAACAAACTCTTCTTCCCGGCTTGCCGCAAATACAAGGTGTGTATGTGAATCAACGAAACTCGGCAAAACAAAACATCCGGAAGCGTCTATAGTTTGTGTTGCATGTTGAAAGAGCAGGTTATCCATGCTGCCAAAATCAGCAATAATGCCATCTTTCATGGCGAGATAAGAATTGGGTATGCTGGGAAGAACTGCCATTGCCCGACCGGCAACAACCGCAACGTTTTGGTCTCTGACCTGCGCTAATCCTTTGATATTTTTAATGAGGATATCCCAGGACATGAGGCACTAGTTAAGACAGGCGTAATACTTATTTTCCAAACGACTCGACCTTATAATCAAGGTTAGTCCCGAAAACCGGGAAACTGATTTTAAACATGGCGTATAGGGTCCTTCCACCCAAACTCGGACGGTAGCCAATTTCGCCTCCATAGGACCAACTTAACATGCGATTAAATCGTCCATCAATTCCGGCTCGAAAACCAAGAGTCTTGGTCTTCAAGGGGCTAGTATCGTAGGTATGCGTTCCGGCATTCGGACTTGATGGATTCCCGTCAACATAAACGATGTCATCAAGCTGTATTGCGGGTGAGATCAGCGCATCCACATATACCGTGAGCATCAAATCATCAACACCCCCCTCAAACTTATCAAAACTCACTGCTACATTCTTAATCCATGACATCGAACCTCCGACGTATAGTCCTTTTGCCGCCACATTACTAAAAACATCAAAGGATTCGGTTTTTCCATTTACAAAGATCGTTTCCGGTAGTCCCACGCCTTCTGCATTTTTCAGGTCTGCATTCCTTAATCCTTGCTTGTCAAGTGCCCGTCCAATATCGGTGCTGCTGTCCCAAAAGATTCCCCCTAAGCGGGCACCAAATATCTTTCTGACCATGCATGGCACTTCTGCATTCAACGGAACTTGCGCAGCCCACACATTACCCCGATAACCCCTCTTGAAGAGGAACATCTTCGTTTTTGAGCTCATCTCAAAATCCTTAATATGGTATGTACCACCGAATTCATAATAGTTATAGACCTCAGCATGATTGTCCACATCACTCTTCTTTAGCGCCAGGTCGCGGGAGAAATCATAGAACTGTTGGCTGTAAGTCTTCCTGAAATGGGCGCGGAAATCTGCCTTGTCTTTGAGATAATAAGACACCTCTGCCCCATATCCTGCATTGACATTTGTCACAAACATGTCCGTATACAACGGGATGAAACCCACAAAGAGCTTGTTGATCGCATACGGCTCATCATAGATTTCCTCATATGTAACAGCTGTTTGGTCCTTACGTTCGCCCTGCGCAAAAAGACTGATGGAAGCCATCAGAAACGCAGCTATCAAGATTAAAAAACGATGATCCATAACCTGAGTAGTTGTGTATAATATGTAAAAATAGTAAATCTTAAGCTAAAAAATAGCAATCATAAATACACCCTGCATGGCAATGGTAATACCTGTTCAAGAAATATACAATTATTCCTTTCTTTAAACATCTCCCAGCGTGGTCTGGCTCAAGAGGATTAGCCTAAGATTTGATTGGCCTATGCCCTCGATTATATCATCAAACATACTTTTCCACAAACACCCCCGCAAAAGGCATTGTGAGGATCGGGAGAAATTTTCAATAGTTTGGCGCAGAGATTTTGGCATACTGATAACTGCATTGATCCGGCTTTCTGTTTGCGGGCGTGCCAAATTAAATGTCGAGTATTTATACTGACTTCAATGCTTTTTTGCTGGCGGTTAGGACCCTATCAATGATTTGATCATTTATGGCTGCAGAAACAAATATTGCTTCGTATTGGGAAGGCGGAAGGTATATTCCCTCATGCAACATAGTCTGAAAGTAAGCAGCAAATCGTTTTGCGTCTGCTGTTTTCGCGGTCACATAATCAACCACTTCCTTATCAGTGAAGAAGAGCGTAAACATCGAACCGACTTGATTCAGGGTGAAGTTCAATCCAGCTTGATGAAGCTGTTGCTGTATCCCATCCACCAGAGATGAGGTGCTGCTGTTAATCTCATCATACACTGAGGGGTTTTGTCTCAAGTAACGTAACATGCTGAGTCCGGCAGCCATTGCCAGCGGGTTACCCGATAAGGTACCTGCCTGATAAACCGGGCCTACCGGGGAAACAAAATCCATTATTTCTTTCTTGCCTCCATATGCCCCTACCGGAAGACCACCTCCAATAATTTTACCGAGCGTGGTCATATCCGGAATAACATCATAAAGTTCCTGCGCGCCACCCAGTGCCAGCCGAAATCCAGTCATTACTTCGTCAAAGATCAAAACAATTCTGTGTTTGTCACACAGTTTCCTTAATCCCTGCAAGTATCCAGGTTGGGGAATCACACAACCCATATTGCCAACCACCGGTTCAAGGATTATCGCTGCTATCTGATCTTTGTTCTCTTCGATAATCTTTTCAATCGCAGGTAAGCTGTTGAAAGCAGCAGTTAGGGTATCCTTGGCAGTTCCTTTGGTTACACCCGGGCTATCAGGTGACCCAAACGTTAGTGCCCCACTTCCTGCAGCAATTAGAAACGAATCACCATGTCCATGGTAACATCCTTCCATTTTAATAATCTTATCACGGCCAGTATACCCTCGGGCTATGCGAATGGCAGACATGGTAGCCTCTGTCCCTGAATTAACCATCCGAACTTTTTCAACAGATGGCACGATGGAGCAAATCAACTCAGCCATTTCTACTTCCCTCGCAGTTGGTGCACCAAAGGAGGCTGACGTCGCTAACGCTTCGGTTACAGCTTCTTCAACGATAGGGTGTGCGTGCCCTAAAATCATTGGACCCCACGAATTAATTAGGTCAACGAATTCATTTCCATCTTCATCGTAAAGGAAAGCACCCTTCGCTCTCTTAATAAATAGCGGGTTTCCGCCTACAGCGCTGAAAGCCCTCACAGGTGAGTTGACCCCACCAGGTATAAACTGATTTGCCTTTCTAAATAATGTCTTGCTCTTGGAAAAATCCATGATTGCCGGGAATTAAGGGTATTAGCTCAAATATGAACTAAACCGGTGGTAGTAATACTTCTTGGTTTGCACAAGGACTATCTAACTTCAATTATTTTCATGCTGCCCTCTTCAAACTTAATGAAGGGTACTCGTTCATTGCTGTTTCCATTTTGATAATTGTAACCTTCCGTCAAATATCCGGGAATTATCCCTTCTCTAACCATGCCTTCCTGAAAATAAACACCATGCTTCTTAAGCTGATTGCCTAGAAAAAGCATTAATTCATAGCCTATGCCTGCATAATTGGATGGTGCTCTGCCGTGACTCTTTATATATTTCTTGACAAATGCTTTTGTGGCCGGTTTCTCAAGGGCAGCAAAATTGGGTGCAGACAAAACAACTGGCAGGTTGTGAAACTTGTCGAGCGCTACAGTGGCCTGTACAAGCCAGCTTTCTGAACCTAATACAATAATATGATCGCCACGGGTTTCAATACTACTGATGACTTTTGCGTAAATTAAAGGGTCATCGGTAGCAACAAATATACTTCCCAGACTATCCTTCTTAAGGGTAAACTCTTTCGGATACCTGAACTCATCATATTCAGTCGGCTTAGCCAACGTAGTGAGAATAGACCCCGAAGCTTCTCTTGATATGCGTTCTGATGCAACAATTTGAAGTCCTCTTTCGGTTCCTGACTGTATGAAATTGGCCGCCAAAACAGAATCTCGTCTGGAGGTTCCGTAGAAAATCATACAATTCTTATTAGTGGTATAATCTGCCAAAAACTCGCCAGACTTTCTGCCCAACAGTTCTGTTGAAGGTTGGTATAAAAATGCATATGGACTTATACCTATTAAATCACTATTGTTGTTCAGTGGATTGAATACGTTTATCTTGTTTGCCAGGGAGAAGTCAAAAATTGGTTTACTCTCCTCCTGGAAAAATGGACCTATCATCAGATCAGTGCTCCTTAATTCATCTGTATTCAGCAACGTCTTAATTTTTTCTACATTTCTCTCGGTATCATAAGAACGGAGGCTGATCTTTATTCCTTGTTTTCTCAATGTGTCAACCGCAAGTTTCATACCCTCATAGAGATCCAATACACTTTGGTTGCGCTTGATGGTTGGAGAAGGATCCAATGTGTTAACCATAAAAGGTAAGAGAACGGATACCGCATAGGTATCCTTGTAATAGGTTTTTGGGGCTTCCGGGATGAAGTCTCTGCGTTGAAAATCATATTCTTTAATCAATGAATCGAGAAAGTCTCTATCTTCCACCCGTTCCAATTGTTTCGAAAGAATGGTGGCCAGTGTCCTGGCGACGACCTTATCCTTGGGATACTCTTCCAGCATCATCAGCAGTGTCTCCGCATCCTTTATTTCGCCTATATTCTTTTTCTTTTCCGATTCAATCACTTGCTGCAAATTATCGTTCTGAATGGAAGAAAGGACTTTGAGTCCCTGGAAGTAGTCCTTATCTTCCAGGTTGATCTTTCCAATCCAGAATTTTACTTCGTCCATTTTCTCCCATTTCGGATACAAAGTTTCAATTTGTGTCAGTGAACTTTTCGCCAACGACTTGTATCCAAGGTTGTACGCGGAAAGGGCAAAGTAAAAAGAAGCATATTCAGAAAATTGGTTCCGCTGGTCGTAGGGAATCAATGGCTTAAAGCTTTCCATCGCCAGATTGTACTTTCCTTCCCGAAACAATGTTTTTGCATTGAAGTATTGCTTGGTGAAATCAGGCTGTGCAAAAGAGGAAGCCTGGACAAATACTGAGAGACAAAAACTAAATACTATTTTTCCCATGGTAACAATGCATTGAAACTAAATGGATCTTAACCCATGACCAAGGTTGTGTTTAGAAGATATTGAAAAACGCTTCCAACATTCTACTCCCATTCGATGGTTGCCGGAGGTTTTGAACTAATATCATAAACAACCCGATTAACACCCTTTACTTTATTTATTATATCACTGGAAACATTAGCCAAAAACTCATACGGTAAATGGGCCCAGTCCGCTGTCATACCGTCGGTACTTGTTACAGCCCGTAGGCTAACTACACGTTCGTAGGTCCGTTCATCACCCATTACGCCGACAGACTGAATGGGCAGAAGCATGGCCCCCGCCTGCCAAACAGCATCGTATAAACCATACTCCTTTAAACCAGAAATAAATATACTGTCAACTTCCTGTAGTATTTGCACTTTATCGGCTGTGATATCGCCCAGTATACGAATACCCAGACCAGGCCCCGGAAATGGATGACGACCCAAAATATTGGGATCAATGCCCAATGTCTTCCCTACAATTCTAACCTCATCTTTGAATAGGGTATTGAGAGGTTCCACAACTTTAAGCTTCATCATTGCTGGCAACCCGCCAACATTATGATGCGATTTGATAGTTTGTGATGGACCATTAACAGATACCGACTCAATCACATCCGGGTATATAGTACCTTGTCCTAGCCACTTCACGTCCCTGATACGATGCGCCTCTTCATCAAACACTTCAATAAAAGTTTTTCCGATCGCTTTTCGCTTCTCCTCCGGCTCCGTTAGACCGACTAATGCGGTGTAAAACTTTTCCTTTGTATCAACGCCGGTTACGTTGAGTCCCATATGCTGATAGGAATCCAGCACCTGACCAAATTCGTTTTTCCGCAGCAAGCCATTGTCCACAAAAATGCAGTGAAGGTTTTTGCCGATTGCTTTGTGAATCAATGTTGCCGCTACGGTCGAATCAACACCACCAGACAGTGCCATAACAACCTGGTCATTGCCAAGGCGTTCCTTTAGGTTACTAATTGTAGTCTCCACGAACTGATCTGGTGTCCAGCCCTGGTCACACCCACAGATGTGTACGACGAAATTACGCAGCAGATTTTTGCCCTCCGTTGTATGTGTCACTTCCGGGTGAAACTGAATCCCGTAAATGGCCTTACCCTTAACCTTGTAGGCAGCAACAGCTACTGAAGGTGTACTGGCGATTACCTCAAAATCTGATGGAACGGTAGCAATTGTATCCGCGTGCGACATCCATACCTGTGTATCCAGGGATATCTCTTTTAGTAATTCATCATGATGATTCACCATTGTGAGGTGTGCCCGTCCATATTCGCGCATTTGCGATGGAAGTACATTTCCACCGCTTAGGTGGGCGATGAGTTGGGCCCCATAACAAACTCCCAAAACAGGTACGCTTTCAAGGGCCTTAATATCTACTGCTGGCGCGCCGGCATCTCTGACCGAACAGGGGCTTCCGGATAGGATAACGCCCTTGATATCGGCCGTAAGCGGTGGAATTTTATTAAATGGATGGATTTCGCAATAAACGTTCAATTCCCGCACCCTCCTGGCAATCAGCTGGGTGTATTGTGAACCAAAATCCAGAATAAGAATCTGTTGTGACATGGTGCAAAGATAATAGAAGCCCGCGCGTGAGTATGCCCGCCCAACAAAAAATTCTATGCACTGTCAATCAGAACGTTACATTACCATTGCATCAGCATGACGCCTAATTGGAACCCAACATTCGAAAAGTTATTGTAATCATAGTTAACGCTGCCGGCCGTGGAGTAATCATAATGCACAGCCGCCATGGCACCTAACTTCCGTCGTGTCCCAATACGGATGAGAATTCCTGCCTCCGGTCGCGCCAGAAAACCCCATTTGCTTTCCTGGTCTTGATAAATGTTGTAGAGCACGCTGTAGTCATTCCGATTCGCACCCAAACCCAGGCCTGCGTAGGGGAAAAAGTGTTCCCTGTTCCCTACCGGAAAATGGTATTGACCACTTACAACCAGTCCAATTTGAAATATCTCATTGAAGTAATCTGTTGTAATCGCACCTCCCGGATTCTGAAACGTTTCCGTAGGCTTATACTCCTGGTAGTAACTCCAATTGAAATCAACACCAGCGGCGAATTTTCTTTCATCCCCGATAAAATGCCGATAACCCGCCTTCGCTCCCCGGGTACTGCTATTCCCAATCCAGTCTTTGTTTGTCATCGGAACGTTAACATCCCAATTAAGATAAAAATAGCTTTCCTGCGCAGAAACCGTCAAGCAACTGAAGATAAAAAGTATAGCCAGGTATATTTTCATAATCAAATCCCGAGATAAGGAGATTGCACAAACGCCTGATCGATCGCATCCTTTGATTGTTTTATCAAATCTATCGTACTGTATACATCCCCCATGTAAGCACTCCAGATTACCTTCACTGTATTATTAGGAGTTATATTTTTTAGGTCGAGAATCTCTACTACCAAAGAACCGGTATTGGTAGCATAGGTATTTACGTACGGATAAGCATAGTATGAGCCATAACCATAACCGTATCCGTAGTATGAAGGATAGTAATAGCTGGGGTAAACAATTTGCTGAAAGAGGTTGAAATCATTGATAACGTAAACATTGATACGCAAATCCGGGTTTTGGTCTTTCTCAACGCGCGTGTAGCCAAGATTATCCATATTAGATTCTACGCTCTCCAACACTACTCTTGGATACGTGTTTTGTGAAGATTGAACGATAATAGTATCATTTGGATGGGCGTTTGAAACGAATCCAATAGTATCTGTAGCGATCGAATAGGTCGCATAAGTACCAAAGTCGGCTCCAGTATCATAATTGGTTGATACCACCAGTTCATCCAATAGCCGCAATGCGTCAGCTTCTGGTTTGCACGACCAAGACACTAGCAAAACAAAGCCAAAAGAAATTAGTCGTATTTGCATAAACATTTATTCTACATCACGTTGTACAAAAAACGAATTTACAATATGAAAATTGCATCTGTCCATCCAGCCCTTTAGACACGCTATCAAGCGTTTTGGTTTAAAACCTAGGGTAAAATAAGCCCTATTCCAAAGAGAAGAACAAAAATCAGCGTAGAAAGTGCCATTTGTTTTAGATAAGGGTCCAACTCATGGGATGGTTTATTCCTGACGGCTATCCCATTGAGAATAAAGAGTGGAGCACTGGCGAGAAACAAAAATTGCCATGACGAATGAAATGTGAGGGTGGTATACGCCAACGCGCTTAGCAGCCCGCCAAATAGCAGAACCCAGTGATATCGGATTGAATTATGCCTGCCTATACGCACAGGAATTGAATACTTTCCAGCCTTACGATCAGAGTCAATATCCCTGATGTTGTTGACATTCAAAACACCAATGGAAAAAAGTCCACAACTTAATGCCGGAAGAATCTCTCGCCAAGCAATTTGTTGTGTGAACAGGTAGAAGGATCCCATAACACCAACAAATCCAAAAAAAATCAAGACGGAAAAATCACCTAATCCAATGTATCCGTACGGCCGCTTACCCACCGTATAAGCCACAGCCGCCAGAATGCACAATATACCCAGGCCAAAGAAGAAGAATATGGCATTCCAATTCAGACCAAAGGAAACCAACAGCAGCGCTGTGCCACTGCAGAGACAAAGGATAACAAAAATGATGACAGCAACCCTCATCTGTCGGGATGATATTATGCCGCTTTGGACTGCCCGGGAAGGTCCCTGCCGTGCTATATTATCAGCTCCATGAATTGAATCGCCATAGTCGTTGGCAAGGTTGGAAAGGATTTGCAGGAAAATTGTCGTGGTAACACAAAGCAAAAAAACATCCCAACGAAAGGCATTCACTGAAGCCGCCAGAAAGCCACCCATGGCAATACTCGAAAGCGCGAGTGGCAGCGTTCGAAGCCGAAATGCCTGCAACCATATTCTAATACTCATATAATGCGATAAATCCTGCCATGAAAAAAGAAACTTACGTTTCAACTATAAAATCTTAGTAATAGTATTCGCATATTTATTAAAAGTGAACTGTTCGTTCATTTTCAACCCCAGCATCGCTTTTCCCAGTGGTGAAACTGGTGCGACAATCAAAAAATCCTCTCCATCAACAGTAACTCTACCAGCACCAATAGCAAGGAAAATATTAAGTGTAGACGTTATCACCAGGCTCCCCAATGAAACTACATCGTGCGGCGCATCTGCATCGATCCGATCCAATACATACCTGAGTTTCAAAGCCTCCTCAACTTGTTCGGCTGCCTTCTCTCGTTCAATCTGCATCATCGCCCGGCCAGTTTCATATTTATCACCCGCACTGCTTCTTCCTTCCTCATTTGCAGACTCCTGCGCCTGGTTCATTGCCAGCGTAGCTGCCATAATCCGATCCTCAACGTATTGCTTACACGTATATAACAACTTTCTTTTGATTACAGCTTCGTCCATGATTTGTTTGTTTCGGATTTGAGCGTACTCCAATCTGAAAATAGCTGCACCTATTCCTCAATCGCGTTCAGAATCTCCTTATCCAAGGGATTCACTTTGGATGGAAAAAACTTGACATTCATGCCATCCTTGCTGACTACGTATTTGCAAAAATTCCAGGAAGGAGATTTTCCAGATTTAGCTTCCAGCCATTCATACAACGGATGCTTATCTTTCCCCTTGACAGAAATTTTTTCAAACATCTGAAAGCTTACGCCGTAATTACGCTCGCAAAAAGAAGCAATTTCATCATTTGAGCCAGGCTCCTGCCATAAAAAATTGTTGGCTGGAAAACCAAGCACAATAACTTTATCACCATAGTTTTCATGAAGCTTTTCCAGGTCAGCATATTGTGGGGTGTATCCGCACTTGGAGGCTGTATTCACGATCAACAGGCTTTTGCCTTTGTATTCCGCAAAGTCAATTAATTTGCCATCCAGGGATGTTATTTTAAAATCATAAACAGATTCCTGCACATCCGCTTTGTGCCCATGTGTAATTTTACTTGAAAGAAATGCTGCTAGCCCCATAACGATTATAAAAACGCTTGTTACTTTAATCAATTTCATCGATAATCTGTTTATCCATCGGATTAACGTTTGATGCGAAAAATTTTACGGTTCCATCAGGCTTAACCAGGTATTTACAAAAATTCCAGCTTGGCTCTTTTCCGGTTTCCGCTTTCAGCCATTTGTATAAAGGATGCTGATCACTACCCTTGACAGAAATTTTTTCGAACATCTGAAAAGAAACACTGTAGTTCTTTTTACAAAATTGAGCAATCTCAAGATTTGTACCGGGTTCCTGTGACCCAAAATTATTTGCCGGGAAGCCCAGGATAGTTATTCTGTCACGATACTGTTCATGTAATTTTTCGAGGTCAACATATTGCGGGGTGAAAGCACATTTCGAAGCAACATTAACGATCAACAAGTTTTTCCCCTTGTATTGAGCGAAATCGATCAAGGCGCCTTCGATCGAATTAACCTTCAAGTCATAAATTGATACCATAGGAGCCGCTAGCAATATAAATGAAATTATAAGCGCTTTCATAGTGTGCAGTATTTACCAAGAACATATTTGGACATCCTTTTGTTTGAAGGAAGTTATCGAAAACCATATTTCCAGAAGGGTAACCACTTTTAAACAGCAATCTTATCAACTTTGTTTCCTTCCCTACATCCTATCGGGCACTGCAATTCCCAATAAACTCATGGCTTTTTTAATGGCATCGGCAACCGATTCTGAAAAAGCAACTCGGAAACGCAGTTTTACCTGGTCATCCTCGCTAAATATGGGAATATTCTGATAGAATTTATTGTATTCCTTTGCCAGCTCAAAGGCAAAGTTTGCGATTATGGCCGGCGAATATTCCCTGGCAGCCTCCTGTACCTTGCTTTCAAACAAGCTCAGAACATTCAGGGCATCCCGCTCCGCCGGTTCGAGCGTGGTAAGATTCTTTAAATCTTTAGCCGCAACTGATATCTTCATTTGCGCAGCTTTCCGTAGGATCGCCCTGATCCGTGCATGCGTATATTGAATGAATGGACCCGTGAATCCTTGTAACTGGATAGATTCGTTAGGATCAAAAAGCATCCGCTTCTTTGGGTCCACTTTTAACAGGAAGAATTTCAAAGCCCCCAGGCCGATCATTTCAAACAATGGCCTGGTTTCATCTTCGCTCCACCCTTCAATCTTTCCCAATTCGCGTGTTTGTCTCTCCGCTTCGTTCACCATCTCCTGCATCAACTCGTCAGCATCTACCACCGTACCTTCACGTGATTTCATCTTTCCGGTTGGCAAATCGACCATCCCATATGATAAATGAAAACAGCTTTTTGCCCATTCAAAACCGAGCTTGTTCAAAATAAGGAACAGTACCTTGAAGTGATATTCCTGTTCATTACCCACAGTGTAAACCTGACCAACAATATTTGGAAAGTCAGTAAACCGAAGTATTGCTGTACCAATATCCTGTGTCATATAGACAGAAGTTCCGTCCGATCGCATCAATACTTTCTGATCTAATCCATCAGGTGTCAAATCAACCCAAATTGAACCGTCTGGTTTTCGGAAGAAGACGCCTTTTTCCACACCTTTCAGTACTTCTTCCTTTCCCAGCAAATAGGTCTCTGATTCGTAATACAGCTTATCAAATTCAACACCCATACGGGCATAGGTAGCATTGAACCCATCGTAAACCCAACTGTTCATGGTCCTCCATAACGCAACAATATCGCTATCTTTCTGCTCCCATTTGCGGAGCATATCCACCGCCAGCTTCATGATTGGCGCTTCTTTTTCAGCTTCCTGCTCCGCCATACCCTTGCCTACAAGATCATTGACCTGCGATTTGTACGTTTTGTCAAAAACAACATAGTATTTACCTACCAGATGGTCTCCCTTCATGTTGCTGCTTTCCGGGGTCTCCCCATTTGCGAAAAGACGCCAGGCAGCCATTGACTTACAAATATGAATACCCCTGTCGTTGATGATTTGAACTCTGTGAACTTTATAACCGTTCGCTTTGAAAATTTCCGCAACACTAAATCCCAGGAAGTTATTCCGCAAGTGTCCCAGGTGAAGAGGCTTATTCGTATTTGGTGAAGAGTATTCAATCATGATCTCTCGACCATGAAAAGGAAGTTGGCCGAAATTTGCGTTTGCATGAATCGACTGAAAAACCTCAATCCATACGCTATCTTTTAATTCCAGATTCAGGAATCCCTTCACTACATTAAAACGTTCGGTAATGCCGGAATGCTGAACCAGGTACTCCCCCAGTAACTTTGCTGTCTCTTCGGGGCTTTTACGGGAAATTTTTGTTAACGGAAAACAGACCAGGGTGTGCGTACCATCAAACTCCTGGTTGGTAGGCTGGACCTGAAAATCCTGGAGAGACTGGCTGAACAAAGTTGAAACCGCCCTTTGTATTTCAGTGCGTAATATTTGATCAAGATTCATGAATAGATATTCTGGGAAATGAAGATAACCGCGCTACTTGTTTCGCCCAATCCAACCGAGCATTGTGTATTCCTAATTGCTAAATATAGTTTGCCTACGGTAGCATTTACCATTCCATGACGTAGGCAAAAACAAGCGGCGCAACAATCGTTGCATCACTTTCGATAATAAACTTGGGTGTGTCTATATTTAATTTTCCCCACGTAATTTTTTCATTCGGAACTGCACCCGAGTAAGAACCATAGCTGGTGGTCGAATCGCTGATCTGGCAGAAATAACTCCAATAAGGTATATTGTCTTTCTCCAAGTCCTGATGCAGCATGGGGACTACACAAATAGGGAAGTCACCAGCGATACCACCACCTATTTGGAAGAACCCTATGCCATCGGTGCCTGAATTCCTGATGTACCAATCTGCAAGCCATGCCATATACTCAATACCACTTTTCATCGTGGATGCTTTAAGTTCCCCCGTGTATACATAAGACGCAAAGATATTGCCCATTGTTGAATCCTCCCATCCTGGTACCACCATGGGCATGTTTTGTTTTGCGGCTGCAATCATCCATGAATTTTGCGGGTCGATTTCATAGTATTGTTCAAGCTCCCCGCTGTTCAGCAATCTGAACATAAACTCGTGCGGAAACAGACGTTCACCCTTATTTTCAGCCTCTTTCCAGACATTATAAAGGTGCTTTTGAAGTTTCCGGAAGGCCTCCTCCTCCGGAATACACGTATCGGTTACGCGGTTAAGATGATGCTGCAGTAAATCCCACTCTTGTTCGGGAGTCAGATCTCGATAGTGTGGAATTCTTTTGTAATGCGAATGTGCAACGAGATTCATAATATCCTCTTCGAGGTTAGCGCCCGTGCACGAAATGATGTGGACCTTATTTTGCCGGATCATTTCCGCAAAGCTAATGCCCAACTCCCCTGTACTCATGGCGCCGGCAAGGGTAACCATCATCTTTTTACCCGCTTCCACATGTTTTTTATATCCTTTCGCTGCATCTACTAATGCAGCAGCATTAAAGTGCAGGTAGTGCTTTTCAATAAAGGAGCTAATAGGTTTGTTTTGACTCATGGCTAAGCATTAGTTAAGGTGAAAGTGATTTTCGGGGCGAAAATAACGAAAAACGATGAAGATTGAGGCTAATTTTTGCGGCTTACTTGATTCTCTTGAGTGGGGGGGGTGATAGATGCCGTAATGCCATTCACCTAAAATGAAAAGTAAAGTCGCAAATGGCAAAGTAATAAAAACAAAGGAATACAAGGTACATCCCCAATGTGAAAGCAGGCAGTGGAAAACACAGCAAATCATAAACATGGAACAAACATTTTCCCGTCCATAATCAGAGGACACCTTCCTGCCCATGGTAGTCCATTCTTTGACGAAAAATCTATATTGAGTCATCTTCACAAGAAGTACATACCTATCAAAGTAATGCTATGGCTCATTACTTTTCCATGTTACAAAAAATTCGGTATTTTCAGCCCAATCAAAACTCGAAAAGAATTGAAGTCCATTTTGGCAAAGATTTCTATCTACATGCCATTGTACAAGGTATAGGAACCTTATGGATGAATTTCAATTTTAACATTTACAGTTTCATGAAGAATATGGAAGTTCCAGTACTAATGTATCACCAGTTTGTAAGTGAAGTTGACAAGAATTCCAAGATCAAGACTTTCATTACGGCCAGGCATTTTGAATTACAACTGAAAATCTTGAAGATGTTGGGGTATACGACGACCACTTTCAGAGATCTTCAGAAAATCGGGCTTGAAAACAGATTTAAGAAGAAATATATTATTTTGACTGTAGATGATGGATACAGCAATAATTACGAATACATGTTCCCACTATTGTCCAAGTATAATATGAAGGCCGTGATTTACCTCGTGACAGGCCTTGATCATAATCGCTGGGACATGGCAAACCACGGGGAGCAGAAATTACCTATGATGAGTAAAGCGCATGTGAAGGAACTTATCAAAAGTGGACTTATTGAAATTGGGTCGCATACCATTACACATGCCAATTTACCGACTGTTTCTCATGAAGACCAAGTGCAGGAGATTGCTGGTTCCAAAGAATTTCTGGAGAAGACATATGGGATTAAGGTCACAAGCTTTGCATACCCGTATGGTCAGTTGAATGAAGCCGTTAAGGAGGTTGTAAAAGATGCTGGTTATACTTCTGCGGTATCTGCAAATTCCGGAACCGGAAAATTCGAAGATGACCTATTTGAAATCAGGAGAAGCGGAATTAACAAAGACGGAATTATCAGTTTCCTCGTCAAGATCTCACAGCCGTACACGTCATACAAGGGAACCCAGTGGAAAAAGCAGTTTGTCAGGCTCTAGCGCCAGTTCACAAGTTCCTGGCTTATTCAATGCCTTCAAGCGCCTCACCAGTTTCCTTTGATACGAACGAAGCCAGTGGGAAATGTCGTCCAGATCATTATTTCTTCTACGAAGTCGGATTTACATACTCTTTCAACAACTCAGTTGGGCACCAGATTGCATCTGAGGGATGGCAGGAGTATCATCAGCTTGGAACACAGTTCGGGCAGGTATACCGAAGATTTCGAAGCAAAAATCAAATTAGGAAAACGACCGACACACGGGTCATGCTTTGTATTGCAAAGCTGGCAAATTTATCACAATATTGCACCTCTTTCAGAGTTGCTCCAATCGTTTTGAGATGATTGTCAGCTTAAAAGGCAAAAGAGTGCGAACAAATTTCGATTATTGTCAAGAAAATGGCCGTCAAGGTGAAACAATAACGATTAACGACCTACAATTCAATGAAGAGTTACCGCGAGCTTATTGAGCAAACTTTTGAGTTTCCCCAAAAAGAATTTAAGGTCCGCGACCACGAATTGCTTTTTAATGATGTACCCTTGATGGATATTATCAAGGAATACGGGACTCCGCTCAAACTTACTTACCTGCCCCGGATCAGTGAGAATATCCGTTTCGTGCAGTCGACTTTTAACAACGCGATTGAGCGCTTCAGGTATAACGGAAATTATACCTATTGCTATTGTACTAAGTCTTCGCACTTCTCCTTTGTTATGGAAGAGGCCCTAAGCAATCCGGATGTTCATATTGAAACATCTTCAGCTTTTGATATTCCTATTGTGCGTTCACTGTACGAGCGCGGGAAGATATCAAAAGACATATACATTCTTTGCAACGGTTTCAAAATGCCATTATATCGGCAATACATAAGCGAACTGCTGAACGAAGGTTTTAACAATTGTATGCCTATCCTCGACAATCTGGGTGAGATTGAATTCTATGAAAATAATGTAAACGCAGCCTATCAGGTTGGAATCCGGGTAGCCGCAGATGAAGAGCCAAAATTCGAATTTTATACATCCCGATTAGGAATCCGCTACAGCGACATTAATAGTTTTTACAAAGATAAGATAGAACCCAGTAAAAAGGCTTCTCTCAAAATGTTGCACTTTTTTATTAACACGGGTATTAAAGACACAGCCTATTATTGGAGCGAATTAAGCCGTTTTATTTTCAAATATTGTGAGTTAAAAAAAATATGCCCTACGCTGGACTCGATCGACATCGGTGGAGGATTTCCCATCAAGACTTCACTGGCCTTCCAGTATGATTACAAGTATATGATCGAGCAGATCGTCGAAAACATCAAATGGATTTGTGACAAGAACAATGTACCCGTTCCAAACATTTTCACAGAATTTGGAAGTTACACGGTGGGAGAAAGTGGCGCAATTTTATACTCTATGATAGATCAAAAATTGCAGAACGACAAGGAGCTTTGGTATATGATTGATGGCTCCTTCATAACACACATACCCGATGCCTGGGGACTAAATCAGAAGTACATCTTATTGGCGTTGAATAAGTGGGATGACCCCTATCATAAGGTTAACATTGGTGGCCTTACATGCGACAGCATGGATTACTACAATTCTGAAGCACATACCGGCGAGGTGTTTTTGCCGATGATAACCGATGAGGAGCCGCTGTACATTGGCTTCTTTCACACCGGTGCCTACCAGGAATCTTTGGGTGGCTATGGTGGAATCCAACACTGCCTGATACCAGCACCAAAGCACGTAATTATTGATCGTGACGAAGATGGTGTCATTACCACCAGGCTTTTCGCGAAGGAACAGACCAGTGAAAGCATGCTGAAGGTTTTGGGCTACTAACCCGACAAAAAGTACTCCTTAGGAGTTAAGAATTTGGCTTAGCGCCAAGATTCAAATGCTTCGATCTTGCAGCATGGACCCTGGTCAAGATTAAAAGGTATTGGGAACTTCTTTGAAACCTGCAGGAATTGCAAAATCAGAAGCTGGCAGCGACATCTTCTTCAATTCCGTAACCTCCATGATCATGTTTCCCTGGGGCATGGACATTTCTACTTTAAGTGGAACACCATCAACTTTGTCGAAATACATTCTTTGTTTGCTATTCGACATGCGATCGTTTGCCATGCTCTTGAAATCAATGTCCTTTATGGCGGTAGTCGTCCAGAAGAACTGTTGCATTGCATGACCCCCTTCCGTAGTGATGTCCACTATGTACTTGATACAGGTGTATCCTAATATCTTCGCGGTCTCACTTGTCTTTGTAACCTTAGTCTCCATTTTAGTTGCCTGATCTTCAGACTTGCTTTGTGGCAGGGTACTGTAGGTTTTGCTCTCCCGATCAATTTTGTAAGTCGTATTTTTCTCGCTCAGAAACAAAATGTCAGTGTTGGCCATCATTCCTCCCTGCATTGAAATCAACGAGTTTTTATTCTTGATTTTAATACTGTAACCTGTCGGTATTAAGGAAGTCATATCCCCCCCACCTTGAGCCATCTTCAACATCTTTTCCATCTGCGCCTTCATTTGTGGATTGGCTTCCATCATGGCCTTCATTTGTGGATCATTCATCCGCTCCTCCATTTCTTTCATTTGCGCCTGCTGCGCAGGGTCATTCATTTTCTGCTGTGCCTCTTCCATTTGCGCCTTGACTTTCGGATCGGTAATTTCCATTGTCATTTTCCAGTTAATAACACCTTCAAAACCCTGGCTCCTTACCAAGGTTGTTGTTAAAAGTAGGACAAAGAGAATATTTTTCATCTTGCTATTTGTAATGTTGTTACGCCCAAAATTAGGCATTATTCAATCAAAACGAATTTACCAGTAATTGTCAAAGAATTTCTCACGAATCATTCATTTTTTGCTTTTGCCTTTGCTCTTTTTGATCTATATTCATTTCTGTTTCTTTTCATTTGCACATTTCTAACCAATCGCCTTATGAAATGCCCATTTGATGTCGCGAGTGACCTTTTTTGTCCTTCTGCACGGGCATTGTTTGCGGTGACTAAACACTTACTGACATGAAGATTTATGACGAAAAGCACCTTAAGAACATCGTTTTGTTGGGTGCGCCCAAGGCCGGCAAAACCCTGCTGGCCGAAGACATGATTTTTGAAGCTGGCATCATTCACCGAAGGGGTACAATCGAAGGTAAAAACACAGTGTCAGATTTTCATGAGATTGAGCAAGAGAGAGGAAATTCAGTGTTTGCTTCCTCCATGCATACCGAGTGGCATGATTATAAAATAAACATTATTGATACCCCAGGCTTTGATGATTTTGTGGGAGAGATGATCTCTTCCGTACGGGTAGCAGATACTTGCGTTATGGTTATTAATGCGCAGCACGGTGTTGAGGTTGGCACGGAACTCATCTGGGATTACATCGATCAATTTCAAAAACCTGTGATCTTCGCCATCAACCAGGTTGACCACCCACAGGCAGAATTTGAACATGCGCTAAGCTCGCTGAAGAACCAGTTTGGTAATGCCGTTGTGCAAATGCAATACCCCGTAAATCAAGGCGAGTCTTTTGATGCAATTATCGATTTGCTTAAGATGGTGATGTACAAATTTCCCGCAGAAGGTGGTAAGCCGGAAAAACTTCCTATCCCCGCGTCTGAGCAGGGAAAAGCAGAAAACCTCCACAAAGAGCTCGTTGAAAGGGCCGCGGAAAATGATGAAAAATTAATGGAGAAATATTTCTCGAAAGGTACGCTGGACGAAGATGAAATGCGTGAAGGCCTTAAACTGGGTATGATTCATCATGATATTTTCCCGGTATTTGTTATGTCTGCAAAGCGAAATATGGGCAGTGGCAGAATGATGGGTTTCATTGACAATGTTGCCCCCACTCCGCTAGAAGCTAATCCGGAATCCACAACCGATGGAAAAGAAATTACATTCGATCCTACCAAACCGGTCGTACTATTTGTCTTCAAAACGCACATTGAGCCCAATCTGGGTAAACTCTCTTTCTTTAAAGTCATCTCAGGTGAAGTAAGTACGTCTTCCGAATTGATTAACAGCCAGACGGGGGCAGTAGAGCGAATTCACCAACTCTTTATTATGGATGGGAAAACCCGAAATCCTGTAGAAAAATTAGTAGCCGGTGATATTGGTGCAACCTTAAAATTGAAAGACACCTACACCAATCAGACTTTGCATGCAAAAGGATATGATGTAGCAATAAATCCAATTTCATTCCCCGAACCAAGGATTCGCACAGCGGTAGTAGCACTCAGCAAGAAAGACGATGAAAAAATTGGTGAAGTATTGCATAAAATTCATCAGGAAGATCCCACGCTCCATGTGGGCTATGATAAAGAAATAAAGCAACTCATCATATCCGGGCAGGGTGAATTGCACCTGGCCGTTTGCAAATGGTATTTGGAAAATGTCTACAAACTTCAAGTTGAGTTTGAAAGCCCTCGGATCTCTTACCGCGAAACCATTCGCAAATCATCAGCCTCCACCTACAGGCACAAAAAGCAATCGGGAGGCGCCGGCCAGTTTGGAGAAGTTCACTTAAAGGTTGAGCCGTATGTGGAAGGCATGGCAGAGCCTACCGAATTTAGCGTCCGCGGGAAAGAAGTAATTGATCTTGAATGGGGCGGAAAATTGGTGTTTTATAATTGCATCGTTGGGGGTGTAATTGATGCGCGGTTTATTCCATCCATTCTGAAAGGTGTTATGGAGAAAATGGAAGAAGGCCCTATTACAGGATCATATGTGCGCGATGTTCGCGTCATGGTGTATGACGGCAAAATGCACCCTGTGGATTCCAACGACATTTCATTTAAGATTGCTGGGATGATGGCGTTTAAGGATGCTTTTCTGAAATCAGAACCGCTGCTACTTGAACCAATTTGCGATGTAGAAGTTATGCTGCCCGAAGATGTTATGGGGGAAGTGATGGGTGACCTGCAAACACGCCGATCATTGATTATGGGGATGGATAGTATAGGGAATTACCAGGTAATAAAAGCCAAAACGCCATTGGCAGAATTAGATCGGTACTCTACGACGCTTCGTTCTCTTTCCCAGGGGCGTGCCAGGTTTACACAGCGGTTCGCGGAATTCGCGCCTGTACCATTCGATATCCAGCAAAAGCTTGCGAAGCATGCCAGCGAAGTAGAAATGGCATAACAGAGGTATAACGCATAAGAATTCGGCGCAATACAGAGGAACGATATGGTAAGACCAAGAATACAGCGCATCATTATATCCCTGTTTCGCAAATTTCGGGTAAGGCCTTAACCATCCATTTATTCGTTTGAATCCTTCACCGGTGGAGCATATTTTGGCACCATGGTTGATTTTCATGCTCCAAAATCTCTGAAATTACTGCCCGTTAACGCTATTATAGTGCAGTCCATCTAAAATTCGAAAAAACCATATTAGAAAACGATTGTATAAATAGCGACTTTTTATAGATTTGTTATACTTGCCTAGCCCGGCCCCAACCTATTGAACAACGCTATAGTCATTATCCCAACGTACAAAGAGCGCGAAAACATTCGTGGAATCATTGATACTGTTTTTAGCCTGCCTAAAGATTTTCACATTTTAATTGTTGATGATAACTCCCCGGATGGCACGCCGCAAATTGTGGAGAAGATGCAGCAGGATTATAACGAAACAGAAGTAAGACTGCATCTGGTGAAGCGCACAGGAAAATTAGGGTTAGGAACCGCATACATTGCGGGCTTCAAATATGCCATCGAAAAAGGTTACGATTATATATTGGAGATGGATGCTGATTTTTCGCATGACCCTAAAGATCTCATTAATCTTTACCTGCAATGTTCAGAACGTGGGAGCGATGTAGCGATTGGTTCGCGGTACGCTACTGGTGTTAACGTTGTGAACTGGCCTATTGGGCGTGTGCTCCTCTCGTATTTTGCAAGTAGCTATGTCAGGCTGATTACAGGTATGCCAATTCGTGATACAACAGCTGGTTTTTTATGTTATCGAAGGCAGGTCCTTGAAACGATTCCACTAGACCTGGTAAAATTTGTGGGTTATGCGTTCCAGATTGAGATGAAATTTCTTACCTGGAAGTATGGATTCAAACTCAACGAAATACCCATCATCTTCACTGAGCGCACGCGTGGTGAATCAAAGATGTCAGCCGGAATCTTTAAAGAAGCCTTCTTTGGAGTCTTGCAGATGACCATAGAAAGTTGGTTTAAAAAGTATATCCCACTTACACCAATTTCTTAGCCTGCGCTTTGCCTTCTGCTATTCCTGAAATCCCACAAATGCAATTGGACCAACATGTGATTTCACCAGATCCAAGTCTGGCTCAGTTATTTCAGCCTCATAACCATCTTCTTTCAACATATTCAGAATATCTTCAGCAGCTTCATGCTGTTTGTAGATATGATAGTCTTCGCGCGCAAACACGGGGTAACGACCTAATTTCTGCTCACGATCAACAAAGTTAAAACCGCACAGGAATAGCTTGCTGTCCTTATGTCTAATACGATACAAAGGCATCTGCGGATATTGCTGGAGCCACTCTACGACTTCTTCTCGGGTACCTTGAATGATTTCCGTAAGTTTGTAAATCTTCATCACTTCACCCTGATTGGGCTTGTCCAGCATTCGCAGGTCAAAATTATGAACATAGGATGACAAGCCAACACAACCGCACAAAACCATAAGCGGATTCTGGGCGTCACCGTGTAATCGGACATCCAGGTTCTTGGCATTGAAGAACGCCTGAAGCCGGCGATTTCTTTTTTGAATAGTATTCGTCAGGTCTGGCCTAACCGGATTCTTGAATTTTAACTGCATAAAATATAAACCACTTCGAATAAGGTGGGCTCCTTATAATCGTCTAAATTAAACAAAATTAAAAAAAATATCCGAGTTAAACTCCTTAAATACTAGTCAAACCGAATGGTTTTAATAGGGTTTATCCGCGCAATCACCATTGTAGGTATTAACAATACGAAAGTAACGACGAAAAATGTAAGGAGATTTAGCAGCAAAATAATATCCCAATGCCAGGCAATAGGTACAAAACTCATATAATAATCATGCGGATTAAGCTTGATAATACTGAAATGATATTGAAGGGAACAAAGCCCCAATCCGATAAGATCTCCAAGCAGTAATCCCTTGTATATCAAATTAATACCATTAAAGATAAAGATAGACCGAATAAGTTTATTGTCCGCACCCATAGCTTTGAGCATGCCAATCATTTGTGTTCGTTCCATCACCAGGATCAGCACAATGGAAATCATATTGACACAAACCACACATAGAATTATGCCAAGTAAAATATTGACTTGTCTTCCCAGCAGATGAAGCCATTCAAAAACCTGACTGAATTTATCGCTGATGCGCTCGATGTTTAGATCAAAATCCATTGTTTCACCAATCGCAAAACCAGCTTCATCAACACGTGCAGGGTCTACAACGAACACCTCAAGGCCTCCAGCCAGACTATCTGACCAGTCATTTAGACGCTGGATCATTCGAATATCCGTTATAATAACTTTTCCATCAAAGTATTCGGAAAGATTGGTCTCATAGATTCCGGTTACCCTTAGTCTCCTAAAACGAGGTGGGTTCTGGAAGAAATGAACGATGATATCGTCCCCGACTTTTGCCTTAATCTTGTTTGAAATAATACGGCTGATAACGACCTGATTTGCATAGCTGGAGTCAGGGAAGTCTATAAAATTGCCCTCAACCATATTTACCCGAAAAGCTTCGACGTCGTAATTTCGTCCTACACCTTTCACCACTATACCCAAAACTTCATCATCTTCCGTTTTCACCAGACCTGGTTTGTGCGCATAAGCCTGTACGCGCTTGATAAAGGGGTACTTACCCTGGTTATCATAAATTTCAATGTGGTAGTTCATTGGTTCTTCCTCAGGGGAATTGCTCATCGTGAACTTTGTTATCATCAGGTGACCGCTGAAACTGTATACCTTATCCTTCACTTTTTCCTGGAAACCAAGCATTACCAGAAATGAAATGATGGCCGCACCTAGTCCTACGCCAATGCTGGCGATAGCTATTTTGTGAATGGCTGACGAAAAACCCTCCTTTTGTTCTCGACTTATTCTTTTGGATATGAAATACGAAAGGTTCAAAGGTTATTGCTAACTTTTCAGCGTTAAGATTCTGCAAAATAAGATAACATAAGTCCACAATCAATAGCTGTGTTTATTGAAGGATTTCAACATCAACGAAGTTAATAGCTTTGCATAGCTTTTAGCCTAATATTAAAGCAACAGATCAATGAAGAAGTTAGTTTTTAGGTACTTGATATTACTAAGTTGTTTACAATGCGGCAGCAATACTGGCGGAAAACAACCAACAACTTTCCCGAATGAAAAAGAAGTAGATCAACAAGCGGAGCATGGGGTTGTTACTGGTGCTGATCAACTCGATATTGTGCTTTCCAGGATAGAAAGCAAGAATGTAGCCTTGGTGGTGAACTATACCGCCGTTGTTGGGAAAACGCATTTGGCTGATACATTGAAAACGTACGGGATACACATCAGGAAAATACTATCCCCCGAACACGGATTCCGTGGCACGGCGACGGCAGGAGAACACGTAAAGGATGGCTTCGATTCCAAAACAGGTTTGCCTGTCGTTTCATTGTATGGCGAAAATAGAAAACCAACTCCGGCGCAGCTCAAAGACATAGATGTAGTGATTTTTGATATCCAGGATGTTGGCGTGCGCTTCTTCACCTATATCGGAACCTTACACTATGTTATGGAGGCTTGCGCCGAAAATGGAAAGAAATTGATAGTACTTGACCGACCTAATCCTAATGCAGGTTATATTGACGGACCAGTTCTGCTTCCGGAATTCAAATCATTCATTGGCATGCATCCTGTTCCAGTCGTACATGGACTGACCATAGGTGAGTTTGCGCAAATGATTAACGGTGAGGGTTGGCTCGAAGGAAAAGAGAAATGTGAGCTTGAAGTAATCACGTTAAAAAACTGGAATCATAACGACGAATATATTCTTCCCATCAAACCCTCTCCGAATCTTCCAAATCAACAAGCTGTTAAACTCTACCCTTCCATTTGCTTCTTTGAAGGAACACCCTTGAGTTTAGGCCGTGGCACTTTGATCCCCTTTCAGATTATTGGTCATCCTGATTTAAAAAATATGCCATTCCAATTCACACCACAAGATATTGAGGGTATGTCGATCAATCCTCCACAGGAAAATAAAGTATGCTATGGATTGGACTTACGCACGGTGGATGTTCCTAGAAAGATAGCACTGCACTACCTCATCGAAATGTACAATGCATTCCCGGATAAGGAAAAATTCTTCGTACCACACTTTGCCCGATGGGCGGGCAACAATCTTCTGGCACAACAGATAAAAGGAGGATTGAGCGAAGACGAAATTCGAAAATCGTGGCAGGAGGATCTTACGCGATATAAAGAGATGAGAAAAAAGTATCTATTGTACCCGTAAAAAGCCCAATACTTCGGGTAGCACGCGTTAGACTTAATCGATGCTTGCGGGTTTTATTTACGACTTGATGTTACCAATGACAAAAGTAGAAAAAGTAAAAGACATTCTCTCCATACTGGATAAACTTTATCCTGATCCAAAGGTCCCCCTGATGCATAAGGATGCTTACACGCTGTTGATTTCCGTACTGCTATCAGCGCAATGTACTGATGAGCGTGTAAATAAGACCACTCCTTTTCTGTTTAAGCGAGCTGACAATCCGTATGACATGGTTAAGCTCAGCGTAGGTGAAATCCGAGAAATCATTAAACCTTGCGGACTTTCTCCTATGAAGTCAAAAGGCATCCATGGGTTATCTAAAATATTAATAGAAAAGTATAATGGTAAGGTCCCCAACACGTTCGAAAGTTTGGAGGAACTCCCGAGCATTGGCCACAAAACGGCTTCCGTGGTAATGACGCAATGGTTTGGCTTACCTGCATTTCCAGTTGATACACACATCCACCGTTTGGCATACCGTTGGGGACTTACTAACGGCAAAAGTGTAGCACAAACTGAGCGTGATTTGAAGCGATTAATACCAGAGGAGAAATGGAACAAAGTTCACCTTCAAATTATTTATTTCGGAAGAGAATATTGCCCCGCCCGCGGCCATGTATGGAAAGCCTGCCCGATTTGCAAAAAATATATGCGGAAAGAATTAAGAAATTGAGTTTTCCCAACTATTGCAGTTGCAAATTCTTAAAGAGAAATGAAAGTGACGCGGATATACAAAAATCAAGAAACAGATTTTTTATACATATTGAAAAACTGAGATGGAAGGAACCCAACAATGAAAAGCGTTGAGCCGGTTATCAATAGTTCCGGCGCTCCCTGAAAGTGAAGGGCTTTGAAAAGTACCGATAAGCAAACAATGAAACCACTGGAAAGCCCTAACATAAATCTAAGTTTTTCAGATAAAGCCCGCTGAACTTTGACCTTGAAATAGCCAATGGACAATAGGGGGAGAAAGATGAAGGCAAATGATAAAAAGCCATAAGTTGGCAATTCATTGGCTCCTGGAAAGTGTAAAAATGCAAAGGTCCACCCTGAGACAAATGCTACAGCAGAAACCAATCCAATTAAATACATAATTTTTTTTATGCGCATGATTTTAGCCGAATTTAATAAGAAAAATTCCCGTTGGAGTTCATTCATACCAACCGGTGCATCTCAACTCCACCTCCTTCAATGCATCATCAATCATTTACTGAACAACCCTGATTTGGGCAGCAGATAACTTCTTGCTCAAAGGAAGTATTGGAAGAAACCAGGTTCAAAATAATGGGAGAAAGCTATAGAATTGTGATATATAAATAAGACTATGTTTAAAATAGTCTTGTCATTTACGTTATTTGGTGTTGTTTAACACACCATGCAGGAATTGCGTATTATTTTCATGGGCACGCCCGAATTCGCTGTACCCAGTCTTGAGATTTTAATTGAGCATAAATTCAACGTCGTCGCCGTTGTAACTGCCCCGGATAAGCCGCAAGGGCGCGGGAGAAAATTAGTCTTTTCACCTGTGAAAGAAAGTGCCATAAAACACAATATCCCAATACTTCAGCCCGCCAACCTAAAAGAAACCGGGTTTTTGCATGAATTGAAAAGCTACCATGCCAATCTTCAGGTTGTTGTGGCCTTTCGTATGTTACCCGAAGTGGTCTGGGCCATGCCTTCTCTTGGTACATTTAATCTCCATGCTTCCCTGCTTCCGCAGTACCGCGGTGCGGCACCTATACATTGGGCTATAATAAAGGGAGAGAGAGAGACTGGCATAACCACATTTTTTCTGCAGCACGAAATTGATACCGGTAGTATCATCTACCAGGAAAAAGAACCCATCGATGAAAACGATAACTTTGGGACTGTCTCCTATCGGCTGATGATTAAAGGTGCACAACTCGTCCTGAAAACCGTGAAATCAATTCAAATTGGAGATTGCATTGCTATACCGCAGCCATCCCAGGTCACGGCGAAACATGCTCCAAAAATTTACAAAGAAACCTGTGAGATCCGCTGGAATCAGCCATCAAGGGATGTGCGAAACTTCGTGCGCGGTTTGAACCCTTATCCCGCAGCGTGGTGCATCTTTTCCGGCAAGACTTACAAGATATTCGTAGTATCCTTTTGGGACAAAGATATTGACGGGCAGCATAAGCCTGGAAGCATCAACACTGATAACAAAAATTATCTTTGTGTCAAGACCCAGGATGGTTGGGTTTCTGTAGAAGAGCTTCAACCTGAGGGGAAACGAAGAATGAATATCAAGGAATTTCTTATGGGGAATAAAATATAGTTCTATCTTATCGCTGCAAGCTTCAATGCATACATTGCGTGCTTGTCGTTTTGAACCTTATCGCTTTGACTACTATGATTATATCGCTAATCGCCGCTGTAAGCGAAAACCATGTTATCGGAAAGAATAATGGCTTGCCCTGGCACCTGCCCGATGACATGAAGTTCTTTATGCAAACGACAAAAGGCCATCACATCATAATGGGCCGCAAAAATTATGATTCAATTCCCGATAAGTTCAGGCCGCTACCCAACCGGACAAATATCGTAGTTACACGCCAGCCATCCTTCAGGGCGCCAGGTTGTATTGTTGTTAATTCCCTGGAAAGGGGATTGGAAATCGCGCAGCATAATGGGGAGCCGGAAGTATTTGTTATTGGCGGATATGATATCTACAAGTTGAGTCTTGCCAAAGCCGATAAGCTTTATCTCACTGAAATACATGCCGTTATTGAAGGTGATACTTATTTTCCTGATTTTGATCAAAACGAGTGGATTGAAATCTCACGAAAATCGCATCCAGCAGATGAGCGACATCTGCATAGTTTTGATTTCGTTGTTTATAATAGAATTACAACCAAACCTTATCCATAAAAAAACTAATGCTTTACGACTTTTGCGTTTCTCACGTGATGGAATTGCCTAACCGAGTGCGCAATGGGCGGGTCATACAACTCAGGGTCTGGATCACCCATCGCACAATTGCATGAATGAAATTGTGGTAAATTGCGCACATGAAAATTTAAAATCACTTGATGTGATAATAACATGATATGATAAAACTTCCTTAATTGCATCCATGTCTGGTCTTAAGAACAAAGTAATCTGGCTCACAGGAGCCTCTTCAGGTATCGGTGAAGCACTGGTGTATGAACTTGCCCGTGAAGGTGCGAAACTTGTTCTCTCAGCACGCAGAAAAGCTGAGCTTGAACGTGTAAAGCACAACTGTACACCTGAGTCACAGTTGAATATACGTATACTTCCCCTTGATCTTTCACAGCCTGATTCCCTTGCGCAAGCAACGCGGGAAGCTATACAGGTTTTTGGTCACGTCGACATTCTTATCAACAACGGTGGCATCAGCCAGCGAAGTTTAATCCGGGAAACCACGATGGAAGTTGACAGACGTATAATGGAGGTAAATTATTTCGGAGCAGTTGCTTTAACAAAAAATCTGTTGCCGCATTTTGTCGACCGTAAAGCCGGTCACTTCGTAACTTTGAGCAGCGTTACCGGAAAATTCGGAACACCCTTTCGTTCGGGCTATGCCGCTTCAAAACATGCCCTTCATGGATTTTTTGATTCGGTACGCGCCGAACACTGGAAAGACAACATTTTCGTAACCATGATCTGCCCCGGGTTTATCAACACCCCAATCACTTTGGCGGCACTCAAAGGCGACGGTTCCCCGCTTAACGAAGTAGACAAGGCACAAGCTAAGGGCAAACCTGCCGAATGGTGCGCAAAAAGAATAGTCAGGGCGATTGAAAGAAAACGAGAGGAGGTTTACATCGGCGGAAAAGAAGTCCTTGGGGTTTATATTAAGCGGCTCTTTCCTTCCCTATTTTCAAAAATAATTCGAAAAGTGCCTGTTCGATAATACTCCAGGCTTTGATGGTCACCATGTTCGTATTGCAATTGGTGCTCACCCTACCAGGCAACTTCAATGAAGCCTTTCCATTCGGTTGAAATACGCTAGTCGGTACCCCTCAAATATGCTATCTTTCAGCCCTAACCTGAAAGCTGCTTGGAACTTTATCAAATTCCGTTGATCATCCTGCTGGGTTTTGGATCCGCTTTTTTGAATACCGTTGGCGGCGGGGGTTCACTGTTCACAGTACCAATCCTTACCTTCATGGGTGTTCCAATCACGATGGCAAATGCCACTGCCCGGGTAGCCATACTGGCACAAAACATCACAGCGGTTGGCGGCTTCCGCAGCAAAAAAGTTGAACTTCCCTTGCGCTATAGCCTTACCCTCGGCCTTGTGTCTATGGTGGGCGGTTTCATTGGATCGATGCTTGCTTCTACCATCGACGACAAAATATTCGGTCGAATCTTTGTTCTGGTCATGTTACTTTCAATAGCCTTGGTGATATTCGATCCCTTCCGATCCACTATGCAGGGCGAAAACATGACGCCAAGGCGTCAGCGCATTGGTATTCTTTGTTTCTTTTTCGTCGGCATCTATGGTGGCTTTGTCCAGGCAGGTGTAGGATTCTTGGTTATCGGAATACTAAGTCTTGTAAATCATTTCAACCTTGTAAAAACGAACTATATAAAAGTCTTTGTCGCTATTGTTTACACAGGCGTATCGGTAGCTGTGTTTGCATATCAAGATAAAATCTTGTGGCTAACAAGCCTGATACTGGCTATCGGACACGCCCTGGGTGGATGGTATGCCAGCCGCTGGAGTGTTGATAAGGGAGAAGTATGGATCAAACGTGTTATGGTCATCTCCGTAATCGGCATGGCCATTAAACTTTGGTTTTTCTAATTCACCTGCTCCAAACAACAGCAGCTCTTCAATCAGGGCTTATCGCTGATAACATATTTATAAATCAGCTCCGAAACATTGGCCATGGCATTGGTCGCTGCAACTTCGTCTTCCAGGTTCTTGGACAGGATAACCAGGACATATTTCCTGCCATCAGGGAGGAAAACAATCCCTGAATCATGGTGCACACCAACAATACTTCCGGTTTTATGGGCGACCTTTACATCTCCTGGTAGCCTGGCTGGGAGGATGGTATTAAATCTTTGATCCAATAAGATGCCAATCATAGCCTGGCAAGCCTCGGTGCCGACAACTTCCCCCTTGGCCATTTTCTCAAACATCAACATAAGGTCGTATGCTGTAGTCGTATTGGCTAAACCCTTTTCAAAAGCCCTTAAATCTTCGACTCCGCGCAATACCATAATATCTTTTGCACCCAAATCCCGCATTGTTTGTGTAACTTCATTTGCATCCACCAACTCAATAATAATATTTGTCGCAAGATTGCTGCTGACAATAATCATATCGTATACCAGCTCGGACAACAATCGCTTAGTCCCAACTTGCTCGTACAGCGTTCGGTCACTGTCATCTCTGGCATTAAGGCTATACGGACTTCCATCCACTATACTCCTGAAATCATTTTTAATCAGAATAGAATCCGACAAAGCGAATTTGCCGGCGGCAGCTTGCTTAAAGACTTCAATCATAACCGGAGTCTTCATTGTACTTGCAGCATGAAATATTTCATGCTCACGAATCAAAACCTGTTCATTCGTAGTCAAATCCTTAAAAGCCACAGCAAAAATGCCAGTCTGTTGCGAAAGTTCATGCGCAATCTGATCCTCCAATTTTTCCTTTTGCCACTGACAAGAAACGGTAAGCAAGGATAAGACCAAGAGAAGAATATACCTTAAATAGCCCAATTAGTTACTGGTTCTAATACAAACCAAATTTACGCATACAATACACTTCTTAATTGCTTACCTTCCGAAAAAAATCGTAACCACATCAAGCTATGAGAATATCGTACACTATCCTTCTTCTTTTAAGCGCGGTCCTTACAGGTTGTAATGTAAAAACAAACATAACGACTACAGATCATGAAGAAAAAACAAAAGAAGTCCTTGACCATCACTGGAAAGCCTTCCAGGCAAATGATCTTGAAGAAACCATGGCAGATTATACAGAAGAGTCCATTTTAATTACGCCCGACAGGACCTTTAAAGGACTGGACCAGATTCGCAAGAATTTCGTAGATGCCTTCGTCGCATTCCCAACGGACTCAGCAACCTTGCAATTGAACAAATCCATAGTAAGCGAGAATGTGGGCTATATTATATGGCAAGCCAGTACTCCCTCTTTTATTTTAACATTCGCAACGGACACTTTTATTATTCACAACGGAAAAATAGTTCGCCAAACCTACGCTGGGATAGCAGAACCGTTATGAGCGTTCATAACGTATATGCTGATGGACCAAAAATGGCTCCTCAACATTTTAGTGTTGGTTGTTGCGGTTTGTAAAAGCCACAATACTCTCTTTTATAATTTCGCCCGAACCAGGTCCTTCATTATCATCCTACCGCTGGCATATCGCGATCTGTAACCTGGTCACCACGGCCTGCACAAATTTGCTTTAACCAATCAAGTTGCTGTAAAAGTTTGATCTACAAAATAGTGCACAGGCATACGGCGTGACGGCGACATAAGTATTCCTAAATGATTTTACAGTTATCCCAGGTCGTATTTCTGTGGAACGCTAGTGCCCATGAGTTCATTGGTAAGTATAAGATTTAGTTCGGACGCAAGTCAAAAACCAATCCAATTTTTTACCCTGTAATTCATATTGTGCTATTTTTGTACTCTCTTTGTTCGCTTGTATAGCGAAGCCGCCATTCATTTGAATCAATGAGAATCAAACAGAACAGTATGAAGCACCCCTTTTTAGTGAGGTATTTTAATATTATAGCTTCCATCTTAATAGTGTTATTGTATGTTGCGGGTAAAATTTCCCCTTCTGAAAAATTCAATCTCTGGATTCTCAGTTTTGCCATTCCCTTTGCCTTAACCGCTAACATTATCTTGCTCCTGGTATTACTGTTTTTGAGGAAGAAGTCAACAATCTACTATGTCGTTGCACTCTTTATCGGAAGCCCTTATGTCACAGGTACCATTGGTCTTAAATACCTTTTTAGCAAGGAATCAGCGCCCGGCTTTTCATTTACTGCAATGAACTATAACTTAGGTGGCTATTACATGATGCCGTATGTGTACAAGGACATGGACAGCGCTAAAATTGCCCTAAAAAATTGGCTGCTGCATTCCGACGCCGATATTAAATGTTATCAGGAGTTTGTAAATTCTCCGCGTAGCGAGGAATTCAATATAATTGAGCAACTAAGCAAGGACGGGGCTTACTTCTATTTTTCACAAGAGAATGCGACAAAAAATAGTGAATATTCGCAGGAAGGAACCTTGATAATCTCGAAGTTTCCAATTGTTTCAAGCGGAGACCTGCTGGCCAGCGAAAATGGTTTTAACAGGATAGCCTATGCCGATCTCCTTATAAAAAAAGACACAGTTCGCATAATAAACGTTCACCTGGAGTCAATGGGCCTTACCAATTTGGGGCATCACGCTAGAAATCTCAGATCGCTTAAGACAATTGCAGTGATTCTTTTTAGTAAGCTCAAGAACGGAGTTTTGGTAAGAAGCACACAAATTAATCAGTTGGCTGCCTTTATCGATTCAACTCCTTATCCCGTCATCTGCATGGGCGATTTCAATGATCTCCCCTATTCTTATACCTATCAATTGATGAAGGAAAAAATGAAGAATTCATTTGAAGAATCCGGCCGAGGATTTGGATTTACCTATAAAGTGGGCAGGTTAGCAGGACTTAGGATTGACAATCAATTTTACACGACATCCATTCGTTCTGTAGGGTTTGAAACGCTTGACAGCATTAAATTTAGTGATCATTTTCCCCTATGGGGAGAATATCAACTAGTGGACCGTTAATAGTTTAGTAATCAAATGCGTTGACATGAGAGCAGCATTATCAAAAAAAGAAGGCGAAAGAAGAAAGTTCAGCGCAGTATATTGCAGGCTGGGATCGAAAACCAACTACCATGGATATGCAGCAGAAACTGTTTTGCTGAGGAATGTGATCGACTTGGAGAGCAGGCAGCTTCTTGCAGATCACATATGGCTTAATTATTCAAAAAGTTTTCAGGAGGCTGGTCTGGTTGCAGGCAAAAAAGTCGAGTTTGAGGCTCGAATAAAACAATATGTGAAGGGCTATGTTAATACACGGTATAAAATTGACATGCGGACGCAAGACTATAAACTAAGCCATCCAACCAAAGTAAGAATGATCTAGTTTTAATTCATGCACTGCTCCCTAAAAAGATACCTTATCAATTAAACACATTAGTTTTTACAAGGTCGAGATGTTAAGTAATCTCAATTGTTATCTTTATGCCGATTTGCAAATAAATGATAAAAGAAGTTCATCATATCGTTAGTAAACCAATCGTTTATCTTCAGGATAAAATCTCACCACGACAGTTTTTTATTCTTTCCAGTATTCTAGTTGGTCTGTCTTCCGGAATGGCCGCCATAATGCTTAAGTATTTTGTGCACTCCATCGAATCGTTTGTTACGTATTACTCCAACCATTATGAAAGATTTCTGCTGTTTGCCCTATTCCCTATCATCGGAATTTTAGTAACGGTTTTGTATGTCAAGTATGTTCTGAAAAATGAGTTTCACAAAGGCACCGCTGAAATTGTGTATGCCATCGTGAAAAAGTCCAGTCTGATCCAATTCAAGGAAATGTATTCGCATATGATTACCAGTGCCCTGACAGTTGGTTTTGGAGGATCGATGGGATTAGAGTCACCAATGGTTAGCACGGGCTCGGCCATAGGCTCAAATTATGGACGGACCTATAATCTTTCTTACAAAGATCGCACAATCCTGCTTGCCTGTGGGGCATCGGCGGGTATCGCTGCCGCATTCAATTCCCCTATCGCGGGTGTGCTGTTTGCTGTAGAAGTCCTCCTGACCGATATCAGTGCTACGGCATTTATCCCATTAATAATCTCGGCAGCTTCCGGCGCATTGCTTTCTAAAATAATACTGCAGGAAGGTGTTATTCTCTCATTCTCCTCCCTGACCGAACCATTTGATTATCGCAATGTGCCATTTTACATTGCGCTGGGAATCTTGGCAGGCCTATTGTCATTATACTATTCTCGGATGTTTACTTATGTAGAGGCAAAAATGCATAAGTTCAAAAAGAACTGGACAAGAATACTCAGTGGTGGCTTAATGCTATTCGTATTGCTGATTTTGTTTCCTCCCCTGTTTGGGGAGGGATACGAGACCATAAAAATGCTTTCAACGGCACGGACACAGGAACTTATAAGCGCGAGTTTGCTTCGTAATTTCATTACATCCGACATCTACTTGCTTCTTTTCCTTGGGGCGCTAATGTTTTTGAAAACTGTTGCAGCGGCGATCACACTTGGAAGTGGCGGCAATGGCGGTAATTTTGGTCCCTCCCTTTTTGTGGGCGCTTATCTCGGTTTCGTTTTTGCCAGGCTCAATAATTTACTGGGCTTTGCATCTATTCCTGAAACGAACTTTACGCTGGTAGGAATGGCCGGAATATTGAGTGGTGTTTTTTATGCTCCATTAACTGCCATATTCCTGATTGCAGAAATCACAGGGGGATATGATTTGATGATACCCTTGATGATCGTATCAGCATTGAGTATTACTGTGACGCACTATTTTGAGCCACTTTCCATGGATGGTAAAAAACTTTCTACAATGCTAAACCTCACTGTGGAGAACAGGGACAAATTTCTATTGAGCAAGCTTAATCTATCAGCACTCATTGAAACCAACTTCTCCGTTATCAAACCTGAGGAGCCACTTCAATCCCTGATTAAGGTTATATCCACTTCCAGCAGAAATACATTTCCCGTTATCGACGAGAATAATGAACTTCAGGGTATAATTCACATGGATAATATCCGAACCATAATATTTAATCCAGACAAACACGAAAAAATACTTGTGAAAGATTTAATGAGCAAGCCCTTAGCGGTTATCATGCTCCATGAAAATCTGCACGACGTTCTGAAGAAGTTTGATGAAACAAATCAGTGGAACTTACCCGTTGTTAAAGATAAGAAATACCTGGGCTTCGTTTCGAAGTCCAGTGTGCTGACAAAGTACAGATCAGAGCTTTTGAAGTCTGTTTGAGCGTTTACCTATCTGCTATCCGCAATCGGATTATACAGGTATTTTTGCCTGGCGAAGTCATACAATGTTAAGCGCCGCAATTCGAAGTACGCAGTCCAAAAAGATTTCAACGCCACAATATAGCTGCGCTTTGCATCATCCTTTTCCTTGAGTGCAATATTAAGATTAGTAATATCAATCTTTCCTATCAGATAGCGGTTCTGCGCAACATTATAACGCTCAAAGGCTACTTCATCAGCTTTCTTGGTAATCTCAATTTGAAGTTTTAACATTTCGAACTGCCTTACCTGTGTTAATATTGTTTGCTCAAAAGTGACCTCATCCTGGGTAATAAGATAATCCGTTAGCCGCTTGTTTGCATAGGCACTCTGCATCATCGACCGTCTACGACCCCAATCCAGAAGAGGGATATTAAAAGTGAAGTTCACAAACTGTTGCCGTGCCGGGTTCTGGTAGAGATCACCCAGATTTGCGCCAACGCTGTTCAACCCAAATCCTCCGGTTAAGTTTACATTGTAGCGTTGACTCTTTGCCTGGGCAACAATAGATTCCGCCTCTGCCTTCCGCCTTTCAAACGCAATGTAAGCTGATCTCGTTTCGCGTGCATATTTTAACGCGTCGTCCTCATTTACAATGATTATGGGGATTTCATCAGGCAGCTTCAAATCGAAACTTTCTCCTGTACGAAGGCCAATGTAAGTACGCAATTCCAGGCTTGACGTTTGAAGATTTAACTGAGCCTGTGCAACTTCCTGCCTGGAACGCAGTAATTGCAATTCAACCTGCAAAAGTTTATCCAACGACGTTGTTCCGATGTTATACCGACCCTGTTCTATTTTATAAATCGTGTCATTATTGGCAAGATTATAGAGCGCAATTTGCTGGTCTACTTGTGCCTGGAGCACGTTAAAAAAATTATCTACTGCATCACGGGCAATGGCCTCCATAGATTCCGCGTAGTCCCGTTTTGATTCTTCGTATCGGATGGGCTGGATACGCTTGTCCCATTTATACTGATTGTAGGAGAAAATGGGCTGGCTGAGCCGAATATTGAATGTAGATCCATTCCATTGGGAAGTATTATCAACATAGTTGTTAAAATAGTTATATATGGAATTTACGGAAACAGTTCCCCCTGTCCATTGGACCGGCTGCTGGAGTGCAAAGTTTATTCCTGGATTAAGTTGATTTACCTGAAGATACTTGATTGATCCATCCGGCTGAAGGATAGGACTAAAACTGTTATTATACAACGCCCCTGCATTATTGCTGATAAGTCGTACCTGGGGGTTATAGTTACTTCGAAAATTACGGTATTGCCAATACCGGTTTTCGCGCCTGGTTTCTGCTATCTTAAAATCAGGTGACTGAGACTGCGATCGATCGATAATGTCAGTTATGGTCAAGACATTTTGCGCCTCACCCTGTAAATAGCCACAAAGCATGAGGAGAACGAGAAGAAGTTTATTCATAGCGCAAGGAAGTAATGGGATCCTGGCTTGCTGCCCGGCGAGCTGGAGCAATGCCAAATATCAGCCCTACCGTGGCGGCCACCCCAAAAGATAAGATAATAGATGAAAAAGTAACAACAGTTGGAATATTTGCGAATTCAGAAACGATAAACGCCATGGTAACACCAATAAAAACACCAATAAGACCTCCGGATACACTGATCATAATGGCTTCAAACAAAAACTGCTGCACAACATCACTTTTCTTCGCACCTATGGATAACCGCAAGCCAATTTCCTTAATTCGCTCTAGCACCGAGGCCAACATAATATTCATAATGCCAATTCCACCCACCAGAAGAGATATCCCCGCAATGGCACCCAGCACATAATTAAAAATATCGTTTGTGCGTTGCTGCTGCTTTAATAATAATTCAGGAATTTCAATTTCATAATCAATTACACCATAGTGTTTCCGCTCCAGCAGTCGCGAGATGATTTCAGCAGTCGGCGTCAACCGTTCTGTCGCACCCACCTGGATCACCAGCCGGTCGAGCTGATGGTAATTCGATTTGTCCTGTTCCTGTTCCTCAACTTCGGAGCCTACATTGCCCCTTCCACGGCTTCGTTGTCCAGCAAGTCGTAGTTGTTCACTCGTAATCTTATCACGGTTCTTGTACCGAATCAAAACCGATTGTAATGGAATGTATATGTCCATATTAAAATCTCGGATGCCCAGTTTACTAATACTTGCATCAGAAACCATGCGTTCGTTCAGAAGCCCCACGATCGTGAGCCAATGCCTGCCAACTTTGATGCTCTTGCCAATGGGATCTTCGGTAGGAAAGAATTTCGTTTTTATGGCATAGCCAATTATGCACACGGGGGCGCCTAATCGAATTTGTTCCGGATTGAACATCTGCCCTTCATTCAAATAAAAATTATAGATGGTAAAATAGCTTGGTTCAACGCCGACCAGCTTTGCTGATCTTCTAAGACCTTCCCGAATAACATAGGTATCAATAATAATCTCCGGGCTTATTTTACTAACGCCGGGAATAGTAGCTTCAATACTTTGAACATCACGTACAGTTAGCCCAGGCGAAAATTTCTTTTTTTCACGTTGGCCAACTTGCTCCTCTATTTTCTCTTCCTCTTGTTCAACAATGGGTTTGACAACAATATTATTGACACCCACCAGCTTGATCTGCTCCAGGATTTCCTGTTGCGCGCCATTGCCTATCGCCAGCATGGCAATGACCGCTGCGACGCCGAAAATTATACCAAGGGCGGTTAACAGAGACCGTACCTTGTTTGCAATAACCGCATCAACAGCAATATACAGATTGGCTAATAAGCGTTGTGAAAACATCCGATTACGACTAATTACTAGATACAGCTGTGGGGACGACAACGACAGGAGCCCCATCCTTCTTCAGATTATCTTTTTCCGGTTCAGCTTTCTTTCTCTTACCATCCATTTCCTTCAACAGGTTTATATTATCTCCTTCCAAGCCTGAAGGAATAGACAAATGGACACGGTCACTTTCCGTGAGCCCGCTCAGAATTACAACATCGTTCGCATTTGTATCCCCTATCATGACCTCCTGCTTTACCGTTGTCATGCCCTCCTTTTTGTACACATAGGTAACAGTATCGGCCTGATTGTGCAGACACTCCAAAGGAATGAACAAAGCGTCATCAATTACCTTGGCAATTATCTTATTGCTTGTTGTCATTGATGGTCGCAAGGTGGGATCTGTACCATCAATTTCAACCGCCACCTCAAAAACCTTTGCATCCGAATTCGGACGCTGCTCACCAACATTGGCAACCCGTGTTACGACACCCGAGAGCTTTTTGTCCGGATATGCATCCAACCCAATTTCAACCTTCTGTCCGGCAATAACTCTTCTTACATCTACTTCATTTACATAAGTCTTGGACATCATTTTTGTCAAATCAGGCAGCGTAGCTACCGTTGGATCCCATACACGAATCTGCGACCCCCCCTTGATTGGTTTACCATCATTACCTTTTGTGTAGATTACCATGCCCGGTTCAGGGGCAAGAATCGTGAAGGATTGCAGCAACTGACTCATCGCATTAAATTCATTTTGCACCTTGCGGAACTCCGCTGATTGCGCCTTCATCTTCTCGGCATTCTGACGTTTCTTGATCTTGTAGTTTTCCCTTGCCTGCTCATACTCGCGTGCTGCGCGTTCGTAGTTTATCTCAGCTTGCTTAATGGTGGCAGGTGGTTCAAATTTGGATTGCTCCAGGATTATTCTCTTTTCATCTACTGCATATCTTAAATTAATCACCTGATCCCGAGCCTCACGCAAGAGAAGCGTTGTGTCCAGTTGGGTCTGAACAAACTCTGCGTTTTCCTTTTCCAGTTCAATCTGCTTTGCACTAAACTTATTTTGAAATTCGGAAGGATCCAGCGTAGCCACCCAATCCCCTTTCTTCACTACTGTTCCTTCATCAATGATACTTTCAATTGATAATTGCCAGATTTGAAAATCACGCAGTCGCGTCGGACCCAATATTTTAACTGAATTTTTGGCTTCCAATTCGCCCGTGGTTTCAATTTCGATCTTGAAGGGGCCACGCACAACCTCAGTAATTATATCCGCAGTTGCCCCAGAACTTTTACCTCCCAGGAAAAAGTAAACGATTAACAGTACTGCAACTGCCCCTGCGCCAATAAGTAAGTTTCTTTTCATGCGGTATTTCCTGTCTATGAAGATGGCAGAGTGCTGCTGTAACGCAAACCACAACTGTGCCTGTACGCGGCTGCAGCGCTAGCACAACCCTCCTATTGAGATTATATACCTAAAACTAAGCAAATCGTTTCAATTCGACATGCCACTAACATAATATTACAACTAACGGGAATAAAAAGTGCCGGCATTCACAGTATCGTCGCGAATGCCGGCATACAATTTTTCCAAATTACTGGTTTTCGCCTTTCTTGATGGAAAACTTGCCCACAGCAGTATTACGGTCAACTTTGCCAGCACTGAAATCCATTAATACCGCCCCTTTTATGGAAAGCTCAAGCGTAGAAGGGATACCGCACCCTGCACATTTTGTCAATGTAACCTGGAATACCAATACCTCGTTATCCTTTAAACTTTTAAGCGTTCTGCCGTACTCAAGGATATTTTCTTTCAATTCCTGTTCAAATTTTGGATAGAGTTCTTTTACTTTTTGATCCTTTGTTTCCTGGTCTACATCCGTCAGGCCAAGTGTTGGCATAACGTATCGTCTGCTAAAGTCACCACGCTCTATCCCACTGTATACCTGCATATAATAGATGACACCAAAATCCCTAAGGCGTTCAAAATAAACATTATCCCCAGTGAAATAAGTCTTAGAAAGATCCTGGCTGTACAATCGACTGAAGATACTCGACAACAACTCCAGGTCTGGCTCAACATTTTCTACCGTTTCGGTATTCACAACTTTTACCTTCGCCAGGGCCTGGTCGCGACTAATCTTGCCTTGCTTGAATTGCGTGATGTCAGATTTCAGGGCTTCAATGGAAAGATGGGTACGTTTGGGTGCGTTGAAATATCTTCCAACCCACATGCGCGGTTGATTTCCCTGATTCGAAATAATCACTTTCTCCTGCGCCCCCAACTGTGTTATCATATCCGCATAGTCAACAAGGAATGTTTTTGCCGCCTCAATTACTTTAAGATTGTATGCGTCACGGATGCTGTCCATATCAAGCCGCTTTCTTTCTCTGGACCTGTCTCTGAGCCTTATTGATTTTTCTTCTGCAATGGCTGCAGCTCTTTCCTCCTCGTCATGTTGTCTATCCTCAACGTTAAAGTCGAAATTAAATTGATCGTTTCCCCAAACGACTACATCATTATCAGCCCCAGCAATAGAAAAAGCGATTGGCGTGGTGTAATCTGCAGGTAAACTAAAAGTAACACCGTAACCCGCCTGATAAGTACCCTTAATCTCCAGCGGGAAGAAGGTGCGTTGGTTGTTGAATTGCTGCTTAATCAAGGTACTCAAAACATTCTCAGCAACAGCGATATCCCGTTCCATCCGTTCTTCGTCTATCTTTTGGGCCACTGCTGATTGCATGATCACTACCAAAGTGACTGCCATGCTTGCAATTATATTTCTCATATTTCCACTCATTACT
>Ga0224505_10000023_pt1 | contig 116342 bp, 111 predicted proteins | sample SF_Jan12_sed_USG_FD_169102 | JGI IMG/M metagenome (GOLD analysis project Ga0224505, IMG submission 169102) | Sediment microbial communities from San Francisco Bay, California, United States - SF_Jan12_sed_USGS_4_1 | ecosystem: Environmental > Aquatic > Marine > Sediment | place: USA...
CCTCCACGGTGGGCATCAACGAGGCGACGATTCGGCACTATGTCCAGCACCAAGGCGAGCAGGAGACGGGTCAAGCGCAGCTTGAATTGTGAGGAGACCCCGCCTGGAAGGGCGGGGTTCTTCATTGCGCCGGCCGGGCGCTGATCACACGGACCTTGCTTCCTCGGAAGGTAAAGGCGACCTGCAGCACACGTCCACGGTCTGACTGCCCCACGAGTCCCAGACGCAGTTCGTTGATGACGGGGCTGGTCTGTAGACCGAGTGGAACGGCTCGTTTGAGCCGAAACACGCTCTCCACCTCGTCAGTGGTCACGTCGTGCTTGGTCGCATTCTTGGTGCGGTTGCCCTGGTCCTATTCGAACGCGAACGTCGTCGTGTCCAAGATCCAGATCAACAACCATTCAACAAACAGCCATGTCGCCATACGCCACTATCGAGACACTATCCTAGCACTATTCTAGGAACGGTACCAGCGATCTCGGGCACGTGCCGTGCCACCTGGGCTCGGGCACCGTCGTGTCGCGCGACGCGACTCGACCGTGCCAGGAGAACACCCGTCGCCCATTAAGGGGTGTGGCACGCCCGTGGCAACCGCGCCATCGCGGACGGTGTCACGCTTGCAGTCGTGCGTGGCCACAGATTGGGAGATTCTGTTGCGCCCCGGTGTCGGTGAGGGGCGCAACAGTGTGTTACCAAGAGGTCGGTGTGCAAATCCGCTGTGTGTGGCCGTTCAGGATCGGTTCGGCTCTTCAGTAGGATCGAGGAGGACAATCTTCACGACGTGGAATTCCACCTGGACGGCATCTTTTGTGAGCATGATCATGAGGCAAACTCGGGCAACGGCATTCCACTCACGTGTGCAACGTATCACTGTCCGTTCTCAACCGGCCCCGTCTCAATGATCTGCTCTGAATTGGGGGCCGAACGCTGAGTCAGGATGTCACGTCCAAGGCCCCCTGGCTGGCCAATGACGGTCAAAGCGCTCGCTGTTAGCCGCAGCTCGCATTGGTGGGATCAGGAAGGCTCGCAATAACTCAACAACGTCACTGAGTGATATCTGCTCAGCAGCAAGATGGCCTTTCCGGACAAAGGCATTCCACTGCGTCTGCTTGAGGCGATCCGTCACAAAGCGATCCGTCAACGCGGTGGGGATATCCACTGGGATTGGAGTCTGTCGTCGCGTAAATGTGGTCTGGAGTGCGTGGCTCAAGACAGAGCCCTCAAATGAATGCCCTCTGGCGAGAAGCCAAATGTCATAAAAGTCCTTCATTCGGCTGTTCGCTGAATCCAGCAGCACCATGGCCTGAAATTTCTCCGCGATCGCACTCTCTGGTGAGTAGGCCAGAAGATGAGGGGCCGGAAAATCCAGGAGCGCTGGAAAATCAATCGGAATCGGCCCTGGAACGATGATGTCACCAAATCCGACATCCACCTGCATGTTAAGCCGGATCTTCCCAATATGGGATATGAACGTGACACGGATGCCCCCATACTGATCCTCAAGGCGAATGGGCTGGGCTTGCACGGTGGCTGCCTCAAAGCGGCAGCCGTCATCCGGCACCGTATGCACACAGATGTCCTTGATGACCTGCTCCAGCTCATCCTTGGACAACACCTGCTGCCCCATCAGATCCACATCGATCGTCGGACGCGACAGGGGCGCATCCCAGAGCCGAAGCATGAGCGCCCCCTTGAGATAAAACCGGGTGGTATGCGGTGATTGACTGAGGCGGAACAGGAATCGTTCAATGGCAAAATACTGGAGCAACTCTTGAAGAGGCCGGTTCTGCTCCTTCGCCTGATTGAGCAACCGCTGATGAATCGATGCCGGCAGATTGGATGGATGAGCGGCCATTATGTCAACGCCTCCAGGTACGGACGCATGACACGTTCCACTCGGCAGAGGCGGGCATACTGAAGCAGTGCACGGGGCGTCACGCGTTTCCGCTCACGGGCCAGTCGCAGCGCCTCAACGGCCACATCAATGCCGATTTTGTTCCGAAACTTGAAGCAGTCCACCACCGTCTTTGCTGGGTCATAGACGCGAAGCGGGACCCCCTCGATGGAATGCGTTTCGATCCCTTCCGTGTACGCGGTACCCGTCATCAGAAAGACGCGAAGCGGAGGATGGTCGAGCCGTGGATACCGGGTCCGACGAGGCAACGCAATCTGGACCTCGTGCGGGATTTGGGTGGTAAGACCATGGAAGGAGAGTGCCGAGATGAGACACATCACGGCCTGCGGGACTCGACGTGCCACGACAAGGAGATCCGGATGGCTCGACTCCGGCCGGTCGGCCAGCCGGTAGATTCCACGGGTCACTGCGACAAGTCGCCCGGCATCACGAAGGCGGTAGAGAATGCGCGGATGGATCCCGAGCTTCAGGGCTTGAGAGGTTCGTAGCACGCCCCCATGGCGGCGGAACACAGCTTCAGCTCGGCGATCCAGCTTAACGCGCTTCATAGGTATGGATAAATATGCATGCACTTGCAATTAAATGCAAACAGTTTTATCCATGCATGGACCACTCTGGCCCGCTCTCGATTCTGCGGGGACTATTCGACCGACGCAGGTCCGGTGGTCGACGGACAGGCACGCATGCAGACCTGTTTGATTGACGGCGAGTGTGAACACGATCAAACTTCGTATCAATGGACGGTTAGTATTTCCCGCGAGGTGGTGATTTGGTCCATCTAACGCGGGCGGTGGCAGCCCTCATGTCCGGCATCCAGCTCGCGTAGGACTCGCTCATGTAGCTCAGCCGGTCGCGCAGCTCACGATTTCGCATCTCCGATCCCATGACAGTTCCCCTCTGTCTCGCAGGCCGTTCGGCATGCCACTGCGGTCAGCGACAATCCGGCGCAAACTCGGTCGCCTGATGAACAACAACCGCGTCAAGCCCCAGACCGTCTCGAAGCTGACTCGTTGATCCTCTTCCACCTTGACGAACAGGCGTGGTCTCTTCGGCCTAGCTGTACCGGACCTTCTCGCCTCGTCCGTTGAATCTGTTCGGCCATGCCGTGCTGGTGATGAGCGGGGACCAGTTTGTGGTTTCAGGGCCGGTGCCTGTGCGCATCCGGCCGTCGCCCTGGCTTTTCACCGGCGGGCTGCGTCGATCATGCCCGCGCGCCGCGAACAATCGCGTCGTCTTCTGCGGTCATTCCTCCGCATCGCGCCCGCCGGCCCGCCAGGTGGCGGCAGCCTCTCTGTCTCCTGTGTCGTCGCTGTGTGGCCTCCACTGCCTCGTGAGAGGCCAACACATCAACTCTAACTAAAGGAGACAACACTATGGCACCTCAAGACAAGAAACCCAAGCCGGTCACCACGCTTCGATGCAGCAGCATTAAGGCGAGCATCTGGATGAACGAGGGCATGAACGGTCCGTTCTACAACGTGACCGTCGCCCGTTCGTACAAGGACCGGGATGGAATTTGGAAGAATGCCGAATCCTTCGGCCAGGCGGATCTGGACGCGCTTGTCGCGGTCACCCAGCAGGCGAAACTCTGGGTCGCCGAGCGGTCGAGTCGCTGACCGCAAAATGGAAGCCTCCGGCTCTCGCGCCGGAGGCTTCCTTCACCTGAAGAAAGGAAATACAACGATGAACATCTATCGGGAATTTGCCACGCATCTCGATCACCTGCTTGGCGGCGTCCAGGCCGTCCGCATCACGGTGTCCGGCTTCATGCCATTGTCGGTCGAGGAGATTGGATTCAGTGACGACGGACGCCGATTGGTCTCGCTGTGCCAATACGGCGAACAGAACGGCGACCTCATGCGAGACCCCGACATCGTGTTTCTGTTTCACAATGTACCCGGTGACGAGGCAGCCGAACCGGTGTCCTATCGGAACGACTACCTGGGGATCGTTCAAGATGTGTATCGGTACGACAAGGCAGGCAGACGCACCCACATCCTACCCACGCTGAAACAGGACCTGAAGGAATTTGCCCGAGCTTGGTTTGCCACGCTTCGGGAGCAGGGATTCTTTGCCTCTACCGCGGTGCGAGAGATCCTGTCTCCGTGATCTCCTCGATCCATTCCGGGGAGATGATCTCATCAGATCATGCCCCCGTTAAAACAGAACACCCTGACACCACCGTGAACGAGTGAGGCCTACTGCTTCGTACCGAGAAAGAGAACGCTGGTGGTCCTGGCACGGTTAAGGGCCGCACCGTACAGCTGGTTGGTCGCGGCGTCGTAGAAGGCCACACCAGTGAGCGTCTCGGTTCTCTGGCGACAGGTGCCCCCTTCGAATGTGGCGCTGACCTGAAACACATTCCCCTTTGCATGAGGGGACAAGGTTCCAGCAACGGTGCAGCCATCTGAGGTATGGCTGGACAACGTCCCGGCTGCATCGATGGTCACCGTGACTGTCTGATCATCAAGACGGAGTCCAGTATAGATCCCGGCGACCAGGTTCAGATTCAGGGCCGACTCAGAGTCCGGAACGTACGTACTCCTCACGCGTTCTGTCTCACCATTGGAGTAGATGATGGTCGCGTGGAAACTCTCATGCGGTACATAGGTGCCACTCATCCTGCCCTGGCGAATGCCCGTGCCGTCCACAGGAAAATCTCTGGTGTTCGGGGACCCGAAGGAGCCGGAGTGCGACGTGCCCGTCCCCTGAATCAGGCCAGCCAGAATGTTGGGATTGTCTCTGGCCGTATAGAACAGCCAATACGAGCCGTCCTTGAGGACCAGTCCAGTGACGGTGCGACCAGTACGAGTCGAGCCCGTCCAGCGACCTGCCGCCGAGCTCGCCGTGGGCGGCGGCAGGGAAGACACGTCGCTCTCGCGATGTCCGCCTCCACAGGCGACGGAAGCGAACCCACTATTGAAGCAGCTCGCGAAGCTGCCACAGGCCACGAGCCCACTCACAAGACAGAGTGCCAGAAGGGATCGAAGACGGTTGGTCCATTGTAGGCGCATGGGTGTCTCCCCAAAACGAGAGCCAAATGCACAGCGGTGCCCTCTGTCCCAGGATAACAAGAAGAGCATCCCCTTCAAATGGGGCAATCCCGACTCGCGAGAAGCCGGACCAGCCAACTGGCGATTGAGGCATGCTTAGATTGTCGCAGGCTCCTGCAAGCAGCCGATCCAGGCCCCTTTCTGGCGTCTTCTGCAACAGCCCAAAGGAGGTTGCTGGGTCTTATATCTGTGTCGGCATAGGCATAGTGTAAGACCGATTTTAAGAGGTTGCAGGATATGGCTTTCAGCCCTTCTTGTATTACATCAATGGTTGGGTTTACACTGCCCGCCGTAGGAATCAGGTCCGCTTCCTGGTCCTGACTGCCCCGAACAATCATGGCGAAGTTACGCACCACCACCATTAGTGCCGACCTCGGTGATCTGAAAGCGCCCTGGCTCGCTTGGTGTCAGGCTCATCAGGTCACGCCCAGTGTGGCCCTGCGCCAGATTCTGGGGCGTGCGATCAGCGGTGCCTCCGCCCAGTCAGCCATGCCTCGCAGGGTGTTGAAGAATCGGAGGGAGAAAGCAGCCCAGCGGATGAAGCTCCACCTAACAGCCTCGGAGCTGGCCGGGCTCAATGCTCTGGCTGCCCAAGAAGGCTATCGACCGACGCAATGGGTGGTGGCCATGATCCGCACTAAATTGACCGGGCAGCCCCATGTCGGACAGCCGGAGTTAGAACGATTAACCCGTTCAAACCAACAACTCCTCGCCCTGGGGAGGAATCTGAACCAGATTGCGAAAGTCTTGAACACCTCCCCCCAGAATCGGGATGCCTTTCGAGTGGAAGTGATCACCGAACTCTCCCGCGTGATCCGATCTCATACCGACAAGGTGTCAGATGTCTTGCGCGGGACGGTGGAGCGTTGGCAGCTGCGATGAGTGCCGCACGCATCCATTTCGATGAGCGATTGGACGAGTGGGGGAGTCGGCTGTTCAACGTCTCACGAGACACCCCACCACGGCCGCGTCGTAGTAAGCGCACTCCGCTTGGTTCAGCCAAGCTCGTGACTCCCAGCAGACGGCTCAGTACGCCACAGGCTCGGACGACCTATGTGCGGCAGGCACTGCAAGCGATGGTCCGCCGCGCACCGCAGGTCATGGTGAAACTCGTCAGGGCGCCGAAAGGGATGAAGGGGATCTCGAATAATCTCACCTACATTTCGCGGGACGGCCTTCTGGAAATCGAGGATCAAGATGGCCAGGTGATCAAGGGGAACGAGGCGGTGGCCGATCTGAAAACCGAATGGCGGGATGGTGGGATGCCGATCGCGGCGGACTCGACGATGCGTGACGCTTTTCATCTTGTCCTCTCGATGCCACAACGGACTGATCCCCAATCAGTCCAACGGGCGGCCCGTGACTTCGCGAAAAAGGAGTTCTCAGGATTTCAGTACGCGATGGTGCTTCACACATTCGAGACCGATCCAGATCCGCACCCGTCCCCGCATCCCCATGTTCACCTCACGGTGAAGGCCGCCGGCCTCGATGGCATCCGCTTGAATCCGAGAAAGGCTGATCTCCAACGGTGGCGCGAGAGGTTTGCGGAAGCCTTACGGCAGCACGGCATTGAGGCGACCACGACGAGTCGGATTCATCGCACGACGCATGAACGGTGGAAGGTTCAGCATCTCCGTGATCGTACGACGCAGACGAGGGTCCTCGATCGTCAGAAACGCGTGACGGACACGCCGGGGAAACTGCGTGAGGTGATGCACCATTATGAGCAGGTCATGAGCACGCTTGCACGATCTGCTCGAGGCGAGGACCGTCAGCTAGCAACGGATCTGGTCCGCTATCTGGGGGGAGGAGGTCGAACTCGGGGGACAGACAGGGATCGAGGGAAGGACCGGGAGTGATGAGAGGGGCTGGTCGTGACGCTCGACGGAGCGGCACAGGGCCGATTGATCGAAAGATGCGCAACAGCGATTCCGAAGCCGGTTTAGGCTGACAGAGCCACGGGCGCTTGCGTTTCCTCCGTGACGGGGCTACACTTCACAGTGCCTGACATTCAGACAGTCTGATGTTCTCACATAGGGATGGAGGCGCGTCATGCCTGCAGAAACGAGTAAGGTCGGCAAACGAGGGGCGGTGGTGATTCCGGCCTCGCTGCGGCGCCGTTTTGGTATCACGGAGGGCTCGCTCGTGATTGCTGAAGAACGAGCCGACGGCGTCCTGATTCGACCGGCGGCGGCCTTTCCCCTCGAGATGTATACCCCGGAACGTCAAGCGGAGTTTCTCCTCTCCAATGCAGTCGGCCCAAAGGACTACGCGCGAGCCAAAGAGGCCGTGCGGAAGATGGGCCTCGACGCCCGAAAGATCCCTCACTACAAACCCGTTCGTTCCTAATCTGTGGACCGGGTCTTTCTTGATGCCAACGTGCTGTTCTCTGCGGCCTACCGGGTGGAGACTCCGCTGCGCGCGTTGTTTACAATACCGCGCACGCAGCTGGTGACGTCGGCCTATGCCCTGGAGGAGGCGAGGCGGAATCTCTCATCAGGGCAGCAACAGGCAGAATTAGAACGGTTGTGCCGCTCTGTCGAAGTGGTGTCGATCTTGCCGCCCCAGGGAGCGCCGTCGATCTTGGCGAAACTCCCAGAGAACGACCGTCCCATTCTGTGGGCGGCGATCAGTGTTCGTGCGACCCATTTGCTGAGCGGCGATTTCAAGGCGTTCGGTCGCCTGTATGGTCAGACCATCAACGGTGTCAGCATTATGCCACCAGCAGTCTATCTTAAAGGGCACCGAGGGTAATGGGGTCGGTAGAGGGCGAATGTACCGGTGATCAAAGGCTACACGATCCTGTTTTTGGCGGGAGGGGTTTGCAGAAGCTCTACGGGAGCACGGGATCGAGGCCACGACGACCAGTTGCCTCCATCGGACGAACCGGGAACGCTGGATCGTCCGGCATCTGCATAAAGCGAGTAAAGAGGGGAAGACGCTGGAGCGGATGAAGCGCACCACGCGCCGACGGGGACGAGCTCAGGACGTCATGCGGAATTATGAGCAGGTGATGCGGACGTTAGCCCGGTCAGATCGTGGGGAGGATCGGCAACTAGCGGTGGAATTGGTGCGCTTTTTGGGGGCAGGCGGCCGAAGTCCGGAGACTGAGAGGGGACTGGGGAAAGATCGTGAGCGATGAGATTAGATTGTTTTTAGGGACTGGCGATTACACGCAAAGGAGAACCGGTTATCTCGGTAATGAATGCGTTGGCAGAGCCTAAGGAGGTAGCCATCTCTGGATCGAGCGATGCCTTTGAAACGCCTGGTTGCACTACGACAATCTCATATCGAGTCCTCAGCCTGCGATGTCGCCTTTTGAGATTTACTAAACCGCGTGGGTCACCTTTCTCAAACCGAGTCGGCCTTCCATTGAGGTAGGTAGGGCTGTTACGTTCAAGTAGATGGATCAGAAGTCGTTGAGGATCTGCGGTCCACCGAACACTCCTTGCTGCTTGGGCACACACTTCGTAAACATCTTTCACTCTGCGCCCTGGCTCTTTACCTCCCGAGTATTTACAGTGGTAAAAGCGGAACAATATTTCTTGGCTCGCGGCTTCTAGAATCTCCACCACATCTGCAACTTCTCCACTATCGTCATCATCGAACACAAAGTGATTGTGCTGTGTTTTTAAGAAATCGATGAGACGCGCCTGTATCGAGTTTGGCCTTAGTGTGCCCGATTTCCACTTGGATTCCACTGTAATATCGACGCTGCTCCAATCAAGCGCTGCGATTCTGTCCTGATCGTAAGTGAAAGGTAGAGAGCGTTTGGTCGATAGCATCCGCGCTCCTACTACTTCTGAGCCGTCAACAAAGAATAGGACTGGAGGGGCATCTCTGAAAAATTCATCTAATCGTGTGAGAACACCAGACTTGCTGATCTCAATCGTAGGGCCTGATTCCTGTACCACAGAAAACTGTCCTTCACTTGGTCCCCAAGACAAGATGAAAATACAATCCGATCTATTTGCGAAGCCTAGATGCAGTTCAACCTGATTTGCTTTGACCTCGAACCGATTAATGCCGAAATTGTGAAACCTTTGTTCTTCTCCAGATTCCAATAGGCGTGTGCCCTCCATGGCAGATGAGTACCACTCCGTTGGAAGAGACACGAAAAACAGCTGCTTATCTAAAGGAAGCTCCTTAATCTCTTCAGGTATCAACGTATGGCTTAAGAACTCGTTGTTGGGAATGGTATCGTCAAGAATCTTTGTTGCTATTCGACTGCACCAACTGCGCCAGTCTGGAATTGCGCTAGAACTCATTGACCAAATGCGCCCTTTATTTGAGACGCCTACAGAGGTCCGTTGACCATCTTCGTATCCAACCGCGAATAAGTTGGACTTAGTTGCCCCCGTCTGGACAAGCGGCGTGATGGCGTCTCCAATATCTAGGCCCGTATACATCCTAAACCGCAGCCTAGTTCCCCTGTTGTATAGCCCTACGTTGTGAAAGATGAGGCGATTTACACCGTGGAATGCCCGAAACATTCTCTCGCCGCAGAGCAGTTCTGCAGTGCCACCGCTAATGGCCCTCGCTACATCTGGGTATAAGGAACTCTTTTGTGAGGTGTGTATAAAGATTAGTTGGCGAGATGCGTCATATGAAAAGACGAAAAGGTTCCATATTTCGTCAGACGCCTCCTTTATTCTGGCCCACTCAATAGGGATCCTTGAGCGAGTAATGAATATTGCTAGATCTTTGTCTTTGCTATGCCATTCACGGGCAATCCGCACATCCTTCTTGACCACTTGGTGAAACTTTCTGGCGTTAAATGAGGAGGCTCGAAAGATGACAGTGCTCGTTTTGGGATAAAGTACATTCAGTCCAAATAGGCCTTCATCTGACTGTTCATCGAAGACCATTCGTTCAAGGAAATCTGAGAAATCCTGTTGGGACTGAATGGCCTTAGCGCTCAGCTCCGGAATTAGATTGTTCCAATCACTGTCTTCTGCATACAGATCCTCAATTGCATCAGAAACCTGAGGGTCTGCAATATTTGCGACGAGTGTAGCATCGCCAAGCTTTGCGGTGGCACGTGTGAATCTACCCGTGAATTGAAGTGTTATGGCAAGGCTCTTGTGTGGGCTATGAAGTGCGGCAATTTTTAGGGAGGGCATATCAAAACCTTCGCCGAACATATCAACGCATACGATTATTTTGTGAACTCCTGTTCTTATAGCATTGAGCAGCTTTATGCGGCCTGGTGTTTTGCTATGAATAACGACAGGGTTCAAATCTCGATACTTGGGCGCATAAATGTTTTGAAATATGCTCTCAGCTTGATCTTTTGTCTCAGCTCGAGCGAGCAGGATGTGATCATATCCTGCTGCGATATCGTGTCTCAGCTGCTCGACAGCTTTTTCTGCTATCGCAACATCGGCTTTCTCATGATCTGGTTCATAAATTTCTTTGAACTGAATCTTCCGGAAATATCCTTGGTCTTGAGCGAGGCGAAGCGGAAAGTTATAGATGATGCGTCCAGGTATTCGACGTCCGTCAAGGCGAAATGGCGTGGCAGTAAATTGAAGAACTGTTTGTTGCTTCAATCCAGTGAAAATTCTTTCCCATGATATGGCTGGTACATGGTGGGCTTCGTCGAAAAAGACTGTGTTGAAAGATGCTAGAAATTTAGCCAGCAGGTTGTGCGGCATGCCCTGTATGCTGGCTACTGTACTGATCACTACATTACAAGGGGCCACCTCGCGAATTTCATTTTCTGTGCTGAAAGTCTTTTTGATTACTCCAACGACGGGGTTAACTACTTCATGCTTGAGTACGCCGAGTGAGGGAAGCATTCCCAGGCGAACAAATTTGTTTATTGTTTGAGTTCGTAAGGCATCTGATGGGATTAGGACAAGAAGACGTTTTGGCCTTCCCATGATCATGCAGGAAAGCATGACCTCCGTTTTTCCTGTACCGGTCGGCATGACGACCAGAGCAGGCTTATTCGAGACTGACCAGTGAGCTGCGACCGCGTGTAGAGCGCCGATTTGAGGTGGGCGGAATCCAGGCGATGTGTTGCCTTTGACCGTAGTTTCTTCTTTAAAGTGTAGGGCTTCCATCCAGGAAGTCCTTGCAGCAACGGCAATGTCTGAGAGTTTGGAGAAGGATATTGATGGGTGTTTCTCCCAAACAGCTTTCGTTGAGAGTGTTAGCTTTTCATCCTCGAGTGTCACGCTGGGTGATCTTAGAATATGTGTGGCTGTATTCCATATGGATGAGGAAGGGGTTTTCTTTTTACAAATTGCGACTTTTTCTCTTGAGCCTAGTGTAGCTATTAGTTCTCCTACCAATTCCCGAGCCGTTCCAAGTGCCTCAATCTTGCAGGGAAGCGTTGCTTCTGCTTGAGAAAGATGGCGAATTGAGAGACTTTCACTGTCATAGCCGGTACTCCATACTTCAGGCAAAGTAATTTGTTTAATGCTGCCCAACAAGGACATCTTGATCGACATGCGACCTCTTCAGGTGAGCTGCCTTAACATTTCCTACGCCGAGCGTTCAATGAAGTCAACGAATTATTCGTGTATTCTGTCGTGAAAGAAACGTATTGCAATCTGACCACTAGTGCAATGTGTGCTTTTAGAAAAGCTGACATTGGTGCTAAACATGATAAAGGTGTCTATCATGTTTGGTCGTAGACGCAAAAGTGGCGCTCATTCCAAAAACTGCGCCCCTGATCACTAACCAATTGTGAAAAGATCGACCATGGTTTTCATCGGAAGAAAATGCCGTCCTGGCCTGTCTGGAAAATCCATAACCCAACATGCCGGTAGAACTGGCGGGTTTCTCATCAATCGGGTGCCATATTCACCCGCAACATCCGATCTTCATGACATCCGAATCAGTGTGCGCACAGCAGGGGCAACAGATTGCCCGCTGTCTAATCTCGGGAAAGACAATCTCCACGCCGAGAATCCGTAGACAACGCCGGACCGAAAGCCGGACGTTCATCACCGGTTTACCTGGTGCTAAGCGCTTTGGCGATAACCATTCATAGGCATGAGGAGAAGAGCAAAGGTGGCGGATACCTTTGTTGGCGGGTTGCACGGTACGCAACGTGAGATTTAATTATAGGCCACTTATTTGGAAGCACTCTCTGCAAAATCGCTATCCTATCTCAACCGGTTTGGTGACAACGGCGTACCCCATTGCCAGATCTTGCTGGATGTCCGAGTCACTGATGATTCGGTAGTCTCCCGAAATTGCAAGAGAACCTGCAGTCTCCAAATCCACTAAAGATTTACAGCTCACAGAAACTTGCTATTCTCCAGGGAACAATTGCTTGAGTTGTGTGATCAGTTCTGCGAGGTTCGCATGGCACTCCATTCTATTGAAAACAACGGTATTCGTTCGCTGCAACCAGTAACGTTCGAGCAGGTCCGCCTCAAAGAACGAGGTGATCTTCAGCGTCTCTTTCGCGATCAAATTGAGATTGTTGTTGAAGATGGGATGGTGCTGGCTGAGGAGTTTGGCTCATGGGAGGATTCGTCTCGACGAATCGATCTGCTGGCTCTCGATAAGGATGCCAACCTTGTGGTTGTGGAACTGAAGCGGACCGATAGTGGCGGGCACATGGAACTACAGGCACTCCGTTACGCCGCAATGGTATCGACCATGACGTTTGCTCAAGCCGTCGAGGCCCATGAAGAATATCTTCATCAACGAGGCTCCTCTGTCAATGCCAGAGAGGCAATTCTAGAATTCTTAGGGTGGGAGGAAGAAGCGGAAAGACGATTTGCCGAGGTCGTCAGAATAGTCCTTGTTTCTGCTGACTTTTCTAAGGAGATCACCACCACGGCATTATGGCTGAATGAGCAGGGTCTCGATATCCGTTGTGTCAGACTGAAACCGTACGAAATGAACTCACGTGTCATCCTCGACGTCCAGCAGTTAATTCCTCTTCCTGAAGCGCAGGATTACACCATTCAAGTTGGCCTTAAACAACGATCTGAACGGGCTCCAACGAATCGTCGATGGAATTTGGAATCATTCATTGCAGACACCAGAAAACACTGCGGAGACGAAATTGCTCAGTTGGCGCGTTCGATCTATGAATCGTCGGTAGCCGAGTTTGGTTATGTTCGCTTTAGTGGAAATACGAGTCCCCGCTTTGGACCAACCTTTAGTCTCGATGGGATCGGCGCGCGTGCATTTATCATTAAATCTCATGGGCAAATTACCTTTCGATTTGTCGAATGGAAACCCATGCCATGGGGAAAGAATCGAGTAATTGGAAAGGGATTCTTGGAGAGGTTGAACAAGATTCCAGGGATTGATCTTAGCGAGGAAGATCTTGGAAGAAAACCGAGCAGGCCGCTGGAGTTGTTGCTCGATCCAACCAATTTCAAGTTCTTTAAGGACGCCGTCAGTTGGCTAAAGCACACAGTGGCTTTGTCCGAGAAACAGCCTGACTGATGAAAAGGGAAACGGTGTCAGGAACGATCTCTCCTTGAAACATGAAACCATTATTTACAATTCATGCCGGTGAATATCTCGTCGGTTCGTACCTGGAAACCCACTACCAGCAATGGAATATCTGGCTTCCCTCGAAGGACACGGGAATAGACCTCCTCGTAACGAATACGCGCACCTCAAGTACTGTGTCTCTTCAGGTAAAGTTCTCGAAGGATTTCAGCCCCACGAATCGGTCGAACCTCATTCAATCCAAACTTACGGCAGTGGGATGGTGGACTCACCAAGAATCAAAGATCAGGAACTCGCGCGCCGACTTCTGGGTGTTGGTACTGCCCTCATTCACCGAGCGTAGAACTAGTTTCATTATTATCAAACCGAAAGAATATTTGCGTCGACTGTATCTCATTCATGGCAGAACAGAAAGACGCGTTCATTCCTACCTGCAGATTACAAAGTCAGGACGTTGCTGGGAGGGGCGCGGATTAAACAATTCCGATCAAGAGAAGATCGCCTTTGATCGATTCAAGAATGGCACTCGTGATTTCACACAGTTCCTTAACAACTGGAGAGGCATAGAAAAGCAATTAAAAGCCTGACTGGCGAATGGGCAGGAGGGAAGAACAGTGCGACCACGCATCACCGCCGACCTGTAACTGATCCGGCTGAGACGTCGGGTCCCGACAACCGACATTCTCCCTTTCTGGACCTGCACGGATTAATCACTGTCGTCTAATTGACATGACCGCCCCTCTCCTTCGCGACAAGCTGCACGAGTTTATCCGGGTCAAGATTGAGGTGTTGCTGGCGCTGGTTGCACAGGGATCTTCTGGAGCAGTAACATAACGGACGTCGATCCCTATTCAGGAGGATCTGATGCCACTGCTTCTCCTCTTGCTCTTTCTGGTCCCTCTTTCTACCTCCGCCAAAGACCTCGGGGAACTGAGCGTCAATCCGTACAAGCCGAACTCGACGGCCAATCCGTTTGGGGCGGGGAGTCCCTTTGCGCCCAATGGAATTAACAATCTCTTCAGTCCCTACGGCAGTCCGTTCAGCAATCAATCGGCGAAGAATCCCTTCGCGACAGATGCGCCAAGGCTCTACGACCAGCAGGGAAATTACCGCGGCAAGTTGAGCGCCAATCCGTACGATCCTGATTCAACCAGCAATCCCTACGGCCGGTATGGCTCTCTGTTTTCGCCAGACTCCATCCACAATCCTTATGGCGCTGGCAGTCCCTATCGCTCCGATAGCCCCACCAATCCCCACGGCCACGGCCTGCGGATCGAAGGGCAGTAGTTGATAGCGTTCTTCTTGGTTCCCAGGAGCAATAGCCGACAGTTTTTGCCTGTGAGGCGCACCGTTCGTAAGTCAATACACATGCTTGACCCCAACTCTTCAAGTAGGGGAGGGGCGCGTCCTACGGATGTCGCGCCCTGCGCTCCGATAGAAGCGGGTCCTGCGTCCAAGGGTTGCGCTTCCCTGTGACGGATCCCTCTGCCTTCGGCGCCTTGCTTTCCCATCGGCTCGCTAGCGAACTTTGTCCCGCCGTTCCGGCGACGACTCGATGTCCGTTGCCAGTGCTTGTCCATCCACCTCTCAGGCTTTTCACCGGCTTGTTGCGCCGATCACGCCCGCGAGCCGCCTCCGGGGGCGACTTCTTCCCATGGCCATTCCTCCGATTCACGCCCTCCGGCCCTCCTGGGGTTTCCTACCAATCGAGGGCAATGACTGTCCGGTCGTTGCCGATGACGGAAGCCATCTAAGTGCTCCCCGTATTACTTGACAGGTGATGTTCCTTTGACGTAGGAGGTTGCGGGGCGGAGGGATGAAGTTCTGAATCACGGTCCTTTGTAAGTATCTAACAATTGAATCTCTTGCAGCATTTTCCTTATTTGACCTTGTAAGCGCAACACTTTTTACGGACACAAACAAAAAAGGATCGCATAAGTGGTGACCGTCCCAGCCGAAGAAGCCCGTCCGTCTCAGGATCATATCCATGGGCGACAGGCGGTGCTTCTAATTCATGGTATCGGTGAGCAGTGGCCTATGGCAACACTCTGGGGCCTCATTGATGGTTTATACCAAGAAGAAATGAAGCAAGGTTCTTTGTTTAGTAAGCCAGATCGTATTGGGAAGGTGCTCGATCTACGTCGCGTCCATGTGGAGAAAGAGGCTTTCGGTATCAAAACGGACTTTTATGAGATGTATTGGGCGCATTTGCTGCAAGGAACGACATGGACGCACGTTCAGGATTTTGTCTGGATGCTCATCTGGCGAAGACGTTCTTCTACTCCAAGACGCCTTTCCAAAATACGATGTATTGTGTTGGCAGCGATGATTGTTGCATTGCTCGTGTGGGGGGGGATATATCTGGCCGCTACGACGAAGGTAATTCCTGAAATTCCCGGTCTTTTGGCATTAGTTCCCGTTCTTCTGGCATTCGTATGGATGTTCTTGAAGCTTTTTTGTCAGAAATGGGGTCTGGGATATTTGGGGGATGCGGCAAGATATCTCCGGCCGTCCCCCGAGAACATCGCGGTGAGACAGCAGATTCGTAATGCAGGGATTGACGTGCTTCAAAGGCTCCACTCGGATGGTCCTGCTCGAGGATACGATCGTATCGTTGTAATCGGACACAGTCTTGGCAGTGTGATCGCCTACGACATTCTTACGTATCTGTGGCAAAAAAGAACTGCCGAGACCCAGACCACCCCTCCTACGAATAAGACATATCTTCATCAGCCTTGTCTCCTCAAAATGGAGAGCCTACTTAGTTCCACAAGTGATCTGAAAGAGAAGCTTTCAGGTTTTCAGGACTTGCAGTACCGCCTATGCCATGAAGAGCAATCTCATGGTAGGTCGTGGAAAATAACTGATCTCATTACGCTCGGAAGTCCCTTGACCTATGCCGATTACCTAATGGCGGACTCAAAGGATGAGCTGTCAAAAAGGATAGATCGCCGAGAATTCCCAAGCTGTCCACCTACACTGGAGAAGGGCGGGTACATCGCGTGGCCCGATCCACCATGTGACAAGCTTCGAACGTTACATCATGCTGCCCTGTTTGCCTGTACTCGATGGACTAATATGTATTTCAAGAGAGATCTTATTGGAGGAGAGCTCGCGCCGCTCTTTGGGTGTGGCATCAACGACATCGGTCTAGATGGCGAATCTGATAAGGGTAAGACAGTGAAGTCGCATCTAATGTATTGGTCCGAGTCAGAACCTGAATCGTGTAAGAAGCTCAAGGATGCTATGTGTCTTGATAATAGGCCAAGTCGAGAATCCAAGTCTCCATCGTTAGGCTGATCAGCGACGGGTTTGAAGAACTACCACCCGAATACTCCTCCATAAAGGAGGGTTCTACCCATTTCCATGGACGGTTCAGTTGAGAGTTTTGATCCTCACGCGGGAACGGCAGTCTGGACCGCTGCCGGGAATTGTGCCACCAGTGTGGTGAATTTTGTGACAAAACTAGGCTGAAATGGCACGGAAAAGTTGGGAAGGGCATAGAACCCATAGAATCCTCTAATGCGTCGGCATTCCAGATAAATTTGGGGAAACCATTGCAATAGCTAGCACTTGTCGACACTTCTTCGTTTGAAGGTAAACGCCATTTCCCATCCTGGTTCTTGCTCATACACCCGCCAACGCAACAATCTTCATGACATCCGTCTCACGGTGCGCACAGCATGGGCAATAGATCGCCCGCTGCTTGATCTCGGGAAAAACAATCTCCACCCCGAGAATCCGCAGACAACGCCGGACCGAAAGCCGGACGTTCATCACCGGTTTGCCCGGTGCTAATCGCTTGGGCGATAACCACTCATAGGCATGGGGGAGGAGATCGCCGATCGTGTCGACTCCTCGCCGTTTCAAATCCAGATGGGCCCGGGTATTGAGGAGCAGACTCGCGGTAGTCGATAGTCATTCCAGCCCCTATGCATCTCTCATGGTTCCCTAACCGTTCCTACCTATGGTATCTGTACGGGTACTTATCGTATCGGGATTGGTACTGGGGCATAGTGAACCCTCGGGACTCTTGTTCGGTTTCGCTTGCGATGAACCATTTCTTTTCCTTCTCGAACAGCGAATTCATACGGCAGCAGAGAAATAGAAGTCCTGGGACTCTGAAGGTATCGGTTTGCTCAAACACTGAGATATAGGCCAGATGGATTTGATAAGGGTCTACATATCATCAACTTACATGGACCTTGTCCCGTATCGAGACGCGGTCGTGCGTAATCTTCGCAAGACAGGGCAGATAATTGTCTCAATGGAGGACTACACTGCAAGTGACGAGCGGCCGCTCGACAAATGCCTAGCTGATGTTAGACGTTGCGACATTTACATCGGTATTTTTGCGCACCGCTACGGATTTGTCCCACGAGATGGTAACCCAGAAAGCTTGTCGATCACTGAGCTGGAATATGGGGAAGCACGGAAGCACAACAAGCCCTGCTTAATTTTTCTTCTAGACGAAAATCAAGACTGGGCACCGAAGAAATTCGATTCACAAACCGGCGAGGGGGATGCGGGGAAACGAATCAAGGCTCTCCGTGAACGTCTGGCTCTGGACCACACCAAAATGGACTTTAGGAGCCCAGACGATCTGGCCGCCGCTGCCGGTTCTGCAGTCTGGAACCAGCTAAAGAAAATGCGGCCAGACGACAAGGGGGTCGAGCGAGGGCACAATGTACATCCGGCGGAGCCGTTGCCGCGCGAGATTACGTCAGACCTATTTTTCGCCTATTCCGATATCGATGCCCAATTTGCCTCCGACCTAAATGACTATCTCCAATCACATAGGCTACGCCTGATTTGCGATCAGCGTGCCCTTCTTGCAACTTCTCCGGACGATTTTGACCGTCTTGAGCGCTCGGTTCGATCATGTCATGCAGCAGCAGTTCTGATTTCTGATGCGTCGCTGCGACAGTTGCAGGAGCGGCGCCGGTATGCGACGGCTGTCTTCCGGATGATCGAGGCACGAACTCGGCAGTTGTTCGCGGTGTGCACCAGCGATGAAAGCGCAATTAAAATGAAGCAGTGGCCGATCAGTTACATAGAGCAAGTGCGCGGATGGCGACCTCGGGAAGCACCAGCTCCTAAGAGCCTCCACGAGAGACTAGAGGGACTAAGACTGAATACTGGCCTTGATTCGGGCAAGCACTGGGTCGGATTGCCAGTCATCGTGGTTGCAATGACAGCGGATGAAGCGAGGTCCCTTGATGCAAATCCTGACCTCGTTCGACAGAAGTTGGGTTTTGAGGCTTACGAGCGCTTTAGTGAGCTGCGGGAGGCTGTCAGCCGGGGGCACAAGCCTATTTCAGCAAGATATGGTGAGCAGAGACAGGACTGCTGTCCGTTCGAGGGAGTGAATGTCAGCATTGCCCAGTTCATCGACGCGATTGCCGAGCGTATTAATGCGGAACAGCCGTTTCAGCTTCGCGGTAGATTGATCAAGCTACAGAACTATCCATTCGATGAGTTGATCCATTCCAATGACCTACTTGGTCCCGTTTTCACCCAGCTGTTGTCAACAGGCTGCGTGGTCATTATCGATGAATATTCACTATTCCATCCCGCGATTGGGGAGACACTTCTATCGTCAGGACTTGTTTCGAACGAGCAGGTCTCGTTAGTGACGCTCTCGCCTGGAGACCCCTACTCCACAGCACCTTTCAACTTGATCGAGGCTGAGTTGCGTAGACGAATGACTGCTGCCTTCAATCGGTTCGAATCCGCCTTCGACCCTCAATGTGAACTGAGCGTGGGCGACGAGAACCGATTAAAGAGATGGCTCAATTCAAGCTTGCCTTATACGATTCAAAGTTTGAGGAATCCAAAACCAAACCGGCACAACATCTCCCAATTCGCCAAGGAGCAAGGTCTCGATCCGCAGCCCAGGATCGGGTCTTTGCTTTACACCAAGGGTGGGCTTCTGTGATCTGCACGTTCTATTCGTATAAGGGAGGTGTGGGCCGATCGATGGCGTTGGCGAATGCCGCTGATATTCTGGCCCGAGCGGGATTCCGCGTGCTGATGATCGACTTCGATCTGGAAGCCCCCGGTCTCGAACATTACTTTCCCATTGATCAGAAATTGGTTCGTGCCCATGCGGGTCTCTTCGATCTCATTCTGCATTACAAGGCAGCCATGGCGAGCAGTCTGACGACCGGGCAACAGGCACAAGATTTTCGTAGGCTACAGGACCTGTTCATCCTCCCCATCTATCCACGGCTGCCTTCAGGAGGCAAGCTCGATCTGATGCCGGCTGGTTGTCGCGGTACCGACGAGCAACTTTCAGAATATGCGCTCGGCCTTCGGCAGTTCGATTGGCAGGACTTCTACTTCAATTTCGGAGGTGAGGTGTTCTTTGAATGGCTCCGGCGTTCTTTGGATCTCAAACTGTATGATGTTGTGCTCGTCGATAGTCGCACTGGTGTAACTGAGATGGGTGGTATCTGTGCGTATCAGCTTGCTGACATCATCATTGTGATGTGCGCGTCCAACCAGCAGAATCTCGATGGCACCCGGGATGTGGTTAACAACTTCTTCTCACATCGGGTACAAACGCTGCGCGCCGGGCGCGAGCTCAAATTACTAGTTGTTCCCTCACGTGTCGAAACGCGCGATGAGACATTGCTGACGAATTTTCGCGATCGGTTCAAGGACGTGTTTGAAGAGCGCATACCAAAGGAATTGACAGACGCCGGAATGACCTATTGGGATCTTATGATTCCCTACGAGCCCCGAAATGCGTTCCAAGAGAGGGTAATTGTGCAGGGTAGCCGCGGAGGTGATAGCTCGACAATCAATCCGTCGATGCAGAAGCTCGTCCGCGCCATTGGATTGCTTGCCTCTCCGGCAGAACCAGTGCACCAGGTGAGTACCGACGGCAGGCCTGACGCACAGGTAACCGTGAAGGCGCAATACGACGTCACCAGCCGGTTTGCGGGTTTCGACGTCTTTTTCGCCTCTAACGTCGAAGATGCTGAAGCCGTCAAAGGCATTGCAGGGTTCCTTAGTGCTAACGGTTTGCGGGCTTTCATCCGGGATCCGAAGCAGCCCAGTACCGGCGAAGATTGGCAGGCAGCTGAACGCAGGGCACTCAATCAAAGCGGGCTTTGTGCAATAATCGTGGGCCCTTCAGGGGACTACCCTTGGCGAAATGAGTACCTGCGTGGGTTGCTGGAGGATAAGAACCGGACAACCGGGCTGCGGTTCTTGCCTATCTTGTTACCTGGCGCAGTGCTCCCCTCAGGGGATGTCGTGCCACCCTTCTTAGCCGGGTTGCAATGGCTTAGACTCACCGAGCTTGGCAATGACACAGAGCTATCTCGTATCGTAGAGACAATCACATCGGATTCCGAACCGGCCCGCGCGAGAACGGAACAGGCTACCGGCGGCTCCCCATACAAGGGGCTTGTCCCATACGAAGAAGCCGACGCATCGATCTTTTTCGGTCGCCAGAACCTTGTCGCCCACATCATCAAGAACCTTGAAGACTCCAGATTTTTGGCCCTGATCGGTCCTTCTGGCGTAGGAAAAACCAGCGTGGTGCGCGCTGGCGTCATCCCAGCGCTTAGAGGCGGGGCGATTCCGGGCAGTGACCGCTGGCACTATGTTGTTATGCGCATAGGCGCCAATCCAGTCCGAGATTTGTTCAAAGCTCTGGCCGCCGTAACACCTGACGCTGCATCCATCTCAACCAACGAAATACTCGATTCCAAGAAACTGGAACAATATCTCCTGGTTGGATCAGATAACCAGTACCTTCTGGTGATTGATCAATTCGAAGAGCTGTTCATGCAGGCTGCGGAGCAGAATAAGTTCATTCAACTACTCTTGGAAATTGCTTCGCGGTGGAAGAGCAGGATCGCTCTGATCATTGTTATGCGGAGCGATTATCTCAGCACAGTTCTGGAGGTTTCACCTTCACCTACATGGACAGATCTGGTCGAAAGAAACATTGTCTTCGTGGGCCCGATGGGCATTAAGGACTTGCGCAAGGCAATCGAAGCGCCCGCACATGGCTTGGGACTTGCGACTGAGCCTGGCCTCACTGAGCTAATCCTGCAGGATGCAGTCGGAGGGCCAGGAGCATTGCCGTTGGTTCAGCACCTGTTGCGAGCACTTTGGGAGAGGAGGCGGGCAGGTTATCTGACCGTGGAGGCTTACCACGAGATCGGCGGCGTTACCGGCTCGCTGCCAATAGGGGCTGAGGGCTTCTTCAATTCGTTGGATCCAGAGGACCAAAAGAAGGCGAAGGCGGTCCTTTTGCAGCTGGTCGCGTTTATGCCCGAGGGTGGTTTCGTGAGACGGGTCGCAACACTCGATGAATTCAGCCACGATATGCGAAGGGTTTTGGACGGTCTGGTGCAGGCCCGCCTCGTTGTGGTGAGCTCTGTTTCTATCGAGCCTGGAAGTCCAGTGAGGGTGGAACTGATACATGAAGCACTCGTCCGAGCCTGGAGTCGTTTCAATAATTGGGTAAATGAGGAGCGCCTATTCCTGGTCTGGCTGCAGCGGCTGAAAGCGATGAAGAAGGATTGGGAAGCCAGCCACCGGAATGCAGGCCTCCTCCTCCGCGGACTATCACTGCGCGAAGCGCTGGAGTGGCTGAAGAGGAAGCCCGATTATTTTTCGCCTGATGAACGTCAGTTCGTGGCAACTAGTCAGACTCGACGCACCAGCGAGCATGTGGTTGCGGCCGTCGGGGCTGGTCTTGTGCTCTGGCTGATCGGCGGGACGACCTGGCTCTGGCAGAAGGGATATACAATTGATCAGGCGCTACTCAAGGTCAAATCGCTTTGGATCGCTATTCATGAAGAGCCAGCTATGGTGCCTCTGCCAGGTGGTGTCTTGCAGATGGGCGACGTCGAGAAGGTAGGAGACTTATGGCGCAATCCGGTGCATTTGGTGACCCTCAAGCCCTTCGCGCTCGGGAAATATGAAGTGACCTTTAACGAATACGATCGGTTTGCGATTGCGATAGGACGACATTTGCCAGACGACCAGGGTTGGGGGCGCGACAGTCGACCAGTCATCAATGTGTCGTGGGAGGATGCCAAAGCTTATACCGAATGGCTGTCGGCGCAAAGCGGTAAACACTATCGTCTGCCCACCGAATCGGAATGGGAATATGCGGCGCGGAGTGGGGCCAAGCACGAATCCTGGGCGGGCACGTCACAGGAATCTGAATTAGATACGTATGCCGTATTTGCCAACAATGCAGGAAATCGTACAGCAAAAGTCGGCAAGAAAGAGAAGAACAGTTTTGGGATCTATGACCTCAGTGGGAACGTTATGGAATGGGTCGAGGATTGCGCGCATTCAACATATCATGACGCACCGCAAGATGGATCGGCGTGGTTAGAGACAGATGATGGTAATTGTGCCCTGCGCGTCTTCCGGGGTGGTTCTTGGAACTCCGTACCGATGGAATTGCACACGTCGTACAGGCTCAGGCTCAGCGCTGTCTACCGGTCCAACGCCATCGGCTTCCGTCTTGCCCAAGACGTTGAGCCCTAGCCGTTTGCTCTTTTACCCTTTGCGTCCGATTTCTCTGGCAGGGTTTGCCTTCATGGCGATGAGATCGGCAAACCCATTCCAGCCTTGGTGGTTTCGGGAAGCTCTAATCACCGAATTGCTCCTGTTCCGAACAGGAGTCCCTTTCATCCCGTGCGACAACCGGTCGGTTATTGCACTTCATCGGGTATGTGATGGTGAGGACCACTGCTTTGAACAGGAGTCAAGGGCAGTGTCACTTGCCTGCCTATTCATGATCGTATCTTGCTAGACCTCGATCACACACCCGCCAACGCGACGATCTTCATCACATCCGTCTCGCGGTGCGCACAGCAGGGGCAATAGATCGCCCGCTGTCTGATCTCGGGAAAGACAATCTCCACGCCGAGAATCCCTGCATCTCGTTCTCTCCATGGCGACACGCACCTCCACTGTCACTGTCCGTATGACACGCGGCACGTGACTTTGCGAAGCAGAAATTCTCCGACTTTCAGTAGGGATAGTCCTCTTCACGGCGACGGATCTGAAGAGACTATTCGTTTGTGGGGGGCCCAAGACAGACGATCACAATCAGAACCGTCGAGTCCGGTCCTACGTCGTCCATATGCGTTTGACCTTTCGGAATGTCTGCTGGTTTTGCTATCCTAACCAACCGTAGCATTTCTACTCATGGAGCCTCCTACCATGAATATGTCACGAGTTGAGAAAACAGTCTTCCTCAGCTACCGACACACTAATCAGCCCTGGGCGTTATTGATCTCTCAGAATCTGACTCATCACGGCTTTGACGTATTCCTCGACTATAAAGGGATTGCCAGCGGGGATTTCGAGCGCGTCATCCTGGAGAATATTCGGGCACGGGCGCACTTTCTTGTACTGCTCACGCCCGCAGCCTTGGATCGCTGCGATGAATCGGGAGATTGGCTTCGACGCGAAATTGAGGAGGCCCAGGAGACTCGATGCAATGTTGTGCCACTCATGTTAGAGGGATTTGATTTCAAAGCACCAGCGGTTGCGTCGAAGTTGACAGGCAAATTGGCGATGCTGAAGCAATACCACGGCCTGCCTGTTCCAGCGGAATATTTTGAAGAGGCGATGACCAAGCTGCGTGACAGGTATTTGAATGTGGCCCTCAAGGGCGTGACGCATCCTGCCTCAGAATTTGCGCAACAGGCTGCGAAAATCCAACAAGCTGCCGCTGCGGCAGAACCGCTTGTACAGCCACGAGAAGTGACGACCGCACAAGAGTGGTTTGAGCGAGGGCTTCATGAGGGTGAAAGGAGTAGGTCAAAAGATCCTAGGCCCAGGTATCAACCATCACAAATCCTATTGAAATCGTTAGTCACGGTACTAATTGGAACGGTTTTATGGTTCGGTGGGGGCGGTGACTGGATTGAGTCTCGCCTTTTCGATGCTGTCAGAATAGAACGAGCCTCTCTGTACGCCAAAATTCTGTTCTTCCGGGATAAGCGGTTAGCCGAACCACATATGGTAATGAGAACGCTTTATCCTCTTGGTGGTATTTTGAACAACCAGCCTAACTCGCTAAATGATGTGGAGCTCTACGATGAAGCTCTCTATCTAAAGACATACCACCTTCGCAAGTATCATCCTGACAAGTTAACATTTCGCAGCCTTTCTTCAGGTATCACCGATGTTATCGGCATCAGTCCTGGTGGGGTCGATTTGAGTGGGGATCAGATCGATGAATATGGGCGGACCCACTTCAAAACGCTCATATATACAACTACCGTCCGTGACTCTAACGATATTCAGATAGCGCACAAATACTACAATGGTTTTCAATATAATCAGGTTAGAGAGAAGTATGAGAGTGATGGTTCCCTCAATTTGGAATACGCTGCACGTGAAGTAGTCGTTACCTTCGATTTCTCTTCCATTGGTGCCTTCAAGCAAGGGAACTCCTTCCGTCTCAAAGGACAGCCCAAGCTTAATCTTATAATTGGGAACATCGAAACTCCAATCGAGGGTCACTTCACCAATGGAATCTTCACATCAGACACCATTAAGGACGTTCCTCAAGGAGCTCGTATCACCTGTGACTGGGAATGGGAAACTGAGGAACAGATAGCCATGGTGCACTAGCTAGCTTGTGTCAGTGCAGTCTTGACGTGTCCGCCACGTCGTTTCGCCATGACTACGGCACCGGCTTCATGCACTGTTAAGTGGCAATTCGTTCGAGCTCATTCAACGACATCAAATCTGTGTGCCGATCATACAGCCCGGTCGTAGTGGGTGCTTCCGTGGTTTGCCATCTGTTGCGCGACCTCCAGCTTGCCACCATTCCGTAGATATTTCATGATGCCCGTCACAAGGAGCGAGCGATTGCTGATGTTGGCACGAATGCCAGGTTTGGCGGCGCCGACCTTATTCTGTAGACTGGGTCTGTCATTCAAATCCTGACGACAGGAAGATTCCCCTTCAATCAGCTCACACCCCTGCCAACGCAACGATCTTCATCACATCCGTCTCGGTGTGGGCACAGCAGGGGCAATAGATCGCCCGCTGTCTGATCTCGGGAAAGACAATCTCCACGCCGAGAATCCGTAGACAACGCCGGACCGAAAGCCGGACGTTCATCACCGGTTTGCCGGGTGCTAAGCGCTTCGGCGATAACCATTCATAGGCATGGGGGAGGAGATCACCGATCGTGTCGACGCCCCGCCGTTTCAGATCCTGGTGCGCGCGGGTGTTGAGGAGCAAACACGCAATGGGTTGTGATGCAAAGCGCCGCACCGCGTCAGGAGGAATGCGGCGTCCCGTCCTCCGATCCAGCATCCGTTGCGTCATGAAGCAGTAAGTCGCGTCGAGGACGACGAAGGTTCGTCCGTTGAGGGCGGCGAAGATGTGCTCGATCAGACTCTCGTCGCAGCGACGCTGCTCGCGAATCGAGTGACCAAGACGCGCTGCACGTTCGGTGATGGACACACCTTTGTGCGCGCGGTCCCACTCAGATCGTGCCCAGGGACTGAGCCCAGAACGGACCGTATCGAGGGCCGTGTACTTGGTCGGATGGTTCACAACAATGTCCATCGTAAGCGTCGCCAATCGATCTTTCTGCATAATGATGCGTCCTTCCTTTCCTCCGAGACAGGTTGACTCGCTGATCCTCGTGCCACATGAGCACTCTTCTGCTCCGTGAGGTTACCCAAACTGGAGACGCAGAAGGCGCGTGGCGCCGTGGTACTTATGAGGAAGGTCAGGTTTTGAGGCCATTCCCTTGAGGTAGGAGAAGATCTACCTAAGAGGGGAGAGCATGCGTAACAGTCACGCAGGAGAAATCAGGCCATAGTGGGCACTAGGCTTTCATTCATCAGTAGTGGCGTACAAAAGTGGGCATCTTGGGAGAGAGGCTGTCCTTGACGTGAGCTCCAGCCCGATCTGCTCCGGCAAGCTTATTTCTTTGGGCAGAGCTGCAAGAAGTTGCGCCGTTTTACCAGGGTTTGGAACGGACTCGTTCCCTGGATCATGTAGTACTTCATCAAGGCACTTTGGCATTCTTTCGGCGCCTGGGAGCCTGCCGATAAGCATAGGAGACATTCACAGGCCAGCTTGGCGTCGCCTTCCAAGAAGGACGGCTTCGGCGCCGTTTCTGCCGGCGCATCATGGGTCATGACGAGGAGGCCCACTCCCACAAGGACCAGGATCCAGTCGCGTCTCTTCCACCACTTCATGGGCTCACCTCCGTACGATCCGGGGACAGGTTCTCGACGATAGGAATCACCGGCCACCTCTGGTCCGCTCCAAGGCAGGGCTCCTGGTGACATGCGGCGAGCGATCGGTCCGCACGGCGGTGTGGTCGAACCGCGGCACGACCGGTTCCTGGTTGCTGGTACGCGCCGCCTCCTTCAGGTGATGCTGTTCACGGATCCCAAGGGAATCCAGCTTGATCACCTCCCAACGATTGCGAGTCGCTGGGTGGGAGGCTGTGCCGATTGATGTGCCAGACTCATCCCGCAGCGGAACCGTCACCGTTACGGGTTCGTGTGCCTGTTGCACCAGCGCCACGGCATCACCTTTCTGTACCTTCCCCTGTTCAACTGCACGGGCTAGGTCGACACCCCAGATCTCTCGTTCCCCACGGTCTGTCGCCACCTTCACGAAATAACTCTTGGTATTCTGGATCTCGTGGTTGTAATGGGCGAGGCCGTGGTCGATGACGGTGCCCACCACGACTCGTTCGCCCTGCAAGCGCGCTTTCGTTTCCTCGACGGCTGCAGCGATCATCGCGGGTGAATCCCCGCGTGCGCGTAGAATGGCTTCGAGTGTGGCCACCGCAACCTGTTGGCCTGGGCTTAGGGGATTATCTGGTTTTTTGACACTCTTGTCCGTTGCCCGGTCCTGTGACGCCTCGCGATTGACCGGGTGCTGTGCCGTCTTGGTACGAATCGGGCGCTGATCCCTGCGGTCTTCGCGCTGCGCCAAGTCGATCCCACGCGGGGTGTAGCCCTCGACCTCGAGACCGGCGATCGTCGCTTGCACCCAGGCTTCGGTTTTAAACTCGTTGGTCCCGTTGACCCGGATCACGGTCCATCCTTTCTCGAGCGCCCGCAGCACCATCCCGTGAATGACGCTCGGGTCGTCATGTTCCGTCATCAAGCGCTTCCCGTGGTCAGTGAAGGCCACTTTGGTGGGTTCACCGGGGGCCGTGCGGTAATAGAATTGTGCGCCCGCTTCAAGGAATCGCTTCCGCAACGATTCGGCGGCGTCACGGCGCTGGGAGAGGCTCGGCTCCTCGCCCTCCTCGGCCTGGTCCCTGTGCGTCGATTTCGGTTGGTCCGTCTGTCTGCTCTCTGGTTCCTCATGGACCTCTATGTGATTCATCGTGTCTTCCTCCTTGCTGCTATCCGTACCACTGCGGCCAGACGGCGGCTGGATCGTGCTCCGTCACTTCAATCTCCACCCGTCGGTTTTTGGCCCGACCTTGCTTTGTCGCATTGTCGGCCACATGTTCCCCGATCGGGATGACGGTGATCTCGATGTGGTTTGGGTCATAGCCCTGTGCGATGAGATAGGCGCGGGCCTTCTGCGCCCGCTGCTTGGCCGTCTCATGTTCGATCCACCGATCTGTGTCACCGTCTGTATAGCCGCGTACGTGCAGGCAAGGCCCACGGCTCATGATCAGTTTCAAGTGGGATTGCAGCTGCTTGCTGGGACGAAACGCAGACCGTCCTGTCCGTTGCGAGACGCGGAAGATGACGCTGTGGCGATGGAGCTCGACCTGTTCTCGTTCACTCAATGCAATGACGCGTGGCTTCCACGAATCGCTCTGCGCTTTGTCTATTGGAGGTGGAGGAGAAGGAGACCGTGCTGCTGATGGTCCGATACTGCAGCCTGGCCCCACCGAGGTCGATCGTTCTTCTTCACGCTGCACCGTCTCGGTACGAGACAGGCTCTGATCAGAGGCAGCCGGAGACGGAGTACCATTGGACGATACAGGCGCGCTCGACAGCGGACTGTTCCACTCTGGTGACAGAGGGTTGATCGTGACTGCCGCTGCCGTGATCTTGTTGCCAGCGCGGGATTTGCCTCTGGCCAGTTCGTGTTGTTGGAGTTGCATGAGCGTCAGCGCGGCGCTCAACTCCTGGACCTGTTGTGTGAGCGTTTCAATTTGCCTGACGAGGAGACTTCGCTCCTGCTTCTCGCGCTGGTCGCTCTTGACCCGTTCGTGGTACTGACTGATCATCTCGTCACTGTTGATGGGCACGCGATTGGCACCGGATGGCACCGCAGGCTTCTGTACACAAGCCAGCGTTGCGGCACAGGCGATGATGATCACGAAACCTTGAAGCCTTGTTCGTCCTCTGGTGCCTATCGTCATACGTCCCTCTCTTCTCTATTTCGATCCACCAAGGACCGATCTCGGTTTCCCTTTGTCTTTTCTGTTCTTCGGACTCTTCCTTCCTGACTCATGGTGCTCGCCTTTTCCGAACGTCGGCTCGTTGCTTCCTGTCGGATTTCCTCTTCGGTAGTTGCTTGACCGTCTTCTCGTTCCACCGCACTGGCTACCGTTTCGGCCTTGTTGGTCCATTGCAGCTGAGCCATAAAGGCATCGACTAACCCGTTCACTTCTTCGAGCGTCGGTGGATCGCGCGCTACCACCGGCGGCAGGGTGGTGAGGTCCATCGCCAGCTTCGAGGGGTCGATCGGCTCATCCGGTTGTATTGGACGCACCCGCCGTTCGACCTTGGCGCGATGGAGTTCCAGGTCGAGCTTGGGAATCTCCACGGACAGCTCCCGGCGCACGAGCGCCGCCTCTTCGAGTTCCGCTTGGGTCGGCATCCGTTTTCCGATGGACTCGAGGAACGGACTGATGCGCTTCAGCCGATCGATGAAGACTGGCTCGGCATAGAACCGGGCCTTGTCGCAGAGGATCGGCTTCGTCTGCATGAGGGTGATGATCGCCCGTTGGTCCCCGAGTTCCTTTACTTCCTGTGGCAGCAGCAGAGGCCGCGCCTGTTCCGAGCGGGTGGCACTGGACGAGGCCTGTTTGCCGTTTCCCCACGCCAGTGGTCGGCTTGTGCCGGTCGAGATGGCGTCGGCCGTATAGGTGCCGAGCATCTGGGAATAGGACTGCGCGTCTCGTTGTTCGCGAGGTGCAAACAGGATCTGGCAGGCATGGTTCGTGACGAAGGTGCGCGCGTCTTTTTCCCCATAGACCGATTCGAGCTGCGAGAGACTCTGAATGATCGGGAGCAGCCGCACATTGTAGCCGGCTATGAAGCCGACGGCCTTGGCCAGGATGTTGACCCGTCCGATGGCGGGAAACTCGTCCAGGATCATCAGACACTGGTGCTTCAAGCAGGGATTTGTGGCGGGCAACTCGACGGTGTTGTACTGAATCAGTTGGGAGAAGAACAGGTTGACCAGCAACGCCGCATCGCTGAGCCGATTGGCTGGAATGCCGACATAGATCGACATCCGCTGCGCGCGCACCTGTGTCAGGTCAAAGTCCGTCGCACTCGTCGCCGCATCGACGATGGGATTACTGAAGATGGTGAGGGGAGCCGTCAGGGTGGCGAGAATGCCTGCCATCGTGTTCTCGCTGCTTGCGCAGAACCGGTGCAGGGCCGCCGTACAGTCGTCGCTCAGTGGGCTGTCACTCTTGGCCCTGGTGCTAATGAGACCTTGCAGATAGTCCTTGATGGGCTGCCCCTTGCCGGAGGCCTGGCGGAGCACTTCCCCAAGACTGCAGGGTAGGGATGGAGTCTCCATTATATATAGCGTCAGGCCGAGGAAGAGGTTGCGGGCGGACTCGTTCCAGAAGGCGTCTTTGACGTGCTCCGTCGGATAGAGCACCTGGGCGATCGCCAGGATCTCGCCGACCCGGCGGATGGGATCACGATCGACGGCATCGAGGGGATTCCAGCGATGGGTGCGGCCGTCTGTGGTGAAGGGATTGAACAAGAATACCGCATGGCCGTGTGCTTGCCGGAACTTCGAGGTGTAGGCGAAGTTCTCCATCTTGATATCCAAGACCACAACCGAGTCGTCGTAATGGAGCAGATTCGGGAGCACGATGCTCACGCCTTTGCCCGATCTGGTCGGCGCCGCGAGCAACACAAATTCTTGGCCTCCGTAAACCAGGTACCGGCGACCCACCTTCCCCACGATCACCCCACGCTCGCCATAGAGTCCAGCCTGTTGAATCTCACTAGTAGATGCAAATCGCGCCTCGCCATGGAGTGGTGTCTGTCGTTGCTGCAGGGACAGTCCCATCAGAACCGGCAGCCCGAACCAAACAAATCCTCCGACGGCGGCTGACAACTGCAGCCGTTTGCGCTGAATCGGATCCTCACCATAGGCTTGCCAGGATGTGGGCCAAGTGGTCAGCGACAGATCGTCGGGCATCTGTTTGTTGGCGAGCGTGAAGACGGCGCCGGCGAGGGCATCCGCTCCGCAAAGCCCGAGTGGGAGGTATAGGACCAAGGCTACCGCGATGAGAATCGGCTTGCGTGACATCGGTGTTCCTATGCCCTGACCAGGGTCGCTTCCCCGAATCGCGCCACGAGTTTCGCGATCGGGTCATAATGGACTTCTGCCACGTACCGTTCTTTGTGAAGAGGCCGTCCTGCTTCGTCGTACTGATTCCGCGCAACCACATGGAGAATCACATCGATGGTCAAGGCCACCAGACGCTTCAGAGTCGGCACGTCGTAGGCCGCCGCTTGCTCATGTTCCTTGCACATGAAGACATACCGTTCTGCCGCGAGGGCACAGGACTCGGCATGGTACGAGGTGATTGATCCACTGTGACCGGTGGTGAGGAGTTTCAGGAAGTCGAAGGCTTCGCTTCCGCGCAACTCCGCCAGCAACACCCGGTCTGGCTTCATACGCAGGGTGGAGGCGATCAGCTCCGAGGGCGTGACCGTCGCTGTTCCTTGACTACCTTTGGCGTATAAGAGATGCACCCGATTCCCGTGCTGCGGGAGCAACAGTTCGCGCACATCTTCGATCGTGATCAGACGCTCCTGTTCCGGGATCGACTGACAGATCGATTTCATCAGCGTGGTTTTGCCGGATCCTGTGTCTCCCACGACGGCAATGTTCTTCTTCGCCAGCACCGTCGCATGAATGAACGACCCTAATTGGCGGGTGGTCAGATAGTCCACCAGCTGTCGCTCGACGGGGTCCAGCTCGGCAGCTCGATCATCCATCGTCGCAGATCTGGCCCAGACGTATTGGCTGAAGGCGCCTTCTGTTTCGTACTCGTCGAGGGTCTTGATCCAGGCGTTGGGACGGCGGATCGAGACGGAGATGGTGCCGAGTTCCACCGCCGGGGGCAGGACGATCTGCACCCGTTCGCCATCGGGCAACATGGCCGAAAGGATCGGGTGCTGTGGGCCGATGGTTTGCTCCGTCGACGTCGCGATGGCCGTGGCGAGCGAGTTGAGTAAATCGAGCGTCAGATCCGGCGCCTGGTGGCGCTGCCAGGTTGCGCCGAGCTCGATGTAGACTTCTCTCGGCCGATTCACGACGATTTCAGTCACACCTGGCTGAGCCAGGTAGGTGAGCAGGGGCCGCAACAGTTCGCGCACCATCGTGTCGTGCGCGAGCAGGTCAGTGGGGCTGCAGTTCATAGACGGTGCTGAAATCCAGATCGCGCGCGACGAAGATCGTCCCGCGATCGCCTTGGTTCTTGTACAGCGTCGGTTTGATGTTGATGGTGGATTGGAGAATCAGTTCCGCCATGCGGTTCCCGGTCGTGGCGGAATGTTGATAAATCCCCAAACTTTGCGCGCCGCTCGTGTTTGCTTGCGCCGCCGTGGCCAAGCCGATCCCATCCTGCACAAGCGACAGCATAAAGGCTGCACCGAGACGGTCCCACCAATGGTTATCCACGACCCCCACCAATCCAGACGTGCCCAGCGCATCGGCAGCAGGGGAATTCAGATTGATCACGACGCCGGTCGGCGTTTTGACTCTGGTCCAGAGGAGAAAGAGTCGGCGCTGGCCCTGCGCCATCGTCGCCGCATATTCACCGACCGCTTCCGAGCCTCGTTCCAACAGGACGATGCGACCGTTGTCGCTGTAGACGTCACTGTTCAGCACACAGGTCGCCATGCCCGCCACTTCATTGATCACTCGGACGGTCAAGGCGCAGTCGATTGTTCTGCCTTTGGGCACGATGAGATTGCGATCACCCAAGAGACCGGCTTGGACTTTAGGGGTGTCGGAGGGTGTGAGGAGTCCGCTGATCGGACCGGCGCCGCTCGCCGCAGGACCGGGTGGCGCCGCGAGACCGACGCTCGTCACGCCGATCGACGGGCCGCTGGGTCCGCCCATGTACCCGATCGACGCTGGCGTCGAGCTTCCTGTCTCTGCCGCCGTGCTGACCGGACTCACTGATCCCCCCAGCAGGCTCTCGGACCCCATCGTGTCGGACGGTCTCGCGCCGGTGAGGAGCTCGCGTACCAAGGAGATGGCGGCGTCCGGTCCGGTTCCCACTTGTTGGATCTGTGGAATGTTCGAAGCAGGGGAGTTCGCCACAATGACGTCGCCACCGAACCGACTGGACGCGCGTCGGCTGAGTGATGGGGTGCCTGCTGTCTGGTCAGGAGTCAGTGCCATTCGTCGGCTTCCGTCATCGACGGCCCTGTCGAGGGGTGACTGCCTCGCATGGTCAGCGGACGTAGCAGGCGACTTTCCGGTTGACTGCACGAGTGCTGCGGTTTGTTGAGGTGGAAGGGGATCGGTCTCGAAGACCCGTCTCAGTCCGACTTGGGCTGGTTTGTTCTCGACCTTCATTGCCTGTTCTTCCTTCGTGGCCTCTGCCTTGCGCTTGGCGTTCAACGTATTGGCCGTGAAGACGAGCCCCAGCACCACCACGATCGCCATTACGATGAGCACTGAGATGCGAGCCGTCTGGTTCATTCCACTCACGTGTCGGTTGACCGAGACAATGCCCTGATCAACGGGGGAGGCGTTCTGTTGTGTTTCTTCGTTCGATGCTTGTGGACTGTCCATCCTCGTCCTCTTCAGCGCAAGGTCCGTGTGATTCCGGAGACCGTCGTTCCCTCGACCGTGGGGACGCCGGTGCTGTCGTACGCCTCATTCCAGACGCCGACGACCGCCTCACCAAGACGCAACACAAACCGTCGTCCTAGACGCTGCACGACGGCGAGGCCCTTCTCCATATGGAAATTGAGGCGCGTTTCTTCGCCCAGCGGCGAGAGGAAGAAGATGGCGGGGATCTCGTGATTCGGGGGAAACGAAAAGTAGGTGAAGCGGCCGTCGTCGAACACGAGGGCTGGGGCAATGTCCTCCCCGCCAGGGAGCACCTCCATGGAATACGTCCAATTGCGTGGCTCAGGGGTAAAGGCCTCCAGACGCTCCGTGAGGAGGTCAGTCTTCTCACGGGCCTGTTTCGCACGATGGCTCGAGGCCTGCATCGCCGTCATGGTGGCGGGGTTCGGCGGAACCAGCGGATGGCGGAAGATCACACGGTACATTGGCTGCTCTGGTCCCTGTTGTCCTGGTTTGTGTTTCCCTGCTGACCGGCTGTGGCCCACGACGGTGAACTCGAGGCTGTAGTCCCGCTTGTCGGTGCGGATCTCCAGGTTGTTGTGGATCGCCTGGTCCTTGGGCTTCACCCAGACTTGATTGGTCCCGACATCAGCCCGGATACACCATTCCGCTTCCGGCTTCGCACAGTCGGCGAGAAAGCCGCTGCCGGCGATGACGATGCGCTCGTCGTCGCCCAGCACGATGCGGGTCACGACGCCGCGACGCACGGTCACTTTGGTCACTTGATCACGATGATAGGTCACATAGCGCACGCGCTGATCTCCGTCGCCCGGTGCCGGGATCTCCGCCGCCTGTGATGACACGATGGACCAGGGCAACAGGGCAATGCTCACTGACAACCATGACAGAGCCGGTCTCGTTAATCTGTTCATACGCAACTCTTCCTATTTCTTCTCAGCCATGGACAGCACGGAGGTTGGGGATGTGATGGTCCCGATTTCTTCGTCCACTCGATAGCTGGTGACCTTGTAACCAAGCGGGTTCTGGATCAGGTCCCTTTCCTGTCCTCGCATCGAGAGCCGGTACTCGTAGGAGACCGTCGCGATGAAGTAGCGGGGCGGTTCGAGGGTGTGCGCATCCGTCCGCTTTGCGGTCTTCTCGAACCGTACCGTCGCCTTCTGTCCGACCGCATCACGATGGACGGTCACGCTCAAGACGGTCACTCGCCATTCGATGTTGGTCCCCAGCTGTTTGTCCCGGGCGTTGGTTCCCTCATAGAGATTGGCGTAGTCGCGTCCGACTTCATCGGCGCTCATGGCCAACACTTGGTCGTAGTCTGCTTGGAGCAGCCGGTAATAGTAGGACTCGCGCGCGATCACATATTTTTGCGTCCAGTGTTTATCGAGCAGTTCCTGGTAGCCCAGCACCGTCCGATCGTCTGCCGCGCTTACGAGTTCCACATTGCCGGTAGCGCGATCGATGGCGAACACATATGGGACGGTGGTTTTGAATGGAGCCAGACAGGCGATCCCCACACCCAATATCAGGGCCAACACACAGGCCACGCCCGCGACCCACCAGGCCTTTCGTTCCGACGCCAGCAGGCGTTTGCGCCAATCCGCGTCCCAGTCGCGGCCCTGATCGTAGAATTGTGGTTCGTCCGCTGCTGTGACGACTGCCGGTTCCGTCATCGTGTCCTTCCTTTTTGTCTCTCGCTGTTTGCCTTCTGACCGACCAGCAACACTAAGGTGTCCAGGGAGCTATGTGGTCGAAGGTCCGTACTGTGCCGGGCGCCAGCATCTTGAGGACCCGTTCCTGGTGTTCCTGCTGCGCGGCCTTCTCCTCCGCCTCGATCATGGACTTCATCGTCATGATCCGGTTCGTGTCGTTGCTGACCTGGGCCTGCTCCGCGGCGATTCGGCCATTGAGCTCCAAGATTTCCTTGGCGTCCTCGGTCTGGTTGATGCGGGTCGTCAAGGCGCGGATCTGTTGCATGCGCCCCATCAACATCTGATAAGTGTTCGCGTAGTAGGCCTGACTTTGCGGCGTCTGGTTGAGCATGTTCTGGCAGATGCGCAGCGCGTCGCCGGTCTTGCCTTGACAGTTATAGATCATGCGGTTGTTCCGGATGATCTGCGCCGCGGCGGTCAGGCCCTGCACTCCGCCGGAACGAATGGCGTGGTACACAGCGTTGACGTCGGAGGGGACAACGCCGGCCAACGTGAGGTTGTTCAAGAGACTCCCCATGTTCCGGGAGCCCATGATCGCGTGGATCTGCTGATCGGCCTGTAAGATTTGTTGCTGCATCTGTTGAAACTGTTGGATCCAGGCGATAGCCTGGAGGACCGATTGCACCAGGTTCGCCGTATCGATCACGGGAATCCCGCTGGCGTCCGTCTTTGCAGTTGAGCCCGTGATGATCGTCAGCACGAGAGCCATCGCAACCCATACATTCTTCACTCGTGACATCGGTTACTCCTTTGGTGACACGCTTCGTCGCAACCGCTCAAACGAGGCCCGTTGATAGAGGTCGCTGCCTGGCTGGTTGCTCACACCAGGAAGCGCGCTGATCAGGGCGCGGGCCGCGCCGGTGCGAGGCCGACTCAAGGATCCTCCCGCAGCAGCCAGGGCCCAGGTGACGGGGAACCGACTCATCAGACCGGACGTAACGCGCCCGATGGTCGATCCACCCCTGGCGAGATCACCACCCGGATTTCCTAGTGAGAGACCTCCAGCCAGACTCGCGGCAAGCGAAGAGACCTGCAGCAAGACGTAGGCGGCGGTCCCGGAGAGAAACAGGAGCCCGACGACATCCGCCAGGATGGAGGATGCGGAATAGGCGTTGAGCACATGGGCGCAGGCGTTTCGTAACAGGCTCGCGAGGAAGGTGATGACGGCCATAATCAGGACATTGGTGAACACGGCGACGAGCGAACTGGCCAGCCAATTTTCCGCATACCGTTGCGTGACCGGGAACATCGCGCAGAAAATGAAGGCGGGCCCGACCGAGAGCAGCAGCGCGAGGCTGACCTTCGCAACGAGAAAGAGGCCCATGGCGATGAAGGCCATCACGATGGAGGCGGCGGCGCAGATGCCGCCCGCGATGAAGAGCGAAAATTGCGGCAGCAAGCCAGAGCTCGCTTCGGTGAACAGCGTTTCCGTGAGGGTCGTGAATGGATTGACCATCTGATCGATCGTGCCTCCCATCGACAGGACGCCCCCGAAGGCGGAGGCGAAGGCTTGTTGCAGTCCCTCCAACCCCTCCGCGACAAGGCTCCGGTATTGTGGTCCGTTCAAGGCGAGGCCCGCGATGAGCGCCACGCGAAACCAACGCCAGACCAATGCCGAGACCGGTTCCTGTACGTCGCCGCGCATCACTTGAAAGCCGGTCCACATGACATAGGTCGTCACTGCGGTTACGGCGACCGGGGTGAGAACGGCAATCACCGCATCGCTGGAGGTTACGACATAGTGGGTCAGCGCGTTGTTGACGGACTGCTCGATGTAGGTCGCCATGCCCATGATTGATTTCCTACCTGGGTCCTCGATCCTGTTCCTGTGCCAGACGCTTTCTCGCCAAGATGTTTTCCTGGAAGACGGGGAGCCAGGTCTGTGGATCATCGCCCACGTCTTCTCTGATGCGGTCCAGCAGCGCGATGTTGTCGGTTGAGCCAGACAGAATATGGAGAAGATCCGGCATCCCGCCCAGGTCGAATTGCACGATCGCCGAACTGTGGCCCTGCTTCACGAGAAACAGTCGGCTTGCCTCTCCCAGATTCTTGATGATGTGAAACTCCGCTTCCGTCACCTTGAAGCCCTGCACATAATCCTCATGGTCGGCGCGGGGATTGGGCAGGAAGATCTGGGTCACGCTCTGTTCGACCATGGTCTTGCCGATCGGATGGCCCAGCACGTCCGAGGGCGATTGGGTCACGAAGACGCCGAGGCCGGATTGTTTACGGATGGTTTTCTGTTTGTTGAAGGCGAAGTCCGCGAACATGGGATCTTGGAGTGGCTTCCAGAACTCCTCCATGACATAGATGAAGGGCTGACCGGTGATCAGCCGTTCGGTCAGATGGAGCAGATAGGCCATGATCGGCGTGCGGACCTCAGGATCATCGAGAAATTCCGTGTAGTCGTATCCGAACAGTTGCGCATTCGTCAGGTCGTGGGTGTCGCGAGGATTGTCGAAGACCCAGCCCAATGCATGCCCACGGGTCCAGCGTTTCAACCGTGCCCGCACACTCTGGTCGCCGGTGGCCGGGAGATTCTGGAGGAGGAGGGAGAGACAGCGTAGTTCGGCAGACACTGTCTCACTCATCACCGCCCGCACCGCATGGCTGATCTCGGTCTGTTCCTTCGCGGTCAGCCGTGGTACGTCGTCGCCGGGCTGCTTCGCGAGCTGGGCCAGAAGCTGCTCGCAGAATTGCCAGTTCTGTGGAGTGGGCTCGGCCTGGAAGGGATTGAAGCCGGTGGGCTGTCCGCGCTTGAGTGACTGATAGGTGCCACCCATCGCCCGGATCCCGATCTCTGCACCGCGATCCTTGTCGAAGACGACGCAGCGGAGGCCCTCATACTTGGTGGCGAAGGCGATGAGACTCAGTTCGAGCGCCGTCTTGCCGACGCCGGTGCTGCCGCAGATAAAGGTGTTGCCGGGATACTTTTCATCGCGCGAATCCCGGTCCTCCGGAGAGACGTGGAAATTGAAGTAGTAGGGCTGGCCACTCGGGGTCTTGAAGAGGGCCAAGGCCTCGCCCCAGGGATTGCCGATTCGTTTGCCGCGGGCGAAGTTGTGCAAGGGACTCAAGCAGACGAAGTTGCGGCTCGTGATGATCGCCTCGCGCGGCCGCAAACTCCAGTTGCCAGGAATCTGTGCAAACCAGGCACATTCGGGGATCACATCGACCCGCGCCATCTTGAACCCGGGCCCGTCTTGAAAGACGGCCCGCGCGTCGGCCAACGAGGTGGCCACGCTGTCCATCGTCTTCCCAAAGATCGCGAGACTGTAGTGGTACTGGCCCAGATCGATGAGCCCGCTCTGGAGATCGTCGGCGGCCTGATCCATCTGCTCGATCTCACGCGTGGCCGCATCTTCCGAGGCGATCAAGTGGCCCTTCTGGGTGGCGAGCGCTTTGAGGGCCGCACGTTTGTTGAGGAACGAAAAACTCTGGGTCTCGATGTATTCGTCGTCGCTATAGAGCAGCCCGTTATTCATGCCTGGTTCGGAGAATTGGGGATACTCCTGCATGTCCAAAAACCCCGCGAACTTTCGTTCGCGCGGGTGCCAGATCTCCACCATCCCGGTCTTGTCACCGAAGTGGAGGCGTGAAGTCGGGAGATATGAGGCGAGCGGAGCCCGGCGCAGAGGAATTTCTTCCCAGACCCCGTTGATGAGGTAGCTCAAGAAGGCCAGCATCTCGGAGTAGACAACGTCCTGCTTTGTGTAAGTGCCGAGGCGGGTAGGGCCATAGCGGCTCAAGCTCGCCTCCAGCTGTTTGCCCATGTCTTCGACGATCGTGAGCTGTTCGGATTCTTGCTCACGCCTTTGCGATAGCGTGCGTGTGGTCATGCGCGTGAAGAAGGTCGCCATCTTGGAGGGGCTGGGTCGGTACAGGATGGAGAGGTACAGTTCCGTCGCCATCTGCCGGTGTTGGTCGAAGGACTGATAGTAGCGGTCGCTCAGTGATTGGCAGAATTTATTCGGGGACCGCCCCTGTAACCGTTCATGCACGACCCGCCGAATTTTATGGGACCAGAGCGCAAAGGAGCCTCCGCCCAACGATCGGAGAAACTGATGCAGTCCTTCTTTTCGCAACAACACCTCAGACCGATCAGACGTTTCAAACGTAATGCCTTCGAGTTTCCAACAGGCGAGGTACTCACCGCCGGTCAGGGTGATGACCGTGGGCGTGATTGCCGTGCCGAGCGGAATATAGTCGCTCGCGGGAATCTGAACCGCTGCAGCTTTCTTGAGCGCCGCCCTGGTTCTTATGGTCTGTGTCAGTTGCATCATGATCCTGTGCTAGATATCTCCAGCCGCTGTCGCTCTCGATTCATCGTTTTGTGAAGGTCAGAGGGCCATACGAAATGGCGCCCCAGATTGAACGGCTTGGTCCGTGCCGGAGTCGCATGCGCGCTCGCATCAGCACCTGCCGCAAGCGCTGATCGTCGGTCTTCGTCGTCTGGCGCATCCAGAGCACGAGAGGAATCGTGCTAAGGATCAGCCCAAGCGAGACGTACCCGCTCACGAGGTAGTACAGCCAGACCGACAGCAAGAGGGTCAGACCGCCGATGAGAATCAGTGGCACGATCGGCACGCCGCCCAACATCGCGGGTCTCGTGCAGCCGGTAAAAATGGGGTCGCGAAAGCCGTCCATGTTAGTTGATCAACCAGGCTGCGATCCCCGCAGCGCCGCCCACCAAGATGCCGCCGATCACGACGTTACTCACGTCGGACCATTGGGCATGGCTGAACGCCATCTTGAAGCCCGCCCACATGATGGCGACGGTAAAGAGGGTCACCGCCACACTGGTCAACACGGTTTGCACGTTCTGCATCACGCTATTGACCTTGGTGATCTGGGCCCAAGCCGGGTTCGATTCCAACAGGACTGCCACCCCGAGGAGCCAGGAAGCGGCAGCGATCAGATGCCCATTCCTCCGATTGACCCCTGTCCCTAGCGTACTGTCCTTAGTTACGCCCACCTCCGTCATGACCTTCTCCATCTTTCCTTCCTTTCTGTGAAGTGGCCTCTGTAGCCAGTTTTCAGAGCCTTCTGTGCTTGCAATACTCGCCAAACGGGGGTGACATGTAGTGAGGTTCAGTTTTTAGTGCAAGCCTGTTGGAACTACGTAGCTGCGTCGATCATGTGAGTGAAGTGGTATAGCGAGAACAGAGAGGCATGCCGGTGTGGTGATGGCAGAGAGGGTGTTCTCCCCCATCGAACGGTCAGTTCGCACTGCTTTCTGAGGCTGAATGAGGCAGCGGACGCTGCCTATACGGTTCAGCAGACCAAAAAATAGTTAACCCCCAGGGTACGGGGCAGTAGCGTTGTTGTCTGAAGGAAAGAATGAGATGCGCATGGACACGTGACAGTGCCGAGAGTCGCTAGGGGCACCTCTCGTGCTCGGTAGGCAATTCCAGCATTCAGCCAAAAGTTGTCCTTGCTAAATGTCTCGTTGGCAGGGGAGCTTACAAGGCTACTTCACCATCCTTCAACATCAGTTACCAATACCTCTTTCTCGAGCAAGCGATCCCGCTCTTCCAACGAATACTGATAGCCTGGATCAAGTGCCAATGCATTGTTAAAATAATGCACTGCTTCAGAAACCCGTCCGAGTTTACGCAGGCATACCCCTTTGTTGTGATAGACTACTGCCCTCCTACTATCAATTTGCAATGAAGCATCATATAGCTGAAGTGCTTCTTCATACTGTCCTATGTCAAATAGAACATTTGCCCATTCATTGAGAGCTGGCGCATATCCCGGATCAAGACCCAAGGCCACCCGAAAGGCAGCAATTGCAGCCTGAGGTTGGCCAAGATCGCGACGGACCAATCCCAGGTTACCCCAACACATCGGATTCCACGGTTCCAACCGTAGAGCTATGTTGAAGCAAGCAAGGGCATAGACAAAATTTCGATATGTCCAGGCAACGTTGCCCAGCCCTCGCCACACGTCAGCGCAATCCGGGTGCCCAATGGTTCTTTCGAGAAAAAACCAATGGGCATCTTCAAGCTTCCCAGCCCGCCATGCTTCATAACCCGGCATAAGTGTGGGATCACTTGGGGGCCAATCGTTCCACTGCATAGGAATCTGTTATATTTCGTGAGCCAATCGGTAGCACCCAGCCAGCATCGTCATGCGCTCTCCCGCAATCAATGCGGGGCGCAGGTGGGCCTGATCTGCTCCGTTCAAGATGACAATTCGGTTGGATAACCCTGTGATACGTACTACTAGCTCACTTGCAGTACTATCACCACGAAAAACATGCAATTGTAGTCCCGCTGTGGGTTGTGTGCCAGACATCCAAGTAGTTTGAAGATATGTTAGCAAGCCAATCCGACATGCTTCTCTCTTGTCACAATGTTCTCCCATATGGTGACCTGGGCCATCGTAATATGTATAACAACTTGCGCTCCAGGATGGTGTGAGTCGGTAGCCTGTAACATATTCCAAATAGTTAATGACAGAAACTGACGAAAGAAAATTCCGTGCTTGTGACCCTAGATGTGCTCGTATATTGTCCTGGGAGATTTCTCCAGGGCACCGTTCTGAAATCAGACTCCAGCTTGCAATCTCTCGCTGTACACAAGCCTCTTCTAAAAGCTTTGCATGCGTATTAAGGTCGAGAGCGGGGGGGCCAAGTACAGCAGCACCTCGTTCTTCAAACTCAATTCGATGCCGAGCTCGCAATGAAGGATCGGCAATAAGCCCAACCTCCGTGCCCATCGCCCAGCTCTGAGGAAGCTGAGTCATAATTGTGCTACCTCTAGCGCAAATTGGTTTAGCAGAATAGCGCCGATCGTTGTCGGTTTTGCATGCTGTTGTAGTATTACGTTAGCCTGGATCACATTTTTCCTTTGCCGCTCATAAATGGTCCGGAAAGTCTCACCTGTCTGAAATTGATCCTCAAGTCGCCGATAGTATCGGCATACATTAAGAAAGGCATGTACACCATCCAGAAGCCCTTGTATCGGCCGCAAATCTGATCGCCAAGGTGACACAAAACTCGCAGCGTCGGCTTCGGGATTGCGTGCGACTACTATTGAGTCGTACCACCGAAAGATATTCATTCGAACATGACTTGATTCATGGCACAGCAAGTCACCCAAACACTCAACATCTTCAACGCTCAAAAAGACTGTTCCAGGTAACTCAGGCGGGCTATGACTACGCGAGTAGCTGCGATGCCTAAGAATACAGAATGCTTTGATGTGGCGACTTAGAGCATGGAAGGCAAGTGGCCAAATTCGCTTCAGAAGTTTCAGCGCAGCTTCGACGCGTTGGACCCCTATTGCGATCTCTTCTTGCGCTGCTGGCTCAAAGGCAGATAGCGTGGGAGCAATTTCTGCTATCTCGTTGAGCACAGGGATTCCCCCTGCATGAGGCAAGGCCCTGAGTCTTGGATGTTTGAAGTCTTCTGGCAGCTTACTCCCATCATTAATAAGTGTTAGGCTCAATCCGTCACTCCAAACGAAGCGGGTTTTACCCTCGCTTTCGACCACTGCGAGTGTGACAGCAGGCTCATCATTTCGCAGCATAGCATTAAGATGAGGTAGGTACAGTGGGCCACCGAAGAACAAGGAAGGAGGCAATACAAAAGTAGCATCGGGTAGTGCGGGGTGATGAATCATGTGCCGAACACCGAGCAGAAATCGCTTATTTACGCTTGTACAATCACCCTCCCTTTGATCGATATTAGGCGCGGTATCAATCTCTGCTAAGGGTGTTGAGAACAAACAGGAGAGGCAATCTCGAGGCACATTATCAAGAATAGCCCTGATGCGATTCGCGAGCTGAAGCTCACTTTTATCCATTCTATTTTTGTCAATCTCGGATAAGAGGTGCTCCCGTAATCGTTCTGCACGTGCTAAGGCGGAATATCCCAATAGCAGGTCGACAGTGCTTCCTGGAGCAGATGGGTAGCATAGACCATCACAGTCTGTCAGCATATCCCTTTCAAAGGCAGTTCCCACGCTTGCGCCAGAAGTCATTTTTCCACTTCTCGATTCATGCTTTAACCTCGAGTACCTTGCTTGGGAGGGGAATAAAATCGTGCGAGAAATGTACCCCTTCATTATTGAAATAATTGCAAGCATTCAAATGGTCGAATGCGATTGGATCAAAGGACAACCAGCGCATTAAATAGGGGTAGAGTGTTTTATAAAAAGAGCATTCCGGAGTTCGATGTTGCACTGTGCCGTAACGTTCCCAAGCCTGAGCGGAACATCCGGACTGACATAGCTGTCGATAATTACAACTGCCGCATCCTTCAAGCCCTGCCGGACGGCGCTCTCGAATCTGCTGCATTACGTCATTACATCGTGAGGGTTGTGACAATCTAACCAAGCCTTCATCAAAGATGTTTCCCAGCTTAAGTCCTGGAGATTGCGTGGCCCTACCACACGGATAGATATCGCCATTGGCGGCAACTGCCTGGAAAGTATCTCCTGCTCCACAGTGAGTCCGCATACAGCGCGTCCGTCGTTGCTTACTAGTCAGAAAATCGCACATGCTGCGAACATTGTCCTCGAGCAACGGCAGTTTGTTATCAACGATATGACCCATCAGTCTTTTGACAAAAGTAATTACTTCTTCTTGACTTAAACCAATGACATTCCAATTCTTTCTCGCATCCCCTAGATATGCCACTGGATTCAATCGAAATCCATAGATACCAAGATCCAGCATAGTATTAGCCAACGAAACAGGGTCATTTATATTGGATTGATTCAGCACGACTAGACCGCCAAATGGCACACTGAATCGATGCAGAAGAGTAATTCCTTTGACAACTTTACTATATGATTCGCGCCCATTTAGTTGTGGGCGACTCAAATTCTGGCTAGATACGCTACCGTCAAGAGAGATACCAATACGGATATCTTCATCTTTTAGCCACTGAACCCGTTCCTCATTTAGCAACGTGGCATTGGTCTGCACACTGACAAAGAGTCTTCTATTACCTCGTAAGGGATGATTCCGAATGTACTTGACCGTATCCTTCATCAGTTCATATTTAAGAAAAGGCTCCCCTCCAGCAAACTCGAAAGCTAGCGTATCTGTCTCTCTCATGGCAAATGCAAGGTCTATAGTTTTTTGAGCAATATTACTATTCATGGCAGGCATGGATGAATTGGCCCCTGCAAGGCAATACGGACAGGCAAGATTACACTTTTCAGTGATCAGCAGTTCAATCAGGTTCCCCTCATCATAATTAGGTCCATCTGCAAACATCCGATGATCTACAGCCGAATGTCCATTGATGGTCAACAACCCGCGGCGATAGAGATGTGCAACAAAGTCGAGTACTCTGTCAGTACACAAGTATGGTGACAAGTTATGGCGTAACCAGCCAAATGACTTACCGTTAAGCTGGCTGAACCACTGCGACTCACTTTCACTAAGAAACGCCCATGCTGTATTCTCAGGGTGAATTACAAGCATCTCACCTTCTAGGTTTTCAAGTACGATACCTTCCGTCCCAAGCTCAGTCTCGTCACTCAGGCTGAGAAGACCGAATGGTTCATAATATCTACCGTGAGCAACGGCTAAATATTTACTTTCTACACTGTCTCGATAAGGTCGGCTGAAGTACTTCATATTATTGTCTTCCTAATCCGCTACCCTCTATGGATCTAATGTTCAGGATCCAACCTGAATCATTGGCGTCCATACCTTTCCAGATTCCGCCCTTAGTCACAGGCAAGCGAGAAGTAGATGCAATATGCTGAGTGAGTTTGCTGCCCATTCCAACAAATTGTACAAATTTCTGATCATAGTGCAGGCTTACGCCAGCACTTTCATACGTAACGCGACCACCTGGAAACAGACCACAGCCATGATCAGCTGTTACTAACAGTGGGCAACTTAAATGCCGCAGTATTTCTTGGGTATCATGTGGCCAATATTGTAAAAGTACCGAGGCATAGCGGTGGGCTAGCATCGTTGTAGCAGGGCAATCGAATCTACATGGAAAATGCTGGATAATTTCCCAGCCGAAATAGCGCGCGAAGATATTAGTGGTCCATTCGAGATCCTGAACGCCCTCCACCGCTCCAGACGCAGATTGAGCCAGAAGCATAAGGCCAACGTCTCCTTCATAACTAGCAGCAGCAATCGGCCAGCGGCTTTCAAAGGCCTCGCAGCAGCAGAGCGGGTAGCCGAGCAGTCTTCCTAAAAAGCCTTCCCATCCAAATAATTGACACAACCAAGCCATCAACACTGTTTGTTCGTCTGCGGCAATCAAAAGTCCGCGCCATGCTCCTGAACCTGCGCATGCATTGCCTACCTGTCTCATGCGATTACTATAGCCACCTTTACATGAATCGGATTGTGGTAGGAATTGATGCGGGCTTAATAACGTAAAATAATTCCGTGACCGAACGAAGCACGCCAGGGCAGTCAAGCTTCGCTCATCACCGTGAATCAGGCCTAAAGGTTTAGCGCCGGCGAATACAAGACGAATTTGGGGTTGTCGCAACCACTCTCCATTCAATCCTGTTCGCCACGCTACTGGGCCAAGCAGCGTTTCATCGTTAAGCGTAACTGACACCTCGGCTGATGGTGGCAATAGAGATTTAGGCACATGATCAGATTCCCAGTGCCACCTACGAAGTGCCGACACCGGATCGTTCTTCAGCAAATGTCGTACGTTATCAGAGTAACAGGCTGCCTCAACAAAAGTATGAAGCAGCCTGCCAGCCCACTCTGACCAGGTTTTCCCCGTAGCATTCGATAAGACCATGTGATTCATCCATTGCACAGGCTAACGCTTAACGCGAAAGCCTCGTATGGTCATATCAACAGGACCCGTTGCCGGAATGGCAACTTTCCCACCATCGGGCAAAGTAACATTGACAAGGGTATTATCTATACGTGATTTGGGATCGAAATTAGCATGTCCTCCTCCATTGACGAATCCTGGCGGCCCAGAGTTCACATGCGAACCGGCTCTCCCGACATCTCCAAGGTTGAATCGACTAGCAGGATCGAAATTAGCATGTCCTCCCCCATTGACGAATCCCGGCGGCCCAGAGTTCACATGCACACCCGCTCTTCCGACATCTCCAAGGTTGAATCGACTAGCAGGATCGAAATTAGCATGTCCTCCCCCATTGACGAATCCCGGCGGTCCTGAGTTGACATGCACACCCGCTCTTCCGACATCTCCAAGGTTGAATCGACTAGCAGGATCGAAATTAGCATGTCCTCCCCCATTGACGAATCCCGGCGGTCCTGAGTTGACATGCACACCTGCCGGATTACGGTTACCAAGAATCGATGCAACCTCCCTAGCAGCCTGAGCCGCAATAATATTACTTAGGTCTGCCACAGTTAGATCACTTATTTTTGTATTGGCAGCTAATGCGGAGGGCTGAATTTGTGGCGTTTCTATCGGTGGGACATTCGCTTGTTGAGGATTTACTTGCGGAGAATCTTTTGGGTTTTGCTTGTCCCTATCTGGCATAACCAACTCCTTTCATTTATGTGAGTGATGCGGACTTTGTCGCATCCGCCTCTTAGTACCTAAGCAATTTACATTCCACTAGTAGAGCTATGCCTTTGTACGAGACTGAAGCGCCCAATTGATTGAATTTTAGAGATAATGTGGGGGGACGATCATCGACTCGACTGTGTAGTAACATTGAACATCACTGAATATCTGAATCTGATTAGATACACGGTTGAATCTATTTAGATTCAATAAGTGTCCCGGATCAAAGTGTAAGGCAAGCGAGGGAATACTGAAAGGCTCGTTAATTTCTGTCTTCAGGACAACCACAAATTCAAATGGCCAACGCTCACGTCTCCGCAGCATGCAGTGTGATGCTCTTGGCTTGAAATGTTAAGGATGCATTACCCTCACTGCGGTTATTCACCAAGACATACGCTTTTCGTTCCTGTCGCATTGCCTTTCTTTACAAGCTCCACGGTGACCTTCCCCCGATTTCACAGACACCTGTATAAGGAGGAACAGGATGAAATCGGAGGACAGTATGAGCACCAAGACCAGACGGCAGTATACGGAAGAGTTTAAGACTGAAGCCGTGCGGTTGGTCCGAGACTCGGCACGACCGGTTGCACAAGTAGCCAGAGATCTGGGGATTGCCGACCATCTCCTCTATCGCTGGCGGGCCGAGCAGCAACAGGCCGAAAACCAGGGCCATACACGCCAGTCAATGCGTGCAGAACAGGAAGAACTCGCCCGGTTGAGACGAGAGAATGCCATCTTGAAGCAGGAGCGGGATTTTTTAAAGCGTGCGGCGGCGTTCTTCGCGAAGGAGTCGCGATGAGATATCGAGTGATCCAGGAGTACGACCGTCGCTATCCCATCCGCTTGATGTGCCGTGCCCTCGCCGTCTCGGCGGCCGGCTATTACGCATGGCGGTCACGGCCGGAGAGTGCCCGATCCATTCAGACACGGACGCTCCTCTCAGCCATTCGAGTGATCCACCAGCAGTCGCGGGAAACCTACGGCAGTCCTCGCATCTGGGACGTTCTGGTCAAACAGGGCCACCGTGTTGGCGAGCATCGCGTGGCGCGGCTGATGCGCCACGGCGGCATTCGGGCGAAGACCATGACGAAGTGGCGCGCCACCACCCAGTCCCCGCATCCGTTCCCGGTGGCCGCGAACACCCTGAATCGGGCCTTCACGGTCGCGGCACCCAATCAGGTGTGGGCCGGAGACTTGACCTACGTCTGGACTTTGGAGGGCTGGCTCTATCTGGCCGTCCTGCTGGATTTGTACTCACGCCGAGTGGTGGGCTGGGCGATGGGGCAGCGGGTAACTGTCGATCTAGCCGAGCAGGCCCTCACGATGGCGCTGGCAACCCGGACTCCCACGGCGGGGCTCCTGCACCACTCGGATCGCGGTAGTCAGTATGCCGCCACGAGCTATCAGCGCCTGCTCGATGAGTACGGCCTCATCCCCAGCATGAGCCGCAAAGGGAACTGCTGGGATAACGCCTGCGTTGAGAGCTTCTTCGGGACGTTGAAGCGGGAACTGATTCATCATCGGCAGTACCGGACACGGGAAGAAGCCACTCAGGACATCTTCGAATACATCGAAGTGTTCTACAATCGACAGCGTCGGCACTCGACCCTCGGCTATCACTCCCCAGCCGAGTATGAAGCGAGGGCGGCTGTCGCGTAACCTGGTGTCCGCAGAATTGGGGGAAGATCACGGTGTCTCTCCGCATCTCTAGAAGCTCTTCCACAATCCTGGCGTATGGCTCTGCTGGTTTCCTCGCAGCTTCATAGGCCATCTTGAGCGGCGTCAGGAGTCGCAGGAAGGTGAACGGAGCCGTGAGCCAATCGACGCTTCGCGTACTCAGGCAGCAATCCCCGCACTATTCCCCATCACCTTTCCCCTTCACTCTCTTCATTTTCAGTTCCACATCGACGTTTCTTCACTTCCTGATTCGCTTCACTTTTCCGCTTGCGACACTCCGTCTCGGTCCCATCGCTCTGTTACAGGCGCTTTCATCTGTCATCGTCGGTCGATCGGACTTGTTCCGCCATGAAAGGCCGATGGCCTGCCGCGCACGGATCGTCTGACGCAGCGTCCGCGCCAGCACAGATCTGTCATGTCCGCCGCTGAGTGCTCATCCGCCCGTGCTGTTTCGGCAGTCCTCGCCCTGTCACCTCCGTTGTCCTGTCCTGGCGCTTCGGTTTCTGCGAAAGCGCCAGTTCGTTCAACATGCAGGAGGTGCCACCATGGCCAAACAATCCGTCAACCGACTTCCCGTTCCACAGTTCATTCCACGCTACCGGATCACGCTCGTACCGGAAGCTGGGCACAATGCTCCCTGCGGTCTCCTTCGTGATTCCGCCGCGGCGGCTGCCGCGCTGCGCCCATACTTTGCAGGTCTGGATCGCGAGCAGTTCCTCGTCTGTTGTCTCGACGCCAAGAATGTCAGCATCGGTGTGAACATTGTCTCAATCGGGACACTCACTCTCAGCCTTGTGCACCCGCGTGAAGTCTTCAAACCGGCTATCCTTCTAAATGCTGCTGCAATAATCGTCGTCCACAATCATCCCTCCGGCGACCCCACGCCGAGCCCTGAGGATCGGACGCTCACCACACGACTGCGGGAAGCGGGAGAGTTGCTCGGCATCAAGCTCCTCGATCACCTTATTCTCGGTGACGATCGTCTCTATAGTTTTGCAGATCAGGGCTGGCCGCTGTGAGACGATAGTGAAAGTCCTGTCTCTCCTCCTATTCATATCTCCATCTGAAAGATTCCAGAACACTACTACTCGTGGTGGTCTGCTTCTGACACAGCAGACGCCTCAAAAATAGGCAACATGCGGAACGGCCCATGTTACACGGCGACGCTTGCGCATCACTCGACTTGCGGACAAGGTTATCCCCAGAAGATGGGGACGAATGGCTGAGCTTGATGGCCTCGATCTTGTGCTGCTGTGTTCCTCTGTGATGGTGCGGCACTAGCATTTTGCGAGGAAGGAGATCTATCCCAAGGTAGTGCAACAGCTGATCTCGAGCGGACAGAAGATGCGCTCACGTAGATGTAAGCGGCCTCAACATCTTGACTGGTTGTCCCAAACCGCTCTACTAGGAAAACTGATGGCCGTTTGCCGCAGCCTGGGATGTGGGAAAGGACAAAGTATTCTAAAGAAGGGATGTGAGAAGAGACAGGAGACCTACCAATACCCAAGGCAAGAGATATGAATCAAGGTCCTAAAAAGTGAAAGACCCACGGGCACTAGGTGGCCGAGGGTCTCTCTTCTAGATCGGAAATCTTTTTGTGAATCGCTTTTCTCTCTCAAGACGATTCAGCAAGTAATACAGATACATTAAGTTTTTCCGAACAATTTCTTTTTACCATGTCATCATTGACCAGTCAAGCGTTTCCTGCGGCGCACGACTTCACGTACAGTGTTGTGCTACGCGAAAGTACGGAACTTAAAAACCCGAATGGTTTTCCTGATTCGGCTTTGACCTCTGCCGTTGTGACAACATGGATGTCGATGCGAATTGGACTTGGGTAGAGCAGTTGCTGTAACTCATGACGAAGAAGCAAGGTGCTGCGTTGGCTGTCGGCAATCACCAAAATATCCAGATCACTGTCAGAGTTTTGCTGCCCCTTCGCCCAAGATCCAAAGAGAATAACCCTCTCCGGATCACAGGCTTGGACAATCAGGGGAGTGACCCAACCTAAAAATCCATCAAGCATCATGATGTTTTAAATCCCAATACCAGATAGGCATTCTTCAGCTCCTCAATCGGTAATGATCTGAAATCGGCGACAGTGTCCCGACGAATTTTCAGTTGCCAGCTACCTAGCAGTAATGCTGAGGGCACAAAATCGCTCTTCGCCATGCTCTGATGGCCCCCGTAATTTGGATCGGGATTCAAGGGATTGTCTGATTCAGGACCTCCAGGAGGGATTAGCTTCACAACATAATTTACGCCTGTAGCTCCCTCTACAACTAACTCAACCTTCGCTAAGTTGATGTTTCTTTTACCTCGTGCGTAAAAAGGCAGATGCTCCAAGCCAAGGTTGAACGTCAGTACCTGGTCTTGTCCTGTATCTGGATGGAAAAAGCGGTGCCACTCGCCGCCAAACTCATGATTCAAGACTAGCAGCCGCAAACCGGCCTGTGGCAATATGGCAGCGAGGTTGTCTTTAGCGGCTTTGGTAAGATTGGTATCTCCACTGGGTCTGGCTGTGTAGCGAATCTGCAGAATCACGTCGGACACTGATGCTACGTCGAACTGATTGTTTTCTCGAAGAAGCTCTAATCGCCATTCGCTGACAGCTCCGGCGCCTTCAAACGGAAGAAAACGCTCGTCATTGAAGTTCAACTCAAACATGCCCGAATCGTTTTGTCCATGACTCGTCGCAATGGCAGTTTGCGGAACCACACTCTTGAAAAACCGGTCGTCACCGGCAGTCAAGGGGTTTCCATAACCAGCAGCAACGTCTTTGCGAACTCGAATGCCGTGGTTGGTCAAAGATAGTGTGCAGTTGATGCTGGTGTACGGACCCACGATACAAGGGATGCTGACGGAGATTGCTTTAATACGACGGAAGTAGTGACCGGGGTAGTCCATATCGAACAGCCATTCAGGTAAGACGATAGTGCAGGCTCCTGCTTCTTTTAACGCAAGCAAACTCAAGGGGAAGAATTGAGCCAGCGATACATGTTTTGTGATTTCCAGATCGCGGTTGTTCTGTTCGAGATATGCAGCCTCCATACGCTGGATGTCGTTTGCCAGTCTGTCTCCGGCCAATAGACCTTTCTTCAGACTATCCCAATAACCAAACTGAACAAAAGTTATGGTCGGTTCACCGCGCTCTAACTGGAAGCATTTTTCCGCCCGCTTGGCCATGTCGTATGCCAATTGGTAACTCTGAAAATAGATCGCGGAGATTTGTCTGAGTTGCCAGTCATACAGCTGTTGATTCGTGTATTTGCTTCTCATGTATTCATCAGCGGCCTGTGAATTCTCGATTTGTAACTCTTGATTCTCCAACTCCTTCTCGGCAATGGCGAGTCGAATCTGAGCTGCGGTAATTTGTTTCTCGATTTGGGCGATTTCGCTAGTTGCCAATTGACCCTGGAAGTCCCAATCGTCCTGTCGTCGTTGATAACTGCCAACGGTAGACGCAAGAGCACTTAGTTTATCGGCAGCACTGGCGATAGCTCCTAATGTCTTGACGGCTGCTTCTGCTGCTGTTGAAAGTCTTTGTCCATCCACAGGGTCGGCAGTAACTTCGGGCGAACCACCAAATCCAGCAGCACCAATCGTGAATCGCGGCACAAAAGCCAATCCACCGGCGAGCACATAGCCGATTGCTATTGCAGTTTGTGCGATTGCTGAAACCCCTCCCAGTGAAAGCGCTGTAACTTCCCATGCGTTCATAAACTCTCGGCTCTCGTAGAACTCCTTTTTTTGTTGGGTTAACTCTTTGCTTTTCTCTAAGGCAGCCCAATTTGTGTTGGCTTCACTAATCTGTTGTCTTTTGATCTCAAGCACAGCCTTCTGCAAGGTAATTTCTTGTGAGGAGCGCAGAAGTGATAATCCTTCGGCATCAAATTTCTCGATCGCTGCCAACAGTTTGTCCCCAAGTGACCGCACATTGCCACAGAACTCCTGCGCTTTTTGCGCCAAGTGACGGAATCGATAGGGAGCTGGAGCCACAGCCAGATCAGCGATGACACTGCCAAGATCGATACCGGCTGCCGCGGCTTTGACCAACAAAGCTGGATCGATCGGCGGTTCGAACAGGGGGAGTTGCCGCACGACCCCTTGGATGTTCATGCAGTGCCTAATCTTGAATAGGCGGTCTTCAACCGTGTCCCAGTAGGTCAGGAGCTTATCGTTATTGGGAATTCCAAAATAAAATACCTTCAGCGTTGGTAGCGGCTCGGTGCCGGGCGATGAGCGTGTCACACGTACAGGTGTCTCCGTGAAGTTTTCCATTAAGATGTCGACCTGTTTGTTGCCAAACGGATCAAGCCCGCCCCCAGTAGCCAGCTCATTATAGGACTTGTCCGCATGCTCTACATGAGGCACCTTGACTGGCCTACGCCCGAGTAATTCATAAGCCAGTACATAGAGCGTAGTCGCCTCATTGATTGATTCAATCGTATCGCGCTTGAACAATTGGTCAGCCCAAGCAATCAAATTCTCGATGTACTTCATGACCACCGTCTTTTGATACGCGACGGGGCGATAACGCGCAATGAGATGAGGTTTGAACGGGTTGTTCTTCCACGCAATCAGTTCGTCTTTGTGCTGATCGATGTTTTTTAATAAGTTATCGATGCGTTGCTGGCGGTAAGCGTCACTGTTCTGTTCGAAGAACGGCCTGGTGATCCAGTAACGCTGAGGCACATTGGGCGATTCTGTATTGGTGGGGTCAAAGATGTAGTGAAACCAGCGCATAGCTTCGTCGAATCGTTGATTTTCGCTTAACTTGCAAGCAATCATCAGCGGCGCATGAAAGAAGATCTCCCAGTTGTATAGCGCATAGGCTCCATAACGTTCGAAATCCACCCTGTCATTCTTTGCGGTCTTATCTGGTATGCTCATGGCGCCAGGGGAATAGCTGTTAAAATCGAAGGAATTCCCCGGGTAGTAGGTATATGGTGCGATCTGAATTTGACGATTGAGCAAACCGTCAAGACCCGACCGTTTTAACTCGCGTAGAAACAACGCGGTGTATGGATGATAGAAGGGGAAGAAGTTGTAATTGTAAGTCTGCAGCGTTTGGTTATAGCCAACAATAACCTGCTGCCACTCGGGCTTAATAAAGAAGGATCGCGAGTTATCCTGGTAAAAGAACGGCACTGGACCCCACGCTGCCGTATCGAAAACGATACTGTGTTGTGATGCCACGATTTCAAACGGCGACTTGGCACCCATAAGAAGGGTGCGAGTGTGGCTGTTTTCGAGCACATTGGCATTGCTACTGTTCATGTCGTGTGTGTTGTTCACCAACTTTGTATTGCGATAATGCATCCCACCTGGCAGCGGCAATCGAGGGCCAATCTCATAGCGTCTCGAGACTGGGCCGCCACCTTCCCCGAGCTCCTTGATTGCTCGTCCAGCGTCTCCAAAGTTGTCTCGTACATAAGAAAGTGATGTGGTTTCGCTAAGAAACTCGTTGACGGTTCCATTGCTATTGAGGACGTGGTATTGCCCTCGCAGGGCTTTCATTTTGACGTCTATAACAGTCCCGTCAAAGATAAATGATGAGGAATGCCACGGCCTGGCGGTTTCATCGTGCGGGCGATGAGCGGTTACATAGGCACGGGTATTGCGATAGGCATCCCAGAACTGAGTACTGTTGAATTCCCGAGATTGTGAGATATACACATCCAACCACAAGAGGTTCTCACGGCTTTTGTACCGGGGCTTCAGATTGTAAGAATAAAGCGGTCGTTGCCAGGGGTGGATCAGCTTTTGATGAGAGACCGTCTTTGGCGCCCATCCATTAGCTCGGTATGCACTCCAACATAGTTGTATCTCTAACTGATTTGGAGGCTCTGGCGAGTCACCCGACGTATCCGAGGGTTTGGCTGCTTTAGCTGGCGGTAATTTCTTCACTTTCTGTGGTTTTTCAATAAAACTGAGCCAGAAAAGGTACAGCCGCCTGTTATAGACAACAGGAATAACCTGGTCGCTTTGTATATCGAGATCAATCTTCTCCCACGCCGTCCAGTCACCGTAATTCAGATCGAATCGGCGGTAGTAGTAGATGGCTGGCTGAGCTTTGGTGCGACCGACCACGTGCAGTACGTTGATATCTGGAGGTAGATTGTCGCGAGGGTCCGTGTCGTCCAGTTGATAATAGACGCCAACGATATCCAGGCGCGATACCTCGTGCACTTTTTGCACATAGCGCAGAAACGCAGCCGTCGCGTTTTCGTCCGTGATGTCCGCCTGGAGGATTTCACCTTCAAGCTCCTTGAAGAATGGCGACTTGTCGTCACGCAGTTGCGGTTCTATCCAGTTTTCAGGATAAAGGAACACCTTGCGGTTGGCCTCCCAAATCCGGTAGTTCTTCATCCATTTCCATTGATTCCAACTGTTTTCAGACACGCCATCCTGCTGCTCGGCACGCGATACTTCAATGCGAGGTTGTTCCAAGCCGAGCAAACACCGTTGCACAAACATCTGCGTTGAACTTATTGCCTGTTTGATACGTGACGTGAGCTGGCAGGCAGACATTTCGACATCGATAAGATAGTATTTGAGTAAATCGTTGCTGTCTCGCCAGTAGTTCGGGTTGGGATAGCGCTTCGCCCCCTGCACTATCTCAGGGGGCATCGTCACCACAGAGTTTGCGACCAGATATCCGATCAATGCGTCTCGCTTTTTCTCGCGTAGTGAGTCTTCCACCGGCGTGACTTTTTCAAGCCATACGGCATGGTCATATTTTGACTTTGCAGCCTGCCGGACTTCTTGTGACGCGTCTCGTTGAGCATTTGCCGCGTTATTGTCACGATTGGCCCAGGTGCCCAATTTTGCAACCGTGACCCCTATGCGTTTGGACAACCGGCGACACTTGTCCACCCGAAGATAGTTTTGAATATTGGCAAAATCTGATGCTGCCCCGCTATGTTGCAGCGAAAGGACGACAACAAGATCGTCGACTTCTGAGGCTTCCCATTGGGTAAGCTTTGCGATCGCCGTTTTTATTTCAGGCAATGGCGTTGCCGCCACACCTGCCAAGTCGAACACATGTCGGAGCGAGATGCTTTCAGGTTCTGGGTAGAGATCTTTGAAATGAACCCATTTGACAAGGTTGAGCCAGGCAGGAAACAGCGACGCAGCAGGCGCACTCCCTATAGGCAACGTATTCAGTTGGAGCATCTTAAACTTCGCCGCGTTACCAAGCAGCCAGTTAAGGTTCGTTGCGTCGAGTTTAAGCCGCTGTACCAAGAATGCGGATTTGTGCAGCGTTCGAAACACCGTGTATGCATCAGGGAAATTGGTGGGTGTCACGGGCGTGGCGAACTTCCCAGCGTTATCCAGTTTCACCAGTTCCGGGTCCTGCAGCACTTGGGATAAATTTTTGGCGCCAATGGTCGTATGTACCAACAAGAGGTGCGCTTGTTCCGCCGTCACATTGAATGTTGTTGCGGCTTGGCTCGCAATCACGCCTGCAGAGTTAGTCCCCTCATCGGCTCGCAGGGCCTGACGCAGTCCCTCGATAGTCTGGGTGATTGCATCATCGCGTAGTCCGAGCGGTGAACTGGGATTCATGGTGAGCAAGTAGTGAAGTTCATCGGTGGTGAATGTGAACGATGACATCCAGGTGATGTCATCGAGAAACTCCAGCGTCGCCGTGGGTGTGGCGAAGATGTTGGCGGTACCCGACAGAGTCTCCAGAATGAGCAGGTCTTTGATGCGTAGTCTCAGGCCTTGAGCGAGCATTGCATAGCGCCCAATCCGAGAAAGATTGGAAACAGTCAGGTTATCGTTCGATAACTTCGGCTGCAGTAACGTGAACTCTGCTTCGTTCAGTTTAAATGCCGCAAGGACTGTACTCTTATGGGCTGACAACGACACTCCCGCTGCAATTGGCAGAGTGAAAGCAGCATCGATCGGGTTGGTGATAGCTTGATTCAAAAAAAGTTTTTCGTAATGAGAAGGGAGCGACTGTTGTGGCCGGTCAGGTTTGACGCGGCCTTCGGTATTGATATCCGCGAAGAGTGCGAGTGTCGGCTCGGTCGCAAGCCCAAGCCGTTTCTGCAACTGCGCGAACTGCTTTAGTCGCTCCAGGCAGCTCCCATCCAGGGTGCCATTGCCGATCGCGCTGGCTCGAACCAGCAGATCGAGTTCCCACATCTCCCACCCGACGTGACGACGCAAGCGCAAGAAGCGATGCATCTTATCGAGTCGATTGACGTTCACATTGACGAGTTTCTGCCGTTCCGTGTCACACGTGGCGTTTGGTCGTTCGATCACGACATTGTTCGCATCGCCGGGTGGATTGATCCACCGCACAGAGAGGAGATCGAGCAGCTCGTGATAGGTCAGAAAGCTGCGGCGCAAGAAATCAGCGACACTCAGTTCTGTTGGGATCGCTGCGCCTGTGATACCCCAATAAATCTTCTGCTTCTCTGCAGTATTGTCTGCCGTTGCGATGATAATCGAAGTCTCGTGAGATGAGATGCCCCAATATTCACCGGCAATACTTGTATCGGTAGGCGTGCGGGGAGTGCCCGCTCTTCTGACTTGACAAGCATCCATTAGATCCCATCGGTCGACCCCAAGATGGCGAAGAAACAGTCGCGCCTGTTGTTGCCACAAATCAAACGCAATATTGAGTGGAAAGTCGGCTGAGCGGAGCTTGTCGTACGCTTCACTGCGGACATGTTCTGGACTTGCTCTTAACTCGGCTGCGGTTCGTGTCGTTTGAAAGTTAAAGTTGGGTGTCGGATTGGGAGCTGCAATGGCGTTCTCAAGGACTTCGCAGACCAGATCGATATAAGGCATCGGCGTTTCAGTATTCGGGCAATTCAGCTTGATATTTCCAATGTCCGGTCGACGTTCGAACAGGAGGTCCTTCACCGTTTTGTTGGCCACTTCGGAGCGATGTTGGTCAAGAAAACGCAAGACATCGGCAAGATATGCTGCGGGGCCGTATACCGACTGGCAGTGCGCACATGCGCAGTAGTCCAGCGAACCGAACAGGATTTCTAAGTTCGGAATACTCCGCAACTCCGGTGGCAGTTCCGCATCGGTGTACGTGTGGTTAATGATGGCCTTCGGGTCTGCTCGATGCAGGTCAAAGCGATAGTCGGCGATCCGTTGCAAAACCTGACCATAGTGATGCTCTGCGAGCCCATACACAGTCCCCGCCGTACGAGAATCGACCTGCTCGTCCTTGGTGAGTGTCGCGAGGAATTTATCCTTGCCCATGGCAACGATCTGGGCGGAATTGTGGATCTTCTGGTCCAGTAGAACCTTCCCTGCCGAGGCAATCGGCGCGAGGCGATGCACGCGCTGCAGTACGCGCGCCTGAGTCAAGGTCTCTTCATCAAGAGTAATGTTGTGACGTTTGACATAGGTGTCCAGGTTCCCGGTACGCAGATCGAAGTCAGGATTCTGGTCAAGTAAAGTTTGCACCGCGTCGGCCTTGGGTAAGGGGTTATTGGGGCCACGAGCGACAGTTGCAACCAGGGCAGTAGCCGGAAACATGAGTTCGCTTTGACTGAGCAGAGTCCCGGCGTAGGTTTTGACCTTTTCGTCGGGAGTATTGCCATCAGTATTGGGAGGTACTTGTCTGCCGTTGTCATTGATGAGTCCCACCCAGTCAGTGTGGGTGAGCTTGGCTAAATCCCGCGTAGTGTTGATAGCTCGGACAGTCGGATCTGCCATCTTCTGCTTGAGAGCGACCAGCATCGGCGAAAAGTTCTTCGTCACATGACCGACCTCAACCGTGGTCTTAAGATCTTTGATCGCGTCGGCTCCGCCGAAGTCACCGGGACGCGAACTCACATCAGACCAAAACTCCGGCCCAAAGCTCTTGTGCGCCAAAAAGGCTTGGGCAACAGCCGGAAAATGTGCACTGGTCACCGCTGATGACTCGAGTAAGCCCTTCAAGCTCCCATTGCCTACGAGAATCGGTTTTTCCAGCGCATATGTCTGCTTGAGTTGAGCGAGAGCGGCCAGGACGGTAATTTTCTTCAATCCAACCGCGATCGGCATGAGGTTTAAGGTAACCGCGTTGTCGAACGCCATTGTCCTGAGATCGTCGTCCATGAAAACGAGGCCGTTAGCCGCCAAGTCCACCAAATTTTCAATAAGCGTCCAATCTTCTGTGCTATCGATTAACTCACCCGGCAATGTTGAAGGCAGGTTTTGTCCAATATAGGCGTAGCAGGCTTCAGGCCCGATTTGTGGGTGATTCAATCGTGTTGCAACACGATGCGCCAAGACTAGCCGCATCACATCCTCATCGATCAGGCCAGCCGCTTGCGCCGCTCTGGTAATCTGTCGATCTGCGGCAGTTTCCACCAAGTCAGCGACCTTTACAGTGCCAATCACTTTAGAAACAGCGGTCGTGCGTTCCTGCCATTCCGAAGTTCCACGATAGGGTTGATCGCCCTTGGTGAAATTGGTCCAGGCTACTTGTGTAGGATTGAAGAGCAGTTTGCTGCCAATTTCGACATTGGCAGAATCCACTGCCTTGATCTGTAGATTGTAGGGCTGCTTGACTTGCTTAGTTGTGGTATCGCGAGGGGGATCATAGGGAATGTCGTAGAAGCCGTTCGTGCCGGTCTTGCGCTCCGCAAGCTTCGCCCCTTGGCCGCTGACCAGCTTCTCCCAAACCTGAACCGTGACACCTGGCATGCCCTGCCACAGCTCGTTCCGTACCGAACCGCGCACGCGATAGGGAAACTGCTCCGCTTGGGCTATAGGATTGGCACGTTGGATCTCCTGATTCAGGCTTTTCAGAGTATCACCGGCCGCATGCCCAGTGACCGCTAATCCCCGGGCTTTTTGATAGCTCACCACGGCCTCGCGAGTCGATTTGCCGAACACCTTGCTCTTGAACTCAGCCTCATTAATCTTGTAACCGAGGAATGCGAGCGTGCTTTGCACATTCGCCACATGATCGCTTTTTGCATTGAGCCGGACGTTCCTCTTTAGCGGCGTGAGCTCAGCAGCAGTCTTGGCTTTTAATAGTCGCACCGGTTCGGGAATGCTGACCGCAATCGACGTCAGGCGGTCATACGTGGCGGTATCCACTTGGCCGGTCGCAGGCAAACCATACTTCGTTTGCACAGCCTTGATGGCGGCCTGTGTGCTCGGTCCGATCTTCCTGCCTTTGAGTTCTTCTGCATCGACTCGAATGTCCTTCAGCTTTGCGATGTTCAGGGCACGTAGAAGCGTACGGTGAACATGGGCCACTTCCGTCTTAGCGCCTAACTGTTTCTTGAGTGCTTCCTCGCGAAGTCTATTGACGAGGACTTCTGTGATTTGTCCATTCTGCGGCACCCCCAGACTCGCTTGAACCGCCTTGATGGCTCGCTCGGTACTTGCCCCAAACTTGCGGCTTTTCATTTCCTGAGGATCCACCTGTTGTCCCACCTGCTGAAGCAAACTCTGCAAACGCTGGGTGCGCGTTTTACTCTGAATCACGAAGCTATGCGCCAACTCAGCATTCAGCTTTGCGACTGTATCTTGAGTGAGCTTTCCATTGGCGGGTAGCCCAGCTCTCGATTGGAACGCTTTGACCGCATCGACGGTGGAGGCGCCCATCTCCTTCCGCGCCAGATCGCTGGCCTTGACATCGAGCCTCAACTTCATCAGCACATTTTGGAGTTCCCCAACCGGTTTGCCTGTGGTGGGGAATGTTGCCGGATCGCGAAGTTTCAAGGTTGCCGGGAAGATCATCTTGTTCATGAGCGGAACCTCCTTCGATTTTGGTCTGTACACGACATCGATTGAATATGTTCCTGATGGGTTTCAAGCCTTTGTACACTTGAAAAGCCTTAATGGCTTTCTCGGTCTTTTTGTCCAAACGTCTATCCATCCATCGTCCGTTTCAAAAACTTGCCATCAACTTTCATGGGTGTCCTCGCTCAAAATCACTGTCGCTTACCAAGGCCAAGCGAACGGCATGGTGGCCACATCACCACGTCAAAACCAGATGGGGCGATCCCTCCATGGTTCACCTACTTCTGTACACCATCTGTACCTCGACTTTGCCTCATCATATCTGCCAACACATCCACCTTTGAGATCATGAGTTTGTATTCATTGTGGTGGGTTACCGCGATAAACTCGTGCTTCAGGCCAAAAAAAACGTCCATCAGGCGACTCGATGACCAACTACGATCAAGGTGTTCCTTGATCAAGACCGACTGAAACAAGTCATCCAGACGTCCCAAACTGATAGTTCTGGGCGGCATTTGTGTTTCGAAATTCTGGCCAAGCTCGGAAGCCAACAGCTGCTCAGTGAGAAATTCATTCGGTAATCCAGTTGAGGCATCAAAGGCCATCCACGGATGGCGTATAGCCAGACCCGAAGTCATCCAAGAATAAGCAGGAGGGGTGACCCCTGGTCCAGGAGAAACTCGGTGTATCGGCTCAACCAGGTCCCATTGTCGCCCAGCCGCTCTGGCTCTTAACAGACTCCGCTGATACTGTTCATGACTTCTCATCAAGCACCGAAGCAATTCATCCGGGTGTGCCCAGCCGTGAAACTGCTGTCGCTGTCCCGCAATGGTTCCAACAAACACGATCTTTTGTGGCCTTTTAAGTCGTTCTGCGCCCGATAACAACACGAGAAGCCTGGTCTCCCACCAGGCTTGGCCATCTTCCACATCAATGATGACCACATCGCATGACGTAGCTTTCTTGAGCGCATCCAGAATTTGCGTCGTGCTACTATCCGTAACCGCCTGTCCAGCGACGCCAACATTTATCGGAATCGTAATATCTTTCATCGCCGCACGTTCAAGACGGGAAAACTCAATCTCAAATCCTCCGTATTTCAATACACCTCCGCGCTCGATAAAGAGATCGACAAGCGCGAGCGCCACCGGCAACAAACTAAAGGCAAGAAGGCCGATCAGAATCGTGTTCTCCGACAATGAGACTGGGTGGTCATACTTCCAGTGCAAGATGAACATGCCCGCCACAATCACAAGAAACACGATGACGGACACAATGGCACTTGTGCTTGCCCGAAAAGGCCAAAAGCGATGATCGGATCTTTTCATGGTTTTCTCCGGTTCTGTCGCGCCACTGGCCCTCGCGCTCATCCGTGAGCGCGAGGCGGTGAGCAGAGCGTGGTGCATCGGACCAGATCTTGAAAGTTGGTCATCAACATGGTCTTCTCGACCAATGGTTGCCACTGTTGAGAAGACTCATTCTGCTGATGTTTGTTCAACGCTGCCTTGTTGGTACTTGGGATCACACACATAAAAGTATTCTTCTCCAAACCGGAGCGTTCCAAGTTTGTTCTCGTGCTAGCGACTTTGCCGAGGGCGTCGATTAGGTCGGTCAAGAGTTCGAGTTCCATAGTGGTTTTAACCGCGCGCGTTAGCGGAGTGACGAATCCTCTGGCCTTTCGCATCAGTCGCCGAGCCACCGGCCCAAATTGAATCCAGCAGCCAGAGCGACAAGGCCCACTCCTGCAAGACCAACCCACCCAACAGGAGTAAAGAGAGAGGCGATCAAAAGTACTCCGCCAACTGCTCCAAGAGCATTTACGACGCCTCCTGCGGTATCGCCACGCTCGAAAGATCGGGCCGAGGCGACGCCAAAACCAATCGCGGCTGCTGCCCCTCCGAATAAGGTGCCGCCAGCAGCTCCGATCGCCATGGATTCGGCAGATCCCAGAATCGCACCGGAGCCATAGATGATGCCGCTCGTTGCTTCTCCGACACCCGCAAGCACCAACGGTATTGCAACCCCTGGGTTGGGATCTTGTCCTCCGGTTATCGCGGTGAACATACCGGTACCGAAGAACAGACCTCCGCCCAGTCCTCCGCCAATGGCTCGCGCCGGCCATTCGTATCGGGCCTGAATCGACGTTGGTGCCGGCGTGCCATGAGCCTCCACCGGATGGCCCGCAAAAGCACCGCGTCCCACAACGGAAGCAGACCGCGGCCCCCAGATACTTTCGAACTCCGCTTGCGTAAGTTGTCCGCCAGGAGCACGGGCTCGTGCACGGCTGAATTCCGCCTCTCCGGCCGCATGCTCGGGAGTTGGTGCCCCTTCGATGTCGCCCATCATCCAACCGGAACCGCTGCTTCGGATCGCTGCACGCGCATCTGCCTTGCCCTGTGTTCCGGACCAAAGATGGAGTGTTCCCCTCGGTCTTGCTCCCGTCACGCTAGTTGGTCGCGCCGCTTCTTGAAGGACCGATCGAGCCGCATCTGGAACTGGAGCAAGGTCTGTCCGGGATTCGGCTCGATCGCGCTCTGCCTCCTCGGCGGGCGGATGGCTTGATTCTGCCGATGGATCCGGTGTTTCAGCCGAGTTGGTTTCCGGACCTGGGGTACTCGTCGGCGGGCGCGAACCCAATATGCCCAGTGGGTCTCCCTCAGGAATGTGCTCCGGGTCGAATACTCCGAAGTTCCATTGATTTCCACTGTAGGTTGGGTTTGGATTCTCAGCTCCGTCACGAGACCATCTGTAACCAAGCCCAAACACGTGCTGTTGCAGCAACCCTGCACGCCGCTGTATATCAGCAGCACTGGCACCGGATGGCACGTTGGCGATGTCGGGGGGCAACGCAAAGCGTCTATCCATCTCCTGCATGCCAGTTGGATCGGAAAGAACTACAGGGGTGTTGGCACAGTAGCGGAAGAGATTCGGGCCACTTACAAAGCCGGCTGGGTCACAGCTCGTCCATCTCCCCAGCCACGGGGCGTAATATCTCGCCCCAAAGTAATACAGCCCAGTCTCATCGTCCCGCTCCTTGCCACTAAACCGATAGCGCTTCAAACTCAGATCGAAACCCGGTTTGGCCGAGCGATACGCCGTCGTGCCATACGGGTGATATTCCTCGTAGGAAATCGGATCGCCGTCCTCATCCGTCTCTAGCACCGCCGAGCCAAGATGATTGGCATACTGGTAGCGGATCAGCGCAACATTGAGCGGGTTGGCGGGATCGTCGTTGTCGTCGTCCCGGACCTTTGTATCGACCCGCGCGATGTGGCCGGTGTTGTCGCTGATGTGGACCGTCCAGCGTTCCATGCGCAGATCGTTTGTGTTGCGCCGCCGGCGGCGGTGGATCATCACCGCGCCGAGGAAGATCCATTCGAGCTTCAGGTTGCCATTGCGCTCGATCACCTTGCGAATTCGCTGTCCACCCAGGCCGTAGACGTAATGCGCCGTTCCGCCGCCACCCAGATCTACCCGGCGCAACTGGTCCATGAAGTTCCAGTCCATCGTCGCCAGATGCGGCATGCGGGTCATGTTGCCATACACGTCATAGGCGTAAGTGCCACTGTAGGGTCCGCCGTCCGGGTCGCCAGGCATGCTGGTGGCACTCAATCGGTTCGTTCGATTACCAGACGGATCGTCAAATGCATAGTGGTAATGGCGGGTCCATCCATTGCCGATTCCGGGCTGTGGTTGAAATCGATGTTTTAGTACTTTAACGTTCCCCAGTAAGTCGTATTCGTACTCCTCCGTGTAGGTGCGCACTGCACCGACGTTGTTAGGGTGCGGTAGTTGGACAAAATCCAGATCGGTGTGGGTTCGGATGGCGTCGTTGACACCACCGGCGAGTTCACGACCTGAGGCTCGGATGAGTTGGTAGATCGCATCATATTCGTACAGGCTTTCCGGCTTGACGACGGCATTGTTGAAGTAGTGCGTTTGCTGCGCGTCGTCGCGGATCTGGGTGATGTTGCCGACCGGGTCGTAGTTGTAGTTGAGGTTCTGCAACCCTTGCGTCTGTGGGTCAGCGCCAGACTTGTGGGTCAGCAGATTCGTCAAACGGAAGGTCTTGGGGTCGTAGAAGTAGCGAGTGAAGACCTCATTGCCATACCGCGCAAACTGGCGCTGGCCCTTGGCGTTATAATCCTGGCCTTTCAGAAACTCGATGAAGTTGCCTTGCCCTCTGATCTGTGCCTTGAGTGAGGCAAGGAAGTTGGCCTCGTTGTAGGTTGGCACAATGATTGTACCGTCTGGCAACGTGACCCGAGTGGGGCGGTTCAGCGCGTCGTGCAGTGAGGTGGCCGTGAAGACTTCGCCAGTCTCCAGCGCAGGGTTTGCGGCTACCTGTATGGCAGCGACATCCGGAAGACCGACCAGCGCACTCCAAGTGAGATCATTTTTGTAATCCTTAGCCAGTACGCGATCGACCGACTTCGGGTTGCCTTTGAAGTCCAGCTGCGGCACTCGTACCATGCCAGCCGGGTCAAAGATCAGGTGAGCCGTGCCGAGTAGATTCAGCGGTTGAGCAGTGGCTTGCCCCAGGTGGTCGCCATAAACTACATAGTTGAACAGGATCTCGGCCTGAGCGGCTTCTTGCACGAAGGTGCTCACCGGGCGGTGCAGGTTGTCATACTCGGCACGAAACTGGCGGCCATGTTCGTCCCAGGTCTTGACGAGAGCCCCGAGCACGTTCTGAAAGGTCCAGCGGCGGCCTTTCTCGGCACTGTCGCCGACTATTGGAGTTCCCGCCATGCCGACGAAGCCGCTGGCAACTTCACGCTGTGCTTGATCAAACATCTTTGAGAGGCGCCCGGTCAGGTCGCTTTCCGAGCGTACCGTCGCCGTCCTGCCGCCGCCGTAATCGGAGACGGCGTAGACAGGCCGCCCAAGGCTGTCGAAGTGAATCACGCCTGGCGTATCCGCATGTTTGGCAGCGAGCCATGCGGCGCGACGCTCCGGGTCGTTCAGCGGTTCTGGTTGCGCCGTCGGATCGGGACTGCCGCGGTCGACGTACCACTGGCTCTCTTTTACGGTGTCATTGGCGTCAAAGACCTTCTGCCACCATGGCGTGAACTCGACCTTGGCGAAGGTGCCGTTGGGGAACAGCGTGCGGATATTACGCCCGACTGGGTCGTAGTAGAGGATGGGCGTCACACCAATTTCGCGCAGCACCTTCTCGGCTTCGTACTCGTGTGTAGTGCTGAAATACGGTTCATACTGCTTGACCGTCTTGCCTTTGTTGTTGAGGACCGTGCGCCCGTTACCCACCCAGCGCGGATCGGCATCCACTTCAGTCTTGCTGCCGTCCGGGTTTACCTTGAACGCCTTGCCCGGATGCGCCTGGGCCTTGACCATCGCCACGCCACCGCTGCCGTTGGAGTAGGCGTAGCTTTCCTGCCAGCGGGGATTGGCGGCCCCGTGCTGCTCACGTGCGAAGGTGTGGACGAAATTGGGCTTGCGGTTGTTCTTCCAATTGAACAACTCGTATTCCATCCGCGTCGTGGGGTCTGCCAGCGTGTCGCCATCCGCCGAGCCGGCCTTGCCCAAGATGGCGGTCTTGACCACCATGCCCAACTCATCATGCTCGACGGCTGAGCGGTTGCCATTGGGGTCGGTCATCAACACCGGGCCAAGGATGCGGTAATCGTTGACGGCTGTGACGAGGTTCCACGCGGCCTGTTTGACTTCGACCTTTTTGATGAGCAGGACATACTGATCGAAGGTGGCGATCGTCTCCAGGCCGAACGGATCATTGGCGCCGATCGGGAGATAAAAAGTGTCGCGTGGATTCGCCGGATAGACAGCCGTGCCGGAGGGTATCCACCAGTTGGCGTCACCTCCAAAGTGGACATACCCCGCCGCAGTGAATTCGGCATCGCTGACTTTGCCGGCGTAGTGGATGGCGGTGACACCGGGCGTGAAGGCGAGCTTGTAGCTCTGGTGACCCAGACCCAGTGTGTCCCATTGGCCCAATGGCAACGGGTTCAGAGCGTTGTCGAGGAAGAGCGTGCGGCTGTGGGAGAGCAGGCGCTTCTGCGGTGTGACGCCGTCTGCGACGACCTCGTAGTCGATCGGGGCTGCAACGGCGATCTTGTTCTTGATCTCCTCGAACTGGAAGAAGGCGGCGTCCGGCGCGATACCGGTGATCTCGAATTTCCTGGACTCGAAGGGAACGCGCAGCCGGTAGGCCTCGACTGGCGCGGTTTGCTCGATGTCTGGCGTGTAGTCCGCCTCGGCATACGTGATGTAACGGTGTTGTTGGTCGCGGGTGACTTCTGCGGGAAGGGTAGCGTCGGCGATCTTGCGGCCATACACGACCGAGCAGGACTTGCGGGCGTTGCCGTAATCGTCGAGATCCAGGCCGAAGGTGTGCGAGATGCGAGGGTCAGCCGGATTACGCTCGTAGTTGAGCGAGATGGACTCCCGGCCCACCGGAAAGAAAACGCTGTGCCGCTGACCCCCACGCGGCTGCAACCAGCGTATCTCGAAATTGTTTTCGGCAACTGTGTAGGGGTGTACTTGTTCTGCCGAGCCGTCGTAACTATAGATTTCCTGGCGCAGCGGCAGACCCTTCAGCGCGCGGAGGCATTCACGCAGTTCGCTGGCGATCAACCCCGCCGGGAGAATCGGTTCGGGGATATGCTGTTTCTGCCCGTAGTACTCGTGTCGGTACTGATGCAGGATTCTTGGTTGGTCGAGGAATGCCCCTGTGTGATACCAGGTTCGGGTTGTGACTGGCGGCTGGTTGAGCTCCGGTGTCAGTTCCTGGGCACCATGCACGGCCTGCACGCCCACGACATAGTCTTCGAAGGCCTCGGTGTCGAACTGCTCGACCATGCCGAAACCGCGGAACTCACGCTCCTCGCCGTCGAAGTAACCGTGATGGTAGGCGTAGCGGGTGACGAAGCGGTTGCGGCTGATGTGGTCGTAGGTCTCGACTCGCTCAACCACGTGGACGGGAAAGGGCAGCTTGGTGATCCAAGGATTCCCGTCACGCTTATCTTTAAGATAAAACTTGGTCGAGGGCGCATACTCAACGCGCGTTTCTGCTCCAAGATTGTTCATTGTCTTAATAAGGAGATGCGGCTTGCGACTGCCCATCAGATTGACGTAACGCATCTGTCGATGAGCGTCACCAGGTAAGGGCGAAGACCAGACCAGGCACGCGGTCCCGTTGCCGAGTAGGTCGATCGGGACAATGCTTACGAGATCATCAATGCGAGGAAATACTTTCAGCCGTTGTGGCTGGCTCCAGCTGTTGCCCGACTGGTTGAAGTACAGATGTATCCCATCACGATGCAGGTAGATGATGTCGGTGGTGCCGGATCCGTCGATATCCGCGAGACGAATCCTTTTCTGATCGAATAGGTCAGGGTGGTCGAAATGGGGCGCGTGGTCCATTGTCACTTTCGCGCCGAAACGTCCGTAGCCCAAGTTGGGCCAGTAGCAGACCTCTCCATTCCGAATGCGGACAAGATCGGTGAGCCCGTCTCCGCTGAGATCCGCCAGGTAGACAGACTGAGTCCCATCGGCAAAGACCAGGCGTGGACCTTTCTCCTCATCCAATGCCTGCGCGACGCGTCTGGCTGGGCCGAACCCTTCTTCAGCTAATGAGAGATGCCAAGCCAAGGCGTCGTCTTCGGTGATGAGCACATCAGCATGACCATCGCCGTCCAGATCCACGAACTTGAGATTTGGATCGCGTGGGTCGTGATTAAGTCGCGCTGTAAAGGGGCGAAACGGTTCCCATCCTTCCGCTTTGTCATGCTCATAGAGCCCAGGCGTAGGCCCATCCAGGGTGACAAGGTCGGGTTGGCCGTCTCCAGCCAGATCCATAAACTGCACACTGCCGTTGAGGGTGACGTTCGGCTTCAGAGAAACGGTTTCAAGTGCTGAGAACTTCGCCTTCACGACTTCGCGGCCGTCCGGCAGCTTATCGGATATGGGGCTCCAGTTGCGCTTGTAGAACCAGGCGCCGCCCTGTTCGGTGAGGATGCCGGGGATTCCTTCGCCGTGCAGATCCGTCCATTGATAGGCCGTGCCGTCCAATCCCATCGGCAAGTTTTCCACGCTTTTGGGATCGATCTCTTCCATGAGATCTTGGACTTCCGGTTGGCTATACGTGAATTCGACGGGTGGGAACGATTTCTTCAGATATCGATCACCCTGTCGGACGTAGCCGGACTGGGTGACTGAGGCCAGAAAGGAATAGATGGGGATCCGAGCGTTGCCAGGATCCTTTTCGTATTCATAGGTGAAGTCTGTGGAGCGCACCAAACAGTCCTGGCCGACATTGTCCTCGTCAGGAAAATGATGGAACATGAGCACGCGCTGACAGAGCCGATAGGTGCGGACTTCAAAACCAGATCGATAGGACGAAAAGGGATCATTCCGGACAGGCCAGTTCGCATTCTGGGGAACCTTTGCAGACGCAGCGGCAAAGACTCGTCCTTGTTCATCAGATTCTTGCTCCTGATAATGTGGCTCGTCATAATCGAATACCGCTTCGAACAGCCAATGTTGACTGCCATTTTCCGCATCCGCACCTGGTGGTTCTGGCCAGGACGTTCCCAGCTTTAGTTCAGGGAAGTAGGGTGCGCGATTCCCGTAACGGATTCTCTTCAGGTAGCGTTGAGCCGAACGAGATTGATCTGTGCGATTACGTTCATGAACCCGGCCGAGGTCTATACGGGTGGAGTCCTCCTGCTTATAGCTGTACACCAGCACGTTGCCTTTATCGTCGTGGGTCTGGCAGATGAGCCAACTGAAAATCCTTGTGGGATCTGAGGGGTCTTGCACACGACTTTCTGCGGTCCTGCCGTACCAAGTGGTGATATTGTCCTTGGAGGTAGAACGCCAGAATGTGTCCTGTGAGTCGGTCTTGTTTGTCCATCGCTCGATGCGAGCAAATAGACCTTCAATCCGGGGTCTATAGCGGCGAATACGATAGATCTGACCGCCAACGGTTCTGTCGGGGAGAACTTCCGGTTCCCATTTGCCAACCTCGTTCTTGATGAGAGTTGGGACAAGGTCTTCTGAACCGGAGAGGATGAAGACATCTGAATCTTCGGCATCGTGATACTTCGGAAGCCCTTTGTCAGTTTTGCGAGTGATTGAAGGTACGGAAAGGCTCCAACCGAATCCGAACGGGCCGTTACCCGAGCCTGAATCATAAGAAAGCGACAGTTGCGGGCCGAATCCTGAACGACCTGGCGAAGTGGCGATCGGTACGGTTATGGAGCCCGTGCCAGTGACCGGATTCGCGGCAAACTTCTCTCCCATTCCACGAATAGCCCCACCGCCTTTTGGGAGCGAGATCGACGGTGCTGCAATAAGAAATGATTTTTCTTGAGGCGCGTTGGGGGATGACGCTGTCGATTGACTGGAAGCCGAAGAGTGACTTGGTTCGACTGGCTGCTTCCCTGGTTTCACGCTTATCCACTCCTTCGAACTAGCATCCTTGCATTCTTCGGGAGACGGCACCCGTATTTAGGAAACAAGACGAATCCTTACCCCAAGCCCATCGCCATTTTCAAATCAATTTTTCTGAATTGGAACTCAAAATGGCTCGACTGGAACACAGCAAGATCTGTGCTCTAATTACTACATACGTAACCGGCTGATTTGGATTAATTATCGAGGGGACTAGAGAGAACCAGGACTGTGGTGTATCTCATTGTGATCTATCTGAATCCAATTAGATTCAGGGGGAAAATAAGGAAAGACATCGCATCATGTTTCACTTTAGAACAGGCGGATGCATAAGGGACCATACTCTTGCAGATAATCTTCCCCGTAACGTCGGCCCATTTCGAAACACACATAATCAGAAATTGGCGCGTCGGACGCAATTCCGTAAACTTGTTTGGGGGCGTTGAGGCCCTGCCTTATTAAATTTCCCCACCGTATGGGGGTGCAAGCATAACTACTTCCCGCGGAACAGCTGGCCTCTAGGCAAGTAAGCGGCGGACGCCAAGCAGTCGCTTTATAGGATATGGACTCACGTTCACCGAATCTGACTGGTTCCCACCGAGAACAAGAACGGAGTTCCCATCGCGCCCAGCAAAAAATCCAGCATGCCCAGGAGCATCAATCACATCTGACCCAGGGTCCCTATCACGGCGCTTGAATACGACCACGTCAAATCCGACCAAGGCATCTTCGATAGAAACAGCCTGGCCGATCCGTAACCATGACCGTGCTAACAAATCTTTTGATCGTGGCAATCTCAGTAACCAGGCTACATAGTTTAGAAATGCAGAGCACCAAGCCACCTCATCCCCCTGAGGCCAATCATCGTCTAGTCTGAGCATAGCCAAAATATGGGGGTTCGATGCTTGATCGGGAACTTCTGCAATCCCAACAAATCGCTGCGCTAAGTCGAATGCCGTCAGCTCAATAGTTGTCATTGAATAGTCCTCCCTGATCCTGGAAGTTGCCGTTTCTTCGAGGCGATGATCACTTTTCGCAACAGCAAATCTGTTCCAGCGATGTTTCCGGATGGTTTCTTCTCCACGGTGACTTACCAACAGCCGCTCTTGTTTTGTTTCCGCCCCAGCGCGCGAATAGAAACTCGGTCGGCTAGCCGAGCGGTCAGGTAGCTTCTTGGAGAGGGAGGTGTTAAGGATTGCGCGTTTAGAACTCTTCTGTGCGCCCGAACGCTTGCGTGATGTCATTGTGAATTCTTCCCCATGCGTCTGTAGCGAAATACATGACTGTGTGCGTCTTATACTCCAAGTGAATGGAACGCGCTAGATGCATGCTGGGGAAGAAAGAATAGAATATGGCAGGATAGATTCTAAGAGGCATGAGAGCGGTGGCGGAACTCAGCTGTCCAAGCTGGGTGGAGCCCCGTCACCGCGTAGCATAAAGTACCCGCGTCGCGAATCTGATTAGATGCACTTTATGTATACCATAAGATTCAGCCCCATCGAAAATCGTGCGTTCGCAACCTCTTCTCAATCCTGTTCATCCGAATCATGCAAAGATGTTTTCGTTGTGTAGTGCTCCCCTGAAATCAAGCCACCTGGGTTGACTGTTGCGCGCGGAATTGAACTGGACTCCGGTACCCGAGCGCTTGGTGCGGCCGCTCGTGGTTGTACCATAGGAGCCACTGCCGAATGACCCGCTGCGCCTCCTCGAACGTCTGAAACACATGCTGCCAGACACATTCTTCTTTGAGACTGCGAAAGAATCGCTCGATCATCCCATTCTGCTCCGGCGTATAGGGCGTGATGAATTCCTGCTGCAATCGATAGTCCCGACACGCCTGGCGAAAGCGCCGGCTCTGAAAGATCAACCCATTGTCACTGCGGAGAACCGGCGCGCCCACCGGACGTAACGTTCCGAACCGCGCGAGGCAGGCCGCTTCGACAGCCCGTTCCGCCTCCTTGGCTCGGCTGCGTAATGCGAACTCATAGCCGATGACTTCCCGATCGTGACAGTCGATGACGGCGGCCAGGTGTGCCCAGCCGTCATGGCCACAGGGAATATGCGTGACATCCATCGCCCACCGTTCATTGCTGCGACTGGTCCGACTGACCCAGCCGCGGACGCGAGGGCGTGGAGTGGCGACGCGTTGATGCACGAACCAACCCTGCTGCTTCAGGACGCGATAGATCGCCTTCCGATTGACGACGATGCCATCTCGAAATCGCAACTGCACCCAGAGCCGCCGATAGCCAAACGTCGGATGCTGCTGAATCCAATATCGCAACCGCTCTAGCCACGGTGGTGCCGTGCGACCTCGACGTCGCGCTGTTCCGGTAGCCCGATGCAAGGCGGCTCGGTTCACGCGGAGCACCTGACAGCTCCGTCGCTCTGAGACACCCAACACGCTGGCTCTCACGCGTCGGATGTCTTCCGGTCCAAAGGGTAGGGTTTCAAGGCCTCCCGTAAGATGTCATTATCGAGAACCAGGTCCCCGATCTTTTGCTTGAGCTTTTTGATCTGCTCATCCTTGACGGCCTCTTCATCCTTCGGGCGACTCCGGAGCGCGTTTTCGGCACCTAACAGAAACTTGTCGCGCCAGTCCTCGATCTCAGCCACCGTCAGCCCATGCTGCCGAGCCGATTCCGCCATTGAGGTGTCGCTCTTCAAGATGCTCACCACCAACGCCACACGACGCTTCGCCGTCCATCGTTCAATAGGTTCTGTTGAGTTGGATACCATTGCCACCTCCCTGGTCCGCTTGGGGACCTTGTCTTAGAGGTGGTCTCAATTTCAAGGGGAGCAGGATAGTTGTTTGGTGCATTTGCCTGGGCTTGGACTTCACACCGATGCACAACGACTGGGATTGCTACAATGAGAAGGGTCGAATATGCCAAAGTGCGAGGGCAATCCGGCAACTCTATCTCTGGAAGCTCTTCCACAATCTACGTGTACGGCTCTGCTAGTTTCCTCGCAGCCTCATAGGACATCTTGAGCGGTGTCAACAGTCGCAGGACCATGAAGGGACCTGTGAATCGCTCTTCCATCCGTTGATGCTGTTCAGCCAACGACCGTATGTAGGACCAATGATTGTAGACGTGGGCTACGCCATGGTTCTCTAAGACCTTGCGATAGTCAGGGGCTAGTAATCCCGCCTTGCAGATTTCAACCGCGTAGCGGAAGTCTTTTGGGAGTTGGGCGTAGAAGGTATCCAGTTGTGAGCAGAACTCCTCGCTAGGCATGCCGTGCAGTTGGAACTCGAATAGGAACGGGCCGGTGTGGAGTTCAAACCTCGCGTCTTGGTAGAGGGTCAGCACAGGGTTGTTGAAGAGCGTGGCATCGAGAAAGCGAAGGTTCGGTTGGCCCGCTTTGGCGCCATAGGAGAGGTATTGGCAATATCCTCTTAGGTGAGTACCTCTTCGGGACTCGGGCGTACCAGGTCCCACGGTCCTTCCTTTTATATAGCCCCCCTACCTTTTCGGTATGGTCAAAAATTCTGAACCCTCTCATAAGTGCCACTCTCCGAGAGTTGTGCGGAGCAGTCGGTAGGCTCACTCGGCTGAATGTGTCGAGCATGACGGAAAATGCTGCCGCACAGAAACCCAGGGTGGGACAGGAGAACGTGGTATCGCAAGACTAGCCTGATAACAGATGGATTGAGAAGCATGTCTGTTCAATGGGCAGATCTAAGCAGGAGAACCCATGACACTCTTAACAATATGTGAGGCAGCGAAGTTTTTGCGGCTTACCAAACGGACCCTCTATCAGCGAATCGATATCCCTCGGGTTCGTTATGGGCATCGTGTCATGTTTGTCAAAGAAGATCTTGAACATTGGGTGAGACGCTTATGTGAGGGCGGTGTGGTGAAAGACCTCGATGCGCAAGGAGGACTGCCGAAGCCCGTTGACGGCAGACCTGGCAAGGTCTACCATCGAAACCCTTTGTTTGTATTGCCTCGTCAGAAAGGCCTGCGATGAATATTCAACGCATCACTACTCCCAAGGGAACACGATCGATTCTGACCTATTGGTATCGTGGAAAACGCTATCGACCGGTCCTTGGGTATGACTTGACGCTCGATCGTGAACGAGAGACTGCGCTCGAAATCATGACTGCGATTCATGCGAATTCATTGGAGCCGGACACAAAGAAAGCGCCAATCCCTATTACTGAGCAGCCTTCAACGATGACGTTTGCCGAGTTTGTCCCCATCTACCTGCAATATCTCAAAGCCAAACGGCCGAAGAACGATGGGCGGAATCATACCGTTCTCACGCACCATCTCATTCCGCATTTTGGCGACAAGAAGCTCTCGGATATCCGTCTCGAAGATGGATTGGCGTATCTGGAAAAGCGTCGCTCTGTCTTGATCGGCCCAGAGGATAAGAAACGACATGTGGCTCCAGGGACGATTGAGCGAGAGTGCGCGGCCCTCATGGCCGTGCTGAATTTAGCCGTTGATATGGACCATCTGGATAAAAATCGGCTCAAACGGTTGCCGGTGCCTGAGTATGTGAAGCGCGAGCGGATCGTCGAAGGCTGGGAGCTGCTCAAAATCCGTGAGGCCGCCTCACCGAATGTGTGGCGGCTTGCAATGGCCGCGCTGCAGATCGGCCTTCGGGAGAACAAACTGATCGAGATCCATGAAGAGTGGCTGATGCAACGGGGAGACGGCTGGTGGGTGGTTCCCTCGCCAGGCCAGACAAAAATCAAAGGGGTGCCCAAAATGGTTCCCCTTAACAGTCTGGCGTACGAGGCGTTGTTCGGAAAAGCTCCAAGAATCGGCGGTCGATTTTTCCATCACTGGAAAGATGGGAATTCCTTCAAGCATACCTGGATGCGAACCTGCGAGCGGGCAGGGGTGCACGATCTACACTTCCACGATCTTCGCCATACCTTCACGACCTGGCTCACACAATGCAGCGTCGATTATGCCGTGATCCAGACGTTAAAAGGTGAGCCGCTGCCTGGTTCGGCGAAGTACTACATTCACAATTGGAATGCGCGATTGCGGGATGCCGTGACCAGGCTGGAAGCGTTTACGAAGGCGGTTCTAAATGGGGAAAATGACGTTCAGGTGCCAGTTACTGCCACTTGGGTGCCAGTTGTTCAAAACGTGAATCCTCTAACTATGCGAAATGTGGTGCCGAGGGACAGAATCGAACTGTCGACACCAGCCTTTTCAGGGCTGTGCTCTGCCAACTGAGCTACCTCGGCACCTTGGGCAGTACAATGGCCGGGCGCATCTTACCAAGAGGGACGGTGGAAGTTCCACATGTTTTGTATGGGTGTAGCAGGTCCTGGAGTGAACGAAAGAGAACGAAAAATCTATCCAGCTGGTATCATCTCGAGTATCATTCTCGAGGTTCTTGGGAAAGTCTTTTTATTATACCTTGAGTTCTAATTCCAAGTGCAACACTGCACGCCCAAATGGGTTACGGTGTTGCCATGACAACGAGATGCTACCGACACCTGAGTGCCGAAGAACGGGAGCCCTTGAGCCTGGGCCTGGCCGCTGGCCATTCGCTACGGCGGATGGCGGTGGTCTTGGGGCGAGCCCCCAGCACCCTCAGCCGCGAGATGGCTCGCAACGCTGGACAGCGCGGCTATCGCGCCTGCACGGCGCACACCCTGGCGTCGGCGCGGGCCTGTCAGCCGCGGCGTGTCCGGAAACTCCAAAATCCCTGGCTGTGGCAGTACGTCCAGACCCATCTGAGGCAGGGGTGCTCGCCTGAACAGATTGCCGGGCGACTCCGACGCGCGTATCCTGACGACATGCGCAAACGCCTGTCGACGGAAACCATCTATGCGGGTCTGTATGTGCTCCCGCGGGGAACGTTGCGTACCGAATTGCTCTCGGCCCTGCGTCAGGCGCACAAGACGCGGCGCCCTCGGGCGCGGGGAACGGATCGACGGGGCCAGATCCCCAACATGACGCCGATTGCCGCACGCCCCGCTGAGGTGGTGCCCCGCACGGTGCCCGGCCACTGGGAAGGCGATCTCCTGAAGGGGGCCCGCAATGGGTCGGCGGTTGGAACGCTGGTGGAGCGGGCGACACGTTTGGTCATCTTGGCCCGGATGAAGGGAACGGATGCGCCGAGTGCCCGACAGGGCTTCAGTAAGAAACGCCGGCATATACCGGCCTTCCTGCGGAAAACGCTGACGTACGATCGTGGCAAAGAGATGGCCGAACACGCGCGCTTGGCGCAGTCCCTCAAGATTCAGGTGTTCTTTGCCGATCCGCATGCGCCGTGGCAACGAGGCACCAACGAGAATACGAACGGGCTGTTGCGCCAGTACTTGCCCAAAGGAACAGACTTGTCGGGCTACACCCAGCGCGAGCTGAACGCCATTGCTCATCGCCTGAACACGCGCCCGCGCAAATGTCTCAACTTTGCCACGCCCCTGGAAGTCTATGCGCAATTGCGCCATCATTCACCTGTTGCACTTGGAACTTGAAACCGCCTACTCATTTGGCTTTGAATTATTGGTTATGCCCTTTGTTAGTCTGGTGAAGGAAGAGGATGCGCACCTGCAGTGGTGACGAGCGTGCCTCTATTCCCCATGACGGTCCGGAGCTGTATCGGAACAAGAACCCTGTTGCTTGCGATGATCGGTACGTGGCTGGTGTGGTTTTCGGCGTTCGTTCAGCAAAATTCCTGAAGGAGCGCATCCGAGCGGCATGTCAACGAGCCATGCCAGAGCAGGCTGAACGAGGCGCTGACATAATGATGATTCAAAGAGTCGGAATGAGGCGATAGTCGAAATGTTGCCACAGAAACTACCTGTCTTAGTGTTGGTCATCGTCGTCTGGGGCATGATCTGTGTGTCACACGGTCTTGCTGAAGAAGTTCCAGCCAGCAAACGGGTGAAAATTGATCTTACTCTTGGTACCTGGATCAGTGTTGGAGACACGCGATGGAGCCATGACGCTTCGACCTCATTTCCTCTCGGGAACCCGACCTCACGACTGATATACAGCGATCACTCCGCCAATGTGGTGGAGTTCAGCGCGAAATTATCCGTAGGGCCACGTTTTTTTGGCCGCCTGAATGTGGGCGGAGCAGGCATCGGTGGTGGTCGCCTGATTGACGATGATTTTCTGTCGCCGGATAGAGGTAGCCCATCCTCACGAACGCATAGTGACATTGATGGAGGCAGCCTTTGGTATGTGAATGCGGATATGGGAACGCGGTTGACGAACTTTCCCAATGGTCGTGGAACCTTCGACGGCTTCGTTGGATTCCAATATTGGCGTCAGAAACATGAAGCCTACGGAGTTCGGCAGGTCCATTGTTCGGCAGCGGGAACCACTGTCGATTTGGATCCGTTTACTCCTGGGGTAGATCCTCTCTGTGCCCCTGGTGGGGTGCCGGTGAGCAATGCCGTCCTCGTGATCTCAAATACCAGTACTTGGTACTCACTTCGGACTGGTGTCCAGGGAGAATATCATTTGACCCGGTGGTTGAGTGTCCATGGATCTGCCGTACTGAAGCCGATCAATCTTTTTACGAATGAGGATACCCACCATCTGCGAGTCGTGACCGGTGAGCTTCAAGATCCGAGCTTTACGATGGTTGGAGTAGGATTTGGAGCTGATGCCGATATCGGGGCAAAGGTGAATGTGACAAAGTACCTCGCGGTACAGGTGGGCTATAGGGTTTGGTGGAACCGCATGATCGATGGAACTTGGGAGGGGCATCCTGCCAATGGACCATCGGTTTCGTTCCCACTGGTTGAAATGCAATCCCTCCGCCACGGGCTGACTGCCGGGCTTACGCTTAGCTTCTAGCCGTGCCACTGCATACCCTACCGTCTCGGACGTCCAGAGGGTAGGGTTTCTTCTTCGTACTCAAGGAAGAGGCGCTTGGCCTCCGGATGGAGTTGATTGGGATGTCCATAAGGGATTCCCAACGTCCTGAACAACGGTGTTAGTTTCCCGTTGGGATGGAGATAGCCCGCTCTGAGCGGGACCGTCCGCTTGCTGTGACGGACCAGTCGGCATGCGGTAGGCCGGATCGAGGTCAGCCAATCGGCAATGTCTTGAGGATTGCCGATCGACGCAGAAAGCAACAGGAGCCTCGCCTGTGAAGGGCAAAAAATGATGGTCTCTTCCCACACGACGCCGCGCTCGGGATCGGCCAGATATTGCGACTCGTCGAGAATCACGAGCCCCAGCGTGTCCAATCGGACATCGATTTCGCCGCTGGCGGCATCGTAGAGCAGATTGCGCAGAATTTCCGTCGTCATGATCAGCAGCGGGGCCTGGCCGTTTTCCTGACGGTCGCCGGTCAGAATGCCGACCTTGTCCGATCCGAAGAGCCGAGAGAATTCCGTGTATTTTGTATTGGACAGGGCCTTGAGTGGGGAGGTGTAGATGACGGTACGATTGTCCTCCATGGCGCGGCGGGCTGCTTCAACTGCGACGTAGGTCTTCCCGCTTCCCGTGGGCACGCTGATCACGACGTCAGTTTCACTCACTGCCGAAAGAGCCTCGATCTGCCACGGGTCCGGGACGAACGGTTGTGGAGCAGGCACACCGATGCCTTCCAACCAACCGGCGAGTGAGATGGCTGGTTCCATCACGGCTGGAATCGGTGCCTGTGCCGGTAGCTGCTTCCGGGTGCCGGGTGGAGGAGCGTGCTTCGGTCGTCCACCGGGATCTTGGCGGGGCTGTCGCACCTCAAGCAGAGCCTGGAGATCGGATTCCAGACCGGCGCGATTCGTACTCGAATATTGAAGCAGCAACTCGATCAGGCGTCGCTTGCCGGCGCGAAAGTGTCGATGAACACGGCCGCGGGCCAAGCGATGTAAGAGTGCCATTGGTTGTCGGGCCAGTAGTTGTTCGAGCTCGTCGGTCGTCATGTCTTTCCCGTCATTCGTGAAACGTGAAGGGCACAATAATTTAGAGGAAGGAAGCCGTTGTGTACGCACGATGCTTCATGAGCAACGAGCGACGTGTTCATGGCAATTCCTCCAAGACTCCGCGTCGGATCAGCGCGAGTGCCTCCGCTGCAGAGTCAGCCAACCCAGGATGGGTGGCTTTGAGTGTCTGTACCTGTGATAGGAATTCAATCGTTCTGGCAAGTAGCCGGTAGATATCCCCTTCTGCCATGGTGGTGAGCCGACAGAGTCCGATCCAGGTGAGCGTCGGCTCGGCGATCCACCGCTCGGCTAAAGCGGCCACGTCTGCGCGGAGGAGCGGTGGGTCTTCATGTGGTGAAAGACTCTCTGCGAGCTTGCGGACCTGCCTCAGCAGCGAACTCAAGCCCGGACTAATGCGTGGAAATGCTCCCGGGCGATCATCGTCGTGAGCCAAGCTGGCCATGATGCCGGCGAGAAGCGACGGGTCCGCGCCGGTGAACGCCTCGGCACGAATCAGTTCCGTGATCAAGAGTGAGTGATCGATGCGAATCAGTCGCGCCCATTCTCCGTCGGCCGTCAGTTGCGCCGTCGAGGTGAGATACCCGAATGTCTGTAGCACATCCACGCGCTCTTGAAAGCGGTGCCAGAGGCTGGTTCGCAGCGCTTGAATGGACTTCGTATGCCGGTGCTGTTCTTGGCGAAGTCGGGAGGCCGTGGGGAAATCCTTGTGACAAGCTGGTCGGGACGAGCAGGTCGGACAGGGAAAATCCCCCAAGGATTGCACGACGGCATCCGGCAACGGTTCCACGGAAGGCGCGGTCAAAATGGGAAGAATGGGCAATCGGGGAGGAAGATCCTCCAACTGCTCGCTCAGCCGATCAAACGATTCGGTCGAGCACCAGGGATAGCTCGGGATCTCCGCACAGTCGTAGGTTCGGTCATAGACTTCTCGTACACTGGTCACCGGGCATTCCGTGACGGCGCCATCCGCCCGCAACATCGTCAGCATGGAGTTCTTTTGGCCTTTGCTTCGGTACTGTCGGAGGACAATGCCTCGCCCCTTAGTGAGTCCCACCACTCGACCTGGTGTGAGAAACGGCAATCGCGCGGCGATCTCGGGAGACTCTGAGCGATGGGTCTGGTGCCGAGCCGGATGTCGCTTCCGCACCTGGTCGAAGGTTTGCCACTGGGTGATCCAATCGGTGCATACCCGTGGGCCGAATGGTTCCAACTGCGTCTGCACCAGGTCCAATTTCCGTTCGATGAGTTCAGCACGTTGGTTGAGTTGGAATTGTGCAAAGCTCTTGGCCAGGATGCCTTGAATGTGTTCGTGAGGGTGGGCCTTGAGGAGGTTCAGGACCATCGGATAGCTGATGGTGAATTGGCTGTCGATGGCTTCCGGTTGTCCCGTCAGCCCCTTGGTCAGGACGTTCAGTTCGATGTAGGGAGAGGGCGTGATCACCGCAAAGCCCACATGATCCTTCCCTCGGCGGCCGGCTCGCCCCGCAATCTGTTGGACTTCGCCGATTGTCAGGTCGGTGAAGTCGCGCGACTTGCGGATGCTGGATTGCGTGATCACGACCGTGCGTGCCGGAAAGTCAACGCCTGCTGCCAGCGTGGTGGTGGCGAACACGGCATCGAGATGGCCCTGTCGCATCAGTTCTTCGATCGCGATTTTCCAGGAGGGGAGATGCCCCGCATGATGGGCGGCCACGCCAATCCGCTGTACGATGGGAATGAGCGGATGCTCGGCAATACTCGGGTACTGAGTGATGACCCGTTCGAGTGCAGCGCCGATGGCCTCTTGTCGAACGGGAGGAAGCACGGCATCTGCGTGGTCGAAGGCCTCCATGGCTTCATCACAAGCTCGACGGGAGGTGAGAAACACGATGGCTGGTGTGAGATGTTTGTGGCGGAGAGCGGTGATCAGATCAACCGGATGAATCGACGGCGGCATGCAGTTTCATTCCCTTTGAGATCACGACAAGACCGGAGTCGGTCAGGGTAAAGCGCTGGGCATCGGCCTCTCGATTGTATCCGATTTCAGTATGGGGGGGGATTGTCACATCTTTATCGATGATCGCGCGCCGGATACGACTGTGTTCGCCGATCGTGACGTTTTCCATGATGATGGACTCGCGAACATCGGCATGATCTTGCACCCGGACGTTGGGCGATAAGACCGAATTCTGCACGCGTCCGCCTGAGATGATACATCCCCCGCACACGACGGAGTCGAGCGCAACCCCCATTCGTCCGCCCTGAAAATCTTGAGCAAACACAAACTTAGCCGGGGGAAACTGTCCCTGATAGGTTCGGATCGGCCAATCGGGGTCGTACAGATTGAACTGGGGGTCGACGGCGACCAAATCCATATTCGCTTCCCAATAGGCGTCGAGGGTCCCGATGTCGCGCCAGTATTGGACGGCCTTTCGATTCGCATCCTGAAACTTGAAGGCGTAGACCCGCTTGTGTTCGATCATGCGGGGGATGATGTTTTTTCCAAAGTCATGCGCCGTACCTTCTTGAGCATCGGCGATCAGATATTCGCGAAGCGCCTGGGTGCGGAAGAGGTAGATCCCCATCGACGCAAAGGCATGGGCCGGATCATTGGGAATAGGAATGGGATTCGCAGGCTTCTCATCGAAGCGGGTAATCCGATAGTCCTCGTCGACGGCAATCACGCCAAATCGGGTGGCATCTTGGACTGGGATGTCGATGGCACCGACCACGACATCCGCACTTTTTGCGATGAGCCAATGGAACATCTCCAGATAGTTCATTTTGTAGATATGGTCACCGGCCAACACCAGCAAATATTGCGGATTTTCACCGTCGATCAGGAACATATTCTGATACACGGCGTCTGCGGTCCCTCGGTACCAGTCCTCGCTGATCCGTTGTTGAGGAGGGACTGACGCGATGTATTCGCCCAGTTCGGCGTTGAGTACATTCCAGCCGATCCGGATATGGCGATCAAGCGAGTGCGACTTATATTGGATGAGCACGACGATCTTGCGGAGGCCGGAGTTGATGCAATTGCTCAGGGTAAAGTCGATGATGCGATACTTCCCTCCGAAGGGAACGGCGGGTTTTGCACGTTGGTCCGTGAGCGGAAACAGCCGCTCGCCTTTGCCGCCGGCCAGAACCATCGTGAAAATGTTCTTCATAGGCCGGATTCTAGCAGGACCATCAGGAAATAGAAAGGAAGTGGAATCGTTGACTTCCTGATCCATGCGGATAATACTAGCGCTAGACTGAATCTGCTCCGCGGATCAGTCAAGTGTCTCACGCATGAAGTAAAGGAGTCAGCATGAAGCGAGATGTTGTTGTCGCTGCGCTACCGCGAACGACGCCGAAGCGGATGGTGAAGCTTTCGCCGAAGTCGTCCGCCAGTCCCATGAACGATCTTACGTGGCGACTGGAACGGTTGGAAGGTCAAATGCAAAAGTTGTCTGAACTCGTGAGAGATCATGCGGAAGATATGGATCGTCTGGTTAGTATTGTGGCAGAAAACAGAGAGATTATCCGCCGGCAGCTGCTACGGAAACACCACGAAAAAGTTCGCGTACGGAAGCATTTGCGTGACGTGGATTCTAGGCTGGATTAGTCGCTACTCGTTGATTTGCCCCCATCATCACTCTCATCATCCCACCACAGCATCAGCATCTGACGGATGCTGGTATCGATGGAACTGCGGTCATCATCCAGGGTATATTCATACTCGTTTGATTTTGAGCAATAGGAGCTTGAGTTCTGCCAGGCTTTTCCCCTATCAGCTACCGAGTTGGTAGCGATGCTCGGCAGCATGGCATTGGGCAGGTCATGGTTCGAACCTTCCTCGCAGCCATTCTCTGCATATTTATCGAGAGCAATGTTGCCCTAGGTGGCGGGTTGTTCCTTGCCGCCTCGGTAATGGAGACCGGATCCGTTGCTTCCTCTGCGGCCGGGTCTCCTGCGGTACCGACTGTGAGGTTGACGCTCGACGAGGCGGTTAGTCTCTTTCTTCGGCAGAACCTTGACCTCTTGATGGCCAAATATGGGATTGAGTCCAGTAAAGGCCGGCAAGTGACCGCACGGCTGTTTCCGAATCCGGTTGCCTCCATGGGGCTGATCAGTTCGCCTGTTCAAGGCCGTACGCTTGGAAACAGCGGACAAATTACCTCCCAGATCCAACAGTTGTTTGAGCTGGCCGGAAAACGAGGATATCGGATCGAAAGTACTGCATTCGGAACCCAGTCGGCGGAAGCTAGTTTTGAGGATGCCGTTCGCCAGCTCGGTTTCTTGGTGAAGGACGGGTACTACCGTATCCAACTGGCACGGCGACGACTGGCATTGGCGGAAGAAAACCGAGATCGCTTTTCGCGGATCCTCGAGGTCAATACGATCCGATTCAAGAAAGGTTACATTGCCGAAGTCGATTTGATCCGTATCCGACTGCAGTTTATCGATTTTCACTCCCAAGTGATCCAGGCGATCCAAGAAGCGGAATCGGCCCGGTCCGATCTCCGGCAGTTACTACGACTCTCTCCTGCGACGCAATTGGAATTGATGACGGAGCTGGATTACAAACGATTGGATCCGGACATTTTGAGACTACGCTCCATTGCATCGGAAACACGTCCCGATGTCCGGGCGAAGCGGCACGCGTTTTCACAACGGGAGGCGGAGCTAAGGTTGGCGCGAGCGTACCGGATTCCTGATGTGACGGTCGGAGCAGGGTATGCTGTTCAAGGGGCGAATGGACCGGATAACTCCAACCAGATGGCTTTCAGTTTCGGTGTACCGCTGCCGTTGTTCAATCGCAATCAAGGCGGTATCATGGAAGCGGAGGCGGCGCTATGGACCGCTGAAGCCGATCTCGGCAAAACGCTCAATCAAGTCGACAATCAAGTGGATGTCGCCTATCACAACTTGATCGAAAGTCGTCGGTTGGTTGAGGCATTCCTCGATGGGGTGTTGGATGATGCACGGTCGACGTTTACGATCGCCGAGCGAGCCTATGAGCGAGGCGGAGTCACGTTGATCGATTTGCTCGATGCTGCGAGGACATCGAGGACGATCCAGCAAAGTTATATTGAAGCCTTGTTCAATTACCAGCGGAATGTCATCCAACTGGAAAGTGCGGTTGGGCAAGAAATCACGTCTTGATGTACCTGGCCCGTTCTGAGGTCGCGCTTCAGATCTACACATGAAAAACTCTCCGGGGTGTTCCTCCACGCGTCTCCCAGCTCTTTTTTCGGCTTTCGTTCCAAGCTTGATTCTCCTGTCATTTTCAGCCTGTGGACAGAATGAGCCATCTTCCACATTGGCGGAAGTCACCCATCCGTCGACCAAGGGTGTAGCGGCGAGCGAGCTGACTTCTCGCATCGGGACACAGGTCGTCGACTTCAGCACATCTCGCCAGGGCTTGACCCTCTCCGGCAAAATTGCCTACGGGGAGGACAAGTATTCGCGAATATCTTCGCCTCTGCAGGGACGAGTTGTAGAAGTGAAGGCGCATCTGGGGGATCGTGTCAGGACGGGTGACGTCTTGCTTGTGGTCGATAGCCCCGATATCGCTCAGGCCTACTCGGACTATGTCAAGGAACACTCTGATCTCGAGTATGCGACAAGGGCTTATGAATTGGCTAAGGATCTCTACGAAACGAAGGCGTTGGCGCTCAAAGATTTGAAGCAGGCTGAAAACGAGCTTGTCAAAGCTCGAGCAGAGTTTCGGCGTGCGAAGGAGCGATTGGTGTCATTCAGGGTTCCCTTGAGAGAATTGAATAAACCTGTGGACCAACAGCAAATCACGTCTCGCTTCGAGATGAAAAGTCCGCTAAGTGGGACCGTGGTCGAGCGCACCGTGACGCCTGGCCAGTCGGTGACGGGAGATTCCGATCACGTCCTCTTCACCGTCGCCGATCTGGATGTGTTGCAGGTTGTGGCCGATGTGTATGAACACGATCTAGGATTGGTACAGGAGGGTGAGCCCGCTGTCGTGACGGTTGAAGCCTATCCCAATGTTGAGTTTCCAGCCATGGTGGTGGCCGTGGGGGATGTGGTGGATCCGAGTACCAGGACAATCAAGGTTCGTGCCCATGTCAACAATGAGGCTCACAAGTTGAAACCCGAGATGTTTGCCCGTTTGCAGATCGATGTCAGTGGGCGTGGCCAATTTCTGTCCGTTCCTCGTGAAGCGGTCCTAGAAGTCGACGGGAAGCAATTTGTGTATGTGGTGGAGAACGGGACTCGATATGTGAGGCGAGAAGTCAAAATTTCCACTATGTCCGGAGGCCAGACCAGGATTATGGAGGGGCTTACGGCAGGGGAGCGGATCGTGACGAAGGGTGCCGTCTTGATCAAGGGACAAGAAGCTCAGGAACATAGCGGATCGCCCGCACACTCTCAATGACTCTGGAATAGCACTCTCCATGAAAACCTATGATCGCCAGAATCGTTGAAATAGCGCTGGTTCAACGGTTCCTGGTTTGCGCACTCGGGTTTCTGCTTTTGTTCGGAGGGCTCTACGCGTTTCATCTCCTGGACATCGTGGCCTATCCTGATCCCGCTCTGCCGATGGTGGAGGTGATCGCCCAGTTTCCTGGGTATTCGGCCGAGGAAATCGAGAGGCAGATTACGATCCCGATCGAAGTTGCGTTGAATGGAACTCCTCGACTCACAGACATCCGGTCTCTTTCAATATTCGGGCTCAGCGACGTGAAGGTGTACTTCGACTTCGACAGCGACATCTTTCGAGACCGCCAAGAAGTGTTGAATCGGCTCAACTCGATTCAATTGCCGCAAGGAGTACAGCCCGTGCTGTCTCCCTGGTGGGCCATCGCTGAAATTTATCGATATGAGCTGACCGGTCAGGACATCAGCCTGACGGATCTGAAAACGATACAGGATTGGCAGGTCCGTCGAGCATTCAAGCGTGTACCGGGTGTGATCGACGTGACGACATTCGGCGGCACCACCAAGGAATATCATGTCGATATCGATCCGGGAAAACTCATCAGCTACGGTGTCACTCTACCCCAGGTCATGACGGCTTTGGCGAACAGCAACGCGAATGTCGGAGGGAATTATTTAACGATTGGCGCACAGAGCTACAATATCCGCGGGCTGGGGCTCATCAATGACTTGGCTGATATTGAAAATGTAATGGTGGCGGAGAAGGAGGGCACGCCGATCTTCGTTAAGACACTGGGGACAGTCACGGTCGGGCATCGTGTACGCCTCGGCAAGGTCGGTATAGACGACCGCGACGATGTGGTGGAAGGGGTGGTGCTGCTCCAGCGGGGGTATCAGGCGCTCCCTGTGCTCGATAAGGTCAGGGAGAAAGTTGCGGATCTGAATGGGTCGAAGTTACCGCCCGGGATCCAGATTAAGACGTTCTACGATCGAACCGCGTTAATTCACACGACGGTAGAGACGGTCACCGACATTCTTATCAGCGGGATGGTGCTCGTTTTTGTGATCTTAGTCGTGTTTCTGGGGAATCTCCGAGCTGCGTTCATTGTTGCGTTGACGATACCACTGTCGTTGCTCTTTACCTTTACGCTGATGGTGTTGGCCGGACAATCAGCCAACCTGATCTCACTGGGCGCGATCGATTTCGGTATTATCGTGGATGCGACGCTTGTCATGGTCGAAAGCATCTTTTATCAGTTGGGCCGCAGCGCGAGGCAGCCGCTCACCGTCAACCAGCACATCATTCGTGCCGTGAGTCAGGTCGGAAGGCCTATCTTTTTTTCAACCGCGGTGATCGTTGTGGCGTTCGTACCCCTGTTTACGATGTCCGGAGTTCCCGGGAAGATCTTCGCCCCCATGTCTATCACCTATGGTCTTGCGTTGATCGGGGCGCTGTTGATGGCTTTTACGCTTGCCCCGGTGCTGTGTTCATTGTTCTTAAGATCACTCAATGGAGAGACCGATACGGCGGTGATCCGTACCGTACGTCGAATCTATCTGAGGTTTCTCGCCTGGGTGCTGGATCGACGAATTCTGGTGGTTAGTTGCTCGACTGGTCTCGTGGTCCTCGCATTTCTTGCGCTGAGATTCTTGGGTGGCGAGTTCATGCCGGCCTTAGAAGAGGGAAACTTATGGGTTCGGGCGACGATGCCGGTCGATATTTCCTTTGACCAGGCCGATCGATTGACGAACGACATTCGTCGTATGTTCAAGGAATTGCCGGAGGTGGAAACAGTTGTGTCTCAATTGGGACGGCCCGATGATGGGACGGACCCAACCAGTGTTTTTAACGCCGAATTTTTGGCGAACTTGAAACCAGCCTCAGCGTGGCGACCTGGAGTGAAGAAGGATGCTCTGATCGAAGAAATCGAAGGGCGGTTGAAGTCAATACCGGGCGTGATCTTCAACTTTTCTCAGGTGATTGAGGACAATGTGGAAGAAGCGATGTCGGGCGTCAAGGGCGAAAACTCGATTAAGTTGTTCGGCTACGACTTGAAGTTGATGGAGGCGAAGGCCGTCGAGATCGAGTCGGTTATGAAGGAGGTTCGTGGCGTCAAAGATTTAGGGATCTTTAGGCTCGTCGGCCAGCCGAATCTCCTGATCCGGGTTGATCGCGAAGCAAGCGCGCGATATGGGCTCAGGGTCTCGGATGTCAATGCAGTCGTTCAAGCTGCCATTGGAGGGCAGGCGGTGACCCAGGTGTATGAAGGAGAAAAGCTCTTCGACCTGGTCGTCAGGTTCTTGCCCGAGTATCGGCAGGATGTCGAGTCCATCGGCAATATTCTGGTCAGCACGCCGGACGGCGTGAGGGTCCCACTCAAGCAAGTCGCGGCCATCACTACGCAAACCGGGGCGTTCATCATTTATCGCGAGAATAACGAACGGTACATCCCGATCAAATTTAGCGTCCGCGACCGGGATCTCGAAAGTACCGTCGAAGAAAGTCAGGGGAAGCTGACCCAGCAGGTCACGTTACCGGAAGGGCATCGGATGGAATGGGCCGGACAATATGATCAACTTAAGGAGGAGCAGGCGCGGCTGATGAAAATCATCCCACTCAGTCTCGTCATCATTCTCTTTTTGCTGTATACCACATTCGACTCCTTGAAGGATGCCGTATTGGTCTTGGCCGCCGTGCCGTTTGCCCTGGTAGGCGGTGTGCTGTCGTTGGTAATAACTGATACCCATTTCAGTATTTCGGCCGCGGTCGGTATGATTTCGACATTGGGCGTCGCAATCTTGGGAGGCGTCTTGTTGATCTCGCGGATTGAGGAATTCCGAAGGGCCGGGCTTGATGTCCGCCAGTCCGTGATGCGTGGCGCAGATATTCAGATGCGCCCCATTTTGATGGCTACGTTGGCGGCAGCGATCGGACTGCTGCCTGCCTCCGTTGCGTCTGGCATCGGCGCTCAGGCACAGAGGCCTTTGGCACGTGTCGTGGTTGGAGGGATGCTCACGGCGGCATTCGTAATTCTTGTGGTCTTACCGGTTCTGTATGAAATGGTCCATCAGTACGATAACCGTGAAAGAGTCGAATAGAGAATCTCTAGGTGGTATGCATAAGGATGAAAGGAGTTCTGTCATCGTGAACCAATCGGACGTGTTTCGACTCGGAGTGTTTCTGATGATTGGCGTAATGTGTGGAGCGGAACCTATCCATGCCGAGATCGATCCAGCTCTGGTATGGCAGACCCAGGTGCCCTATGAGGCGCCACCAGAAAATCCGGCGGTGCCGGATGTTTCGGTTCCTCCAAACACCACTCCGCTCAGTCCGGAGGAGCTGCAGCGTGCCGAGGCGTTGCTCCCGTTATTGGAAGGGAAACAGGAATTTTGGGCTATGGGCGAATTCGTGCATCTTGGTGAATCGTCTGTTCCAGTCTTGGTCAAGGCACTGACGATGCCCAGCCCGCGGATCCGCTACAATGCGATCGAAACGTTGTTGATGATGAAAGGCGTGCAGGGAGTTCCTGCGCTCCTGGCGACCGCGAAAGAACCTAACGAAATCCCGCGAGTCCGTGAACATGCCTTGCGAGTCGCCGTTCGCCTCGATCCTGCCCAAGCGCCGGATGCTATTGCAGTCATGGCGAAGGATATGAATCCATCGGTTCGGAAGAGTGCGGTCTTTGAAGCCAGATACGTGCGACAGAAAGCGATCATCCCTATCCTGATCCCGATGGTGAGCGATGACGAACGCTTCGTGGCACTCTCGGCCCTGCAATCACTCTGGATCCTGACGCGCCATGAAACAGAATCTCATGATTGGGAAACGTCGACCAAGCAGGATCGTGCTGCATGGTCGAGTGAATGGATCGATTGGTGGGAAGATTATAAAGAGGTGTTTGAAATCCCCGAGCCGAAACGGCCGAGGCGGAGTTCCTAACGATCGAGCGTGAAGTTGCGGGCTAGGAGATTCCTATGTTAGGAATATATTGATTAGGTTGAGTCACACCATGAAGACCAAGACCAGTACCTTGCTGAAAATTGCCAAGCTCGGAAATCCGATCCTTCGGAAACTTGCGACTCCAATCAATCCGCAGGAGATCAAGTCGCCGGACATCCAACGGCTGATCGACGAGATGTTTGAAACGATGTACGATGAGCCGGGGATAGGGTTGGCTGCACCTCAGGTGTCGCGCTCGATTCAATTGGTCGTCATGGGGTGCAAAGGCGAAGGAGGATTTCCCGAAACGGTCCTCATCAATCCATCGATTGTATATTACGGGCCCGAACAGGTTGAAAACTGGGAAGGCTGTTTGAGCGTCGATGGGTTACGGGGGAAGGTCACCAGGCCATCCTTGGTGCGGGTTAAAGCGCTCGATCGGAAAGGGAAGGCCCTGGATTTTGAAGCGACCGGCCTCTATTCCGTCTGTATTCAACACGAGGTCGATCACTTGATCGGGAAAGTCTTTCTCGATCGCATGACCGACATGTCTACCCTCACGCAGCTTGACGAGTTTGCGCAGTACTGGCAGAAAGAGCCCACGAACGTGATTTGATGCCTGCCGTGCCTGATCGATTGTGAAGTCCCTTTATCGTGTCCTGCAATATCTCCGTCCTCACCGTCGTCTTGCGATGACGACATTGATCTGCGCCGCCTGTGCGACAGCGATGGAGTTAATTCCTCCTTGGGTCATCAAGATCATCATCGATGATGTGATTCAGGCGAAGCAGGCATCGTTGCTGCCATGGGCGATCGGTCTGCTGGTCGGCGCATATCTGTTCAAGAACGTTTTTGCCTCCCTGCGTATCCGGCTCAACAATCAACTCGAGCAGCGAGTCGTTCACGATCTCCGCCGCCAAATCTTTTCCGCTCTCCAGCGCCTGTCGATCACCTACTTTGAAAATCGATCGACGGGTGAAATCATGTCGCGCGTGACGAACGACACCGAGCATGTCGAGCGGATTTTTATCGATGGCCTGGAGGGGATGTTGACGGCATCGTTGACGCTGATCGGGATCACGGGGCTGTTGTTCATGTTGAACTGGAAGCTAGCCGCCCTGTCCCTCTTGCCGATTCCAGTGCTGGCTCTATCCGCAAGTTGGTTCACGTCGAAGGTGCATGGGTATTATCGAGAGACCAGGCAGAGTGCAGCCGAACTGAACGGCTACTTGCAGGACGCCTTGTCCGGTATTAGAGAAACAATGGGGTTCGGACGCCAAGGGTATGAAGAGACGAAGTTCAATAGGCTGAGCCAAACCTATAGCGACAAGAACCTCCAAGCGATGGTGTTGTGGTCGGTCTATTCGCCCGGGATGATTCTTGTCGGCGCCTTCGGGACCGTGCTGATTCTCTGGTACGGGGCCGGAGAGGTGATGGAGGGACGGCTCACGCTCGGTGAGTTGGTGCTGTTTCTGTCTTATCTGGCGATGTTCTACGTCCCCATCAATCAGATCCATTCCGTCAATCACATGTTGCAACATGCGTTGGCCGCGAGCGAGCGGGTCTTCGATGTGCTGGACACGGTTCCGGAAGTCGCTGATCGTCCTGGGATAGTTGCTCCCGACTATCGTGCTAAAGGAGAGGTGCGATTTGAGCAGGTGCAGTTCCATTATCGGTCGGATGTTCCAGTACTGAAAGGATTCTCAGTGACGGTGCCGGCTGGTGAGCGGGTCGCCTTGGTCGGGATGAGCGGGGCCGGCAAGAGCACACTGTTAAAGTTGCTGATGCGGTTCTATGACGTGACCGATGGAGCGATCTCCATTGATGGAAAAGATATCCGCGATCTTCCGATCGCCTATCTACGACAGCAAATCGGGTTTGTCCAACAGGAGCCGTTTTTGTTCAACGGAACGGTCAGAGACAACCTTCTGTACGGGGATTTGACTGCCGATCAAGATCAGCTAGAAGCTGCAGCCCGTGTTGCGAGAGCGCATGACTTTATTATGGCGCTTCCAGAAGGATACGACACATGGATCGGGGAACGAGGGGTCAAACTGTCTGTCGGGCAAAAACAACGTGTGTCCATCGCCCGCGTCTTGTTGAAAGATCCGCCCATCGTGATTTTTGATGAGGCGACCTCCAATATCGATACCGAAACAGAGGTGAAGATCCGTGAGGCCTTGAACGAACTTATGGAGGGGAGAACCACGTTCATCATTGCGCACCGGCTGTCTACGCTTCATGACGTCGACCGGATCATCGTGCTCGATGGCGGCCGGCTGGTGGAGCAGGGGCGACATGATGACTTGCTCAGCCGTGGCGGAGTATATGCCGGTCTCTACGAAGCCCAGTTCCAGGTCTAGTGAGGAGATGAGGATTATTCTTTTTCCCATGGTTGCGGGTTTGAGGAGCCTGTCGTTATACTCGCAGCAAGTGGACAATTCAATCGGGTAGATTGATGGTTTTGGTGTACGAAAGTGATCCTCTAGACGATGAACATGCGCGAGGGCGGTTCTATCATGTCTGTCAGGGTCGCATTGATCGGACCCCATTGAACGTACCGGCACCAGAGAGTCCGTACGAATGTCCGCAATGTGGGATTGATCTCGAAGCGGAAGATTTTTTTGTGGCCCTTCAGAAAGGATCGGTCTAGGCGTCATGGCTACAAGTGCAGGACGAAAAACTGTCGGAGTATCACGTGGCTTGATGATGCTCTGCGACATTTGCTATGCCCAGGTCATTGCGGACAAGCTCACCGACGAAAAGAATTTTGTGGCTGATGCAGACACACTCTTCGATACCATCTGTGTCGGCTGCACCGACATCAATCGCCCCCTCATCGACGATATGGCCGGGAGCGGGGAATAAGTCTGCTGGGTATATGCCATGAAAGTCAGCTATTTCCGCGATACCGACACGGTATATATTGAATTTCGTGCCGACGATATCGTGGAATCAAAGGACCTAGACGAAAATACCACGCTGGATCTGGATGCAAAGGGCAATGTCTGCGCCATTACGTTTGAACATGCAAGCCAACGTACGGATGTCAGTCATTTGGTGGTAGAAGGTATTGCTGCCTAACTAAAGAGCCAGGTTTGCATCGGCTGCACCGACATCAATCGCCCCCTCCTCGACGACATGGCCGGCAGCGGAAAAAGGTATCAGCCTGTGAGTGATCCGGAAGAATTCTACAAATTAGATTAGAGCTAGAGGCAAGTGCCGTTTGTGCTCCAATTCACTTCACGTCTCGCTTCCGACCCCCATACATTGACCCGTTCATTCCTGTACCTCTGTTGAATGCCCCTTTCTACCGCACTACCTATGGAGGATATGGCCACTTCTGCCACAGTGAGTCATCTCACTCGCGACATGGCCACTCCATTCTCAGCCGCCATCATTGCTACCGATGGTAATCCTTACCAATCTGCTTTTGCCCAAACGTTTCTCATAGACTCTGCTTAGGAGGGGCGTGCGGTATGTGGATCAGTGTATGCGTATGAGGAATATTAGCTGTCGTTTCCTTCAAATTATACATTCCCTGGTGAGTACGTACCATCATTTAGAATGGTATGGGTATTGAATTCGAAGTTCAGTGGAGGCCGAGGTCAGAGTCCGTCGAGGAGCAGTTCATGACTGGCTTGGAGTAGGGGCGTCTTCCATCGCGGCCGTGCTCGAACTTTGAAAGGAGCTCATATGCCTCGTATGTCATGCGGAAGCCTTGTCTCGATCTTCATCTCGCTCATCATTCTGATGCACGGCTGTGCGTCACAAAGGCCTCAGCAACCCGTCGCCAACTGCCCTGATATTGCCAGTACAGGTCAGCTCAACGTGCTTACGCTGAACCTGCTCTACGACGCGCCGGCTTCGACCCGCGCGAAAGCCTGGACCAATATCGCTCAGTTTGCCATCACGCACAACGTTCACGTGCTGTTGCTCCAGGAGGCCGTCTTGAGTGATGTCGATCATATCCAAGACATCCTCGGCACGTCCGATAGTGCCCGTGATCTGCAGCGAGTGCTGAACGAGCGCAGTGTGGACCCCTATGAGCTGCGGGTTGCATGGGAAACCGGCATCCCGCTTGTCCTCACGACTGCCAATGCGATCTTGAGCCGCTGCGATATCACGCGGCATTTTGAGACTTTTCTTCCGATTGAGTCGGAGGAAGCCTTCGAAGGGATCGACCTCAAAATCACCAGGAATGTCCAAGTGGCCCAACTGAGTCTCCCGGGATATGGAACGCTCCGCGTCTATAACACACACCTGTGCGCTGCCTGTTCGGTTGACTCTCTACAACGACAGGTCGAGGCCGTGCTGAATGTCGTGGAACGGGTGGAGGGGAGATCCGCCGCGAATCATGTGGCTCTCGGTGGCGATTTCAACTTGGATCTCTCGAAAGGGGCGGCCGAGCGGATAGTGTTTGAAACCATCGCGCGAGCTGGCTTTCGCGATGTGTATGCCGCGTATCGGAAGGATACATTCGGAGACGCACGTGAGGCGCTCTGCTGGAATGGAACGGCTGACATCCACTGTACGGTTGGCGTGAGCCCGGTACTGGGTCTGATCGATCAGAAATCCGGTGCCGGTTTCTCCGGACCCAGGCGAATTGACTATCTATTCCTTCGAGGTACTGACACCATCCGAACCAGTCGGGTTATCTTCAATCCTGGTAATGCCGCTACCGGTTCGATTAATGCTGATGACCCGGCGGTGTCCGACCACAGTGGTGTCTTTGCGGAAATAATGCTGCGGCGATGAATGGCCAGCGCAAGCTGACCATATTCTGCTGAAGAAGTTCTTGACCCAAGTCGGTACCGAGCATTCCACTATTTTCCGTTCGAGGGAGAGCAGAGACGGGTGTGGGATTAGCTTCGAGGCCGAGGATTTTTATGCTGCTTCAAAAATGATTAGCATAGCGGATGCGAAGTGGAGAAAGAAAAACGGTGGGGGGCTCGCGCAGGTTCAGTATGCTCTGCGACACCTGCTGTAACAAAATTGTGGCGGAGAAGCTGCCGGACACGAAGAATTTCGTCGCCGACTTCGAAGCGCTTTTCGATACCATCTGCATCGGCTACACCGACATCAACCGCCCCCTCATCGACGACATGGCCAGGAGTGGGGAATAAGAGGTGGTTCAATGGTAGCCGTTTCCTCGTTTCTAAACTTTCCGGCGTCGACCTCCTTCGTACTTGTATCCCACAAGTCAGCATATGCACAAGCTTACATATCGCTCACCGCACGCAGGACAGTCCCCACCAGCTACATCACACGTCACATGCCAGTGTGGAAACTGCAGAAGAAATGTAGCAGTGCATTTTCGACAACGGACTGGCCCTGTCCCAACCGGTTGCGCACAATAAGGGCACACATCGGAATTATCAAGATCTCCGTTGAAAGTTTCTGAGCAACCCCATGGTAATGGTTACGCTGCCTTCTTCGTCGACGCCGGCTGCGGCTCGGTCTGCTCGGCCTCAAGCCTTGCCATGACCGGTGCAATCTCAGCATAGCCTTTCACTCTTCTGAACCGCCCCTCGCAGGCGAGCAGCACCGTGCCGAGCCATCGCTGAAGCATGTGGCTCCCCCGCGTCCGTTTGAGATTCCGCTCACTGTGGCGAACCAATGAGAACATACTTTCGATCGGGTTGGTGGAGAGGAGCGTCTTGCGGAGCAACGGCGGTACCTGCACCCGATGCAGGGTCAACAACTCCTCGAAGGCTTCGACGAGCGACGCTGCCGCTGACTCGTTCTTCGTCCGCAGCCACGTCTCCAACTCCCGCAGCATGCGCCGAGCGTCGGCATAGCTCGTTTGTTCTAACGCCGTCATGAGCCGCCGATGCGCCTCAGGGCGGTAGGGCTTGGCCAGGTGCCGCTGGAGGTTCCGGCTCTTATGAATGGCACAGCGCTGATGCACCAGCTTCTTGCCGAACCGGGCCCGGAGGGCTTTACTGAGCAGGTCGTCAAATAGTGCATGTTCTATCCGCTGATTCATCATGAAATAGGATATTTGTGAGTTTCTACTCGAAATGAGTACGCACTATTTAGTGGTCGGCTCAGTAATCAAACCGCTCCCGCCATCAGTCACGAAGAGAATTCGTCGGGCGAGCGCCAAACCGCGCTGTTCGAGATTCCGAAACAACGCCTCGCAGATCTCATGATTCTCCGAGGAGCCCTGCCAGAACCCGAGGGCCATCTTCTCCCCGGACACATCCACGCCCAAGGCCACGACAAACGCTTCACCCCCTCGGTGGATCGTGTCCAAAAAGAGCGCAAACGGCGTGAAGCCCTTCAGGGACCGCTCTTGGAACGTCTTCAGCTTCGCGGCTGTCAGCTCCACAGCTTCTGCGAAATTGCGGTAGAAGACACGCCCACGGCGTGTGCCGCATTGAGAACGGTGCCGGCATACTTCTGAGCCGAGACACCCCGAAGAATCTTCTCCAGTAGTTCTTCCGAGAACGCCCCGGGATTGCGTAAGCGGGCATAGGACTGGAGGGTGACCTCCCCCTGCTCGATGTGCCGCAGTCGAGGACGAGTCACAGGAACCGTCTGGTCACCGAGATAGATCGAACCAGCCTCATGCGCCCATTTCTGAAACGCTGGGTCGGTGGGATAATACTCAGGTCCGGCGATTTCTTCCCGCTCCATCAGCATCACACTCTCGGCCACCATCCGCCCCATCTCTAGCATCACGGCATCCAGCGCCTGTTTGCCGGAGTGGATCACACGGACCAGCGTGCCCAGCATCCAATCCATTCCGGCGGTGCGCTTCAATCCCGCCAAGGCTTGCTTCCGTTGTTGGGTGTCTCGTCGTCTCATCGGTGGCTCCCTCCTCTGTGCCGGGGAGTATCCTACGGCGGAGCCACTCAGCAACATTCAACGAACTTCAGGATAATCCCAGTGGTCACCATCACGATGTCACGAGCCGATCAAAACCGTAGGCAAAAGTGATGCCTTTTGGTAGAGGGTCTCGTTTCTCAATCGAGCATCCATTTCACGGCGGATTTACAGGTGACAAGTAGAAGTATAGAGACCGGAAGATGTCACATGAATCTTATTGGATTCACCATGAATCCAAAAGGATACGGTAATAAGGATGAGACCAGCCTGATATGTACGATGTATGTGTTAGGGAAGGCCTGCCAATGAGCACTGATCCGTACGCTGTTGCCACCCCATCAAAGTATGTCAACCCAATTTAGAAATGTCCTCTTCCTCCCAAAGTAGAAATGTCCGGTTTTAGGTGATGGGCCCCGCCGCCAGGAGTTCTCGTGGAGGCAGCACCCGTTTGCGCCATGGATGAGTCCGCGCCTGTGTGACCGGCCGGTGCCGGCGGAACTTCGTCTGCGGTCCTGCCGGGCGTCCCGGACGTGCGGCGATGCGGGCATAGGCGAGCACGTGGCCCTGATGTGTTATGCGCAGCGTCCCATCGACCCGTTCTTCTATGACCACCTGTGTCGCCCGCACGTTGGTCTGGACCTGATAGAGGTAGCCGTTGTGGGCGACGGTCCAATCGCGCCGCAGGACTCGCTTCGTCTTGATGCACAGGATGCGATCCAGTTCGCCGCGCGCCAGCCTCGGTCGATGCAGATCGGCTGCCTGGGCAGGCGGCACGGCGAAGCGCCGATTGTAGATCGGCAGATAGCTCTTCAGGAACGCATTGGCCGCGTCCAGCGTGGAGACCTCCGCGAGCCGCAGCTCCTTGATCACTCGATCTTGAAAGGTCTTAAAGAGCCGCTCGACTCGCCCCTTGGCCTGCGGGGAATGGGCCGCGATCAGTTCGACACCCAGTTCTTCCAGCGCGCGCCCAAACTGACTCTGGGGCGCGGCCCCCGCTAACTGCTCCTCGATCGTGGGCTCGGCGGGTGACCGGTACGTCGTATGCTTGTCGGCATAGACAGCCAGTGGGATCCCATGCTGCCGAATGTAGCACTGGAAGCTGTCCATCGCCGGGATCGTGCCCTCGTACGCATGGAACCGCGCAAAGACTCGACGACTTGCATCATCGATGGAGGCCATCAGGACACAGCGCGGCCCACGCCCCTCGAACCAGTCATGGTGTGAGCCGTCCAGTTGGATCAGTTCCCCCACATGCGCTCTTCGCTCCCGCCAGGCCCGATGTGGGCGCTTCCGTCGTCGAAAATGCTCGACCCCGTTCTCCAGCAACCAGCCCCGCAGCGTCTCATCGCTGATCGTAATCCCGTGGCGCTCGGCCAGTTTCTCCGCCGCCAACGTCGGGCCAAAATCCCCGTACTGCTGCTCGTAGAGCTGCAAGGCCTTGGCCTTCCGCTTCTCAGAAATCCGCCGATTTGACGGTTTCCCGCGTCCCCGATGCACCAGCCCCTGGTCGCCCTCCGTCTTCACCCGCCCAAGCAGGCGCCGGATCTGCCGATCCGTCAGCCCCAACAGCGTGCCCGCTTCCACCTGCGTCAGCGTCTTCTCCATGACTTGGCGGATGACATGCACCCGCCGCAATTCCTTCCCACTCATCATGATCCTGTCCTCTCCGACCATCCCGACCTCCTGGTGAAGGTCGGTAGTCTATCCATGAAGAGGACATTTCTACTGTGGGGAAACCGGACATTATCATTGTGGGATTACACCACCCCATCAAAGTAGATACAAGTCGATTCAGCTGCGTTAACCTTCCAGGTTTTGACCAATGCATTTTGTCATACTCCATGTTTGGTTTGGACGCTGCTTTTTAAGGCAGCACATTCACGTTGTGGGAACGAGCTAGACTCCATGTACATGATTCAGTACACTGTGGGGCAGGAGGTACTGCTATGACAAAGGTTGCATCGGTATCCTATGTGAGAGCGCATTTGCCGGAGATGGTGGCTTCACTTCGCAAGAAAAAGCGGGGGCGAGTCATCATCACTCGAAATGGCGCCGCCTCGGCTGTTCTCCTCTCGCCCGAGGAGCTGGAGACCCTTGAAATTCTGGCAGACAAGAAGCTCATGCTCTCTCTGTTGAAGGCAGAGGAGGATGAACGTGCCCAACGGTTGGTCGAACATGAAGACATCTTCAAATGACCTATCGGATCCTCTACACGGAGGAGGCAGTACGCCGCATTCATAAGCTCGACAAAACGGTCAAAGAACGTGTCTCCAAAGCAGTCGTCAGGCTGTCTGAGGACCCAGAACTGGGCAAGCGTCTCACAGGCCTGTTGAGTGATCGGTGGTCATATCGAGTCGGTGATTGGCGGATATTGTACAAGGTCAGAAGGAAGGAAGTCGTGATCTTAGTGCTGACGGTCGGACATAGAAGCGATGTGTATGGATCTTAGCAGGGAAACAGGGGATGAGATTTTCACACCAAACCTATTTGCACTCCTTCCCATTGAAGTGCATACAGCTCGATTCACCTGACTTCACTTTCCACGTCTTGATCACGGGTATTTGATCATCGCCTTTCCAATCAACCACAAAATCAACTAACCCTGAAACCGGAAGCTTTTCCATGTGGGGTCGCGCGACCTCGGGGACATCGATGTAGAACACTCCACCAAGCTGTGAAATCAGGATACGGTGCTGTTCAACGTCGATGTAGATGACCGGGCTATAGAAACTCTTCTCCTCGGCTTGACTCGTGTAGACAAGTCCAAACAGCAACAGTGTTGTGAAGAGCGTGGCGTGCAGGAATCGCATCGCAGTCACTCCGTCCATGGATTACCGATGTTGCGACATTAGCACAACCACCGGCTGAGAAGAAATGTGGACGAGGTAGGTCAGCGAATCACAAAATCAGTAGGGGAGACGTGTCCCGATTTGATCCAGTAGCACCGTACATCGGGCGTAGGGTTCATGAGAGAAACAAGAAGGTAGGCGGGAATAGGGAGATTGATCTTGGGCCAAATTTCTTCGTAGTCACTGGCAATCTTGATGTCGGTCACCGAGGGACGGGCCGGGTCATGGGGATGGGAGTGATAGACGACTTGTAGGTCGAGCCCTTTATTCCGCATGTCCTTCTTCGCGGTCGAGAAGTCCTGCATATCCATGACAAACGCAATCTCCGCGCGTTCATCCGGTGTGAGCCGTTCGAGATGCGCGACTTTCGCTGCATCGAAAGAGGAGAGATTTTGAGCACCTTCCATCGCGACGATGTTCTTAATGCGATAGAGGTGGCTGACGACCCCGTTGGTTCCAGCCAGCAGTCCACAGCATTCGTGCGGAGTGAGTTCCTTCGCGTGGGCGAGGATGTCGTCGACTATGGTCCTGGGAATGACGAGGTCTGCCACGTTAAATTGTGCAGCTGACGGTATAGTCCAGACTCAGATCCTTGATCTTCGGATTGGGCCCGCACAAGGGGCAAGCAGGATCCTTGGGTCGGCCGACCTTTCTGAACTTCATCTCGAGCGCGTCATAGATCACGAGCTTGTCGGCGACGGTTTCACCGATTCCCAGGATTTCCTTGATAGCTTCGGAAGCCTGAAGGATGCCCATCGTCCCTGCTAAGACACCGAGGACTCCGGCCTCTTGGCAATTTGGCACCAGTCCGGCTGGTGGAGGCTCAGGGTAGAGGCAGCGGTAGCAAGGATAGCCCTGGTGCGGCTTGATGGTCGTGAGTTGGCCTTCGAATCGAAACATGCTGGCAGAGATCAAGGTTTTTTTGGCGAAGAAACAGGCGTCGTTCACTAAGAACCGTGTCGTAAAGTTGTCTGAGCCATCCAGTACGATGTCGTATTGCGAGACGAGAGGCAAGATGTTGTCGGCATCGACCAGCTGGTGATAGGTATTGACGGTGATGTCTGGATTGATGGCTGAAAGGGTCTTTCGTCCGGACTCTACTTTCGGCTGCCCGAGTGTGGCGGTCGAGTGCATGATCTGCCGTTGCAGATTGGACAGATCCACAACATCTCCATCGACGAGACCGATTGTGCCGATCCCGGCAGCGGCGAGGTACAGACCGGCTGGAGACCCCAACCCACCCGCACCGATCAACAGAACCTTGGCTCGCTTGAGCTTGAGTTGTCCCTTACCGCCGACATCCTGAAGAATGATGTGTCGGCTGTAGCGTTGAATTTCTGATTCGGTCAGGTCCATCGTTATTCAACCACATTGAGTTCAATCGGGTCGACGATGCATCCCTTGGCTCGTAGTCCCGCGATGGCCCGTTCAATTTCCGCCGTGTCACCTGAGAATTCCACGTCCGCCCAGCCAGTGGTGTCGCGGACATCGGCCCGTCTCACATCAGTGATGACATTATATTCCCGCCCGATTTGATAGATGATCGGCTGCCTGATCTTCTCTTCCGGAAACCGAATATGGAAGCGCAAATGTGACATGGTTATCCTCCCGCGATCGCTGGGACGATGGAAACCTCATCGCCGTCCTTGAGGGACGTGTCCTTCCCCTTGAGAAAGCGAATGTCTTCTTCGTTGACGTAGATGTTGACGAAGCGACGGAGCTCACCCGTTTCGTCGCAGAGACGGTCTTTAATGCCGGGATGGGCGTTGTTCAACGTCTCAATCATTTCGAGGACACTGGAAGCGTTGGTTTCAACCTCTCCCTGACCTTTGGTCAGAGGACGAAGCGGAGTCGGAATACGAACCTTAATCATGCGTCACCACCACCATTCTTTCCCATTTTAAATGTCTTCTCAAAGTCGACCAGGCTGGGCTGAATTCGAACAGGACGACCGACCGAGTTGATCACCGCCTCCTGCGTCTTTAAGCCATTGCCGGTCACGTAGGCCACTGTGACCTCGTCTTTCTTGATGATTCCCTGCTTCACGAGTTTTTTGAGCACGCCGATCGTGACACCGCCGGCCGTTTCCGCGAAGATGCCTTCGGTTTGGGCCAGCAACTGGATGCCTTCGACGACTTCTTCGTCCGTCACCATATCCATGGCTCCATGACTCTCCGCCGTAGCCTTGAGCGCATAGTACCCGTCGGCCGGGTTGCCGATGGCAAGAGACTTGGCAATTGTCTGCGGTTTGACCGGCTTGAAGAAATCTCGTCCCGCTTTGAATGCCGTGGAGATCGGTGAGCAGCCTTCGGCTTGGGCACCGTTGATCTTCGTGCGAACGTCATCGATAAGGCCTAAGGCCTTCATCTCATGCAAGCCTTTCCAAATCTTGGTCAACAGCGAGCCGGACGCCATTGGAATGACGACTTGATCCGGCGTTCTCCATCCCAGTTGTTCCACGGTTTCAAAAGCGAGCGTCTTCGAGCCCTCGGCATAGTAGGGACGGATATTGATGTTCACGAACGCCCAACCGTGCTCGCCCGCGATCTCGCTGCAGAGCCGATTGACGTCGTCGTAGTTACCTTCGATCTCGACGACATGCGGCCGATAAATCAAATTGCCCAGCACCTTAGCAGCCTCAAGGTCTCCGGGAATAAAGACGTAGCAATGGAGATTGGCGGAGGCGGCGTGGGCGGACACGGAGTTCGCCAAGTTGCCGGTGGAGGCGCAAGCGACTGTTTCAAAGCCAAGCTCACGAGCGCGTGTCAGCGCGACGGCAACGACGCGGTCCTTGAACGATAGCGTCGGGTGGTTCACCGTATCGTTCTTAATGTAGAGTTCGTCGAGTCCAAGATAGGCCCCGAGATTCTTGGCGCGCACGAGGGGGGTGAACCCTGCATGCGGCCCGACGAAATTCGTGCCTTCGACCGGCAGCAGGTCGAGATAGCGCCACATGCTGTGCGGACCAGCCTCGATCTTTTTGCGGGAAATCGTCTTCTTGATCTCGTCGTAGTTGTACTTCACTTCGAGGGGGCCGAAGCACATTTCACAAACATGGATCGCTTTCGTCGGATATTCCTTGCCGCATTCCCGGCAAACCAGCGCTTTCATTTTGCTCATCGTGGCACCACCGTGAGTTGTTGAATCTTAACAGACTTCAGAGATACTTCGTTCATATAGAAGAGTGCCGAATGAAATCATCAGGGTGTTCAAAAAGTCCGTCCAGCGCGGCCGCAGCGAGGGAGGTCTCGATGCGTACCTTCTGGGTACGTCGAGAGGCTGAGCGATGCGAGAACAAAGCTGCGGGCTTTTTCAACGCTCTGTTATGGACGCACGGCGCATCCGGCATAAGGATCCCCATCGTCGAACAACTCGGTAATCGTGGGATGTTCTCCGCAGAGCGCACAATTCGGGTTACGTCGGACCTTGATCTCTCGAAATTGGGTCTTGCGAGCGTCGAAGTCGAGCAAGCGATCCGTCAACGGGCGTCCGACTCCAAGAATGAGCTTCAACGCTTCTGTGGCCTGAATCGTTCCGATAATACCTGCCAGCACTCCGATGACTCCAGCCTCTTGGCAGGACGCGACCAAGCCGGGTGGAGGAGGGGCTTTGAACACGCAACGATAGCAGGCCGATTTCTTTGGGATGATGGTGGTGACGCGGCCGTCGAAACGGAGAATGCCTCCATGAATCAGCGGCTTTTCGGCGAAGAAGCAGGCATCGTTGATAAGGAACTTTGCGGGGAAGTTATCAACACCATCGATTACGACATCATAATCACCGAAAATCTTAAGCGCATTTCCGGCGGTGAGACGCTCCTCGTACATTGAAACGGAGACATCTGGGTTCAGTGCCTGGATCTTTTCTTTTCCCGACTGCACCTTTGGACGCCCTACGTCGGGAGTATGGTGCAAGATCTGGCGCTGGAGGTTGGTCAGATCCACGACATCACTGTCGATCAGCCCAATGGTGCCGACTCCTGCTGCAGCCAGATAGAGCGCCGCCGGTGAGCCGAGACCGCCGGCACCGACGAGAAGAATCCGAGACTTGGCGATCTTTTTTTGCCCCTTGCCGCCGACCTCCGGCAGCAAAATATGTCGGCTATAACGATTTATTTGCTCCTCAGTAAATTCCATCTTAATCAGCAGTTCCAAGAACGCTCAAAATGAGTTTCCAACGAGGCCGCAGGCAAAAGAAAACCGGAGGCGTACCCTCTGGGGTACGTTGAGGATTTTCTTGAGCCGAGAACAAAGTTGGAAGCCATTTTCAGCGTTCTTATATGTTGAAGTATTTCTCAATACTGATATACCGCTCGCCCGTATCGCATAGGATAGTGACGACGTTCTTGCCGGGCCCCAATTCTTCGGCAACCTTTTGTGCGGCGAACACGTTTGCACCGGCTGAGATTCCGACGAGCAAACCTTCTTTCTTCGATAACTGCTTGGCCGTCTGATAGGCCTCGTCGTCCGTCACGGTGATCACGCGGTCGAGGAGTTTCCGGTTCAGGACCTTGGGAATAAAGCCCGCTCCAATTCCCTGAATCTTATGGGGGCCTGGATCACCTCCTGATAAAACCGGGGAGGTAGCCGGTTCGACGGCAATCACTTTAACTTGCGGGTTTCTTTCTTTGAAGACTTCTCCACAGCCCGTGATCGTCCCGCCGGTTCCGACGGCGGCCACCAATGCATCGATTTTCCCTCCGAGCGCATCCCAGATCTCTACCGCCGTCGTTGTTTTATGTATCGCTGGGTTGGCGGGGTTCGAGAATTGATCGGGCATAAAGTACGACGGGTTTTGCGCCAGGATACTTTCTGCCTCTTTAATTGAACCCTTCATGCCTTCCCAAGCCGGTGTCAGCACCAGCTGGGCCCCATACGATGAGAGCAGGCTAGCCCGTTCCATGCTCATGCTCTCAGGCATCACGAGGATTAGCTTGTACCCGCGTACTGCAGCGACAAGGGCCAAGCCGATACCCGTATTCCCACTGGTCGGTTCAACAATGGTTCCGCCAGGCTTCAGTTTGCCTTGCCGTTCCGCCTCGTTGATCATGTTGAGGCAAATACGATCTTTGACGCTGCCTCCAGGGTTGAAAAATTCGACTTTCCCATAGATGGTCGCCGATCCATCTTTGGAAAGGCGGTTCAACCGCACGAGCGGAGTGTTCCCGATCAGTTCCGTAATGTCCTTGTAGGATGGTGCGCTCACCGACCGCCTCCCATATAGAAGAGAAACTCCACCTGGTCTCCTTCATGGAGATGGGTTGTGGCAAGATCGTCGCGTTCCAGCACCTTGTCATTCACCTCGACAGCGACCATCTGAGGCTCGATTTTCTTCGCGTTCAATAAGTCGAGGACCGTTCCGCTCTGGATCTCCTCGGGCTTCCCATTGATTTTGACCTGCACAAATTCTCCCAAGTTGGCTTATAGATTGAAGTTTTTGAACGTATCAAAGCGACGTGTCGCTTGTCAAGGCTGGTTCATCACGCGTGAGAGATAAGCAGCGTTGACTAGATGACTCGAGCGAGGATTCGAGGTTTCACAACAAAGGAGGGACATGCTGACTTGACTTTGCGCTGAGTGGTCGCCACTATGCCGCCTGCAGGATGCTGGGATGTGGAAAAAGAATTTCCTCTTTCGCGCGACGGAGTCGACTCCTTTAAGCCAGTCCGAGAATGAGCTCTTTCACGACACGGAACCGGCGCTGGACAGCGCTGGCCTTGTCTTCGAGAAGTTTCTCTCGGTGTGGGTCCAGGGTGAAGGGACGGACGAAAAACCGTCCGCCTTTACGAATATGTATGTCCGGACCGCGATGCTGGATGTCCACAAACATGTGAGCCTCTTGCACCCGCTTCAAGGCCGATCTCACCAGATCAAACAGCTTCTCCTGCCCGAACAGAAACAATATCTCCGCCAATGGCTTGCGGTGCATGCGCCACAGGCCTGGGAAGCTTCGGAAGATCATTTTCGTGATCTCTTCGAGCTGAAGTGAGGTGAGCTTGCCGCCTCAACTACACAAGACCGTTCGCGCGGGATTGTTCTGTACGCTACTGCTGGTTGCCTCAGTTGGGGCAAGCGTGACGCCTTCGACCGCATCCGTGGAGGTCTGGTATGGCCCGGATGATCGACCGCTCGAACAGCTTGTGCAGACGTACGATCGTGCCAAACGGTATATCTTTGTGGCAGTCTATGGATTAACGTCCCCTCTGACGGTGAAGGCTCTGGTAGGAGCGAGAAAGCGTGGGGTGGATGTTCGCGTTCTCACGGATCGCCAACGATTGAATGATCCGAAGCAGAAGACGGCGCTGTCGGCGTTACGTGAGGCTGGAATTCCCATCAAGATCAATCGACACGACGCGCTCATGCATCTGAAGCAGGTCGTCATCGACGACGAGGTGAATACCAACGGATCGATGAATCAGACGACCAGTGGTAATCGGTACAATGATGAGCGGCTGGATGTCATCAGAGACCATGCCACCACGGTCAAGGCACGAGAAAAGTTTCTCTCACTGTGGAAGGACCAAGAACGATTCCAGGATTGGAAATGAAAAGCGATCCATGCGGTCGTGGGCAGGATGAACTAGTTCGATCGCCTTGTCTATGAATATCGATAGGGTAGGCCGGGGGAAGCGAGAACGGTGATGGTCGTGGAGACAGACATTGCAGTCGTCGGAGCCGGTGGAGGCGGGGCCGTCCTGGCTCTTGCCTTGGCACAGAAGGGGATCAAAACCATTGTCCTTGAACAGGCGCCCGGACCGCCGCAGGGATTGCGTGGCGAGATTCTGCAACCGAACGGGCAGCGGGTGCTTGATGAGCTGGGACTTTTGAATAAACTGCCCAGCGAATCCACGCGAACGGTGCACAAGTTTCATTTCTGCCGGGTCGGCGGTGAGCGGTTATGTACCGTGGACTATGGCGACCTCCCATCACCGTATAATCGTGCCGTGGTCACCCTTCCCAATGTGGCGCACCATGCCATTCTCAGTGCGATCGAGCAGGAGCCTTCCGTCTCGTTGCGGTATCGATCGACGTTTACGGGGTTGCTGCGTGACCAAGGCCGAGTCGTCGGCTTGACCGCCAAGCAGGACGATGCGGAGCTCACCATAAAAGCCAAGGTGGTCGTCGGTGCCGATGGAGCCTTTTCAAAGGTTCGGGAAGCTTTGCAGATTCCAGCTGAGCTGCATCTCTATCCGCAAGGATACTTGATCGCCCTGTTAGATGCGGCGATTCCTCTGGAGGAAGCGAAGTACTTCGTCGGGAAGAAGACCATCCTCGGGATGTTTCCTGCTGCCGGAAACAAAGTGTACGCGTTCTATATGATCAAGGCCGGTTCGTATGACCATGTGAAAGCGCTGGGGCTTCCAGCGCTCCAGGAAGCCTGGACCAAAATCGATCCGTCCAGTGAACCGATATTCCGGACGTTGACGGACTGGAAGCACACGGCCTTTATGCCGACCGGGCGTGTCCGCACGCCGACGTGGGTGGCGGATGGGGCGGTGCTGATCGGGGATGCCGCCCATGCCATGAATCCCCATGCCTCACAGGGGCGCATGCAGGCGATGGTCGACGCGATGACCTTGGCGGACCTCTTGCCGGATTGTCTGGCGACGAATGAGTATTCGGCCGCCAAACTCAGGAGCTACGAAATCCTCCGTCGCCCACAGGTGACCATGCTGCAGAAATTGGCCGACGAGCAGGTGCTGTTTTGGAATACGGCAAACCCGGTCATTGCTTTTCTCCGTGACCGCGTGTTCAGCACGTTGGACCGCAACGCGCGACTTCGATATCGCGTTTTGTCGACGACAGCCGGACTTCGCAAGGACCCCCCATTCGGCATGATGGACCGCCTCATGGCAGCCGGATTCTTGCCGGATCCTTCAGCCCGCGACATGGCAGCGGGAGGGGCGCGGTAACGTGATGGCACCGGTCGACTGGAGCATCGACGGCTTACCGGAAGGCACACAAAAACTCTTAAAGTCATACGTGAAAGATGTTGTAAAAACATATGGCAATGAACTTGAAAGCATTATTCTGTATGGCAGTGCTGTCCGCGGTGAATTTTTACCAGGTCTCTCAAACCTCAACGTTTTATTGATCTTATCCTCCTACGATCTCTCAATCTTAAAACAGTACGACGGCCTTCACAAGCGCTGGAGCAAGGAGCAGGTGGTGGTTCCCTTGTTTCTTACGAGAGCCGACCTGGATTCGGCCTCAACCGCCTTTCCCTTAGAGTACCAAGACATTCTCGACTGGCATCGCTTGCTCTGGGGACAAGATCCCTTTGTCGGCCTCAAAATCGACACACGGTATTTGGCCGCCGAGGTTGTACAGGGGCTCCGTGGAAATTTGTTTCGACTCCGTCAACGTCTCGTGGAAGGACGAAGCACTGAAGAGGCCATCACGATTCTATTGCCGTTGTCGATCACCACGCTTCTGCCGGTGCTTCGTGGGTTACAACGGTTATTGGGGCGCCCAGTGATGAAGCATGGAGAGCCGCTACTGCATGACATCGAATCCCATCTTGAGATCGACATGACCGGCCTTCGTGATGCGCTGGCGCTCAAGCGAGGGCACATCTCTCCTGGACAGAAAGAGATCCCAAGACTCATGGATCGCTACCTAGACTGTCTGACACGATTGGTGGGGGTCGCAGAGGCACGTATAAAGTGAGCCTGTTTCACGAGCACCGGTACTGGAGGAGCAAGGCGTGGCTAGGTGTGATCTTCTTCCTTTCGGTTGGCGATGCGTCGGCGGCGCTCTACGAACGGCCAAAAGAACGTGTGCCGCTTCCGAGTCCCATCGGATATGTCAGCGATCATGCGCAAGTCGTCGACGATGCATGGAAGGAACGCATCAGGTCTGTCTGCACTGATCTTGAAAAGAAAAGCGGCGTGGAGATGGTGATCGTGACGGTGCCGACGATTAAACCGTATCCGAGCGCCAGAGAATACGCCGATGCCTTGTATCAAAAATGGCAGATCGGCTCGACACAGCAAGAGCATGGGCTGATGGTGTTGGTGGCTGTGGAAGAACGGCAGGCAGCCATGGCCCTGGGTCGCAGAATGTTTCCGGTCATTACCCTGACCGTCAGGGATGATGTGGGCCGTACCTATCTCCAGCCTGCGATTGAACGGGGACAATTTGGGGAAGGCTTGTATCGTGCGGCGGTCGCTCTGGCGACCCCTGCGCAAGAGGTGCGACTCGATACGCCGACTCGGCCTCGTATCAAGGGGCTCGGAGTCTGGATTACGCTTGGTACCACCATGGCGATCGTCGCGTTCTTCTGGATGATCAGCCGACCCGATCTCCGGCATCCGTATCGGCGCATTCAGAATGGTGAATATTGGGGAACCGGCCAGGGCGGCTTCGGCGGGAACTGGGGTGGCTTCGGCGGCGGCACGAGTGGGGAAAGCTGGAAATAGGATAGAAAAACACCAACCGTCATCGAGCCTCGAACTATAGAGGAGATCCATTGATGAAAACGGCTAAAGGCTGCATTCTTTTCTCACTTCTGCTCAATGGCTTGATTGCGCTTGTCATGTTCGTATCCGGCTGTGCAACCACGGCGACTGAAACAAAGAGTGTGTCGGCCACTGCTCAAGATGCCACCGACGCTGCTATTGAACGCTATATTCGTACCCACCCGGAAGTGATCGAGCAGTCGTTGCAGGCCTTGGAAGTCAAACGGGAAGCGGAACTGAGAGATCGGCAAAAGGCGGCGCTCGCGACGAGGCAGCAAGACCTGTTGCACGATCCCACCTCACCCGTCAGCGGTAATCCGAAGGGCGAGATCACGCTAGTCGAGTTTTACGACTACCGGTGCGGCTACTGTAAGCGCGCAGCGCCGGCTGTGACGGAACTTCAGAAGATCGATCCTCGGGTGCGGGTCGTCTACAAGGACTTTCCCATCTTAGGCGAACCGTCTGAACTCGCGGCTAAGGCGGCGCTCGCGTCGCAAGCGCAAGGCAAACACCAAGCCTTCCATGAGGCGCTGCTCGCGTCCCATGCTGATATGACGAAGGATGAGATCTTGAACATCGCGGTGAGCGTCGGCCTCAATGTGAAACGACTGGAAGCCGACATGGCCAATCCCAAGTGGCAAGCCGTCATCGAGAAGAATCGGGCGCTCGCTCAGGAGCTTGGCATCTCGGGAACTCCCGGCTTCATCGTGGGCAACGAGCTGGTGCCCGGAGCGTTGGATTTGAATGGGCTGAAAGAACTCATTGCCCGGGCGGGACATGAAAAATAAGGGGTCTTAATGACGCTTGACGGCGTCTAGGAACTGGCCGAGAATCTCCAGAAAATTGGAGATCCGCAGTGTACCTATATCTGTAGAAACGATGCGACTCGCAATAGTGAAAAGACCGAAGTAATATGCCGACGATTTCCATGTTTTACGGGATTCTGATTCGGATGTTCTTTCGAGATATCGAGAAACATCGTCGGCCTCACATACATGCTGATTACCAAGGTAAAGTCGCAGTTTACTCGATTCCCGACGGAACGCTTTTGGCCGGAGAACTTCCTCCGAATAAACATAAGCTCGTCGTCGCCTGGATTGAGATTCACCAAGAAGACTTGTTGGCAGACTGGGACTTGGCCGTTAACGGTAAGAAACCTTTTCCTATCAAAGGACTTGACCAATGAGGATCACGGAACTGCATGTAGAGCCGAACTGGATGTTGTCGATAGTGGCAGACGACGGCCGGGTTGGTCGGTTTGATGTGAGTCCCTATCTTCAGTATGAGGCGTTTGAAGCACTTCGGGATCAAGGTGAGTTTATGAAGGTGGTTAATGGTGGATACTTTGTCGAATGGGATTGTGGAGCCGACTTGTCTGCAGACACGATTGAGGCAGGGTGGCAAGTTGTAAGGAACGTAGCCAAACAAAGATCGGGCTAACAATTCATAAATGGTGGGCTTAGCTGTCGAGCTTCATCGATCTAGCCGTTTCCGTCGGCCTCGACGGCTGGAAGCCGACATGGCCAATCCCAAGTGGCAGGCCGTCATCAATAAAAATCGGGTGCTTGCGCAAGAGCTCGGCATCTCTGGGACCCCCGGCTTCATCGTGGGCAACGAACTGGTGCCAGGTGCATTGGATTTGAAAGGGCTGAAGGAATTGATTGCCCGGGGGGGACGTGGGAAATGACGAATCGGTCAAAAAAGCGCTGGCACATTAAGAACTCGCGCACAATGGTTTCGTTGTTGCAACTCATTGAAATGGAAATAGTTGTGGCGTATCGTTCATGACCAGGGCGGCGTATTATCTGGACTGAAACTGGAAGATCCAGCTCTTATGTGGATCGGCCTAAGCATGGTTCGGGCGACGCTTCGGGTCCCCCGAACGGCCCCGCGGCTGGGGCGCGTGGTTCGAGACGCGACGCGCGTTCCGAACCAGCGACTGTCCGGTGCAGTCGCTGTACAACCTCCGGTTGCTCCGAGCCCACCGGTGAGCCGCGGGGCGGTTGACTCACGTAATATGCAAGATCGTACCAACATACGAGCGGGCAGCCTTCGCGAGCGAAAGCAAAGCCGCAAGCCAATGCAGCTCCTGCTGCGCATCACGATGGCTGAAATCACTCCGTCAATCTGGCGCCTCATTCGCGTGCCGGATCAATTTACCTTGCATCAGTTACATCGTATTCTCCAAATCGTGTTTAGCCATCTTGACTACCACCTCTATGAGTTCCAGGTTAGGTCTCGTCGCTTTGAGGCACCGGACCCAGAGTCCGAGGCCGAGGATGCTACGCGAATCAGACTGTGCGATCTCACGCTCTCTCCTGGGTCTCAACTCACCTACATCTACGACTTCGGCGATGGGTGGGAACACAATATTGCCGTAGAGGCTATGCTCCCGATGCCTTTGGAGAATGGGCCTGATTGGTCACCAAGGCTTCTCGATGGTGAACGAGCTGCACCGCCAGAAGATGCCGGCGGACCGCATGGATTCATGGAAGTGATGGCGGCGCTGAAAGATCGGAGCCATCCCAGGCATAAGGAGATTCGCAACTGGGTTGGAAACGCGTACGACCCCGGGAAGTTCGATACGTGGGCGGTCGACCACGCGTTAACGTTAGCCGTCGCCTGGGGCGCGGTGTAGATATTGAGGCAGTAGTAGTGGGGCCTAACCCACGCATTGAATTGTTGGGTGCGTTGCCATTCGAAATCTTACTGTTGAATATCCTCATTGACTTCTCTTGCATCGGCCTCTAGACTTCGCCGGTCTTCCAGAGAGATCATGGATCAAGAATCACTCGCACAAATCCAACAACTCATCGTTTCAGCGACCGACACCCTTCGCGGAGAACTCGTTGACTCCAAACGGCACGCTGGCGTGTTGGCGGAAGGGCTCAGTCATGAACTCCAGCTTGTTGCCGAAGGATTTCAGCTGCATCTCGACCGGCGCCATGCCGAAGATCGATCCTTCCTTGAAGAGCAATTTCGAGAAACACGCGCTCTCATTCACCTCTCGTATGGCCAGATTCAGGAACGGGTAGAGCGCTTGGAGCAGCGTGTTCGAACCATTGAACAGCATCTCGGCCTGGCCATTCAGTAATTCCCGCGAAAACAAAGAGGCTGGGCCCCAAGGGCTCACATGCTGTTTCGAGGGGCGTTGACTCAACTTCAGGACTGGTTCGCCGTTTAGACTTAATCCGTTAGGCTTCACAGGCTAGCCGCTGGTAGTACACACCCACCATGTTCTCCTTGTTCTGGGTTGTCTTAGCGTTATGTGGCATCGCGGTTATCCCTGCAATTTGGTTTAGAACTGATACGAGACGAGCGTACGCCCGAATCGCTGGTGGCAGTACGATCGTGTACTCGCCAGTGGGGAATATTGAATTCAAGCGTGCAGAGGCTGGTGTTCCCGTCCTGGTAATCCACGGAAGTGGAGGAGGATTTGACCAAGGGGAACTTATTGCGAGGGCGATCCTAGACGAACGGTTCGACTGGATTGCGCCGTCGCGCTTTGGGTACCTGCGATCGACGTTCCGCGAGGGCAACACGTTCGACGACCAAGCCAAGGCCTATACCTTCCTTCTTGACCACCTTGGCCTACAGAGAGTTGCCGTCCTGGCGATCTCTCATGGCGGTCCATCAGCACTTCTCTTCGCGGCGCTCTATCCAGAACGCGTCTCCTCACTGACACTGCTGTCTTGTGGGGTTGCGTCTTCATCAGATGTGAGCCAGACGCAAGCGAGCCAAAAGGGCAACGCGCTGACCATGATCTTCAAGTTCGAGATCCTCTACTGGGTTGTCCGGAAGTTTCTGCGCAAGAAGCTGATGCGGTTGATGGGTGCCACCGACGAGGTGATCGCAAATCTCACGACAGAGCAGCGTACGATGGTGAATCAGCTGATTGACTTCATGGCTCCGGTAGCTCCCCGCTACGCGGGCGTCGCTGTTGACAATAAAGCCAGGATGCCGAATGAACGGGTGGCGGCTATTCGAGCCCCGACGCTCATCGTCCATGCAACGGACGACGCGCTGCAACTTTTTCACAATGCTGAGTATGCGGCGGCAAACATCCCTGGCTCCCGCTTGCTGTCCTTTGATCGGGGAGGCCACCTCCTACTCCTGGTCGAACAGTCGGCCATTCAGACGGAAGTCCGGCAGTTCATGTTGGCCCACGCCGGATGATGCTTGGTCGCATGGAGGCGCGACCTAACATTTCGCTTCAAATCCGGAACATTGCTTGGCAAGGCCTTGGTGAAACAGTAGCCTGGCGCCTTTGCTTCACGTTTTCAGCCCGATCTATCCGTCTTGCACCTCTGTCTGGCGATGCGTATGATCGCGCGGCTTCAAACTTGAGGAGGTACCATGGCGAAGATCACCGAGATCGCTCCGGACCTATTCCGCATCACAACGTTCGTTGAGCCGATCAATCTTCAGTTCAGTCAGTTCTTGTTGCGCGACGATGAATCGCTGTTGTTCCATACCGGCCCGCGGGCACTGTTTTCCGATGTCAAAGCCGCTGTGTCGTCGCTCATCGATCCAAAAACGTTGCGCTGGATTGGGTTCAGCCATTTCGAATCGGATGAATGTGCGACGGTACCAGAGTGGCAGCAACTGGCTCCGCATTCAGACGTAGTCTGTAGCCTGGTGGGTAAGATGGTGAGTGTCGATGATTGTCTGGCGATTCGTCCCGCGAAAGGGATGGTCGACGGCGAGGTGCTTGAGACGGGGAAATACCGCTTCCGCTTTCTTGCGACGCCGCATGTCCCCCATTGCTGGGAAGCAGGGTTGCTGTTTGAGGAGGCGGAACGAACGCTCCTCTGTTCGGATCTCTTTCATCAAGAAGGAGATGTCGAACCGATGACGGATTCGGATATCATCGACCGCTGTCGGAAGACGCTGGTGGATTATCAGCAAGGTCCGTTGGCGAACTATGTGCCCTACTGCTCACTGACGGAACCCACGTTTCAGCGATTGGCCGCACTCCTGCCAAGGCGACTGGCGACCATGCATGGTTCGGTCTACGTCGGTGATGGAAGAAAAGCGCTCCTTGATCTGACCACAGTCTGGCGTGAGGTCCTCAGCTCCCCGTTATGATCCGTGATGCCCGAGGGGTGGGAGGACTGTGCCCTGGCGCTATTCCAGCGATCCAACATCATATGTGCGTGTTTTGGTTTGGTTGTTTGGCCGGAGGGTTAGCCGTAGGGGTCTTCTTTGAAGCGAGCCTGGATCTCTTCGACTTCTGCGCGCTGGGCGATGAGGGCCTCGACGCAGTGTTGATCGACTTGTGAGCCGGCCATGCGCCGCAGCATGGCGAATGCCTCGTCGTTCGACCAAGCTTCCTTATAGGACCGACGGCTTGTCAACGCGTCGAAGATGTCGGCGACGGCCACGATTCTCGCCTCGATCGGAATATTGTTCCCCTGTAATCCACTCGGATATCCGCTGCCGTTCATCGCTTCATGATGGTACAGCGCGATGTTACGGAGCATATCGATGTGCTCAAGACCGTCGAGACCGAAATTGCTCAACATCACGTCGATGATCTCCCGCCCTTTGGCCGTATGGCTGCGCATGATCGTCTTCTCACCGTCGGTGAGCGTGCCGGGTTTCTGTAAGATCTCGTCGGGGATTGCGATTTTCCCGATGTCGTGGAGTGGGGCAAAGAGAAAAATGTGTTCAATCAGGTCGTCGGTCAGGCTGTAGGTAGGGGCGATGGTCCGTGCGATCAATCGGGCGAAGTTAGCCATGCGATCCAAGTGGGCACCGGTATCCATGTCTTTGTGGTGCACGATGTCGGCGGCGGTTCTCACGGAGGCTTCGAGCGTCCGGATCGAGGACAGTTCGGAGATCGCTGTGAGCGAGGTGAGGTGCCCGAAGATATCCAGGTCATGCAGGACTTGATCGGTGAACACGCGTTTGAGTCTCGAATTGAAAAAGACGAATCCAAAGAAGGTGCTGTTCAGGAACATGGGTAAGGTATAGCTGGCTCCGTATCCGGCGGCGCGTATGCGCACCGCGTGCTCGGTGCGGCTGCGTTTGAAGACATCGAGATCATTGACGACCCGTGGTGTGCCGCGTGCCATCGTATCTTTGAGGGACGGGACTTCGGTGAGCCTTGCGGAATAGTGCCGCAGCGGATGAGCAGTGCGGCCACTGTCGACGTAGGTCTTGAGCAGGTCCGTCTTGGGGTCATAGACAGCAACAGCGATGCGCGTAATGAACGGATACCGCCGCTTCAGCAGTTTATGAAGCGATGCCAGCTTATCGGCCAAGGAATTGTGACGATTGAGGGTATCGAGTGCGTCTCGGTGGTAGAAGACGGCTTTGGTGCGGGCGGCTCTAGGCATGGAGAAAGTCTAGCATGGGAGACAGGAAACACCGTTAAAGAAGTGAATCCACACCACTCGATCTCGACGGCTGCTTTCTTCCAGAGGTGTCAGATCGCACCAAACAATCACCGCTCCCGCACTTGACCGGAGCCTGGGAACAGGCTGAGAATGGCACTGAAGCCAAGTTCTCCAAATCAGGCCGGTCCATTGCAACTTGGTTAGGCCACTGACAACAAGACAGGGAACATGAAGATCGCCATTATTGGAGCCTCTGCTGGAATAGGGCTGGAGACCGTGCGTCAAGCACTCGAGCGGGGGCATGACGTCACTACCTTGTCGCGGCGAATGGTTCCGCTCCCGGATCAGCCTAGATTGACCAAGGTGCAGGGGAGTGCGACAAACCAGGATGATGTTCGGATTGCCGTGGAAGGAGCTGACGCCATTCTCATGACGCTTGGTGTGAAGAGCCCATTCGCCACTACGCTGTTCTCCGACTCCGCGCGGCTCTTGCTGAAGATTCTTGGTGAAAAGGGGAGCTCTCCGACGCTCATCGTCCTCACGGGGTTCGGTGCAGGCGACAGCTGGGGATACAATTCGGTTCCCATGAAACTTATGTTCACGCTGCTTCTGAAGAAAGTCTATGCCGATAAGAGTGAGCAGGAGCGGGTGATCGCCGGTGGATACCCACGATGGGAGATCGTGCGCCCAGGTCGCTTGACCAACGGGGCGATGACCGGCTGCTATCGCGTGTTGGACCAATTGGTGGGCGGTATGAAGGTGGGCGCCATTTCTCGTGCTGATGTTGCGCACTTCATGCTGGGCCAGGCGGAAAACCCGACCTACTTGGGAAAGTATCCGGCGCTGACTTACTGAGAATGAGTCCCTGGTTCCCGTCTCGGAACGACTCGTCCTTCTTCCAAGTCTTGCAGATCCGACCAAGCGGTGATGTCGGTGCGTGAGGGATCAATGGCAACCAGGTATTTCTTGAATCGGGCTGCGCTGTCAGGGGAACTCGGCCCGCGTGCCAACAACTTCTGATTCCATTCTTCCAATTCAGCAGGCCGGTGCGGCTTGGCTTGCTTCTCAAACCAAGTGACGACTCCTTCATCGGTCTGGTTGGCTTTGACGGCAGCCGTGAACTGTTCGCTGGTGATGCCGGCAAACTCCAGCAGCCGATCGTCCATCGGGCAGGGATAGATGTACTCACCTTCGGTGCCGGCGAGCACAGCACGGCACTTGTCGATCATGCGAGCCAAATGGGCATAGCCTGCCAGTTTGAACCGCATGCTACGGGGGAAGTCTTGCCGTAAATCCATCGTTGCTAAAGCAACTTGTGATTCTTGAACGTGAGGTTTTTCACGATGACCTGATTGTTTTCGTAGGTGATGATCCGCCTAGTGGCCGGCAGGTCGCATGCTCCGACACGGATATGAGTGTCCGTGAAGCTCTCGACATTGGTGAGTTTCCCATCGGTGGGTGAATAGTAGTAGACCGTGTACTTGGTCGTGAGATGTTTCTGGTCCTGCGTGACGGCGCTTTCTTCCACGTTGATCGTAAACGCAAAAGGATTCATGCCGGGATGAGCCATTTTTCGGTTGATCTGGGTGATGCGGTTGTTGTTCACCCGGTAGAAGGAATTCGAGCCATGGATCGTCAGCTTGGTCCCGAACGGATGGCCGTCTTCTTCCATCGTGAGTGAGTACTTTCCATCCGATTCCTCGAAGGTGCGCGGACCGCGATGGACTGCGATCATACCGAGTTGTTCCTGAGCCCACTTTTGGATCTCGCTGTCCCCCAGCTGAACCGAGACCTCGCGCGGACTCTTGACCATGACCGAACCGCTGGTTTCTTTCCCGTTCACATTCACGGTGAGGTCGGCAGTAAAACCCTGAAAGTCTTTTGGCCAACGAGCGGTTGCTTCAAAGGCCCGCCGAAGGAGGTCTCGGGCCTGAGGGTCGTCGGCTACAGTGGAAGGTGCGTGTGTCGGCTGCATCATGAATCTCCTCTCATAAAAGTCACTGGATTATCTGTAGTTATACCGGGATCGTGAGCCAAGGCTCAAGCCTCAAATCCACATGATCGAGGGGTAGATCCTAGTGTAGTGCGTCATAAATAGATTGACAATCAATTCCGGCGAGCGCTATCTTCTGCCCCATGCATCGGGCCCCAGCGATTCTCCTGTCGTCCGCAGAACGATCGACGTTGACCGCATGGGCCA
>Ga0224505_10000024_pt1 | contig 114624 bp, 91 predicted proteins | sample SF_Jan12_sed_USG_FD_169102 | JGI IMG/M metagenome (GOLD analysis project Ga0224505, IMG submission 169102) | Sediment microbial communities from San Francisco Bay, California, United States - SF_Jan12_sed_USGS_4_1 | ecosystem: Environmental > Aquatic > Marine > Sediment | place: USA...
AAGGGTAATAGCCAAGAACCATTGACTTGCCCTAACGGTGAAAGCCGATTTTATGTCGGCGCATTACCAGGAGCAATTACAATTCGGTAGGCACTATTGGATTGGCCACTTTGCCGTTTAAGGGAGTCGTCTTGACGAACGATTTAGCAAGGACTTGCATATCATCACCGGGAACTAACGGCATACCGGGTTCACTGTTGAATCGTTTTGTCAGGTACTTATGAATGGAAGCGGCTGCTTTTTTTGCTTGCCCCATGGCCAGGATCACTGTCGATCCTCCTGTTATAGCATCGCCAGCAGCAAATACGCCTTCCTTGCTGGTTTGGCAAGTGTCGTTGTCAACGGTTATGACACCCCATTTGTTGGTGCGGATTTCTGAATCTGTTGATGGAATGATAGGGTTAACGCTGCAGCCCAAAGACATAACCACGGTGTCGCAATCTTCGACAAAGAATTCTCCCGTAGGAATTGGCTTTCGGCGGCCGGTTTCATCCTGTTCAGAAAGCGTCATCTTTTCGCACTTGATTTGTCTTACGAAATTATCATCATCCACAATGAATTCAACGGGGTTGGAGAGCCAACGCCATTTCATATCCTCCTGCTCGGCATGTTTGAGTTCCTCCGACCGGGCCGGTGCTTCTGCGTGCGACCTTCTGTAGTAGCACGTTGCTTCTGCGCCTAAGCGCTTGGCAGTTCTCAATACATCCATGGCCGTATTTCCGGCACCAATAACGGCCACTTTCTTGCCCGAATAAATGGGTGTACTGTATTGTGGGAAATGATTCGCTTCCATGAGATAAATGCGGGTAAGGTATTCGTTAGCGGAATACACTCCATTTGCATTTGACCCCGGCACTGCGAGCATCCGAGGTAGTCCTGCACCAGTTCCAATCATGACCGCATCAAATCCTTCGCGTTGCAGCAAATCATCAAGTGAAAGCACCTTTCCGATCACCATATTGTACACAAAGTGCACACCTAATCGGGTTAGGAAGCGTATGTCTTCGTCAACTATTCTTAGGGGCAGCCGAAAGCGAGGGATACCGTACACCATTACGCCGCCCGCCCGATGGAAGGCTTCAAATACCACTACTTCATGACCTCGTATAACCAGCTCATAGGCTGCTGAAAGTCCAGCGGGACCGGAACCTATAATTGCCACTCTTTTTCCAGTAGGCTCCTGCACCGAAGGGATTTCAAGCAGGCCATTTGCCCTTTCAAAGTCGGCCGCGTAGCGCTCAAGGTTACCAATTCCTACAGGAATGTTTTTACGGCCTACCATACATACTGCTTGGCACTGTTTGTCCTGTGGGCAAACTCTTCCACAGACTGCAGGCAGGAAATTCGTCTCCCTGATTTTTTTCGCAGCTGCTCCAGGGTCACCCTGCTCAATCAGTCGTATAAAACCTGGAATATCAATTCCCACCGGGCACGCCGCAACACAGTCTGGTTTCCTGCATTGGAGGCAACGCAACGCTTCGTTTACTGCTTGCTCATCAGAATACCCAACAGGTACTTCGTCAAAATTATTGATCCTGGATTGAGCAGGTTGCAAGGGCATCTCCTGGTATGGAAGCTTTGACCTTTCACTTTTATTCAATTTCAATGGTTGGGGTATCATGGCTACGCTCCTCAAATTTTCATGCTGGCCAGCGCCAGCTTCTCTTGCTTGACAAACATTTTTTGACGCTTCATTAGATTGTCAAAGTCTACTTTGTGTCCATCAAAATCTGGTCCATGGAAGCAAGCAAACTTTGTCTCCCCGCCAACAGTCACTCTGCAAGCTCCGCACATTCCTGTTCCATCCACCATCACGGCATTAAGTGAAACATATGTTGGTATAATTGCTGAGCGGGTCATCTCACTTACGGCTTTCATCATCGGCACCGGACCGATTGCGAGGACATGGATAATTGGCTCGTGTTGTAGGATTTCTTGCAAAGCTTCCGTAACAAAACCCCGGAGCCCCTTTGAACCGTCGTTGGTGGTAACCACGACCTCATCGCAGACCTGGCTTAACGCGTCTACCATAATAAGGCTGTCTGCACTCCGCGCGCCAACGATGCCAATTACTTTGTTTCCGAGGGCTTTAAGATCCTTTGCGGTGGGAATTATCGCCCCTGTACCGTAGCCGCCGCCGATAACGACACAGGTACCAATGGAAGTCGGAAGTGTGGATCGCTCTCCCAGAGGACCCACAATATCTTGAAGACTATCGCCTGGCTCCATAGCATTGAGTTCTGTGGTTGTTTTTCCCACGGCAGAAATAATAATGTCAATTGTGCCTTGCTCGCGATTCCAGGCACATACCGAGAGCGGTATTCGCTCGCTGTAAATATGGGGCCGGATAATGACGAACTGACCTGCTTCGATTTTATGGGCAATCAACGGGACTTCAATGGTGAAGTGGTATGTTGCTGGGCAGAGAAGCCGCTTGGCGAGAATCTTGTTGTGTTGTTTGTACACCTTCACTGAAAGATATCCCTGCCTAAAGTAGGGCAGGTAGTCTTCTGTTTCACGCCGAACGATAAAAGCCCTGTCCCAATTATGATTTTCGTCTTTGCCAGTTATGGCCAAAAATGCTTTGCACAACTTCTTTTCCTGGGCATCAGTTAATAGTCCTTTACGCAACATCTTCCCCAAACACCGGGCAGCATTTTTTCGAACAAGCACCTGGGCAGATGACAAGAAACGAAAAGCGGACTCAAACATGCTTGACCTCAACGCTTCGTCGAAAGAAGGCGCAGGCAGTAGTTGCGTTAATCTGCCAACTGTAAACAACGACATTGCTGTAACCTGGTGATTGTGGTGTGTAGCAAGCCCGAGAATAATCGGAACTGCTTTTGCTGCTTCAGGAATCTTGAAATAAGAAAGTACCTGAATGAGATTAATAAGGTCGTGGTCCCGGTCTTGATAGTCCGCAAGCTTCGGTAGTATGTACGCAAGTCCCTCATGCCCGCTTCGGGCCAGGGTTTTCCCGAAGTAAACCGCTGTATCGCTGTCTGCCTCATGAACTGAGTCAAACAGAAAGGGTATCATTTCCGGGCCGAATTTGGCAATTCTTTTTTCAACGCGCACCGCCAGTTTTGGCATGAGCGTAGACCCCGTATGATGGGCGTGGAAGAAAACTTTAGCGAGGGCTTGGGCCAGGTTTAATTTTTCATCAAAGGTCAGCTCGCTTAAGCCCTTCACCGTGTCCACGGCTTGCGCGACTGACGGAGCAGAGCCTGTATCCAGGTTTTGAATAATTTGGTTTACCCTGTCAGTCATTTTTGCATTTTGTTGTACCAATGGACAATTGACGCATTCTATTTACCAAGAAAGGGATGGACAAGGAATGATTAAGATCAGGTTTTTTCCTTGCTTTTATCATCTTTGATAATTGCCACCAGGGAAACAAGCCTTTTGGCGGTGACGTTGGCAGGAGGCACCGGTAAGCACTCTTACAATATGTTTGTAAATGCCTGGCCGCGAAATATGAATGAAGCCCAAATGACATCAAAGCCTGCATCACCACGAAACGCTTCGTCAATGTGCCAGAAACATGCAACAGTGTTTGGTATTGATTAACTCCTTTTGCGCTGATAGATTAGCACGATCATCGAACACGTGAAAGAGAATCCAATCATGCCGGTAACGACAATCATGAGCCAGCGTTGGGTAAAAGTATCGATGATTACAGATTTCGGATCTTCACGATTAACGTAAAGCACCAGGGTATCACCCACCGAAAACTCAGGCGTATCGGAATAGACCGGTGCGGCTAAGGAATGTTCCTCCCCGTTCATATCGTAAGCTATAATGGGCGTATATGTGGTCGCCTCATCGTAGGCAACATGAGGTTCCAGTTCTACCACGGTCCCGATAACCTTCTCGCTGTGTTCAATTTGATAATTCGTATAAACAAACACACCAATGGCCGCTAGCAATATGGGAATACCGATAAAGCCCATAACGAATGCTAGAATCCTAAAGAATCCCTTTTTATAACCGATGGCGCGGCCAAAAACACTTCTTATTAAACGGGCCGGATTAAGGGATTCGCGCAACGCCAGGACTAGCAATTTTTCAGCTTCCGCCGGGGATACATCATATTTTTCCTGCAACAATAGGATGGCTTTATCCTTTTGTCCTGAAAAGACCAAATCTCTTAGTTCTTCCTTTATTTCACTAAGGTCATTCACTGGCAACGAACTTTGAACTAATTTAAGAAAAAATAAACGTCATCAGGGGGTGGCCTTTTCGTTTAATAGGCAAGGAAATCCAAATGCTAGCAGCAGTCTGGTCACGATCATAATCTGGCATGCTGGAAGGGTAACACGGGCCGTTATTGGGGGATTAACTCTCGCTCGAAATAGGCAATGGGGTTCTGCGCTGGATCATCAAGAACGGCACAATAGTAAATGCGCTGATAATACTTTGTTATCGTCAGTCTTACTTCAGGATGCAATTTTGCAGACAGGTTAGTACCTACTTTGAAGATATTGTCTGTATTTGTTCGATAGCTCACTACGATTTTATTTATGCAGATGCCAGATCAACACCGTGTTCGATGGAAATCAACTGAGAAAGTTTGAAAAGGTTAACAACCTTTAGGATCAATAACGCTGCAAATCAGCCAGTAGTGACTCCAATTCAACCCTGGATTTATTTAGCTTAAATCCAAGCTTTTCCAGCATACTCTCACGGTCTTCCTGCTCCAGTGCAAAGTCTTCATCGCTTAGGATTGGAAATATCCTTTTAAGCAGTGCTTTTTGTTCTCGCCAGCTTCTTATAATGTCCATTGCACACAAAGGTAGTCATAAAGCATCAATATTCTGCTAATATTGACGCTCCTTATAAAAAACAGATTGTTATGCAATTTAACGGTACCTTTCAACCTACTCATATACTTTAGGGATAGATTTCTATGCGTGTTCCAGTAGCCCGAAAAAACATAAAGTTCACACCTGATTCTAGCAGAGTGGTTGCCCGTTATTTTATGAACGGGGATGAACGTACAAAGAACATGGTAAGCCGGATAATGGCGCTGGATGAAAAACAAGTTGCCCTCACCCTGGAGCATACCCTGCGCGAGTTTGCGAGCCGTCATCGCAATATTTCGCGTGTTTTTTTTAAACATTGCGCCAATATTGAGGGAATTATTGAGAGCATGCAAATCAACTATGCTGGCTTATCCGATGAACGGAAACTGCTCATTGGTTCGTACTGTACGATGGAATATTCTATTGAATCGGCAGCCTTCTTCAACCCATCCATTGTCGAGGATTTTGACCAGCATTATCTGGAGAAAGGGGAGAAGAGAATCATCATTTCGTTCCGGGCTACCGGAGAAGGACACATATCCTCCATCGTTTTTAGACGAGGAGTCCTGGATAAGCATAATGATCTCCATGTTACAAAACCGGGTGATTATGTTGACAAGGCAGAGATTACACACAAAAAGTTATACAACAAGAAACGATTTGTTAGAAAACTGGAAGAAATGGAAATTCCCGATAAATATTCTACGAGTATTATGGAGGATCTCCCGGAAAAGTTTGAGTACTACATGCTAAAAAATTCCGTTGGAAAAGTTTTGAGTGAAAATAATATCAGTGCCGAAAGAAGAATTGCCCTGGAGCAGGTAACCTGGCTGGCGGATTCGTTTTATGACATTCAGTTTCATCACGATGCTGACATCACAGAGCGTGTTATGTTTCCGGTTTCTGATTCTGAAAGTCGGGGTATAGAGGATGCTCGTTTTGTGCGTTTTATGGATGATGACAAGACAGAAAAAATATATGCTACCTATACAGCTTTTAACGGACAAACTATTCTCCCAAAATTACTGTCAACGGAAGATTTTTATACTTTCCGTGTGATGCCACTGCACGGAACCGGGGCACAAAACAAGAATCTTGCGATGTTTCCAAGAAAAATTAAGGGGAAGTACGCGATGCTGGCAAGAATCGATGGCGTAAATAACTATTTGATGTATTCAGACAGAACAACCGTGTGGAATAACCCGGTTATGATCCAGGAACCACGCTTTCCCTGGGAATTTACGCAAATTGGTAATTGCGGTTCGCCACTCTGGACTGAAGAAGGTTGGCTGGTAATTTCGCACGGTGTAGGACCCATGCGACGGTATTGCCTTGGCGCTTCGCTGTTTGATCTTGATGATCCTTCAAAAGAAATAGGCAGGCTTGACGAACCCTTGTTATCACCTCGCGAAGATGAACGGGAGGGTTACGTCCCCAACGTAGTATATTCATGCGGATCGATTATACACAACAACAGCCTCATATTGCCATATGCGGTATCAGATTATTCATCTACCTACGGCGTGGTGGATATGGCTGAACTAATTGATGTGCTGAAAAAAAGTAAATAGATCCTTCAAGTCCCCGGACGAAATAAATTTCTGCCTACTGCTGTATGACCATCGTGTAGGCATTGATGTACTCATCAATCATGCGTCCCATACTAAACTTGCGAATGGCATGTTCACGGCAACTGCGCGGATCTATATGCTTCAGTTTTGCCAAAGCCGCTACGGCTTCTTCGATTGTATTAGCCAAATATCCGGTACTTCCATCCACGATAAGTTCTGGCATGCTCCCCCGGGCGAAGGCCACAACAGGCGTTCCACACATCATAGCCTCCACCACACTCAAGCCAAAAGGTTCCTCAAAATATATCGGATGCAAGAGTGCCTTGGCATGGCTCAGGAGTTCATTTCGCATTGCTGGATCGGCGTTGCCTACATACGTTACACGATTGTTATCTATATGCGGTTTGATCTTCGTATTAAAATAATCCTCATCCTGAATAAGTCCGGCAATTTTTAATGGATACCCGGCCTTACGGGCTATGTCTATCGCGGCATCGGCGCCTTTGTCAGGATGTATTCTGCCAAAATACAGCAGGCAGTTACCCTTTTCCTCGCGGAACGGAAAATTGTCTGGGTCTATTCCGTGGTAAATCGTTTGTAAATATTCAAGTTCGGGATGTCGGTCGGCATTTGAAATAGAGATGAAGGCTCCGGACTTGTTATACTTTTTATATACTGGAATTATTTGCGGGGAAGAGAACCCGTGGATGGTGGTAATCATTGGCGTGGCAATGAGGCGGGAGTAAGTCAGCGGAAGAAAATCAAAGTTATTGTGAATGATGTCGTATTGATCTGCCTTTTCCATTAAGTGACTAATGTGCAGGCATTCCCATACCTTTGGATCAAGATCAGCATTTTCTGCATACGGTGCTTTGCATACAGATTCAAGTTTTCCGTTCGTTAGGGAATCGCCGGTGGCAAAAAGAGTGACGTCGATACCCTTTCCTACCAACCCCTCCGCAATACTGGAAGCAACCTGTTCCCATGGACCGTACTTTCGGGGAGGCGTTCTCCATGCAATGGAAGAGAGTATCGCTACTTTCATGCTATCGGCGCTTGATAAATAGCCTCACCTGGATTCTTAATCTGATTTATAGAATTCTTCATAGGCTTGCAAAACAGTAAGGTGAGATATTAGATAAGCAAGCGAACTCTCAGCGCCCTGGTTTCTATTGACGCCATAGTTTTCAAAACCATCACAACAGCCCTTTGTCTCAAAATCGTACAAACTCATTCTTAGATCATTCTCCCCCAAAAACCACATGAACGAGGTGTATAATTTATTGAGGTACTCCTTGTCCTTCGTCAGGTGAAATGCCTGGTGGTACATCAGTATCATGGCGAGCGCATCGATTGGCTGCTGCGCAAACATTGATCTTTCTCCGTCCTTTTTATACCATTCCTTATTTCCAATAATAGAGAGATAGCCGTCCTTGAGGGTGATACTCGTAAGGAAGTTCATGCTGTCAAGGGCAGTCTTGGTTATTGTATCGTCATTTAATATTTCAGCAGAATGAAGCAGCGCCAACGGTAAGATACCATTGTCATAGGCCAATAAGGACTCAAACCATTTCCATTCGTGCGTGCTATTTTCCTGGTAATGTTTAATAAGGGTGTAGGCCAGATTTCGCAGCCGTTCGGTCATTCCATCGTCACCAGGCGTATTTCTTAAGTAGTAGCTAATTCCAATCATCGTGTTGGCTATACTTCTTATGGACTTGAGCTTTTCAAAATTTGGGGCCGCATCAAAAAACACCAATCTGCCGGTTTGGTAATAGGCATCATTGGGTGCGTTTCCCAGCAAGTAACCAAGTGCCCAGATTGTCCTTCCGAAAGAATCCTCTGAACCAACTTGATCCAAAAAGTTCCGGTTGAAACTAAGGAAATTTCTGAAGGTACCATCCTTGTTTTGCATGTAATGGATGTAGCTGAGATAAATGGGTGATAATTCAAGTGCCAGATCGTCCTTCTTTTGCTTGTAGGCCATCAGCACCATCAGCAGAGCCCTCGCATTGTCATCCAGGCAGTATCCTTCTTTTAAATTGGGAATGCCAAATTTTGCGTGCTGTATAATCCCGGTATCGTCGGTCAACCGTTTGATGTGCGTGAGCAGGAAGGGTGGCAGGAGTAGTGGATCAACGATTGTTTCTTTTTTGACAACCAATACAGCAGGTTCTGCAAGAATGTTTTTAGCTAGCAATGCATACTGTTCACCAGTCTTAGGCCAGGTAATGTTTCTCCCATAGTCGTGCGCTTTCTTTTGGAGGTCGTGCAATACATCAGGGTTGCTTAGCAGCTCAATGAAAATTGTTGAAAGCTCATCCGAATCTGTGAAGTTAAACAGCCTGCCCCTCCCATCCGCCAGCAGTTCTGTAGCATGCCAGTAGGGGGTAGAGATAACGGCACAGCCAACACCCATTGCATAGGAAAGCGTTCCACTTGTTATTTGCGCTTCATTTAAATAGGGCGTAATGTATATATCGCATGCGGACAGATATTTGAACAATTCCTGCTGATCGATAAATTCATTTAGAAATAGGACGTGATCGCTCAAGTGAAGACTTTTTACCAACAGATGCAGGTAATTCCTGTATTCTTCACCTGAATGCCGCAGAATATTCGGGTGCGTTTTCCCCAACACCATGTAGAGAATATCGGGGTATTCTGTTATCACTTTTGGCAAGGCCTTTATGACTGTTTCTATCCCTTTGTTTCGCCCAATAAATCCAAAAGTCAGTAGAATCTTTTTGTTTTCAAGCTTTAGCTCTTTCTTGGATTGGGTCTGATCAAATTGAATATCGGGTACGCCATGTTCTATAAAAGCAATTTTATCTTTTGGAATCCCATATATCGTCGTGAGGAACTTGATGGCCTTCCGGCTCATGACAACAATTTTGTTGGCCATTTTGCAGATCTCCTTGAGCACAGCCTTTTCGTTGTAAGACGGTGTCTTCAGAATTGTGTGCAGCGTTACCACGAGGGGAATATTAAGCTTATGCAGCAGCGGAAGGATATAGACACCATTTTGTCCACCAAATATGCCAAACTCATGTTCTAAAATGCACAGGTCTGCGCCACTATGGTTAATAAAATTGGCCGCCTCCAGATAGTCCGCTTGTTCTTCCTGGCGGATGACGAGTTTCACTTCCTGCGGGTAGGGGTAGGTTTGCCCGTGGTCACTCAGGGCGATAACGAATCCTTCGCTCAATTGTGCAGCCGGAGCCTTATTACTCCGCATTGAATGGACTAGATTTTGCGTAAAAGTTCCGATGCCACACTCTCGTGGTGGATAGGTTCCGATGTAGGCGATTTTCATGATAGTTGGAGCTTTAATGGACCAATTCGTGCAACAAAACCCAAGCTTATGGTAGAAAAGCGCCTTTCGGCGAGATATTCTTGTGGCAAAGCACTTAATGCTATAGAAACGCTTGTCTGCTAGTGGGACGGATTTCCTGTGTACTGAATACAGGCAGGTTATCAATTTTGCCAAAGGTACGCATAATTAAGTGCATTCAGCCAGCTGCGAGATATTCAACTTAGCAAGGGCAGAAACAGGCCTGATCTCTTTTTGTTTTGCCTGCTGGATCGTATCAGACGATGTATGAAGGGTTATAACCAAATAATTCAACCCATTTTTCTTGCCTTTGCTTTGTATTCTTCAAGAAGGCTTTTTATATTGACCGACCGTTTAGTCAAAAAAAATTGAGCCCTCGCAGCGCCATTAAAAACCAGGAAATAAGGCAAGAAACCATGGTGAAGATCATGGATGCTGCTTTTTCATTGATCGCAAGACAGGGCTATGAATCCACCAGCATCTCGCAGATTGCCAGGAAAGCCGGTATATCCAAAGGGCTTTTGTACAACTATTTTCTTAGCAAAGAAGCACTACTTGAAAAGCTCATTCAAAACGCAATGTCACAAGGGGAACAAATCGTAGCCACTTCATTCACTGACGATCCGGCGAAGACATTGGAGAATCTTTTCAGGCGGTTTTTTAGGGAACTTCGCGAACGGCCTGAATATTGGCGTCTTTTAACGGAGCTGACTTTGAAAATCGATAAGTTCAAATTTGTGCACGATATCGCGGTAGAGAAAATGACGGCTTACACTGAATTGTTGAGGCACCTATTCGTGCAGCTGGGGGTGGAGGACCCTGCCGGTGAAGCAAAATTGGTTGCTGCCGTATTTGATGGAATAGGGATGCAAGCTGTTGTGATAAAACAAGATTATCCGCTGGATGAATTGGAAAGGATATTAATCAGAAAGTATTGCAACCGAAAAATAACGCAATGAAAAAGTTGATAGTCGTATTGCTCGTGTGTATCCCGATGGGCGTTCAAGCGCAGACCGCGAAAGAGATCATTAAGAAAGTGGATGACAAGATGCAGGGTAATTCCAACCGGTCGGTAATGAGGATGACCATCGTTCGACCAGATTGGAAGCGGGAGGTGACCATGAAAGGGTGGTCACTGGGAAGGCAGTATAGCCTGATCCTCATTACAGCACCTGCACGCGATAAAGGTCAGGCTTTTCTCAAACGACATACTGAAATGTGGAACTGGCAACCGTCTATTGACAGGGTTATTAAACTTCCTCCTTCCATGATGCTGCAATCGTGGATGGGGTCCGACTTCACGAACGACGATCTGGTGAAGGAATCATCTGTTGTGGAAGACTACATCCATACATTAAAGCAGGATACCACAATAGGCGGGCGCGTCGCGTATCAAATCGAAATGATACCCAGGCCCGATGCGGCAGTGGTCTGGGGAAAAGTAACAGTGTTTGTTGACAAGGCAGAATTAAACCAACTGCTGGTCCGGTATTATGACGAAGACGGGAGCTTGGTAAATACGATGGTCCTCTCGGACATTAAGCCCATTGGCGGCAGGGTCCTTCCGTGTCGCCTTGAAATGATTCCGTCTGATAATCCAAAACAAAAGACCGTAATAGAATATCTTGATTTGGAGTTTGACCTCAACCTGGAGGAAGATTTTTTTTCTATGCAGAATATGAAGCGCGTTCGATGAATGCAATACCTGGTATACACTAAGAAACAAATACAATGTTTTTCACCCTGGCATGGCGCAATACATGGAGAAATAAAAGGCGGTCACTTATCACGGTGCTTTCAATCACTTTTGCGGTGTTGCTGGCTTGTGTTATGCGTTCTCTGCAAATAGGTTCGTATGAAAGAATGATCGATAATTCGGTGCGGTTTTACACTGGCTATATCCAGATTCATAAGAACGGCTATTGGGATGATAAGGTCATCGACAATAGTTTCAAGTACGATACTTCGCTGCAGCGCACAGTGACCACTATGCATGGGGTTAAATTGGATGTGCCACGGTTAGAATCTTTTGCGCTGACGTCCTTTCGGAGTCAAACAAAAGGCGCGATGGTTATGGGGGTGGACCCACAACGGGAAAATAAACTGACGAACGTAAAAGAAAAGATTGTTCGGGGAAGATTTCTCCAAGAAGACGACGAGGGAATACTGTTGGGAGAAGGTCTGGCCGGCTACCTCAAAGTACAAATAGGGGATACTGTCACTTTGCTAAGCCAGGGATTTCACGGTGCGAATGCTGCGGGATTATTTGCGGTGAGGGGCATCATCCGATTCGCTTTACCACAACAAAATAACCAGCTTATCTATATGTCGCTGCCTCGCGCGCAATGGTTTTATGCAGCGCCGGAACTCATTACCAGCATTGCGCTGCTGATCGATAAACCTGCCCACACGACTAGGATCGTTTCGCTATTGAAAAGCAAAACTGATTCCAACCAAATTGAGATCATGGGCTGGCGGGATTTGGTTCCTGAATTAGTGCAGAGTATTGAACTTGACAACCTGAGCGGCAAAGTGATGCTATGGGTCTTATACCTGGTCATTGGCTTTGGAATGTTTGGGACCTTTTTGATGATGGCGGCAGAACGCCAATACGAATTCGGCGTAATGCTAGCAGTAGGGATGCGAAGAATCCGGCTGCAGGCTGTTGTGTTTCTCGAAATCTCGCTCATGACCGTCCTGGGTGTATTGCTGGGAATCACCGTCAGCCTGCCAATACTTACTTATTTCTACTACAACCCAATCCGCTACGATGAAGAAGCTGCCAAAGCGATTGAAAGTTTTGGCGTTGAGGCCATCTATCCGTTTTCGCTCGACCCGGTAATTTTCACAAATCAGGCATATGCCATTTTTATCATGGCCATAGTGCTGTCAGCATATCCTATTTGGACGATTTATAAAATGAAAGTGGTTGAATCCATGCGACCATAAATACAATAGCCTATGTTAACAATAATTGCCTGGCGAAACGTTTGGCGGAATAAGGGTAGGAGTGGAGTAGTGATTGGGGCTATGGTGGTGGGTATTTGGGCCCTTTCGTTTGGCAGTGGATTTATGCAAAGTTTTTTGATCGGCTACATCGAATCAGCCATACGGTATGAGACTTCAAATGGTCAAATCCACCATCCGTCGTTCATGGAAGATCAGGATATAAAATTCACCATAGGCGATCCTTTAAAAGTAGTTGCTTATTTAAAAGAACAAAGCGCTGTCAGAGGGATTTGTGCCAGGAGCCTCGTCAATGGGATGATATCTTCTGCGCGCCAGGCAACGGGGGTTCGCATTGTCGGGGTCAATCCAGTGGAAGAGGCTGATGTAACCCACCTTGACTCCTTGATCGCGGATGGTGAATACTTTTCTACTGTGCTTAGCAACCCGGTCCTTATCGGCGAGAAGCTGGCAGAAAAACTCAAAGTTAAAGTAAAAGCGAAAGTAGTGCTCACTTTTCAGGATGCAAATGGAAATATCACGGCAGGTCGTTTTCGTGTAGCGGGTATTTTGCATGCCGCGTCGTTGGTAATCAATGAATCATCGGCATATGTCCGAAAGGATGACCTTAATCGGTTGCTCAACATCAATGCGGCAATACATGAAATCGCGTATATAACAAATCCCGGTACGGATGATCAGGCACTAGCAGATCAACTCAACAAAAAATTTCCCAATGAAAAGACATCATCGTGGCAGGAACTCTCACCCGCGCTCGTGTTCATGCAGCAATGGATGGGCGCCATTTTAAAAGTGCTGATCGTGGTGATCATGACTGCCCTTGCGTTTGGCATTGTGAATACCATGCTCATGGCGGTGCTCGAACGTATCCGTGAGCTGGGTGTCCTGATGGCCCTGGGTATGAATAGGGGCCGCGTTTTTCTAATGATCATGATGGAAACTATTTTTCTTACCACCATTGGAGGGCCTTTGGGTTTGATTGCCGGTTATGCTACAATTTCATATTTGGGCGAAAAAGGTATTGACCTTTCCAGCTATTCTGAAGGCCTGGAAGCAATCGGATACGAAAGCGTATTGTATCCAAGCCTGGGAACAACTGACTATATACAGATCGTTGTTGGGGTATTGATCACGGCAATCCTTGCTTCAATCTATCCGGCATGGAAAGCCATACAGTATAATCCTGTAGAGGCGATTCATACGCTTTGAGTCAGGTAAATGTATTAATTAAGTAATAAGAAATGGCTACACTAATTGAGGCTACAGGAATTTCAAAAGTATATCATAAAACTACGGTACCGGTACATGCCGTAAATAATATGGATTTGACGATTGAAGAAGGCGAGTTTACAGCCATTGTCGGTCCTTCCGGATGTGGCAAGACTACGTTACTCAATATTTTGGGAGGTCTCGACTATCCCTCGTCGGGAAAAGTAGAAATAGCCGGTGTAGATATTACAGACATGAAAGATCGCGACCTGATTGACTTTCGCCTCAGCAATATTGGGTTTGTTTTTCAAGCGTATAATTTGATCCCTGTGCTTACGGCTGTTGAGAATGTTGAGTTTATCATGCTGCTGCAAAAAAAAGGGAAAAAGGAACGCGAAGTGCGCGCCCGTGAACTGTTGATCCAAATGTCCATGGGCGATAAATTAGACAGCAGACCCGGTGAACTCGCAGGCGGTCAACAACAACGTGTAGCTGTTGCAAGGGCGCTGGCATCAAAACCGCGTTTTATCCTGGCTGATGAGCCGACCGCAAATCTTGATTCTGCTTCAACTGAAAATCTATTGAATCTTATGTCGCAAATCAACACAGAACAGCATACTACCTTCGTCTTTTCTACGCACGATCAACGGGTAATGGATAAGGCGAAGCGGCTGGTAACATTACAGGATGGTGCTATTATTTCAGATACCAGAAGATAAAATGTTTGCAAAAGTTGCGCTTATTCTTTTGCTATTGCCGACCACAATGTTGTCGGCGCAGGACGAGACGGACAAACCAAGGAAATTTACCATGAAGGGGTATCTCAAGGAAATGGCATCCTTCAACTATTTTGGTGACAGTTTGCTTTTGCAGAATCTTGTTCATAGCCGGCTTAATTTTGCATGGTATGCTAATGCTGAATTCACCGTGTATGCTGAATTCAGAACCCGTTTGATAACCGGAGATCTGGTCAGGGAAATTCCAAACTATAGCGCGTATATCGACTCGAACAATGACTATTTTGACCTTTCTGTTAACCTGATTGATAACAAAACTGCTTTGCTCAATGCGATGGCTGATCGCCTTTTTATTCAATGGATACATAATAATTGGGAAATCAAAGCCGGCAGGCAACGCATCAACTGGGGTGTAAACCTGGCCTGGAATCCGAACGATTGGTTTAATGCCTATTCATTCTTTGATTTTGACTATGAGGAACGGCCAGGTGCTGATGCGCTGCGGATAAGCTATTATACTGGCGTTGCTTCGAGTGTTGAAGTTGCCGCTAAGATGGCGAAAGATGTGGATCATTTTGTTGGTGCATCCATGTGGAGGCTGAACAAGTATGATTACGATATTCAATTCCTGGGGGGGCTTGTACAAGGAGATGCAGCACTAGGCACCGGATGGGCTGGCAACCTCGGTAAGGCGGGATTCAAAGGAGAGTTAACTTACTTTCACAAGGTTGTCAATACACAATTCAACAGCGCATATAACAACATGTTCCTGGGAGCATTTTCAGTAGATTACGCTTTCCCCAGCTCGTTGTATTTTAACGGATCACTGATGTACAATTCGCAAGGGTCCTTGCATCCGGATTTCGGATTTGAGTTGGTTGCTCTGCGCCCAGGCACTGTACGCGATTTGTCGCCGTATACCTGGTCCACTTTTATTCAATCGGCATACCAAGTTACGCCGTTGTTCTACGCGAGCCTGGCGTTGATTGGCTATCCCGGTGGTGACACATTCTTCGTTAACCCGGCACTTACTATATCGGTATTGCAAAACCTTGACGTAGACCTGATCGGCCAACTGTTTTATGGTGAAGATCAAACGGGCCATTTTGGATCACTGTTAAAAGCTGCATACATAAGAGTGAAGTGGAGCTTTTAAAGTCACCTTTCACCACACATACAACATACAACAAAATGCTCTTTTATTTCCTGTTAATTATAATCTTATAATCCCATGTGGTGCGCAATTAGTTTCTAGCACAATTTCCAAAGTCACCAGAACTGCATGTCTTCAATACAAGGATGAAGGAATGGGAATTGTAGCATTCCCTCTTGTTATGATTCATTCTGTAATGAATTATGCCATGAAGTTCCCTAGAATATTTATTGGGTTGCTCGCCACGTTTACACTGGGATACCTGTTGGGCACAACGCACGGCAGGGCCGACGAACCCCTATCCGGAGGCGATAGCCAGTCAGGTAATTTCCCGGAATCAAACAAAGCGAATTACGGCGTTAGGGAGTTTCCTCGCCGAAGGACCTGAAGGCGATTATACGGTAAGAAATGATCCGATTCAATTTTACTTACCCATTATGAGGATGGTTGCAATGTAGTTCACGCTTGAACCCTTTCCCTTAAATGTTACTGCGCTGATTGCTGTACGGCCCCGGTATTGTTCTTATAATTCTCGAATCCAAATATTTCTAAATCGAACTTTGTTCCCATGGTCCTGCAACAACAAAGGTAGTTTTTCAGGATGCTTAAAATAATAGGGCGTACCAATATATACACACGGACCTTTTAGCACTGCATGGTTTTGAATAAGCAGTCCATTGTGAAATACGGTTATTGTAGCAGGAGACTTCAATGTGCCGTCTTCATTAAACCTGGGTGCGGTAAAGACGATGTCATACGATTGCCATTCACCTGGGGGCCTGCTTGCATTTACCAACGGGATCAGTTGTTTATACATTGATCCAGCCTGCCCGTTAGAGTACGTTTCATTTTCGTAAGAGTTTAGTACCTGGAGCTCATACATTCCCATTAAAAATATGCCGCTGTTGCTGTACCCCTGACTCTCTTTACCGGGATCCACGGGTGCCAGCCACTCAATGTGCAGTTGTACATCACCAAATGCTAAATTGGTTTCAATGGCGCCAGCTCCAGGTTTTACAATCATTTGGCCATCTTTTACGATCCACTCAGCAGCTGAATTTTCAGGATGATCAGCTTTCCATTTGATGATGGATTCAACCTCATCCATACGTGTACCGTACCCATATTTGGGTTTATGCCATGCGTCCAGGTCTTTACCATCAAATAGCACAATAGCATCAGATGGCGCTAACGTGAACATTCCAGGAGTCACCTTAGGGGGTTTTGGTTCCCACTGCTCAGTGGCAGCCCACGGCTTTGATGATTGCAAGGCAGACAGGTCAATTTTAATGGGCTGGGCAATCAGACCGGAAATTGATAAAACAGCAAGAATCAAAGAGGTGATGTACACTTTCATATTGTTTGTTTAATTTTATTTCCTAAGGTAATCAATCTTCTGAAAATTGTGACAGGGTCATAAAAATACACAGGGATAAAAATTCGAGGCTGTTGTTATTTGGTCCGGTCGCTACGTCGTGAATAGGTATCTGAACGTCTGTGGCATACGCGGCGGCCAAATTTTGCTATGCATATACAGTGACGAGTGTCATCGAATAAGATCAAATTGCCTAGCAATGCCGGGAATTCCGTGCCGATTTATTCGAGCATACCATGTTAAATGGCGAGAACCACCTAAAGGAGAATGATGAATATCACTCCAATTGAAAATTATTGTCATAGCGCGTGGCTGGGATAAATTTTAATTTCATAGCAAAATTGAATGCCATGAAAAACATAATTATCCCTGTAGATTTTTCTCCCTATTCGATTAGTGCAGCCAGAACGGGCGCCTTCTTAGCGAAGCACACAGGAGCTCAAATACACCTTTTGCATGTAGCCGACATACCTGCGGATTGGAAAAAGCAACCGCTCAGTGTTCGAAAGAAGAATTCAATGCTGGAAGGTCGATTGCGAGAAGTCAATGCAAAGCTCTTGAAACTTTCCAAGAACGCCATATTTAAAGGTATTCGTGTTTCCACGGACGTAACTGGTGAGATTCCTTACGAACAGATTACCGCGTATGCTAAGACACTGCCCAAGTCACTCATTGTTATGGGGGCTCACGGCGCAGGGGATGCTGGCGGATTGTTTATAGGATCAACGACGCAGCGTGTATTGCGTACAGCGCCGTGCCCGGTGCTTTCCGTAAAGAAGAACTACAGGCCAAAAGCTATTCGGAAAATAGTATTTGCTTCTGATTTTGAAAACAAAATAGCAGCTCAATTGAATATTGTAAAAGATCTCGCGGAAGATCTCAAAGCCTCCGTAGATCTTTTATTCGTTAACACGCCGACGCTATTTAAGGATAGCGAACAATTGGATAAACGAATGCTTCGCGAGATTCCCGCTAAGACAGATGTAGCATTTAAATGCGTAGTATATCAAGACCATCACCGGGAATTGGGTATATACCATTATGCTAAAAAATCCAAGGCAGGAATGATTGCCATGATCACTAATCTTCGTATAAAGAAATCCGAATACTCATTAGGAGTTACTGAAACATTGCTCTTTCACACGGATGTACCCCTGTTAAGTTTTACGGTACACTAAATAAGATCATAAAAAAGTAAGCAACCGCGGCATAGCGTTCGATTTTTCATATTTTTGCTGCTATACTTTATTCAACTAACCGTAGAAAGGGATCAGCTTTTCAGGTAATCTACCGCCTGCTGATCAGGATAGGCATAATCTTTCTGCCCAGATACAATTTCAAGGCTTCATGGACTTCATCCTTATTAAAATAGCATTACTTTTAGATTCATACACTAATGCCAAACATGCGATTCAAAAATAAAGTAGTCCTTGTTACCGGTGCCGCCAGAGATATTGGTAAAGCCATCGCCATTAAGTTTGCTGCAGAAGGCGCCCGGGTAATTATAAATTATCTACAGTCGGAAGAGGCCGCCCGACAAACCGAACAGGAAGCCAAAGCTGCCGGTGGCGAGGTGGCTATTTTCAAAGCAGATTTGACCCGATCAGCTCAAGTGGAAAAACTCAAAAAGTTTAGCTCGAATACATATGGGAAAAAGTTGGACATCCTTATCAATAATACAGGTGGAATCGTTGGCCGCAAAAAACTGACGGAGCAAGATGAGGCCTTTTACGACTCGGTCATGGACTTGAATCTTAAATCAGTTTTTTTGGTAACAAGCGCCTTTGTTCCGCTAATGACTATCGGCGGGGCAATTGTAAACATTTCTTCGCTGGCAGCTCGCGATGGAGGAGGAGGAGGGTCGTCCCTGTATGCGGCTTCAAAAGGTGCCATATCAACGTACACGCGTTCCTTGGCAAAGGAGTTGGGTCCCTCCGGTATCCGCGTTAATGCTGTTTGTCCGGGTCTGATTGACACCACTTTTCACGATTTGTTTACGCCAGACGATATGCGTGAAAAGATAGCTTTAGACACACCGTTGAGAAGGGAAGGAACTTCAGCGGATGTGGCCAACCTGGTGGCCTTTCTTGCTTCTGAAGATGCATCATTCATTACGGGAGCCAACTACGACATCAATGGTGGACTTGGCTTCTCCTGAATTAGGGCTAAAAGACAAATGATCTGCTGGCAAACCTGGAATCTGATTTTCAAAAAGGTTTGGTGCATGTTTAAATATTGACAATTGAATTTTTCAAACCATGAAAGCACTAATTTTTATTTTACTATTTCCTGCTGCTTTAGCTGCCCAAAGAAATCCAAGTGCGGATGTTGCTGTTCAAAACACGTTTAACGTTATGTCGTATGGCGCAAAGGGAAATGGGATTGCTGATGACACCCAAGCATTCCAAAATGCGTTTGATGCTGCTAATGCTGCAAATGGGAAGGTAATTATTCCATCGCCTGCTCAATTTTATAGACTTACCAATACCATCAATGTGGTTCCAGTGACTGGTAACCAGGTTTGGATTCACGTAGAAGCATGGGGTAGAGCCGGCTCAATCCGCTATCATGGGGTAAGCAATAAACCTGTATTCAGGATTATTGGGCTAAAGGGTGCGGTATGGACTGGCGTGAATGTGGCAATAGGAAACGGATTAACCAATGTTCAGTGTTTTGACATAGACACAACACCGGAAGCCGAATCTACTTCATTTGTAACGTTTAAAGATTGCTATCTGGACCTGGGAAATCAGCCAAATAACGATGGTTTCAGGCTTGGACATAATTCAGGCGGCGGTGCAGATATCTCCAATTATCAATGGGAAAACTGTACGGTGTTTGGCACAAGGAAATCAGGCCAGATAGCCTATCACATTGAGGGCTCCAATACCCTGTCCCAAACCTGGATGGGTGGATTTGTCGCCTTCTGCGATCGGGCTTACTCGAACAAATCAGGGACTGGCGCCAAAGATGGTCGTGGTAACGGAAGCGTTTACTTTTTTGGTATGGGTTGCTCTCAAAACAATATTGATTACGATATAAATTTTGAGCAGACATATCTAATTTCTGGGGGACGATATGAGGCTGGTGGGAGCTTTTTAGAGACTGGAGTTGGCTCTTACCATGCTGCTATTACCGTTGAAAACCTGCAAATAAACGATTACAAAAGTGATCACTTATTTGATATTAACACGGCGGCCACTTTGGTGATAAGCAACTGTCGGATGAACAAGCAATCAAGTTCGTTCACTGATCTCGTTAGAGTTTCAGCTCAAAGTGGGGCGGGTTCTGTTATCATCGACGGTGGTGGTACCAGGGCCGTAAATATCATAAACAAGGAAAAGGGGAGATGGAAAGCCTACACAAGAGGGTTGGGTAAATTTTCAGACGCCAATGGTGTATTCATCGGCAGTTACTACCCGGACTTAAATGGGCAGTGATATTACCGCATGCGGTAAAAACGCTCATAGCCTCGTCCGCCCGAGTCAACCATCGGTTGAGAAATATCCACTGGCATGTTTTGTTGTAGGAATCTTCTTCGCACAAAAGTCACGGCAAAATCCACTTTTATAAATTAAGTCCGGCTGGAACCAACGGTAATGTGTTCAGGTTCTTGCCCGTGGCATGGCTTATTGCATTGCGAATGGCAGGTGCTATGCCGAGAATGGGCGTTTCTCCCGCACCAAGGGATGGAATGTCCTTCCGGTTGAGCATAACGGCTTCGACTTTAGGCAGATCGCTGAAACGGGGCACTCGGTAACTGGAAAAGCGCGGATTGACAATTTTACCGTCTTTAAAATCAATCCACTCAAACAGTGCACCACCCATACCCTGGATGACAGATCCAACAATTTGGTTTTCCAGATGATTTGGATTAATGATAGCACCGCATTCAAACGCTACCACTATACGCGTAACCTTCACATTGCCGCTGTCCGGATCAACAGCCACCTCGGCACAAGTAGCGACGTAACTTCCTTTTTCATCACCACAACCAATGCCAATGCCATGATTAGGCGCTGGTGTAGCAGTCGCCCATCCAAATTTGACAGCAGCAGCCTCCAGTACGTCGATCATTCTGGTTTCTTTTAGATTCTTTAGCCGGAAAGCTAATGGATCCATATTGGCTGCTCGCGCCAGGTCATTCATGACGCACTCGCGCGCAAATACATTTGCCGTCGCAGCAAGCCCGCGATATGAACCTTGTCGCAACGGCGAATCAGCAGGATGGAATTGAATTTCCTTGTTGGCAACATCATATGGAGTTTCAATGCCTGAGCTACCGGAGTTATAATTGTGAAACTCCCACGCACTTACAATCCCATCGTTGGTAGCGCCTGCCTTTACTTCAATCACACCAGCGGGTCGCAAGTATGCCCATGTGAATTCCTCTTCGCGTGACCAGACTACTTTTACGGGCTTCTTTGCTTCCCTCGCGAGCCGGGCCGCTTCAATACCGGCTTCGCCGGTATGTTTTCCGCCGTATCCGGAGCCTGTGTCTGGCATGATAACCCGGATATCTTCCTTCGGGATCGGAAAAACATCTGCCAATTCTTGCTGAACTCCAAACGGTCGTTGGGTTCCTACCCAGACGGTTAATTTTTCACCGTTCCACTGTGCAATACCAGCCCGGGGTTCGAGCGGTGCATGGGCAATGTAATCAATGTTGAAAGTCTGCTCAATTTTCAATGCTGAATGGTTGAATGCTTCTCGCACGTTTCCCGTGGCATTTTTGTCATGGCCGTCTTCAGGCTTGGCAATCGCTTTCAGGTGTGAAAATATTTCACTCCGCGATGGTTGTGGTGTTGTTTTCCATTCTGCTTTAATCGCATACAAAGCTTCTGAGGCTAAGCGAAGAGTCGGTGCAGCGACCCCCACAAAATTGCCTTCTATCACCACCGTGACGTCCTTAATGGACCGGGCACCGGAAGCATCCACCGTGGTCAGCGTTGCCCCGTAGGCAGGGGGGCGTAAGATCTTACCATATAGCATACCCGGTAATTTCATGTCTGATACATACTTGTGCTTGCCCGTGACAAATGTCTCACCATTTTTCTTGGGCACGGACGTTCCTGCTATACGCCATTGCTCAACAGGTTTTGTTGAAACCGCATTGTTGATGGGCTTTATTAACTTTTTCCCAGCCACCAATTTTCCAATATCGATCGTCTGCTGATTTCTATCATTGAAAACAGTACCGTTTTCAATGCGAATAGCTTTGCGATTGGTTTTCCATTTCTCCGCTGCCAAGTCAATGAAATACTCCCGGGCAGAGGCTGCGGCCTTCCGCAGCTGTGGCCCCATAAAGGGGATGGAACGGCTTCCGAAGGTCCCTCTGTCGTAGGGGGTGAGATTCGTGTCTCCCATGATCATTTCAACACTGTCGATATGCACATCCATTTCCTCGGCAACGATCTGTGCCAACGATGTACGTATGTTTTGGCCTACTTCAACTTTTCCGGTATATACGGTAACCAATCCATTCTCCCCCACGTGAATCCATGCGCTGATTTGATCTTCTGCATCCTTTGAATCCGTGAGATCGCCTAATAGGTCAGCACCCAGACTGCTGGCTACACTGAAGGTAACTGTAATACCGCTGCCCAGTGCCTTAAAGAACTTCCGTCTGTCCATACGAAATGTAAACACAGGTTCGCCTTGCTCCGGGGAGAGTTGCTGATGCTGAATCCTCTTTTTCATGGGCTAAGTGTTTGCTGCCTCCTGGATAGCTTTAACAATGCGCGGGTACGTCCCACAACGACATATATTGCCCTGCATGGAACGGATGATTTCCTGTTCCGAGGGCTTGGGCGACTTTTCCAATAAAGAAACTGCAGACAACGTCATGCCTGAGGCGCAATAGGCACATTGAAAAACATCTACATGAAGGAATGCCTGCTGAACACGATGGAGTTTTCCATCCTCAGCTACACCTTCAATAGTAGTTATATGCTTTCCAACGGTACTTCCTGTGGACGTAATACATGAGCGAACCGCAGTTCCATCGATGAGTACTGTGCACGCACCACATACGCCTTCACCGCAGCCGTACTTACTTCCGGTTAGATCAAGCTCATCACGTAATACGTACAGCAGTTGATCGTCTGGGTGGGCATTTACAGAATATTTCTTTTTGTTGATTAATAGCTCCATTGATTCATGTATTATATTCTACAATTCACTGTAATCGGCAATGATAACTTAACGAAAAGGGTTAAGAAAAACAACACGCGTCTTCAGAAATTACATTGGGGATACCCTGGGGGGTACGACGAAGCATGTAAGCAGAGAAATTAATGGTGGGTAATTAGCCCTTTCAGCGTTGTTAACTTGGTCCCTAAAATGAGACGGGAAACAAAAATGCCTTAGCACGCCTCTGCCCAAACTCAGTTGCATGTGGATAGATAGATCGATACATCAGGTTGAGAGTGTGACCTCTTCAACTGATTTCTTTCTTTTGAACAGGCCCCTTATCGAGAATTTTTTTCTCTGATCTTCAGAATAATAACGTTTCTCATATCTTTTATAATGCCTTGTCACTAGTTAATATTCCAATCTGGGGATGAAGTGGCAGGACTTCCGTTTTGATACCACTGACTAATCACCTCTCGCTGCGAGTCTTTGGCGAACCCTACCGATGGAAAGTAAACGGCATAGGAATACCACATATCCTTACCTGGCAGTGCTTTGATAATCGTGACCTCTGCGCGTTTTCCATTCTTTACCAGTGGTTGATTGTCTCTAATTTCAAATTTCACAGCCTTTTTTCCTTTGTATACAGGACTACCTACAATTTGCATGGCATAATCCCAGCTGCCTGTTTCCAAATTATGCGCACTTGAAAGCGGGTGATCTCCTTCAAAATTTTCCTGGAACAACAGCCCTTTTTGGGGTCCATTCCCCTGCGCAATCGCCTGAGAACGCTGCGGGTCTGATAATTGGGAAAGGAGCACTATTATGGCTATAATGATGTAATTCAATACGAATAGTTTTGCAGTAAGTTAACGAATTTTCGACCAAGAATTAAGCTTTAGCGTAAGTTCTTTATTGACCTCTTCCCATGTAATAATTTCCAATTAATCAGGCACAGCGGTAATACTCTTCATGTTGGTCAAGAGATTGATTTTTCATAAAAGAAGTGAATTTGGTACTGCAGGCTGATGCTAGTGCAAACGGGTTCTTTGTTGTGGCGTGCGTTCGATCTCATTGCCTATGTTTTCGCAGAATGCAGCGGGCGCTGGTTATGCCCGAGAATGCGACCGTCTTCCATCTCAATAATCCGGTCGGTCTTTTCGGCAAATCCGGGGTCGTGCGTCACTACCAAAAAGGTCTGGTTTAGTTCCTGCGACATTTGTTTAAAAAGACCAAAAACGATTTCGCTATTTTTCTTATCCAGGTTGCCAGTCGGTTCATCTCCCATAATAATAAGCGGGTCATTGATCATGGCGCGCGCAAGCGCTGCTCTTTGCTTCTCTCCGCCTGAAATCTGACCGGCTTTTTTCAGGGCCAGATTTTCTATCCCTAGTCTTCTCAACCGTTCCCTGGCCTGGTATTCTACTTCCGCTGCGGGATACTTATTGAGTTTGAGGCCAGGCAGCATCACATTTTCCAGGACCGTGAATTCGTTCCACAGGTAGTGGAACTGAAATACAAAGCCAATTTTTTCATTGCGCACATGCGCCAGATATGGTTCGTTTCTTCCTTTGACAGATTGCTGGTCAATAAAGAGGTCACCATCGAAATCCGTATCCATTGTAGAAAGGATGTATAGCAGTGTAGACTTTCCGCAGCCGGATTTGCCCATCATCGAAACAAACTCTCCTTTTGATACTGTAAAGGTGATATCTTTAAGAATCTGGACCGTTACCGGGTCATGGAATGTTTTGTTGATGTGCCTTGCTTCCAGGATGACCTGATTCATATTTTATTTTCCTCTTATAATAACTACAGGATCAATGCGGCTGGCTTTCGCAGCCGGGAATAATCCTGCCAGGTAAGTCGTAATCAGGGAAAAACTCAAACCAATTGCGTAATAGACAAGATCGTAATTCACCGGATAAGTTGTTATCGTAGGCAGGGCTGGCGTGTTGAAAGGAATCTGGTCGATGCCTGCTGAGGCAAGAAAACCGAAAAGAATTCCTGATAGCCCCCCCGAAACGCCAATACTTAAGGCAATCAAAATGAATATCCGATTTACATCAGCGCCTGAGAATCCGGTTGCTTTCAAGATGGCAATAGAATCCATCTTTTCATAAATCATCATATTGAGAATGTTATAGATTCCAAATCCCGCAACAATCAAAAGTGTTATGCCAACCGCATAGGAGATCAGGGTACGCACAAAACTCCCGGTTTCAAATTGCGCATTCGCCGTTTGAATATCTTCTGTGTCAGTCTGAAACAAACGATGATATTCTCCTGCAACAGCAGGGGCCAATTCCAGATCTTTTAGCTTAACCTGAATATCCGTGATATAGTGATTCCCTTTTCCGAGTATTTTTTGGGTGGTGCTTAAGGAGGAATAGCTTTGCGCTTTGTCAAAATCCTGGATGCCGGACTGAAAGTAGCCTACCACTTTTAGCCCGAATCGTTCCCCTTGCGGAGTGGCCACGTATATGAGATCACCAATACCTGCCATTAATTTGTCGGCTAAAGCCTTACCCAGGATAATGCTATTGGAAACGGTTCTTATGTTTGCTGAATTTCCTGCTGTGATGTAATCATCAAAATGGAAAAGCCGGCTTTCGGCATCGGGATCAATTCCATTGATTACACCGGTAATTTCTATCGTGCCTGCCGCGAAGAAAAGCGGTGCACTTATTTTAGGGGCGACACCCAATACGCGGTCATCTTCCTGCAATGCTTTCAGAATAGCCTGGCTATTGTAAATTTCCTGCCGGCTGTTGTTCGGTTTTATCGAACGGACAAAGTTATGCATGGCTTTGAATTCACTCGAATTATTGATTGGTTGCTCCTCGCTCACTTTTGTTTCGGAGTATAAACGCACGTGCGCTGTACGGTTCAGGATTAATCCATCCAACAGGTCATTCAACCCATTCATGAAGCCCAACAGTGCAATGAACATCGTGATGCTAAACATGACACCGATCGCTGCCACCAGCGTTTGTTTCCAACGCGCGAGCAATAACGAAACCGCAATCCTGATTATCAACGTGTAGTTCACTGCTCCGGTTTTAAGATAAAATCATCAGGGGTCAATCCGTCTAGAATTTCTACTTTCTGATAGTCCTTCAAGCCAGTTGTCACTTTTTTCTTCTTTTTTCCTGCAGTCCAAACAAAGGAATCGTCAACCAGGTAATTTCGTGGTATGGTCAACACGTTCTCTTTTATCTGGATCACGATGTTTGCTTCGGCGGTAAGGAAAGGGTAGAGCAAAGGAGGCTGTGTTATGAAGTCAGCTTCTACGGTAAACGACTTCGAACGCTCATTCATTACCGGGTTAATTCTGGTAACGATCCCCTTGAAAACCTGGCCTTTGTAGCTGTCCATATTTATCAAAACCTGCTGGCCTTCTTTTATCCTGGCGATATCGTACTCATCTACCTGCAGCTCAAGGAAAAATTGATTCTCGCTTCCGATCAGGGCGAGTGGGTTCTGTACCGTCACCAACTCGCCCTTTTCTTTTAATATGTCGTATACTTTTCCATCCACTTCACTCTTAATTATGTATTCGTCTGCCAGCGTAGTGCTGATCTCAAAATTATTCGAAGTCTGTTTTGCATTTAGCTCAAGTTGGCGGCGCAGATCTTCGAGCCGGATCTGTGCGGAACGATAATTCGAGACCGAACCTTGATAGTTCAGGGTCGTCTGTTCAAGCTCGACGGCTGTACCTATGTTTTGTGCCCACAATTGACGCTTACGTTCAAGCAGGAGAGAGTCATTTTCCTTTTTTATTTTAGCCACTTCAACCGCCATTTTCAATTCGTCAAGCTTTTGCTGATTCTCGCTGAGCTTTGCGTAGTCCGCTGTCAGTTGTGCATTTCTGGCATTCAATTCGGATGTCTTGTTGAATATTCTCAACAGCGGCGTTCCTTTTGTTACGCGTTCGCCTTCAGCCACAAGAATTTCCTTGATAATACCGCTGACTGTCGAGAATACCTGATATTGATTTTCACTTTTCACGATGCCTGAGGCATAGACCGATTCGGAAATGTCCTCCACCGTGGGTTGTATTTTCGTCTCATGAGACTGGCATGAGAAAATGACGATGGCGAGCAATGAGAAGACAGAGAATATGCTATTTTGAGTACTTTTTTGCATGTTAAAACCGCAACAAGGTCTGCATTATAAAAGGCTCTGGATATGACAATCGTCACTATTGGAATTGACAAATAACAGCATGGAATGTGCCCGATTCCAGCTATTAGGGGCTTTACGTTCGCTGCCTATCTGAAATTTGCTATGCTGACCATTTTTTTGTACCTTTGCACAGCATGAATCATATCTCACTCTCATAGTAAGCATTATCACCTCCTTTTTCTCTTTTACATTCCGCCATGTAGCAACAAATGAATACGATAAGGAACTATCGTTGGTGATTTCTATGTTGCTTACTGTTTATGAATGTGTGAATTAATGACTAAAAATTAAAAACAAAGCGACCATGAGGCAACTAAAAATAACCCAAAAGATTACAAACAGAGAATCGCAATCGTTAGACAGATATTTGACAGAAATCGCTAAAATAGATTTGATCACAGCTGAGGAAGAAGTCAAACTGGCACAACGAATAAGAGAAGGTGATGATAAAGCTTTGGAAAGGCTGGTGAATGCAAACCTTCGTTTTGTTGTATCTGTAGCAAAACAATACCAGGCCACGGGGATGACACTTAGTGACCTTATTAATGAGGGAAATCTCGGGTTGATTAAGGCAGCATCCCGTTTTGACGAGAAGCGGGGCTTCAAGTTTATATCATATGCAGTATGGTGGATAAGACAAACCATCTTGCAGGCATTAGCGGAACAGTCGCGCATTGTGCGTTTACCGCTTAACCGTGTAGGCGCATTGAATAAAATCAATCTAGCCTTCTCCGAACTGGAACAACAGCATCAACGGGAACCCACAGCCGAAGAATTGGCGGAAGTAATGGAGACAACACCTGATGAAATCCGGAAAACTTTAAGTTATCGAAATCGCAAAGTTTCCATGGATGCCCCACTGGGACATGACAGTGACGCAGGTACTTTGCTTGATGTTATGCCCGATGCGACTGCTGACATGCCGGATTCGCAGCTGATGAATACATCAATGCAAAACGAAATCAAGCGGGCCTTGTCGAGGTTAAGCGAGCGCGAAGCGCAGGTTTTATCCTTGCATTACGGCCTTTCGGGCGGGCATGCAATTTCCTTACATGAAATTGGTGATCGATTTGATTTAAGTATGGAGCGTGTCCGTCAAATCAAAGAGAAAGCTACCCGGAAACTGCGCAATGCACCCCGCATGGAAGCATTGAAGTCGTACTTATAATTTCGACCAAGTGCCGTGCATGAATCATTAGCCGGCATCAGCCTTGATTACCGCAGTTCACAAGTATACTTTTCAATTCTCGTTTGGCTATTCGTAGCGCAATGCTTGAATCGGATTGGCAATCGCTGCGCGTACCGTGTGATAGCCTACGGTAAGTAATGCGATGATAAGGGAAGAAATCCCAACCAATATGAAAATGCCTATTCCGATGTCGGTCTTATAGGCAAAGTTATTTAGCCATAAGCTGCTGAAGTAATAGGATATTGGTATGGAAATGCCAAAAGCAATCAGGATCAGTAATGAGAAGTCCTTTGAAAGCAGGCCGATAAGCCCCGCCGTGGTGGCGCCATTTACCTTGCGTATCCCAATTTCTTTCCTCCGCATTTCCGTCGTATAGGAAGAAAGTCCCAATAGGCCAAGGCATGCAATGAAGATGGCCAATATGCTGAAGTATTCCATAGTCCTGCTGAACTTGTCTTCTTTCCGGTAAAGATTGTCGAAATTATCATCCATAAATGAGTATCGGAATGGATTTCCCTCAAACTGCGTATTCCATTCTTTCTCAATCGTTGCAATGGTCTGTTTCAAGTCTTTTGATTGTACTTTGATTGATAACACGTTACCACCTAATTGAATAACTAATGGTTTAATGGGATCGTAGAGTGGTCGGTAATGAAAATCTTTTACCAGCCCGATGACAGTTCCGGCTTGAATTATGTTGGCATTGGCTAACCGCTCTATCTTTTTGCCCACTGCATCGTTGCCCCAGCCAAGGGCGGCCGCAGCAGATTCATTGATGATGTATCCTACAGAGTCCGTGGAATTTCCAATCTGGAATGAATGCCCCTCAAGGAATTCAACATTCAAAACCTTCTCGAAATCGTGCCCCACAAACATGACGCTAAACCACTGTTGCTTTTCCTGTGGTTGGCCGCCTTCCACAAAGGCGTTCTCAATCACCTCTTCCTTTCCGGGAATACTGCCTCCGAATAGTGATACTGCTTTGATTTCGTGGTTTTTAATAAGCTCGGACTTAAATCCCTGATATTTTGGAAAAATGTTAAATGTGGCGTCCACCATCATGACCTGCTCTTTGCTAAAGCCCATATCCTTGTTGTGGACATAGTCAAGCTGCTTGAAAACAATGCCAATACAAATAATAAGCGATATTGAAATCACAAACTGGCTTACGACCAGTGCTTTGCGTAGAAAATTATTCGATGCTTTGCTTCCCGCATTTCCCTTTAACACTTCTGTAGGCTGAAACGAAGCCAGCACAAGGGCTGGGTAGCTTCCGGCCAGGATGCCGGTTACGCAGGCCAGCACCAGCATACTAAAGACAAGTACCGGATTGAACAGAATATCATCGGTAAATGACTTACCTGTGAGGCTGTTAAACCAGGGTAGGACCGTGATGATAAGGAAAACAGCGATGATCAGTGACAGAAAACTGGTCAGGATAGCCTCACCCATAAACTGAAATATCAGCATGCTTTTATATGCGCCCATTACTTTTCGCATGCCTACCTCTTTAGCACGCTTTATCGAACGGGAAGTAGACAAATTCATGAAATTAATAATGGCAATAATCAGGATCAGAAAAGCAACGAAGGAAAAGAGGTATACATGTTGAATCTTTCCGTTCGATTCAAATTCTAATTCCAGGTCAGAATTAAGGTGGATATCATTGGCCTTTTGCAGGTGAAGTACCACGCCGTTTGCTGAAAGGTTTTCAGGGTAATGATTCTTGACGTAGGCTGGCAGACCGGCTTCGATCTTTTTCGCTACATCGTCATTGGGTACTGTAAAATACATCCATGCCGCGACCCATACCCATTGGGTTTCAAAAAATTGAGGGTTGTTGAAAAATGATTTGAATGTTTCAAAGGAGCAGATCATGCTAAACTGTAAGTGGGTGTTGAGCGGCAAATCTTCGATCACACCAATTACTTCCAAATCCCGAAAACCATTTAAGTCAAGACGTTTGCCAATTGGATCCTGATCTCCAAAGTACTGCTTTGCTTTGCTTTCGGTCAGGATAACCTGGTTCGGGCCGGTAAGTGCTCCTTTGCTTTCTCCCTTTATGAATTTGAATGTATAGATCTCCAGAAAACTGGGCTCCGCGAAAATAAGATCATCTTCAATATATTCCTCCTCCTCTAACTTTATTACGGGAGTATTTCCCCAGCTTGAAGGCCTGAATATGATGGCTGCATTTGTGATTTCCGGAAAATCATTTACCAGGGTGTTCTTTGTTGGGAAAGGAACAGTTGCCGATTGTGACAGGTGTGTCCCCATGGGGAAATCCTGAACAAGACGATAGATTTGTTGGTTATTCTCAAATCCCTTTTCATAACTCATTTCGTCTTGCACAAAAAGAAGGATAAGTATACACGCACCTGTCCCGAGCGCAAGCCCCATTGTATTAATTAAGGAGTAATATTTCTGGTTAAAAAATCGTCGAAATGCAACTTTCAAATAGTTTGTAAGCATAATGGCGTGGTTTGAACATTGTACTAACAAGCAGCATACCATAAAATAATGTGGTGTTTCGCTTCAATCTGGCAGCAGCTCCTGTTCGAATTTGAAAATTCGTGGTCGGAAACGAACTACCGCAAATGGGAGTATTCACCGTTCTATTCGAAAGCAAAGCCCTCGATGCGATCATCGTGATCTGCGGACGTATGGCCAGGGTTGCTAGCACACGATCAAAATCAGCCCCACTTCGATTAAAATTTGTGATATTTAATGAATGTTGAAAAAATAGTGCCAGAAGAAATATTTCCAAGCCAGGGAGAACTTTATGCTTAAATACAGTGGTCAGCGGGCATTTAACGTAGCCAGGCATGCCGCCCGGGAACTGGTTGTGTTCTCCAAGTTGGAAAGGCTTGTGGCTGCAGTTTGTATGGGCACGCCTTTCTTTTTGATCCTGGCCGACTCCCAGGACAAGATCAATTTCTGGCCTATTGCTTTTGGCACATTTACCATTATGGCAATTCCACTGATCGTGTCGCTTGCGGCATACAAAATTTACGGTATGGCTACACTACGTAATGGGATTCTCGCCTTTGTTAGTGCTTTTATATTGGTGGCGATTTTGTTTTACATTTGGTATCAGACCTTACCGGCTAATTTCATTGTAAGGGACAGCATCAGCAGTTACGTATCCATGAAAAATGCACAGATATTTGGCCTTTTGCTGACTTCTGCATCGATGTTGTTTCTTTTCAATGGTGCAGTGTATATCAACACCGTACCCGAAATCTCCAGCAAAAAGCACGGAAAGTGGTATAACCTTGTGTTGGGTATCAGTTTGCTCGGTGTAGTCTTGTTTCCATGCACCAATCCCAAACTGGAAGTATTTCACTACAGTTGTGCCATACTATTCTTTGCGGGCGGTGCTTTCGTGATTGCTTTTTTTAACAATGAAGAGCATCGGATAATAAGCATCATTATTGCTGGGATTTCATTGCTTGGCTTCGTTGTATATCTGTCCAATACGATTTGGCTGAAGAGCGCAGCCCTATCTTCATTTTCGCTTTTTTGGGCTGAGACAATCGCCCTCTGGGTTATTGGTATACATTACATTCTTGAGTCGCTTGGCGAATTGAGTTAACCCGAATGTAACTGTTTTGAAGGGATAACCTTCCTAAAGTGTATTTATTGTTTCCAGACAACACTGAACTTGTTACCTTAGCATATCATCATTAGGCAATCATAGGTGGTGTTAGGTGTAAGCAAATGAATTTTTTTACATTATCATCTCTGCGACGCGAGTTCGATTTCAGGTTGGCGGGGCGTTGGTTACTACTAGGGTCTGCTGTGGGTATCATTAGCGGTCTTGGTGCAATCCTTTTTCAAAACCTTCTTATGTTTGTTAAGGAGTTCGCAACAATACACTGGATGGGATTACAACCCGGTGAACCGGGAGGAGAGGTAGCTGAGCATTTCTTTTCAGTCGGCGCTTTTAACCCTTACCTGATTGTTTTAGTCCCTGCAATCGGTGGGCTCATCACGGGATTTATCGTTTATAAATTTGCACCGGAAGCAGAAGGGCATGGCACTGATGAAGCGATAAAAGCTTTCCACAAGAAGCGCGGTATAATTCGGCCTATCGTGCCCATTGTGAAGCTTTTTGCCTCTGCTATTACCATTGGAACTGGGGGATCAGGTGGAAGGGAGGGGCCAATTGCGCAAATTGGAGCTGGTTTTGGAAGTTTCCTTGGCCAACGTCTTGGGCTTAATGCGCAAACGCGTCGATGGCTGCTGGCAGCGGGCATGGGCGCCGGTATTGGTAGTATTTTCCGTGCCCCCCTGGCGGGTGCGATATTCGCAGCCGAGGTTTTGTATTCATCGATGGAAGTGGAAACGGAAGTGCTATTGCCGGCAACAGTATCGTCCATTATCGCTTATTCTGTTTACTCTTTCAGCTTCGGCTGGGATCATATCTTTACCAATGTTGAGCAGCATGGGTTTTCCAATCCATTAGAGTTGATCCCATATTCCATTGAGGCACTTGTCCTGGCGTTTGCCGCACTCATTTTTGTAAAGTCATTCTATGGCGTACGCAACCTTTTTGCAAAGTGGTCCATTCCTGCTTACATCAAGCCCGTCCTTGGGGGACTCATCACCGGAACTGTAGCCTTGTTGCTCATACAGTTAACCGGTGATAGAAAATTCGTTATTGACGTACTGGGAGGCGGCTATGGAATTTTGCAGGAAATATTTCAGAATGGGCTGTTGAATGTCAGCCTATTGATCCTTGCTCTCGTGGCAGTAGGTAAAATCATTACTACCTCTTTTACGATAGGCTCGGGAGGCAGCGCCGGTGTTTTTGGTCCGTCTATGGTCATCGGTGGAACGGTTGGAGCGGCAACAGGATATATTTTGCAACTGATTTTCCCCGGAATCCCCATCCATCCTTCAACATTTGCAATTGTAGGTATGGCCGGGTTTTTCTCTGCTGCCGCCAATACGCCGCTGTCTACGATTATTATGGTCAGTGAACTAACGGGTAATTACTCACTATTGCTACCAAGCATGTGGGTTTGTACGCTGGCATACCTTGTAGCCCGACGGTGGAGCATTTATAAAAGCCAGGTGCCCGGAAAGGCATACTCCCAGGCACACTTTGGGGAGTATTCCTACGATATATTTGAGACCACACTCGTAGAGGAAGCTTTTAGAAAGGAACGAAATTACGTAACTATCCCCTCTACGACCACACTGGACGAAATTGTGAAGCGGGCTGCAAATATCCGACAGCATATATTTCCCGTAACCGATAACGATGGGCATCTTATCGGCTCATTTACTACACCCGATCTTACGCAGGCGCTGATGGAGACGGGAGGTGCAACGCGCACCGCCGTCGACATAATGTCCGGTGCCTGGCTGCGCGTAATGCCTAGAGAGACAATGCGCAAGGCTCAGCAAATCATGATGGATAATCAGGTAGAGGAATTGCTTGTAGTGGACGCTCATGAACTTCCGGCGAAAACATTGGGCATCATTACTACTGCTGATTTGCTTACCGCTTATAACTCTAAGTTTGCCCAGATGAAATTTGGAAATGCGAAACCTGAGACCGCGCTGCCAGAAGATACTTCAGTGCTGGGGCGTATAACACTCAGTGATGTATTAGAACGAGATCTCATTACCATCGAGCCGGAGGCAACACTTGGTGATCTAGTGAAGATTATTATACGCTCAAAACGTAACATCTTTCCCGTGGTGGATAAGCGCCTGAAATACTATGGAATCATTCTATTAAACGATGTCCGGGAAATCATGTTTGACAACAAGCTATATGAGACAACGTTGGTAAAAGATCTTATGGTAAAGTCTCCAGATACAATCATTATCGATGAAGGCATGAATGAAGTGATGAAGAAGTTTGAACAAACAAATGCCTGGAATCTTCCGGTGGTTGATCGCTACAAGCGCTATCGCGGCCTGATTTCCAAATCAAACATTTTCTCTGCATACCGTAACCAATTGCTCGTACAGGCCGGCTAACAAGCATCTACCCTATACCCTATACCATATACCTTATACCCTATACCCTATACCTTATACCTTATACCCTATACCCTATACCCATAACCCTCCAACCACAAAAGAAAATCGCGATGAACAAGCACTACCCCCAAATCTCATTTATCTTTTTCACCATCATCCTCTTTGTCACCAGTCTATCTTATGCGCAGGAACTTCCTGTAGTGAAACCGGAAGACATTGGATTTTCGAGCGAACGGTTACAACGCATCGATGCGGTGTTCAGTTCCTATGTAACCGACAACAAGATGGCAGGGAGTGTAATCCTGGTAAGCCGCCGGGGTAAAGTTGGTTACTTCCAAGCATTTGGATACCGCGATATTGAATCTAAGTCCACGATGAACAGGGATGCTATTTTTCGCATAGCCTCACAAACCAAAGCAGTCATTAGTGTGGCCATCATGATTCTGCAGGAGGAAGGAAAGTTATTGATTCAGGATTCTGCCAGCAAGTATATACCCGAATTCAAAGAAACCACCGTAGCGGAAATCAAGCCCGGAGGTGGCTATGCGGTAGTAAAAGCTGAAAGACAGATCACGATAAGGGACTTGTTAAACCACACCGCAGGAATTAGTTATGGCCAGGATGGGGTCGCCAGCGAGGAGTGGAAGAAAGCTGGGATACAGGGATGGTATTTTGCCGACCGTGATGAGCCGATTTCAAAAACGATAGAACGAATGGCAAAGCTGCCGATGGACGCGCAGCCAGGAGCCAAGTGGGTATATGGATATTCGACCGATATCCTCGGCGTAATCATAGAGCGCGCTTCAGGCATACCGTTAGATCAATTTTTGAAAACCCGTATTTTTGATCCATTGGGTATGGCTGATACCTATTTTTACTTGCCAAAGAACAAGGCAGGAAGATTGGCAACCGTTTATACACCATCTGAAGGCCAACCCTTGAAACCGGCGCCGGATGGATCGGGAATGAACAGCCAGGGTAACTATGTCGATGGCCCAAGGAAAAGTTTTTCTGGAGGTGCAGGACTTCTTTCCACGGCAAGAGATTATTATCTCTTCCTGCAGATGCTTGCAAATGGTGGAATTTCTAATGGGAGCAGAATCCTTTCTTCTCGAACAGTCGATTTGATGACGGTAAATCACGTGCCTCGGGGAGTTGATTTTCGTCCAGGAGAGGGATTCGGCCTCGGATTCGAAGTAGTACTCGATCAGGGCGAGCGCGGCACGCAGGGATCGGTCGGAGAATTCGGCTGGGGAGGTGCATATGGTTCTACCTATTGGGTCGACCCCGCCGAAGAGCTCGTGGTGGTTTATTTTACGCAGCTTCAGCCTGGCTCTATCGTGCAGGATCAGTTAATGCTCCGCGCACTGATCTACCAGGCTTTGGTGGATTGAAAAAGCACAATCGTATATTGGGATTGTTTCGATACATTTGCCGCTATCAACTTGAATGGATCCAATGAGAAAAATAGTAGGACCTGGGATACTCCTTATCATACTGAGTTTTAGTGTCAATGTCCATAGCCAAGACAACATGCTTTGCGTGGGAAAGTATTGGACCGAAGATGAAGCAAAGCTTATGATGGATGACTTTGCCAAGCAATGGACAGACGTTGACTCGTGGCAGAAACGCGCGAACCAAATCAGAGAGGGCATCATTAAAGGAATGCAGCTTGATAAAATGCCCAAAATTGAAGGTCAGTTTAATCCTGTCATTACTGCCCATCGCGAAATGGACGGATACAGTGTTGAAAACATAGTCATCGAAAGTTTCCCTGGATTTTATATTACGGGTAATTTGTACTTACCCAGGAAAAACCAAGATAGATATGCAGCTATCCTGAATCCCCATGGGCATGGTGTTGACAAACGGTTTTCAGAGGAGACTCAAATACGCGACGCTGTATTTGCCCGGATGGGAGCCATCGTTTTTACCTATGATATGGTGGGAACGGGGGAAAGCATGCAGGTAAACCACAAAATGCCCATCGCACTTGTATTACAGACGTATAACAGTAGGCGGGTATTGGAGTATCTGCTCTCCCGGACTGATGTTGATCCGGAAAGGATCGGGATGACTGGCTATTCCGGTGGTGGTACACAGACTTTTATTTTATCGGCGATCGATGATCGCATCAAAGTGTCGGCCCCTGTTACGCAGGTATCTGCCCACTTTTTTGGCGGATGTGTTTGTGAAAGCGGCATGCCTATCCATAAAAGCAAAATGCATCAAACCAACAATGTAGAGATCGCCGCACTGTTTGCACCAAAGCCATTGCTCATCGTGTCTGATGGTGGCGATTGGACATCCAATACACCTAGGGTTGAATTTCCATATATCCAAAAGGTTTATAACGCTTACCAAGCCGGAGACAAAGTTCGCAACGTACATCTACCAAACGAAGGGCATGACTACGGTCCCTCTAAAAGGGCGGCTGTTTATGCATTCTTTTCAAAATACTTACAGCTGAACGACGGTGATGTAAGTTATAATGGTGGATACAAAGAGGATTTCCCTACTTTTTTGACAAAAGACGAATTGAATGTATTTAGTGTGGACCATCCGTTTCCGCCAAGTTCGCTTCAGGGCGATGAGGCTGTAATGAGGTACCTGGGTATTGGATTATAGCAGTTGTTTATGGGTTTGATACGAAATCCTGCGTAAACCGAGTGAGCGTCTTATTATGTTTTACAATTGTGCATGATTATGCGAGGCATTGCGATCCTATTATTCACCTTTTTCTTCACCACAATTCAATCTTGCCAGAAAGCGTCAGTAACATTTGTTGATATCGTTGAAAACACACCATGGGGGGAAGAGGTGTTTAAAGAGCCGGTTTTTCCGGCTTCACAGTTCCCGATCACCAACTTCGGCGCAACGCTGGAATCTGCCAACAATCAGACTGCCATACAAGCTGCTATTGAAGCATGCCATCAAAATGGAGGGGGTACCGTGGTTGTACCCGGCGGGAAATGGAAAACGTCGTGGCTGGAACTGAGATCCAATGTAAACCTTTTTTTGTCCGAGGGAGCAATACTGTTGTTCAGTGATGACATTGCGCTGTACAGCACGCCAACGTTCACCCGGTGGGAGGGGATCGAATGCATGAATTACCATCCGCTGATCTACGCGAAAGATGTTGAAAATATTGCCATAACTGGTTCGGGGAAGATCGATGGCAATGGAAAAAAATGGTGGACATTCAAAGGGAAACAGATTGAAACACTAACCAAATTGTACGACCAGGTGCAGGAAGACGTACCCGTCGCACAAAGGAACTGCCTGGCTTATGCGCCAACTTCATATTTACGGCCATCGTTGATTCAGACCATTAATTGCAAAAATGTGCTGGTGGAAGGTATTGAAGTTGGGTCGGGGCCGATGTGGACCATCCATTTCATTTATTGTGAAAATGTCATAGCCAGAAATCTGAAGGTGATTACAAACGGCGTGAACAACGACGGGATCACACCCGATGCCTGCAACAAGGTGCTCATCGACAACTGCTATTTCTCTACTGGTGATGACTGTATTGTTATTAAATCAGGTCTCAATGAAGATGGATGGCGGGTAAACAAGCCCAGCCAGAATATTATTATCAAGAATTGCATAACCAACAAGGGACACGGTGGTGTTGTCATTGGTAGTGAGATGTCGGGTGGTGTGCGGAATGTATATGCACACGATTGTGATTTCAGCCACACACAACGAGGACTTCGTTTTAAGTCCATGAAAGGAAGGGGAGGTATTGTGGAAAACCTGTGGTTTGAAAACATTAAAATGGATAGTATTGAAGCAGAAGCTATTCAGATTAACATGCACTATGGCTCCAGTTCCATAGCACCCAGAACGCAGACGCCGCCGGTGTTCAGGAATTTCCATTTTAAAAATATCACTTCTTCCTATGCCCAAACCGCCATCCGATTGAACGGGATCGATGACCAATACATCGACAGCATGACTTTTAGCGGGTTAACCATGAAAAGCAAATATGGAATAGTGATTAAAAACGCTGAAAACTCCAGCTTTGATAGTTTGAATATTCAGGCTGGAGTTGGACCTATCAGCATTACCAATGCAAGAAACATATGGTTTCGAAATTTGCGATACGAGGCAGCAATTGATACGATGGTGCGGCTTTATGGGCACATTGAAGGCGTCTATTTTCGCCACACGAATATCAAGGAATACAAGTTTCCGTTTCAATCAGAAGCCTCGATGCATACCCCCGTTGTTGAAATTGACTAGTTGGATATAACTAATCATTTCGTTGCGCATGATAGGTTTGATTTCATCATATCACCTTGGCTTCCGTGCTCAACAGATTCTCGTCAATGACTTTTTTGAATATATTTTTTGGCAAGGCCCCCGGCTGCATCATCGGTTTGCCTTCAATCGGGATGAAAAGGAAGCTAGGAATGCTCTGAATGCCAAATACGGCGGATAATTCGACCTCTTTTTCCGTGTCTACCTTGTAGATTATCAACTTGCCTTCATACTCACCCGCCAACTCCTCCAATACCGGGGCTACCATTTTGCAGGGCCCGCACCAATCGGCATAGAAATCAATGATAGCGGGCATGGTACCCCGGTATTTCCACTCCTGTTCCTGCGTATAGTCAAATACCTTTTGTTTAAAATCTTCAGTTGTCAGTCTTATGGTTTTCATGTGCATTAATTTAAGTACACAAATTTCGGTATTCTGAGCGAGTTCTTATGTGACCTTAATCACGCAACTTCATTTTACATGCGATACCCGGCATAACATCTCCGCTTGTAATGGTAAGGCGGATTATGCCAGGTTAGAATCTGGGAATGACCCCTGGCTTCCTATGACCTAAATCATTTCCAATGATGATCGGACTCATTTTTACTGGCTTCAGTTACGACTATTTTTAATGATGATGCTGAAAAGCCCATTCACAGTTTTCATCACCTTTCGGTCAGGTATTATTTGTGCACGGGATGTCAGCGAAATTGATGGAAAACCCGATATGCTATGTGGTTGATGAAACTGGCCTGGAAGAATATGTGGCGAAACCGTAACCGCACAGCCATTACTATCGCTGCCATTTTCTTTGCAGTAATATTATCGGTGGTCACCAGCAGTTTGCAGGATGGTGTATTCGACAACCTTATCAAAAATGTAGTAAGCTTCTACAGTGGTTATGTGCAGGTGCATAAGCAGGGTTACTGGGACGAGCGCATCCTCGATAATACTTTTGCGCAGTCCGGTGCGGTTGAACGCAAGATACTCCAGCAAAAAAATATATCGGACATAGCGCCCCGGTTGGAATCTTTTGCACTGGCATCCTCAGAAGAAACTACCAAGGGTTGTATGGTAACGGGCATCTCCCCGGAAGAAGAAAATAGAATCACTGACCTTCAGCGGCGGGTAGTCGCTGGGGAATACCTGACAGCAGATGACAGGAGCGTGCTTGTGGGGCAGGGTCTTGCCAGCCGCCTGGGCCTTCAATTGCATGATACTTTGGTGCTTATCGGTCAGGGATACCACGGAGCGACTGCAGCCGGAAAATATCCCATCAAAGGGATTCTGAAATTTGGTTCACCGGATTTAAATGATCAATCGCTCTTTCTCTCCTTACCAGCCGCACAGGAATTCTACAGTGCCGAAAGTATGCTTACGTCGTATGTCCTGGCGCTAAGAAACCCAGCCAGCCTTGTTGGGACTGCCGATGGGGTCCGCGCTGCCATTGGCAATACTTACGAAACGATGACCTGGGAGGAAATGATGCCGGAAATAATACAGCACATCCGTACTGACAAAGGAAGTATGTACATCATTCAGGGTATCTTATACATGCTGATATGCTTTGGTATCATCGGCACTTTACTGATGATGATGGTAGAACGCAAATATGAAATGGGCATGTTGGTAGCGCTTGGGATGAAGAAGATAAAGCTCATGCAGTTGCTGTTGATGGAATCGGTATTGACGGTGATCAGTGGGTGCGTATTTGGTATTATGGCCAGTGTTCCTATCGTGTACTACCTATACAAATATCCCATACGCTTTACGGGAGAAATGGCGAAGGTCTATGAAGAGTTTGGCTTCGAACCCATTTTCCCCGCATCTAGAGATGTAAATATATTTCTTACACAAGGTGCTATAGTGCTTGTGTTGGGTTTGCTTCTTTCATTATACCCTATGATAAAGGTAGTACAGCTCGATCCGATAAAGGCCATGAAAAAATAGCGATTATGAACCTGATCCTGGCATGGCGGAATGTATGGCGTAACAAAACGAGGAGCTTTATTATCCTGGCGTCGGTGGCCCTCGGCTTGTTTGCCGGTATTTTTGTTTTAGGATTATACGAAGGAATGATTCGCGCAAGGGTCCGCACGGTGATCGACACCGAAGTAGCTCACATCCAGATTCATCATCCGAATTTTAAGGACGACTATGATCCCGCATTTACCATTGCTGGCCAAGCCCAGGTGAGCGGAGCATTGCGTACCGTAAAAGATATTAAAGCGGTAGCGTACCGATCAATGACGCAGGGCATGCTGGCCACTGCTACGGGTAGTGCAGGCGTTCAAATTAATGGTATCATACCCGACGAAGAAAATGCTGTATCAAGCATGAAAAAAAAGATTATTGAAGGGGATGAGTTGGATCTCAAAAAGAAAAACGGGATCCTGATCGGAAAGAAGTTGGCAGATAAGATGAAACTAAGTATCGGCAATAAGCTTGTACTCACTTTCACGGATCGTGAAAACAACATCACGGCTGGCGCTTTTAAGGTCGCAGGGATTTACCAGACGAGCAACAGTCCATTGGACGAGCGAAACGTATTTGTTAATCGGGCTACACTAAATTCGTATCTCCTTATTGGCGAAGCGTGCCACGAAATCGCAATTCTGCTAGTCAACGATACAGCGGTAGAAGGTGTGAAGCAATCACTGCAACAGCGATTCCCTGCGTATTCGATACAAACATGGAGGGAAAACTCACCGGAAACGGACCTGATGGTAAGTACGATTAACCAGTATTCATCCATCATCATCGTCATCATTATGATTGCGCTGGCTTTCGGTATAGTCAATACGATGCTGATGTCGGTATTGGAGCGAACACGGGAAATTGGGATGCTCACTGCGTTGGGTATGAACCGAGTCAAGGTGTTTGTGCTTGTCCTCGCTGAAACTGTAATATTGACCCTCGTGGGCGTTCCGCTTGGATTATTATCCGCCTGGATTACAATTCTTTATTTTTCCACCGCTGGAATTGATATTTCCTCTTTTGCTGGGGCGGCCATGTCGGGATTTGGTTTCGGTAGCATTATCTATCCTGAATTTCCAATAGCCAGCCTGCAGACCGTCATGATTATCGTCGTAAGCACGGCATTAATTTCGTCTTTGTTTCCTTCAATGAAAGCCATAAAACTTCAACCAGCCGATGCCCTTCGACAATAAACAGCTTTGTTATGAAAACTGTCATCGATGCCCACAATATCAGCAAGACCTTTAATCCTGAAACCATTCCTGTTTTGGCTGTCGACAAGGTGCATTTGCATCTCGAAAGGGGAGAGTTTACCGCTTTAGTAGGACCATCCGGTTCCGGGAAAACGACGTTGCTGAATTTGATTGGCGGATTAGACAAGCCCGATACCGGAAATATTCTGATCAATGGTGTAGACATTACGTTACTTTCAGCGAATGCCCTCATTGATTTTCGTTTGCACAACATTGGATTTGTCTTTCAGTCATTCAATCTGATCCCTGTACTTACTGCAAAAGAAAACGTAGAATTAATTATGCAATTGCAGCACAGCAAAAGAGCGTCGATTGAAAAGCGGGTGCGTGCACTATTTCAAGAAATTGGATTGGAAGATAAGATGCAAACACGCCCTGCTCAATTATCCGGTGGGCAACAACAGCGTGTGGCTGTGGCCAGGGCGCTTGCGCCAAAGCCCCAGTTTGTGCTGGCGGATGAACCTACAGCCAACCTCGATTCGAAATCCGCTGCGAACCTGCTGGATATCATGGCCAAGCTAAACCAGGAGGAAAACATCACGTTCATATTTTCCACCCACGATGCCAGGGTGATTGAAAGAGCACGGCGTGTGATTACGCTGGTGGATGGACAAATTCACGCTGACACGGCGCACGTGGAAACGAACGTGGCCCATGAAGGTTTTTCAACCAACAAATAGTTGACGCAATGCCATGACTTCACGACGAAACGGACTGTCAGGAATTCTTAGCTATCGTTCGTTGCTTATACTCAGTCGGAGAGCATCCGAATAACTCTTGAAAGGATGAACTGAAATAGGTTTGACTGTTAAAGCCTACCTTGTATGCAATTTCGGATATATTGCCCGCTTCTTGACTCAACAGGTCTGCTGCGCGGTGAAGTCTGTAGTTGCGGATAAATGTGGTGGCTGACTGGTTAGTAAGGGCTTTCAGTTTGCGGTGAATCTGAGAACGACTCATCGCCAAAGCTTCACCGAGATCTTCAACGCTAAACAATTCGTTATCAATATTTTTCTCAACGACCCTTTTTAACGCCTCGAGGAATTTTTGATGAACCGAAGCAACCTTTAACTCCTTGGGCTTCAGCCATGATTCTTGCTGGTATTTCTGCTGTAACTTTTGGCGGATGGCGATGAGGTTTTTTATCCTTACCTGAAGTTCTGCATCGTCAAACGGTTTAACCAAATAGTCGTCAGCACCTGTCTCTAAACCTTCCAGTTTGTTTTCTCTCGCTGCTTTCGCAGTTAACAAAATTACAGGTATATGGTTTGTCTTTTCATTAGCTTTCAGATTCTTGCACATTTCGAAACCATCCATCATTGGCATCATCACATCACTAATGATCAAATCAGGAATTGATGCCACGGCTTTCTTCATGCCATCGATGCCATCAACAGCTTCAACTATGCTGTAATCGCGTTCAAGAATACTAGCGATAAACGACCGGAGGTCACGATTATCCTCTACAATAAGAATTTCAAGGCGGTCGTCTGCTTCTGATTCCGTGACCAAGGCACCATAATCTCTTATCTTGGAAGGCTTACTTGTATCTCCGAGTAATTGAATTGGTAATTCGGGTATAGAATCAGCCGTAACGGAAACCATTTTCTCTTCTTCTGTAAGGTAACCTTCATTTAATGGTAGTAGGACTATAAAGGAGGTTACGCCCAGGTTGCTTTCGACGGATACTTTGCCACGGTGTAACTGAACCAATTCCTTTACCAATGCCAGTCCAATTCCTGTTCCTTCGTATTGCCTGTTGCTGGCACTATCTACCTGGAAAAACCTGTCGAAGACATAAGGCAACTTGTCTTTAGGAATTCCTTCACCTGTGTTGCTTACCACGATGCTTACCATCCCGGTAGTTGATTCCGCACCGACCATTTCTTCTTTTACCTCTACAGCGATCCTTCCGTATTTGGGCGTGAATTTCACCGCGTTGGCGAGTAGATTCGTTAATATTTTTTGAAGCTTTTCCCTGTCGAAAAACAATTCAATGGGCGTAAAAGAGTCCTGAACACACAGATCTTGACCATTGAAGGTGATTGCGATTTCTTTCGCGGATGCCAATGATTCAAACTGCGCACTTAGGTTTCCAGCGAACTTCACTATGTCATTTCTTGATGCTTCTATTTTCAGCTCGCTTGACTCAATTTTGGACAGATCAAGTAACTGATTGATCAGTTGTAGCAGCCGCTGACTATTCCGTTTTATGGTATCACTATCCTTAGGATCAGCTGGTCTTTTGGGTTCGGATATTTGTTTGTTTACAAGTCCAAGAATGAGCGTAAGAGGAGTTCTGAATTCATGTGAAATGTTAGCAAAAAACCGTGATTTTATTTTGTCCATTTCCTTCAGTTTCAGGGACTGTTCTTCTAGTTCATTCTTTTTTTGTTCTATGTCCGCATTGAGCTCAGTTATTTTCCCTACGAAATAATACAGGATAGCAAAAACAATGCTTGAGACCCCAATAATGTTCATCAGAAATAGTCCGTCAATGAAACCTTCCGACAAATTCTGGTTGACGTAGTCCGGTATAAGGTCATTAACCAGGTAGGCAATACAGACCAGCAAAATATATGCTGCAAACCAGTAGACAGATTTCTTGACACTATCAAAAAACATGGCACCGGCGGGTGCAATAATTGCCCAATACATCACTGCACTACTTGGGACAAATCCACCAAGGCTTATTTGTAGTGCGAATGGCAGGATAAGGATGAGGAATAATTGACTGTTCCTGAAACTTTTATACTTTTTCGATATGCTGAAACTGATAATGCTTACAATCGATAATAGACCGTAGCAAAAAGGAATTGCACCTGGAATAACAAGGCCGTTAGCAAAGTATATCAGTCCCCAAAGCAACCCGGCCAGCATGAAAGGCCCCGCCATTACCAGCAAACTGGATTTTTTCAATTTCTCATCATCTCGATCGTCCGGATGGTGACCTAAAGCAATGAACTTTTGAAAAATTGAACTCATCTAGAATCTAAGGTATTGATATTTAGAAAGTTAAACAACCTTTTGTTCTTGGGCTGCAACATTTCTTAATGGTTCTGCAACAACGCTTAATGCGCTGCCACAATGTTTAACGGCTTTGAGACGATAGGAAATGCCGCATGCTTTCGCCCATTCTACCTTTGCTTTCGTCGATCTAATATTTTTTTGCAACCTAAAAAAGTGTCGGTAATGAAAACAAAAAGAAACATCCTCACAGTAACTCGTCTTAATCGTTTACGTGCCCAGGGTTATTCTTGTGAGAGTAATGCGCAATTGAGTGAAATGGCATTTGGAATTCGTTTTGCTTATCGTTCATGTGTCATCGTATTGCTTGTGGCCACTGCAACCCAGAGTACCGCTGTATTTTCCGTAATGCTCGGTATAGCATTCCTGGGCATCGTCTTGCCAAACCATCCTTTTGATTATGTATATAATTATGCGTTACGCCACTGGATGAAAAAACCAAAACTGCCGGAGCGGTCTAAACAATTAAAGTTTGCATGTGTAATCGCAACAACATGGCTGGCATCCATTGTCTATCTGATGTCTACGATGCATATCACAGTAGCCTTATTGTTGGCAGGCACATTAACGTTTGTTGCTGTGCTTACAAGCACCATAGACTTGTGCGTTCCCTCACTTATTTATAATGCCCTTTTTTCTAATAAAGGTGTAACGCCAATAAAGATTCAATAAAGCACTAAACACTAAACACTAATAATCATGAATGCAATAACCACAAACAAACCTGAAGTTAACAGGGAGGAGCTTGAACAAAAAGTCAAGAAGATGTACACAGATGTGGCGCTCCATCCGGATGTAACCTATCATTTCGAAATGGGAAGGGCATTGGCAGAAAGGCTGGGATATCCTGCACTATTGTTGAACGATGTACCGGCTTCAGCCATTGACTCATTTGCCGGTGTTGGCTATTATTTTGACCTCGCACAATTACAAAGTGGGGAATATGTAGTCGACCTTGGCAGCGGCTCAGGAATGGATGTTTTTTTTGCTGCACGGCAGGTAGGTGAAAGCGGTGAGGTAATCGGCATTGACATGACTACCGAACAGCTCAAAAAATCGGAACGGCTCCGGCAGGAATATGGTTTCAAGCAGGTTCAATTCAGAAACAGTTATATCGAAAGCATCCCGGTGGTTTCCGGTAGCATAGATGTGGTGATCAGCAATGGTGTAATTAATCTTTCAGGTGAAAAGGAAAAGGTATTCAAGGAGGCAGCCCGGGTTCTCAAACCCGGTGGCCGCATCGCCTTATCAGATATTGTTACGACTGTGAAACTTCCGGAGAACATCAGCTGCAATGCAACGCTGTGGGCTGCTTGCATTGGTGGTGCAATGCAACATGAGGAGTACTATGCCCTGTTTGAGGCAGCCGGATTGAAGGTAATTGTTACAAAGGAAAATCCTTATGAATTCATTTCAAATAGCGCCAAAGGTGCTACGAGCGACTACGGCATTAAAAGTGTCTCGGTGCTCGCAGTCAAACAGTAATGGAGCGTGGAACAAAACAACGCAAAATAGAAGCCCAATCATTAATCAATTTTTAACCTTTAAACTTTACAAATTATGAACGAAGTAGCAATCAACTCAATGAATGGAGTTAATGTAGAACAACTATTTGGAACCATCGATGCAGTAAAATCTGATCCTGAAATCGCATCGTTTAAATTCCGGTCTACTACAAAATGGATCAATGGCGGACATTGCCAAACTGAGATTAATGGATTCTATGGAGCAAAGCAAGAAGACACAACTCGGTTAAAACCATTTGTACTGGAAGGGGATGAGCCCGCCGTGCTGCTGGGTGAAAATCACGGGGCAAATGCGGTAGAAGCTGTACTTCATGCGTTGGCTTCTTGCCTTTCCGTCGGGATCGTGTACAATGCATCTGCGATGGGCATTAAGATCAACACGTTAACTTTTGATCTTAACGGTGAAATTGACCTGCATGCTTTCCTGGGTTTATCGGAAGACGTAAGACCGGGCTACAAGAATATCAGCGTAGGGGTCAACCTGAATGCCGATGCCCCAAAGGAAAAACTGACGGAACTGTTTGAATATGTTCGTAAGACTTCGCCAGTGCTGGATATTGTGTTGAATCCTGTTCCGGTATCATTCAAATTGAATGTATCATAAATCCTCAACTCAGTACCGAATAGCACCGTGAAGCTATTCGGTACTTCTTTTGAAGAACGCTTTCGGCTGTTAGCGGTTATTACAGTTTTGATGGCGTGCGGGTGTAGAAAATAACGTTGTGTATATCGATGTCCGAAGCAATGAATAGTTCAAAGCGTTCTGTTTAATCTCGAATGCCTTTAAACTCCTGGTAAAATTATTTACATTCATTCCACCAATCAACTAAACAAAAGCGTACAACTATGGAAGAAATGCATATTAACATCGTGGCTGTAATGGTAGCTGTGGTAGCCAACTTTTTCCTTGGCTTCCTTTGGTATACGCCATTATTTGGAAAGGCATGGGCGAAAGAAATGGGCTTGGATACAAGTGTTAAGTCATCGGGTGGACAGATGGCAAAAGGCATGCTCATAATGGTCATCGGCAACTTTTTCCTGGCCTATGTTTTCGCACATAATATTGCAGCCTGGCGCTACGTCCCTGGCACCAGCGAAATGTCCATGTTCTCGAACATCATGAGTTCAACAATCTTTACCTGGCTTGGTTTCTACCTGCCCGTCGATTTGGGTACCGTCGCTTGGGAAAACAAATCCTGGAAACTGTTCGGCATCAATACGTCATATCACTTCACGATGCTGTTTGTTGCCTCAGCGATTTTGACCTACAAGCAATGATATCTTCGCTGTAGCCGGTGGCTCTGTTCCTTGATTAAAAGGCTAAAGCACTTGGGTACAAATGTCTACAGCACGCTGTGTCTTTTATTTTAGCAAGAAACGGCTACCACATCAACGCTTAATGTAGAGCTGCTGATAGTACTCCTCCAGCATACGCTTTACGGCAAATTCTTTATGCGTGGTCAGCGTGCTCTGCTTCATCATCTCCACCCAATGTTCCTTGTCCTCATAGTACGTGGGCAATACTTCGTTTAAGAGTACTTTGTAAAAAGCCTTCTGATCGTGCGCATCAAGTTTCTTTTCATTTTTGTTTTCATAGCCGCCTCCGATTTGCCAGCCATTCACACCATGCTGGCAGGCTTCGGGCCACCAGCCATCCAGAATACTCAGGTTGAGGACACCATTCATTGCTGCTTTCATACCGGAAGTTCCACTGGCTTCCTGGGGCCTTCGAGGGTTGTTAAGCCATACATCCGATCCCCTCACGAGCATCGACCCAATAGTCATGTCGTAGTTCTCCAGAAAGACAACAGAACCCGGGTACTTTTTGGTAAGTGCTACGATGTTGGCGACAATTCTCTTACCGCCATCATCGAGGGGGTGAGCCTTTCCGGAAAATATAATCTGCAGTTTTCCGCTCTTAAACAGTTTGTCTATTTTTGAGCGGTCGCTGAAAATGAAGTCGCTGCGTTTGTAAGGTACAGCCCTGCGCGAAAAACCCAGCAAGAGCGCGTCCCGTTTCAACCGTACGCCTGTGCGCTGATATACAAAATCGAGAAGCTTCTTTTTGTTTTGTTGATGCAGCCTCCAGATGTTACTCGAATTATCTTTTGCTGCCTTGATGATCCGCCTGTCTACCCATGTAGGAATGTGAATGGCGTTGGTGATGCCGATGATTTCAGCACGGTCTTTCACGTCTTTCCACATTTTGTTGGCCGTCTCAGCATGCAGTTGTGCTACCGCATTAGCCTTGCGCGACAGACGCAAAGCACCTACTGTCATATTGAATGGCGCACCGCCGAGCTTTTTCAATTGTTGTTTTGTGAATACTCCGTTGTCGGCACCCATGTACAATAGCCGATCAAGATAATGTGACTCATTTCCCTGCACAACTGGAGTATGCGTTGTAAATACTATTTCATCCCGGGAATCAGCGAGCGCTTTCTCGAAAGGTTTTCCCTTTTCCATTTTTTCACGTACCAATTCAAATCCAGCAAAAAGGGCATGCCCTTCGTTGAAGTGATACACATCTATCGGAATCTTCAGTGCGCGCAGAGCTTTGACACCACCGATTCCCAGCACCATTTCCTGGGCAATTCGCTCCTCGCCAAACCATCCGTAGAGCTGTCCGGTTATCCAGTTGTCTTCATTGCCCTGTACGTCGGTGTCAAGGAGATACAAGGGAGCATTGCGAAATTTATCACACAGCCAGACCTTGCATTTTACTTCTCGCTTTCGTATGGTAACAGAAACAGTGACTCCTGTGTCTTGTAAAAAAGGGTATTCGTAGATAGGGTAGGTGTCAACAGGTTTGCCATCCGGTGAAATGCGTTGATCAGTATACCCTTGCTTCCATTTCAGACCAATACCTACAATTGGAAATTTATGATCTTTCGCACCTTTGAGGTAATCGCCGGCTAAGATGCCGAGGCCGCCGGCATACATTTTAAAGTCGCTCTGCAAAGCATATTCCATGCAGAAGTAGGCAACATGTGGGAGTGGTTTCGATTGCATAAGGGTTCTTCTATTATTTGGCGGAAAAATAGGGAATGAGGTTCAATTATGCACCACAGTTGAATAGTTTTCTTTGTCAGTCAGCTTGTTCATAACCAATCCATGAAATGTAAGTCCTTACCAGAACCTGGAAGCTCAAATTTGAAGTGATGAAGATTGATTCATCCCAGCGTGTTCTGAAATGACTTCGAAATCAGGATTAGCTTCCAACCCAGTATGATTTCTGCTCGTCCATAAATATCATCAGGGTTGTCCGGAAGTGTGGTATGCTGTGGGCTGATGGTAGGGTTTGCAAAATCATGACCTAAACTACCAAAGTTATTATGATAAAACTTATGGACTGTAATTTACAGAAGACGAATAAGGCTACACGATGACTGAGGCAAACAATTCGACAAACCTTATAGGGTAACTCCTTTCACGAGGAATCGCGTGAAAACTAAAGCAACGATTACTATGGCGATTAATGCGAGTGAAATTTTCTCAGGGTACCTGGCTTCTCCAATCAGGTTGTCTTTCTTTCGTCTCAATCTTCCGTAGATCATGAAGGTTATGAAAGGGCTTGTTGCCGGATAGAGTATACTTATGAAAGTTGGTACAGGCAATGAAATCAACGTGGTCAAAACACAACCAACATATACAGGATATGCGATTAGCAAATTAGCAAGTCGACCTGGTTTGTAGTCTTCATCTGATGATTTATTGGGGAGCTGTTTTTCAAAATCCTTTGTGAAATTCACAATTATTTTCATCGATCCTAACAAAGCCACAACAGCGATAATCCATTTCAACCATTCCGGTGTGTTCAGCAATGCAAAGACCCGGCCTGTGTCGCCATAAGCCACCATTGGTGTAAGCATGAGGTATCCACCGATATTTATAAAACCCATGACACTCATCCACAAATAGAACAGGGTCACCAGCGATTTCTGACTACTTGTTCTTAGCAAGACTAGGAAAACGATGGCTTGAATGAGCGACATTAATGGCCCTGCCGCCGGCGTCATTATCTTCACAATAGGAGGGTCCGATTCATTTCCGGAAGTTGAAACATAATTGTGGTGCAGGACTGGATTTAAGCCGGTTGCCTTAGCAACAATGGCATGCGCACCTTCATGAATAGTAGTGTTGAGTATGAAGCACAAGACGTATGTCAGAATGGAGTGAATAAGTAAATTGTTGTATGCATTCGATTTCATGGTTTTTTCCTGTTAATTTCAATTACTTTTTTTGCATTTTTGATTAGCGATCTTTATGGTCTTTTCGCCGGACTCCAGGTCAGTTTATTTGTAATATAATAATCCATTGCTTTCTCGTTTGCGCTCAGGACCAGTTCAGAATTTCCATCGATGTAAAACAAAAGCCGTTACATAGCCTAACCTGTAACACTCGTATAAGGGAAAGCATTATCCTATCTACAACTATCTTCATTTTTCCAATAATTCAGATCGTAGTCAAACGTTATTTGAATTTTGAGTTGCCCTTAGAAAGTAACGGTATGTTTTATTAAGTGGGTTAGGAGAACATCCCAAATTGGACACAATGCCTGCCCTCAATTAATCGAAAGACCAGACAAATGCAACATTATTTAGTTTTAAAAGGCTCCCTTTTTTTTACCTTACTTATAGCCGCTAATAGAATGGCGTTGCTGGACATTGGTTCAGTAACAGGCTTTCCATAGTCCTGTTTTAAGGCTTGATAATGATGAGATCCAAAAATATTTACTTCCTTTATTTTCTTCCCAAAGCGTTTGTTAACCCATTCGAATGCAAAGAATGATACCGGATTTATTTTCATATCTGAGGAACAGGGAATTGGATCGGCTTCGTAACAATAGGCCCTTTGGTCAGCACCCGTGTCACCGATTCTTGTGTCAAGGCTTTTCTCTCCCCCTGGATTCCACTCCAATATATTAACGCCATATTGGACAGGAACTATTTCCTTAAACCCGTCTTCATAGACAATTTCATACCAACCTAAAAGATCGGATGAATCAAAGTTGTTTGGAATATTAAAATAGGCCTTTTGATTTCCCGAAGGGGTTGCACAAGCGTGTAAGAATATAAGACTGCTAACGTCTTCATTAATGCCTATACCATTTACGTTTTTTGGGAAGGGGTTGGCACCCACTCCTTCAGCACCAACAGCGATCACACAGTTTTCAGCGACCTTTGATGTTGTTAAGTTGAACACCTTGTTGTCTCTGCGAACCTCACCTGATTTTATTGTGCTTAGATTGATGTCAAAAACTTTGGAATTTTTTGACATATTGAAATGAGAAGATACATCAACAGGTTCAACTGTATCTCCATCTTCGCTTGGAACGCGCTCAGCTTTTAGGGCGGATCTGATGGAAGGCATTCGGTCCCAAACGATTCCAGGCATATCAATCTGCTTAACGGTGTGCGAAGACCAAACTAGATTTGCGCAGCCTAGAAAATCCAACAGAATGTCTTTGCCAAAATTAGCTTCATTCGTAGCAGCCCACGAGGAAGGCGCACCCCCTGCCAGAGAAATCTTCTTTATTCGTTCATCCCAATTGGGGATATTCGGTGTGAAGTTTCCATAGATCTGTGTGAATCCAAATTGCTTTAGGGCCATTTCTTTTAGTGTATCAACCCAAAACCAATTGAAGATCAGAATATCTTTTGGTATGGATTTCTTAACAACTTCAGGACTTACTGCTCCAGGTGTTCGGTATTTAATTCCCGTAGACGAAACTCTATCCTGATACGTTGTATCGCGCACACTTTCAAGTAAATAATCTCCCCACATCGCAAGTTTAATACCCTTCTTCGAAAAGTAGCTGTGTATTTTAGTTACATCCTCCGCGAATAAAGTTGAATAATCTTTCCCGCTACATAATGGGCATACCCCCATAGGCGCACCCCACCATTCATCGTGGCCTATATGTACCATCTTTGGTTTCATCACTTCTATATACTCATCGTATACATCAAACATCAGATCATAAGTTTTAGGGTTTGAGGGACAATACGTATCGGGCCATCGGTCTCCCGGGTACTCCGCCAATTCCGGATGTTTTGTTAATAGATAATAACCGTGCGTGAGTGAAGGTATCTCCGGTATAACTTCTATAAAGTTCTGATTCGCTTGTTTAACAATATTTCTAACATCATCCTTTTCAATAATAAAACCATCACCTGCATCATAATGACTCGAGTTTTTCTCTTCCCCACGAAGCCCCTCTGTTGCATTAGATCGGGTATATTGCATATACTTTGTAAACGCTATCCAACCTGTATTGACCTCAGGATGTCTGTCCAGTCGCATACAATTTAATTCAAGGACAACTTTGTTGAATTTGTATAGTGCCATAAAATCTCCCAGGAAGCGATTGAAAAAAGCTATGTTTTCAGGACCCGGTATGTAAAGCCTGATTGCTCTAAAAGGAAAGTTAGGCCAGTCGCGAACTTCTACACCGGGAATACTTTTTCCCTTTCCAGGTTCCATCAGTTGACGTAAGGATTGAAATCCGTAAAAAGCTCCGGCATCATCCGATCCACCAATAATTATAGCATTACTGCTAACATGTAATATGTAGCCCTCCGAACCTGGATTCTTCTGCGTTAACACTACCTTATTAACATCACAATATTTTTTTATCAACGGGTTTTGAATGGACCCCATCACTACAATCTTCTTGTCTTTTGGTATATCTGTTCGTGTTACGATTTTTAATGGAACACCGTACCGGTCGCTTAACTCACGTACCAACATTCTGGCAAGTGAAATATCCTTCTCACTTGCGTTTTGCGGAATAATAATGGATACAGTTTCATCCAAAACAAAATCATCGTTGATAACCTTAAGTTGCTGTGGAATTGGGAAGATTAAGTGCCTTTCCTGTGCCATGCTTCCGATTGACCAACTTAGCAAGGAGCCCCAGATGACCGTTCTTAAAATGGATCGCCAAATTGTAACCGAGTGTATTTTTTCCATGAGGGCTTAGTTTAGGGGTGTATTCGGAAGTCTTTTCAATTTTACTTTGGCTCTGGTTGGTCATGACCACTGAGGCATTTACGCTACTGAAGTGAATCCACCCTTTTTTATTTTTATTCCTGAATTACATTTCCAAGAGTATGACCACTCATTCTATTATTTTCTGTTTTCACGACAGGTGAACTTTTGCTGATAAAGATGGCAGCCTTTTGACTGCCGTTTTTGGTATCGCGTATTATATTGTCTTTCAATACTACATCCGTTGCATTGCCATAAAATGAAAATCCATATCCACCTTTAACAGTACCGTTATTTTCAACTGTATTGTTACTAAAAGTATTGCGGTGGGGAGAATTCTTTTGATCTTCATATCTGAAATAAACACCATCACCACCATTCTCGTAAATGTGGTTCTTTTCAAAAAGCACATCGGAGTCTTTATGTCCCGTACTGATGCCAATTTCCTGATTATGATGAAGTTCGTTGCCTGAAACAACACTATGTTGAACTCTCCAGCACAAATACAATCCAACTTTGTTATCATGGCTGTTGTTACCCTCGATTATTGAATTGGGTGAACCCGTTCCTGGATGCATACCCATATTGGTACATCCGTTGATTTCACAGTTTCGCACGGTTACATTTTCAGTAATTTGCCAGGTGATACCTTCTCCGTTAAAATCCTTTACATGCACATTCTCGACGGTCACATTCCTTGATTTCATGATTACCACACCCCCACCGTTACATCCATCTAGACGATCGTTATTGGCCTTGTTCCCGTCAATGGTAAAATTTGACACGAAAACATTCTGTGCTCCGAAAACAGAGACACAGGATCCGGCATTGGTGACCTTGCCATTTTGCTCGCTATCATAGTCCCTGATAAGATGGGTGTCTATGTAAATCACATTGCCAACAATATCGGTGATAATGCCGGTTGTCACATCCCAGCAGTCAGCATTTACATCATCCGTAACTTGTATACTCATCCCTACCGCAAAGCCTGATGCATCGTCAACTGTTAATTTGAGCTCACCAAAATCAGCGTCAATGATAAATTTGGTGTGAAAGCCATCTATTCTTACTAGGATGGTCTCAGGCCCTGATCCGATGAGTTTGACATTTGAAGGAAGTCGGACAGGAGCCATAATGTTGTATTGGCCCGGATCCATTTTGACCGTACCGCCCTCGGCGGGAAGGGCGTCAACGGCTCTTTGAATAGCTTCGTTTGTATTTCCTGGCATATCTGCGGTTGGCCCTCCCACGCTAATAATCCGTTCTTTCGTCTTTGGACTGACAAGGGCATCGACGGTGAATTTACCCTCTTGTGCAACGCACACATTGGTAAGCAGCAAGAAAGAAAGTAAAAGTCTCATATGTTCAAGTTTTAACGGTACATGGTCTTATTTTAATTCCCTTCCATCACGATTTCCATAGCTGAAGGTATCCAATTTATTTTTTCCTTCCTAAATCTAAAATGCGTACCTTTTTAACTGCTACGTTACTACTTAAGTCTTGTGCGCGATTATTAAATTAATGATAACTCCAGTAAAGACTATGTGATGGTGGCAACAGTGAACCCGATTAAATGAAGAGAACCGACTGGAAAATTGAGAATCTTGTAAGATACAGTCCCACCCAAATGACGGTACTGGTAAAGGCGAACCACAGGCGCATTGACTTGAAGCTTTCATTATTCTTTTAGCTTTGTTTATTGTACGATGCACTGAGCCGATAGCAAGCATTTTTAACTACTCCAATATGAAAACTTTATTTTCAGTCTCGCCTATTTGGCAAAACGAAGCAATGGGCGTTATACGCATCGTTCTTGGTTTATTAATAATTTACCATGGCCAGGAAGTGTTTAATGAATCGTTAATGAAAGAATATTTGGCGTGGGATACTTTTAAAGGACCTAACGGTGAAATGATGCTATACTTTGGAAAATCTTCCGAACTTATTGCAGGTATATTTTTGCTGCTTGGTTTATTCACGAGGATTGGTGCCTTACTGATCATTGGTACATTGTTATTTGTAACGTTTTTTGTTGGCAGCGGAAGGTTTTGGTATGAAGACCAACATCCCTTTATGTTTGTTATATTGGGCCTGGTTTACTTCTTTAATGGGCCTGGTGCATGGAGTTTGGACAAGCTGATCTTTGGGGCGAGAGAAGACATCTCATGACCCATTTCGGGATGGGTGCATTAATAAATAAGAATATGAAGAATACCAGGAGAGACTTTTTAGCCCAGGGTGCGATGGGGGCCACATTGTTGGCGGCAGGATGGAGCGGATGTCATTCGGCGAATGATTCCATATTGAATACGATGGAAGAGAAGTATAAGCTGCTCGATGATGCTGCGTCAGAACCGGTTTTGAAAGTGGAATTATTTCCATATCCATTGATTGTCGAAAAACTTGACTTGCTGAGATACCAAAATAATTTTATCTGCATTGTACGAACAGCAGATGGGGCAGAAGGGATATCGGTGAGCAACAATGCGCAAATGATTTCTCTTTATCCAATTTTCGTGAACAGACTTCAGCCATTCTTTATCGGGAAAGATGCAAGGAATTTGGAAAAATTGCTGGAGGAAGTTTATGTTTATCAAAGTAATTATAAACTACAAAATCTGGCACTGTGGATCCCGCTTGCTACGATCGAATTTGCACTGCTTGATTTGTTGGGAAAAAAAGCCCAAAAATCAATGGGAGAGCTTATCGGTGAGATCCATAATCCAAAAATTGCCGTTTATCAAGCCAACAATTACCGGGGTAAATCAGCAGAAGAATCCCTGGAGGGAATAAAGAAAGACGTAGCAGAAACGAAGGCCAAGGCCCTGAAATTTAAGATTGGCGGTCGTATGAGTAAGAACGCCGATTTCCCGGCAGGCAGAACAGAAAAACTGATCCCGCTGGTTCGGAAAGCCTTTGGTGACGAAATGATTATTTATGCGGACTCCAATGGTTCATACACCGTGAAAGAAGCGATCAGAATAGGAAAGATAATTGAAGAATATAAATTTGATTTCTATGAGGAACCGGTGCCGTTCGATTGGTATGATGAAACCAGACAAGTGGCAGTGGCACTACAGGTACCCATAGCAGGAGGGGAGCAGGAGCCAAGCCTGCACCAGTTCACGTGGTTGATCTGTAATGACGCCCTCGATATTGTTCAGCCTGACATGTTTTATTTTGGGGGAATGGTCCGGTCAATGAAAGTAGCCAGGATGGCGCATGCTGTTGGCAAACAATGCGTACCCCATATCTCAGGTTCCGGACTAGGATATTTGTATATGATGCATTTTGTTTCTGCAATACCTAATGCGGGTGAATACCATGAATTCAAAGGCTTCAATAGGACGTTACCAATTGAATGCAGTACTTCTTCGCTTGAAAGTGAGCATGGCGTTGTTACGGTCCCTTCGGGTCCTGGCCTCGGTGTAACTATTGATCCGGAATACATCGCAAAACATACGGTTGTAAAGGGGTAATAAGGGCAAGCGGATATGCCGCACCTGGTTGTTTCATCTTTCAAAGTCACGGCTTGCGGCGCAATTGGTTCCATTTTTGAAATTGATGATAGAACCACTCCACCCCCTGATTTCAATATAACAATATAGGGATTGATACCACCGGCATCGAAATCACCCGCAAAAAGCCAGCTTCTGTAAATTTTTCTAACAAAATCATAATGCGAGGTAGGAAATACGCCCGGCCAACTGTTGTTACACTGGATTTGGTGATGGGCGTTATTATCGATGCATATTTTCAGACTGATTCCAGAGATGATTCAAACCTTTCTAAGGGTAAGCGCCCCAATAGTTGTGAAGGTAACGGTCAGAAAGTGGTGCTTGCGTTGGCAGGGATACGACCGGAGAAGCATAGGCTTGAGCCGGTATTTCATGCCATTGACAGAAAAGTGCCTTGAAATATCCGTTTTTCGCCAATATTTTACGGGATTAGATGGCTTATGGTAATTAGCATTACTGTTTTTTTAGCCAAAACTACTTTACTAAGGTTTTTATAAGCGACCTTTTCTTTTTATGTGCACTTCCTTCTGGTACCCTTAACTTTGCTGTAAGTAAATGAAAATTATTCTTGATTTTTTGAAAAAATACTTAAGTCCACTTTTTAATACCCGGGCTGCTGGTCTTTACATCCTTTGTTTTGCAATATCCATTGCGGTAGCCACTTTTATTGAGAATGATTTTGGTACCAGCTCTTCCCAGAAAGTTGTCTACAAGACGTGGTGGTTTACCGCCTTGCTCGCTTTATTCGCCGTCACTATTATCGTCAACATTTTCCGCTTCAGGATGATCCAGCAAAAGAAGTGGGCTTTACTAATGTTTCACTTAGCGATGATTATCATTCTGCTAGGGTCTGCAGTTACCCGGTATTTTGGATATGAGGGCGTAATGCATATCCGGGAGAACGATGCTTCGAATAGCTTCTTATCTTCAGAAACCTATTTACAGTTCAACGTTTTTAAGGATGAGCAGTCCTATGCGTTTGACGAGCCGGTGCTCTTTGCCACGCTGGGGAATAATCATTGGAAGGAGTCCTATTTGGTTGGAAAGGACCTGATTGAAGTTGAAGTAATCGATTTTATTCCAAACCCGATTCAAGTGCTGGATGCTGACGCCTCCGGTCTCCCGACAATCAAAATTGTTATGGGTGGTATGGATGGCAGGGAGGAATACTTTGTGCGGCAGGGAGAAACCTACAGAATCCGGGATGCGATTTTTAATTTTCGTGACGAACAAATCCCGGAGGCAATAAACATAGCGTATCGAAATGACTCTCTCCTCATTAAGACCAGTAAGGTTTTGATGCAAACCGTAATGGCTACCCAGAAAAGGGATACGCTCTATCCAACTTCAGGCTATCATCCATTGATGTTAAGGTCATTATATACTGATGGCGTTAGTAGCTTCGTTTTTGGTGATTTCAATGCAAAAGGAGCAGTGCGCATTGACTCTGAAGGTCCAAAAGTAAAAAGCGAAAGTATGACTGCCCTCAAAGCAAAAGTTTCCGTAAACGGAGTTGCCGACACACTCTATATATATGGGGCAAAAGGACTACATGGAAGTCCTTCAACGACTGAACTGGATGGCCTTGGTTTATCAATTGCCTATGGTGCAAAACATATTGCGTTACCGTTCTCACTCAAGCTATACGACTTCATTATGGAAAGGTATCCGGGTACCAACAGTGCAGTATCGTATGCCAGTGAAGTACAATTGATTGACACCAGGAAAAACCTGGAAGAGGACCACCGCATCTATATGAACCACATTCTGAACTATGAAGGCTATCGGTTTTTTCAGTCTTCTTTTGACAATGATGAACTGGGAACTTACCTCAGTGTTAACCATGATTTTTGGGGCTCATGGATTTCCTACCTTGGCTATACGCTACTGACGCTGGGTATGATCATGACCTTGTTGAGTCGGAAAAGTAGATTCTACCAGGTTTCTCAAAACATTAAGAAACTTAGATTAAAAAGTGCCGCTTCGCTGGTGTTCGTTGCGCTCCTGCTAAGTATACCTACGATCACTTCAGCACAAAAGATAATCGATCAGGGGAATTTTCAAAACATTGTCGATGCTGACCATGCGCGCGCGTTTAGCAGGCTAATTGTTCAGGATCACAATGGCCGGATGAAACCGATCCATACGCTTACCCGGGAAGTGATGAGAAAGTTGGCTCGGAAAGAAAGCCTCAACGGGCTAAATGCCGATCAGATCATTTTGGGAATGTTTGTTAACAGCCGAGACTGGATTGGAGTGCCCATGATCAGCCTGGGCCAGCATGAAGCAATCCACAAACTTCTCGGGGTCTCTGAAAAGATGGCTTCCTATAAGGATTTTTTTGCGCAGAATGGTGAATACCTGCTGAATGATGAGGTCAGCGTTGCGTATAGCCTCCAGCCTGTTGATCGGGGTGTCTATGAAAAAGAGCTGATGAAAATTGATGAAAGGGTGAACATAGCAAACATGGTGTATTCGGGCACCCTGTTCAAGATGGTACCTGTGCCAGACGACCCCAACAATACCTGGGCCGCTGTTCAGGTATCAGGCCATAACCATGGTGAACCAAACACGCCATTGGCGACAAAATTTTTTGAATCGTATAAGTCCGCGCTGGCAGAGGCGATGGTTACAAATGATTATAGGCTGGCAGGTAAAATGTTAAGCGAATTAGCATCGTATCAAAAGTCAAAAGGTGGGGCATTGATGCCTTCGCCTTCGGAAATTAAGGCAGAAATACTCCTCAATAAATTGAATATCTTCAATCGATTGGCCGTTTTGTATTCATTGTTGGGCGTTGCGTTTTTGTTCTTTCTATTCTTCTCCGTTTTCCGACCCGACACTAAGCTAAGCACTGTACACAAAGTGTTACTTGGGTTGGTGATCGCCAGCTTTGTTTTCCACACGATTGGTCTGGGTATGCGATGGTATGTGTCGGGCAGAGCGCCCTGGAGCAATGGTTATGAGTCAATGATTTACATAGCCTGGACTACGCTCCTGGCCGGTGTAATATTTGCCAGAAAATCTTTCGGTGGCTTGGCTGCGACGATGACCTTGTCCGCTACCGTATTGCTCGTAGCCAGTTTGAGTTACCTCGACCCGGAAATCACACCTTTAGTTCCTGTGCTCAGATCGTATTGGTTGACCATCCATGTGTCCATGGAAGCCGGGAGTTATGGATTCCTAATGTTAGGGGCCATCATAGGACTAATCAATTTAATCCTGATGGTTTTCCTTACCACCAGGAACAAGGACAAAATTCATCATCAGATCAGGGAGATGTCATACCTGAGTGAAATGACTTTGATAGGTGGCTTGTTTATGATCAGTATAGGAACTTACCTGGGTGGCGTTTGGGCTAATGAATCATGGGGCAGGTATTGGGGCTGGGATGCGAAAGAGACGTGGGCTTTGGTGACTATCCTGGTCTATGCATTTATCCTGCACATGCGGATTATCCCTAAAATGCAAGGGCTGTTTGCCTATAATTTTGCTACAATTTTTGGGCTGGGATCGGTAGTCATGACCTACTATGGTGTCAACTATTACTTATCCGGATTGCATTCGTATGCTGCCGGAGATCCTGTTCCCATACCACAATGGGTATACATTGTGATCACCTCGATCTTGATTATTAGTATACTGGCTTTTTGGAAGAAACGAATGCACAACATCACCACGTAAAGTCCATTGTGTTGCAGGTCTGTTTGTAAGGAATAAATCTGTAAAACTGATGAAGTTTATCAATGACCGGAACTCCAGATTGGATTTACCTTGATACAAGGTGCTGAGTGTGATGGGATTAAGAAATGAAGAAGATTATTAAATCATCAAATAAATGAGCTTTATCAATGACCAAACCTGTTCATAGAATTTATGTCGGGACGATGGTGCTGGCCGTTATAGCCGTAACGGCGTACCTTATATACACAGGGTATTCCTATTATGATAGTCCGCTGGAGGAAAGGTTTTATCATCCCCGTCACGACTGGTTTAAACCAAGTGGTGCCTTTGGGCATGGCCTGGGTATTTTGGGTACGCTGATGATATTGTTCGGGGTCTCAATTTATATTGCCAGGAAGCGATACAATTTTCTAACAAAACAATTAAGACTGAAATACCTGCTGGAGTTTCATATTTTCCTTTGCACGCTTGGTCCTATCCTAATTCTTTTTCACACTGCTTTTAAGTTTGGCGGAATTGTTTCCATTGCCTTTTGGAGTATGGTTGCCGTTGTATTAAGCGGTGTTATAGGCAGATTTGTATATATACAGATACCCCGTACCATTGAGGGGAGGGAACTTACACTCAACGAGGTGAAGCATATGCAGGAGGGTTTGTCGGATACGTTAAAGAGAAGTATTGGAATTGATGATCAAATAGCCCGCACGATCGTCAGCCTGACTTCAGGTCATCACCCATCCGGAAATGGTTCAGGTCATCTTGGAAATAGAAAGGCAATTGGAATCATCAGAAAAATTCTCAGACAAAGAAAAATTGGCAGGAAACAAAGAAGATATATTATCAAATTGGCGAAAGAAGAAATTTCCTTATCCAATAAAATAAGGCGATTACAGACGATGCAAAAACTATTCAAATACTGGCACGTTGCACATTTACCCTTTGCGTTGATTATGCTGATCATACTGATCATCCACGTTGCAGTTACGTTATCGTTTGGATATAAATGGATATTCTGATGGAAGAAGTATTTATTGAACAAGTAGTGATGTATGGCGCCGCAATTTTATTGTGTGCAGTCGTAGTCTATTTTTATTTGAGACAGAATAAGGTTACTTCATCTGTGACGCGGCACAAAGTGGCTATTGCCAAAGCGGAGGGATTATTTGAGCCCGTTTCGCTGCATCCTTATATAGACCTTAATACTTGTATCGGTAGCGCTGCATGCATCTCGGATTGTCCGGAAAAAGATATTTTGGGGCTGATCGATGGCAAGGCGACTGTCATCAATGCTTCAAACTGTGTTGGTCATGGCGCATGCTTTCATGCTTGTCCTGTTGAGGCCATATCGCTCCGGATCGGCACGGAAGCGAGGGGTGTGGATTTGCCGCATGTCAATGAAAACTTTGAGACTAACGTATCCGGTATCTATATCGCAGGAGAACTGGGAGGAATGGGATTGATTAAAAACAGCGTTGAACAAGGCCAGCAAGCGGTGGAATACATGGTGAAGCGCAAAAAGAAAGCAGGGCAAGATGCGCTTGACATTGTTATTATTGGCGCAGGGCCTGCAGGTATTTCCGCGTCACTAGCCGCAAAAAAACACGGATTAACGAGTATAACGCTTGAACAAGATTCTTTAGGGGGAACGGTTTATACCTTTCCGAGAGCAAAAGTTGTTATGACCTCACCGATGAACCTGCCCTTATTCGGGAAGGTGAAGTTGACGGACACTTCGAAAGATGAGTTGCTGGGAATTTGGAAAAAAGTGATTTCAGAAAACAGTCTCAGGATCAAGGAGAATACCAAAGTAAAAGATATCCTGCCTATGCAGAATGGGGCGTTTAAAGTAGTAACAGCGGGAGGTGATCAATACATAAGCAATAATGTTCTGCTTGCCATCGGGCGCAGGGGGAGCCCGAGGAAATTAGGGATCAAGGGTGAGGACCTGCCAAAAGTTGCCTATCGCCTGATAGAATCCGAGAGGATTTCGAACAAGAAAATAATAGTGGTAGGCGGGGGAGATTCGGCTGTAGAATCCGCCTTGCTGTTGAAAGACAGAAATGAAGTTATTCTCTCCTATAGAAAGGATAAATTCTCTCGGCTGAAGCCAAAAAACAAACATAATGTGGAGCGTGCTGTTGCAGATCACTCGCTCAAAATGATGTTTAACTCTGACCTGGTCTCCGTAGATTCAAAATCGGTATCGATGAATGTTGATGGAGAAAATAAGGTACTGGAGAATGACCTGGTCTACATTTTTGCCGGAGGAGAAATGCCCACAGAATTCCTTCAAAAGGCGGGCATAGAGATTTCAAAAAGATTCGGACATATTGTGAAAAAGCACGGCTAGACGGATTTGAAATTCTTTTGGATACATATCATCACGACGTTATTGTCTGTTTCAGTCAGCTTCGGACAAATATCACCAGGTGATCTATCCACTGCACATGCCAAATTTGAAGGGATGAGCAATTGTACGCAATGCCATGATCTGGGAAAGAAGGTTTCCAGCATCAAGTGCCTGGAGTGTCACAAAGAAATCCAGTCACTGGTTAGTCAAAAAAAAGGATACCATTCCAGTGCTAGCGTAACCAACAAAGATTGTTTCGCATGTCACAGCGAACACCATGGAAGAAACTTTGATATGGTTCGATTTAATGAAAAGCAATTCAACCACGACCTTACCGGGTATAAACTTGAGGGTAAGCATGCTGTCATTGAATGCCGTGATTGCCACCGACCGGATTATATACAAAACGCTGAGTTAAGAAAAAACAAAAACACTTTTCTGGGTTTGAAACAAGAATGCCTGTCTTGTCATGAAGACTTTCACCAAAAGACCTTATCAACGAACTGCGTGGCTTGCCATGACATGAAGGCGTTCAGGCCAGCGTCAAAGTTCGATCACAACCTCGCTAAATTCAAACTCACCGGTAAGCACACGGAAGTTGATTGTAAAGAATGCCATAAAGTAAGCACCAAAAATGGAAGGGAATTTCAGGCATTTACAAATATCCCCCATAACGATTGCGTGGCCTGTCACAAGGACCCTCACAATAATCGCTTCGAGGGCAAATGCACACAATGCCATACCGACAGATCATTTTCTGAGTTCATCGGCAGGAATCGCTTTGACCACAATACAACTGATTTCACCCTAAACGGAAAACACAAGACAGTAGATTGTTTTAAGTGCCACAAAAATACCACGGAAGCGGCCATGGTTTTCAGCTTTACGCCAAAGGTCTCTGAAACGCAATGCGCGTCTTGTCATAAGGATGTTCACAAGGGTAAGCTGGGAAACAATTGTGCCAAATGCCATGCGGAAACAAGTTTTATAGCACTAAAATCAGAGACAAAAGCCACTTTTGATCACGATGCCACTGACTATCCGTTGGAGGGTAAGCATGTGGTTGTGGATTGCAAGAAATGCCACAAAGGTAGGTACACAGAGGCGATAAATTTCTCTGCCTGCAAAAACTGCCATGCAGATTATCATAAAGCCGAATTTGCAAGAAATGGTACTTCCCCAGACTGTGTTGAATGTCATACGGTACAGGAGAAATTCAATTACAGTTTATATTCGCTCGACCAGCATCAGGCAACAAAATTCCCGTTGGCCGGAGCGCACTCGGCCACTCCGTGTTTCTCATGCCATGTCAGTGAAGATAGATGGTCGTTTAAGAATAAGAGTTCATCCTGTTCGCAGTGTCACAAGAATGTTCATGGTGATCGTTTTGCAGTAAAGGGAATAACGGACTGCGAACGATGTCACGATTCTGATAGTTGGTTCCCCAGTAAATTCGACCATAATCTGACTGCCTTTCCGTTGGATGGCCGTCATGCTGATGTTGAATGCCGCTTATGTCATAAGCCTGTTGAGAAGGAAGGAAAGATTTTTGTGCAGTACACTATAGCCAAACACCAATGTATAGATTGTCATCAATAATATTGGCACTCGTTGGCTTTCTTTTCCAAACCTATGCACAGTCGCCGCATGGCGATGCACTTAAGCTGGATTGTGCGGCTTGTCATGACGCGTCTGGATGGTTACCGGTGAGAGATACACTTCACTTCGATCATAATGTGTCGAACTTCCCGCTAACGGGAAGCCATCAGTTAGTTGATTGCAAATCATGTCATACGTCCCTGGTCTTTGGAAATGCTTCCACCCAGTGCGTTGATTGTCATACCGATATTCACAGCATGACCGTTGGTAATGATTGCGCCCGATGCCATACGCAACAAAGTTGGATCGTTGACAATATTCCCGAGATCCATGAACAAAATGGATTTTCCCTGGTTGGGTCGCACGGCTCACCAAGTTGCGTGGAATGCCATATTTCTGAGACGAGCTTAAAGTTTAATCCGATAGGAAATGATTGTATTAACTGTCACCGAGAAGATTATGCAGCAACCAATAATCCGGATCATCAGAAACTGGGTTTCTCTGCTGATTGTGTTGAATGCCACGATCCTGCTTCGTTAGGATGGACTGCAGGACTTGTTGAGCATGATTTCTTTCCGCTAACCATGGGGCACAATATTGCGGACTGCAAGCAATGCCATCTAACTGAGAATTATGCTGATGCTTCTCCGGAGTGTGTGAGTTGCCATTTGGACAATTACACAGCTACCACTAATCCCGATCACGCCCATGCGGGCTTCTCTAACAACTGTGCCGAATGCCATACTACCGGTGGATGGAGTCCGTCCTCATTTGATCATAACATAGTATATCCATTGATTGGCGCGCATGAGGCCGTAGCCAATAACTGCGCCCTCTGCCATGTGGATGGTTATTCAAATACACCCAATACGTGTGTAGGATGTCATTTGGATGATTATACAGCCACAACTGATCCGAACCACGCGGATGCCAAGTTCCCGCAAGATTGCGCACAGTGCCACGACGAGAAGGCCTGGGCTCCGTCCTCTTTTGATCATAACACCGTTCATCCGCTTCTGGGTGCGCATAGCGCCATTGCTAATAATTGCATGCTTTGCCATGCTAATGGTTACGCGAATACACCAAATACCTGCGTAGGATGTCATTTGGATGATTATACAGCCACCACTAATCCTGATCACGTGGATGCTAAGTTCCCACAAGATTGCGCGCAATGCCACGACGAAAAAGCCTGGACTCCGGCTGATTTTAACCACAATAGCATATACCCCTTGCTCGGTGCACACGCTGCAGTTGCAAACGACTGTGCGCGCTGCCACGCTCAGGGATACGCAAACACGCCAAATACCTGCGTGGGATGCCATTTGGACGATTATAACGCCTCCGCTAATCCAAATCATACGGACGCCAATTTCCCCAAGGATTGTGTGCAATGCCATGATGAGACCGCCTGGATTCCAGCCGACTTTAACCATAACAGCATATACCCGTTGACGGGTGCGCATGCTCCCATCGCCAATGATTGCGCACGCTGTCATGCTCAGGGATACACAAACACACCCAATACCTGTGTAGGGTGCCATTTGGATGATTATAGAGCCACGACGAATCCAAATCATGCGGACGCCAATTTCCCCAAGGATTGTGTGCAATGCCATGATGAGACCGCCTGGATTCCAGCCGACTTTAACCATAACAGCATATACCCGTTGACGGGTGCGCATGCTCCCATCGCCAATGATTGCGCACGCTGCCATGCGCAGGGGTACACAAATACGCCAAATACCTGTGTAGGATGCCATTTGGATGATTATAACGGTACGTCAAAACCCAATCACAGCAGTGCCCTATTTCCTAAGGATTGTACGCAATGTCACGATAATACGAGATGGGTACCGGCCGATTGGGATCACGACGGTATGTATTTCCCAATATACAGCGGGAAACACATAGAGGCATGGAATTCATGCACGGACTGTCATACGAGCGCCAGCAATTATGCGGTGTTCAGTTGCATTGATTGCCATAAACACAGCAATCAGTCTGAAGTGACCAACCAGCATCAGGGTGTAAGGGATTTTGTCTACGCAAGCGCGGACTGTTTGTCATGCCACCCAAGAGGAACAAAATAACGATGATTTTGAAGAGCGTATCCATATTGTCATTATTGGTGCTAAGCCCTCTGTTTTGCTTCGCTCAAAACAATACCGAAGTGCTGCAGGGCAAAGTGACCTTCATTACTTCCAATAATGCGTATGTGAAATTTTCCGACACAAGAAATATCTCCATTGGTGATACGCTGCGTCTGCTCCGCGGTACAACCTTGAGCCCAAGCCTTATTGTAAAAAATAAGTCTTCTACATCTTGTGTGGCGATCATCCTGAACGGGGCCGATGTGAAAGTGGACGACAAAATCATTTTTAGGTCAAAAGCCCCCATTGATCAAAAGCGCATTGACGATCCGAACAACGGTACCAAAATCAATTCTGACAAAGTAGGCGCGTCAACTAGGCGAAGCAATAAAATCAACGGAAGCGTTTCTGCAGCCAGTTACAGCACGATATCCTCCACCAGAGGTAATGTGACGAGGGCCATGTATCGTCTTTCATTTAATGCACCCCAGATCAATAATTCAAAATTCTCGGTGGAAACTTATATGAACTACAGGCAAACTTTCGTACCAAAAGATACTATGTCACTTCAGCCAAAAGATGTTTTCAACATTTACAATTTGGCCCTAAGGTATGACGTTACACCCACGATGTCATTAATAGTGGGGAGGAAAATCAATCCCAAGGTGTCATCCGTTGGGGCTATTGATGGATTGCAGGCGGAAAAGTTTTTTGGTAATTTTTATGCAGGCCTGCTCGTCGGTTTCAGGCCGGATGTTATGGATTATAAGTTCAATTCAGATCTACTGCAATATGGCGGCTACATAGGCTTGAAAAGCGACAACAAAGAAATGTATTCCCAGACTACACTGGGTTTCCTGGAGCAGAAGAACAACGGCAATATAGACAGGCGATATACTTACTTCCAGCATTCCAGTACAATAGGTCGCGCGCTAAACATTTTTTCTTCGTTCGAGCTTGACTTATACAATAGGGTAAATGCCGACTCTGTTGGCAAGCCCAGGTTGACCAATTTTTACGTTTCACTTGCGTATCGCATAGGTCGCAAGGTCGACTTTAGTGTTTCATACAATACGCGTAAACAAATCATATACTATGAAACCCTAAAAACCGAAATTGAACGGCTCCTTGACGATGATAATGATATCGCCCGGCAGGGCATGAGATTCAGAGTGAATGCCAGGCCCTTTAAAAATATCAGCATAGGATTGAGCTACAGCAAGAGATTCCAAAGCAACGACCACAATAATTCTGATAATTACAACGGATATATAAATGTGTCAAAAATTCCATGGATTGGAGGAAGTCTATCCCTGAATGCCAATCGGAACACATCTTCTTATATGGAAAGCAATATTTTATCTTTTAGACATTCAAGACCTCTGATCAAAATGAAGTTGGACGCCGATCTGTATTACCGAATTGTTGACTACACCTACTTGAGCAGCGAGCTAATTACCAAACAAAACTATTACGGTATCTCCCTATCGTACCGGATAACGAAGAAAATGTCCGTCACCGTTCTGGGGGAATTGGCTGCTACAGCTACAGAAGAAAATTATAGGGTAAATACCAGGCTAATTCAGCGCTTTTAAATAGAAAACACCATGAAGATGAATTATATATTAAAATTGATCTGTATGGGCACCGTCATACTGATCGTGATGGCGCGTTGTACGAAGAATCCAAAAGTCATTGATGCTTCTTCAAACAACATCGGCACAGCGGAAGGTTCAGGTATTTTCTCTGAAGATCAACGGCCGGCAATTCCCGATTTGTCAAAACAATCGCTCGGATCTGACCTGCATACCGTTACCGTAGAAGAGGTACTACCAACCTCGCGTTATGTTTACCTTCGTGTAAAAGAGGGAAAGGAAGCGTTTTGGATTGCTACGAATAAGCAAGAAGTGTCGGTTGGGGAAATATATTTCTATCGTGGTGGTTTGATGAAAACCAACTTCGAAAGTAAAGAACACAAACGTGTATTCGATAGATTGTATTTGGTGTCCGCGATTGTGAAGGCAGATCATGGTAATCAAAGCACACCGATTGAATCGAAATCCTCCGGCACTAGGCCTGCGAAGGAGGTAGACGTAAAAGGCTCCGTTAAAATTGCAGATTTGGTGGCTAATCCGGCTAAGTATGCAGGAAAAACCATACAAATCAGCGGTCAATGTGTGAAGATCAATCCCAACATTATGGGCCGCAACTGGGTACACTTGCAGGACGGAAGCAAGGATGATTATGATCTGGTCATCACTTGTGCTGTCCAAATACCCGTCGGGCATACGGTTACTTTGACTGGCAAAGTAGTACTCAATAAGGATTTTGGAGCTGGCTATCAGTATGATATTTTACTGGAAGAAGGGGCGATTGTGGAGTAGACAGATGGTCATTTAGGTATAAGCTTTCATTCAGTATGCAGTGTCATAAAAATGTTAACGTTGATCGTTTGCCTGTTGTATGCCGCCTTAGCCATAGGCCTTTTGAGCTGGGGGGAAAGATTTCTATTCAGTACACTATTACCAAACATCAATGTATAGACTGTCATCAATAATATTGGCACTCGTTGGCCTTCTTTGCCAAACCTATGCACAGTCGCCGCATGGCGATGCCCTTAAGCTGGATTGTGCGGCTTGTCATGACGCATCTGGATGGTTACCGGTGAGAGATACACTTCACTTCGATCATAATGAGTCGAACTTCCCGCTAACGGGAAGCCATCAGCAGGCTGATTGTAAACAATGTCATACTTCGCTGGTCTTTGGAAGTGCTCCTTCACAATGCGTTGATTGTCATACCGATATTCATAGCATGTCCGTCGGTAATGATTGCGCCCGATGCCATACGCCACAAAGTTGGATCGTAGACAATATTCCGGAGCTGCATGAACAAAATGGATTTCCACTGGTAGGATCGCACAACACGCCAAGTTGTGCGCAATGCCATATCTCTGAGACCAGCTTAAAGTTTAATCCGATTGGAAATGATTGTATTAACTGTCACCGAGAAGATTATGCGGCGACGAATAACCCGGATCATCAGAAACTGGGTTTCTCTAGTGATTGTGTTGAGTGCCATGATCCTGCTTCTATAGGATGGACTGCGGAACTTCTTGAGCATGATTTTTTTCCGCTAACCATGGGGCACAATATTGCGGACTGTAAGCAATGCCATTTGACAGAAAATTATGCCGATGCCTCTCCGGAGTGTGCGAGTTGCCATTTGGACAATTACTCAGCCACCACTAATCCCAATCACACAAACGCAGGCTTCTCTAACAACTGTGCTGAATGTCATACTACAGGTGGATGGACTCCGTCCTCTTTCGATCACAACACCGTATATCCATTGATAGGCGCGCACGATGCCGTAGCAAATAACTGCGTTCTCTGCCATGCAGATGGTTATTCAAATACACCCAATACCTGCGTAGGATGTCATTTGGATGATTATACAGCCACGACGAATCCGAATCATGCGGACGCCAATTTCCCCAAGGATTGCGCGCAATGCCACGATGAGAAAGCCTGGATTCCAGCCGACTTCAACCATAATAGCATTTACCCGCTGACGGGTGCCCATGCCGCCATCGCCAATGATTGCGCACGCTGCCATGCTAACGGTTACGCCAATACACCCAATACCTGCGTAGGATGTCATTTGGATGATTATAACAGTACTTCTCAACCCAATCACGCGAATGCCCAATTTCCTAAGGATTGTGCGCAATGTCACGATAATACGAGATGGGTACCGGCCAATTGGGATCACGATGGTATGTATTTCCCCATATATAGTGGTAAACACAAAGAGGCGTGGAATTCATGCACGGACTGTCACACCAGTGCCAGCAATTATGCGGTGTTCAGTTGCATTGATTGCCATCAACACAGCAATCAGGTTGAAGTAACGAACCAGCATCAGAATGTCAAGAATTTTGTCTACGCGAGCGCGGACTGTTTCTCATGCCACCCAAGAGGAACAAATTAACGATGATTTTGAAAAGCGTAACTATATTGTCATTGTTGTTTTTAAACGCCCCTTTTTGCTTTGGTCAAAACAATACTGAATTGCTGCTGGGCAGGTGATCTTTTTTACCTTCAGCCCAAGCTTTATTGTAAAAAATAAGCCTTTCGCTTTCGTACCAGATAACGAATAAAATATTTTGTTGCAGTTCTTCTGGAAGAAGGGGAGATTGTGCAATGGGTCCTGATTAACTTTACACAATGAAACGTTTTAAGTAACCAATCTTATCGGTTGAATAATACATCACTTAAAATTCCTGTGAAGAACAAGCAACGATGCATGCAATATACCCCTCCACAGATGTAATCATAATCAGGTTCGTGCTGAATTATACCTGCGTGTTGGCGTTCTGTCCCTTACCGCAGGCATTGCCGCTTTGGCAAATAGGTTCTTGTTATGAATAAATAAACTATTGCCAAATTTTGATTGCAGCTTCTGCTCAATTGCTGGCATGCAAAATTCCCTGGAGTCGTATTGCTGAAATTAACTAAATTGGCCCGTCCACCTGCGCAATGCAAGGCGTGTTTTTCAAATTTAGTTTATGAAAGATGTACCACAGCTATCCGCTGAAGAGGCCGTAGCATTCGTAAAAGATGGAGATGTTTTATTGTGTGGCGGTTTCGGCATGACGGGCAATCCCGTTCATTTACTTCATGCATTAGCAAACACGGATGTTAAGAACCTGACCTTCATCGGCAATAATGTCGGGGAACCTAACCTCGGGGGAGGTCGCTTGTTGTTAAATGGTCAAATAAAAAAGATGATCGGGTCTTTTTTTACAAGCAATCCTGACGCGGTCCAGGCGGCACAAAGCCAAAGCATTGAATATGAACTGCTCCCACAGGGAACATTGGCGGAAGCAATCAGGGCCGGAGGTGCGGGTATTGGTGGATTTTATACGCCCACATCGGTTGGAACAGTTTTGGCAAAAGGCAGGGAGACAAAAATAGTAGATGGTATCGAGCAGGTTTTTGTGAAAGGTATTCGTGGCAACATAGCATTCATCAGGGCGTGGAAAGCGGATACCGCGGGGAACCTTACCTATCGCATGACGGAGCGGAATTTTAACCCCTCCATGGCAATGGCGGCAGACCTTGTTGTTGCCGAAGTAGAAGAGATCGTAAATGTAGGAGAGATTGATCCCAATTTTGTCCATACACCCGGTTGCTTTGTTGACCACCTTGTACAGGCACATATTACACCCGAATACCTGGGAACCTCTTCTTCTGTTGGTTCAGCTAAAAAAGTAAGTGAATCGAGAATAAACATGGCCAGGCGCGCTTTAGCTGAACTGAAGCGTGGTGATGTCGTCAACCTCGGGATTGGTATTCCAACACTGGTATCTGACTTCATCAAGCCTACAGATGGTATTATTCTCCATACTGAAAATGGAATGCTAGGTGTTGGCCCAAGCCCTTCTGATGGTGGCGGCGCAATGGATTACCCTGTTAATGCAGGAAAAATTCCCGTCACCGCTTTACCCGGAAGCAGCTACTTTGATAGTTGTGACTCGTTTGCCATGATCAGGGGAGGTCATGTGGATGTCGCCATCATGGGAGGTCTGGAAGTCGACGCGAGAGGAAATCTTGCCAACTGGGCAGTTCCTGGAAAGCCACTGCTCGGAGTCGGTGGTGCAATGGATTTGGCTACCGGCGCAAAGAGATTAATAATCACACTCACGCATACCAATCCCGATGGAACTTCCAAGATTGTTCCGGCTTGTACGCTGCCGATTACTGCCGTTGAAGCCGTTGATGTTGTGATTACAGATTTAGCCGTTTTTATTTGTGATCTGAGCAAACTGGTATTGATTGAGCTTATGCCGGGCGCAACGCTGGAAGAGGTCAGGGCTAAAACGAAGGCAAAGTTTATAGAGAAACTCAAATAAAACTTCTGATAGACAACAGGCGCAAGCGTCTCGCTTGCGCCCACAACCTAGTCAGTGTCCCACTGAAATGTAAATCATTTCAAACATAAATCAACATGGGTTGGCGTCGGCGGATAGTAGATCTTATACTTTTAGCTCACTAATTTGGACAACGACTTTCCGGGTGTAAATTTACAGAAATCACATTCAATCAAATGGCGCAAGCGTCGCATGTGTTTACAAAATTGAAAAAAGTATGAGTGGGGAAAATGACAAAATACCGCGTTCTGTAATGGCCGACAAGTTCATCGCGCTAGCGAACGAATTCACTGAAACTGAACCCAAAGAACGGGTCGGCGCTGCCATTATGTTTGCTGCCGCCAGATATAATGCGTTTGAGGCCTCAGGAAAATCCAGCAACCTATTAAAGGATAAGGGTGACGTACTGAATTGGTACAGTAAAGAATACCAAAGAATGCTGGACGCAAACATTGATGATTTGATAGCGATGAAATCTTAGCATGTTTGATCTTGAACATTTTGTAGCATTCTGCGCTTTTATAAGACGGTAGAACCCTTGCTATGAAAACCACTAAAACTTTTTTGGATAAACAACGTCTTCTGGGAGATCATGACGCTGATCATTTGGTCCAAAACATCTTCCTGGGTAATAAACAATCTGATTTGTACAGGTTCCTCCAATTGTCAGTAAGTGAAATTGAAAAGGCAAGAAAATCAAGTCGTGTAAAGGAATTTCTACTAAGAAAGCATCAGCAACCTGTTTGGTTTGATGCAGGCAGGCTTCTACGCGGTCAACAGGTCTTTGAAACATATGCCGCTGAGATGATGACTTTGCTTGGTGTGCTGGCGTTGCCGTATTGCTACGCTGGTACGCCGGGAAACAAAGCACTCTACCTATCTGATAAGATGCGTCAATCTCCCGGCAAACGATTGACAGATACTGCGCAGTTTATCATCAGCGTCTCAACACCGGGCAATCTCACCGCAGATAATATTGGACCTGTTCAAATCAACAAGACAAGGCTCATTCATGCTATTGCCCGCTACCATATACAAAAAGGAAATTGGGATATGGATTGGGGACTTCCCATTAACCAGGAAGATATGGCTGGTACTAACCTTGCGTTCTCTTATATTATTTTGGGAGGATTAAATCAGTCTGGTTTTGAACTGTCCGTTAAACAAAAAGAGGATTTTATTTTCTTATGGCGTTACATCGGATATCAACTTGGAATTGATGAAAACTTGTTACCAAGTTCATTGAAGGAGGCCTCTCTCCTTACGAATGTAATTAAACAGCGCAATTTCAAAAGCTCATTTGAAGGAATCGAACTCACCAGGGAGTTGCTACACTACTATCGGTCCATTGTACCTTCAGATAAGGCCTATTTTGTTGACGCTCAGGTGCGCTATTTTTTGGGTGCCGAAATTTCCAGCTTTATTGGCCTGCAGTCAGAATACTTCAAGGACATGATCACCAACTTTATGAACTCCATTAAGGAGGTGCAGAATTTTCTATTTGCACACAAGAGCAGTTATGGGGCAATGATTGCCAATCATCGCCAGTTGGTGAGTAAACTTGAAGGACGATAACATCAGAAGAAAGAGGATACTTGTAGGGAATTCTTCAGGTATTGGCTCAACTTAATGCAATTCACGTTTTTACTTGCTGCCTGCCGTAACGCGCCTTATGCATGCCTTTCGGCAGGATTTTGATTTGATAGTGCTTTTTCCTTATTTGATTAATGCTACCAAACAAATCCAAATGAGACGATTTTCAAGCATCCTAACCTTAACAGGTATTCTAATCTTCACAGGTCATACAATTGTTGCACAAGTTACAGACAGCGAGCTCAAGGAGAGATTTCAAAAGCGATCCACCCAAATGGAGCAAGAAGGGTTAGCAGAGCCATTCAAAGGAATAACAACGGATGGCACCGTTCAGAAGGGAATTTTTAAAATCAAGGCAACCGGTGTTACAACAGAACCTGTTTTCAAGGCTGCGACGAGTTTTCTGAAATCATTAAATTCCGATCAGAAGAAACGGACAAAGTTCGTGGTTGATGATAGCGAATGGCGTAAATGGATGAACCAACACTTTTATGTTCGCCAGGGAGTGGGCTTTTATGAGATGTCAGAAGAGCAGCGGAAAGCTGCATTTGACTTGATGCATGCTTCTCTTAGTGCCAAGGGACTAAAGTTGAGCGAGGACATCATGAAACTGAACCATACATTGGGTGAAATAAACAATAACTTCCAGGAGTACGGTGAGTGGCTCTACTGGATCACCATCATGGGTGAACCTTCTGAAACAGAGCCATGGGGATGGCAGATGGATGGCCATCATTTAATCATTAACTACTTTGTATTGGGAGATCAGGTGGTCATGACACCCTTTTTTGTTGGATCAGAGCCTGTAATCGCTGAGACCGGGAAATACAAAGGCACAACGATACTGCAGGAGGAGCAGCAAGCTGGACTGAATATGCTTAGGTCGCTGAACAATGATCAAATGAAGGATGCTGTCATTCAGGTATCAAAAGACGGCAATAATAATTTGACGGAGGCTTTTAGAGATAACGTGGTTTTGGATTATGCCGGTGCATCAGTTTCCTCTTTTTCGGCGGATCAAAAAAAACGACTGCTCGCGCTGATCGGACTTTATGTTGACAATATGGACGACGGCCACGCAAAAGTGAAAATGGATGAAGTCAAACAGTATATTGACCAAACATATTTTGCGTGGATTGGTGGCAGTGATGACAAGTCTGTCTATTACTACCGGGTGCACAGCCCGGTTATCCTGATTGAGTTTGATCACCAACGACCGGTTGCAACGAGACAGTTGTATGGCACTGATCCGCACAGGCAGCATGTCCATGTCGTTGTAAGAACACCCAATGGTAATGATTATGGAACTGATCTGTTGAGGCAGCATTACCAGCAGCACCCGCACAAATAAACCTCCGTGGTAAGCTCGAGTCTAAAAAGATTAAATCATTATCTTTAATTGAAAAAAGTATTGGACAGATGCTTAATTTCTATAAGATCGTAAAGGAAAACTTAAGTTTTAATCGATTTGAATTTAAGGAAACAGTTTGCCTGGAATACACATGCCCACTCGAGGCGGAACAAATTGGTATTTTTTCAAAAAATGATTATTTGGTGCATGTTCTTAGCGGAAAGAAGACCTACAAGACTTTGCACGGTGAATGGACGCTGCTGCCGGGACAAACCCTTTATCTGAAGAAGGGAGCTGAGGTTATCCATCAGTATTTTGATGATGAATATTGTATGCTTGGCTTCTTTATTACTGATGACTTGATTAGAGAAACATATAAGGAAGTAAGCCGACAGACGAACCTGAACCTTCGCAAGGAAGCAGTAGAATTTACCGCGGCCGAAGTTCAACCTTCAAGCTTTCTGGAAGGATACTTTCATTCAATGCTAACCTATTTCCGAGGTGAAAACCGTCCGCCGGACCATATATTGGTTCTTAAACTTAAAGAGCTGTTGATTACGCTGATGAATTGTGATCCGGTGCTTACTGCTTATTTCAAAATACTTGCAGCAGCGGATAAACCCTCCTTGCAACAAATCATGGAAAATAATTTCTGTTTCAATCTCAGGCTCGAGGACTATGCAGAAATATCCCATCGAAGTCTTTCTACCTTTAAAAGGGATTTCCAGGAACAATTTGGTGAGTCTCCTGGTAAGTGGATATTAAAACGCAGAATTCACCATGCAGCCAATATTATTGCCAACTCAAATTTGAGCGTGTCTCAGGTGGCCTATGAATCCGGGTTTGAAGATTTGTCGCACTTCAGCAGGGTATTCAAAAAAATGATCGGAGCAAATCCAACAGATTACAAGAAGTCAATAACAAGCGCCTGATATGCAATATTGGACTGATTAGTCAAGTTAACGACCTTTTCAGCCAAACTTGGCGCCACAATAGTTCTCTCCTTTGTATTGTCAAACAAGAGCGAACTATGAAAACAACAACCAATCATCAGCCCAGGGGACAACACAGCATATTTAATTCATCCCTTTTTGTTGAATCAAAAAAAGCATTTGGCTGGATTTCGGCGTATGGTGTCGGACAGCACAGTGCTGCCGATTTTAATCCCTCATCAACTGCCACGGACCTGTTGACAGCCAACGCCAAATACCAAATGGCACTCGGACAAATTCCTGACCTTTGGCAGGTATGCTTTGATTTGTATTCTACCTTCAACAACGCGGATGCTCCCTTCAACGCACTGCAGTTTATCCCTGTTCTAAGGAAATTGAATTCTATTAGTGAGGCAGAAATGGAGCTGTTTTTACGTAATCCGGAAACCAATCATATATTGATTCATAATGAATTAATAAAAGTGGTGCTGATTCACTGGCACCCCGGAAAAACCAGTGGTATTCATGGTCATCCTAAAGGAGGGTGTGTCTTTAAAGTTTTGTACGGAAGCATAGAAGAAATGCGATATACATCCGGACCTTCGCCACAACTTTTGTCTGTTAGCAAGTGTGAAAAAGGGGCTATGGGATACATTGATGATCAAATGGCATACCATGCAGTGGGTAATCCTTTTGAAACATCTGCCGTCAGTTTACATGTCTATACACCGGGACCGAAGTAATAATAACTGGCGCAAGCGTCTCGTTTGCGCTAGTAATGGTCACGGATTCTAAATTTTCGGCGCATAAAATTAGGATAGCGGTTGGTTGGCGTTAATTAGCTTCAGCTGAATCAGCGGACATTGAAAATTATTTGAGCACAAGCTGGACGCTTGCGCTCGAAAACAGCTACTTCTCACGAACAAATTTCAATTCTTCACCTGCTTCCCGCTGACGGATGATTTGTCGAAATACTTTCTTGGCGGCCTCGGCTTTGTTTCTCCAACGATCCGCCACAACCATAAATCGCGGGTTCTTCCTGATAGGGTCCAGCATCGGGTCTGTATCCAGCCAATAATAAGTCAGTAACGTACCGGCCCAGGAAATATCTTCATGCTCGATGATGTCCAACGCACCTTCGATATCACCCATGTATGCTTTAGTGATGGCGAGGTCGTAGTAGGTATAAGTCAAGCTGCCACCCCAGTTTGAAATTAGGTGCTGGTCAATATCCTTCTGATTAAGTTTTATCTGTTCATTGAAATATTTCATCGCTTTCTCCTTTTCACCCTTTTTCCAGAACACCATTCCCAAGCGCTGACGGCCGGAAAAATACGCGGTGGTATCCTGCAGATCTTGTTCACCTTCCAACGATCGCAACCAGAATTCCTCAGCCTTATCCAGGTTTCCTGCTTTATAGTAATTCCATGCAATATTATCAATACTGTTCACACTATTTTTCACACTGGAATAGCTATTTATAGCGCCATAAAAGTCTCCTTCCAGGGAACTAAGGCGGGCAAGGGCTTCTTTTGGTGCGTTCAAATCCGGCGCCAGTTTTTGGGCTTGAAGATAGAGGTTTCTGGATTTATGGAATTCTCCAATGTCTCTGTAAATGTCCCCCCATTGCAAATAATATTGGGGATCTTTTTTACTCCAGTTTAGCTCGATGGACTGGATAATCATAGGTACTCCTCTTGCAGGCTCATTTTCCTTTAATAGAAAGCTTCCAAGCTGCCAAAGAACGAATGGATTATTAGGCTCCAATGCGTACGCCTTTTCAAAATCCATTCCCGCTTTATTGTAGTCACCCAGGGAATTACCTGTAATAATTCCTCTTACAACATATCCATCGGCAATCTCAGGACCAGATGCTATTGCCTTATTTGCTAGTGCCAGCGCGGAATCCAGCCATATTCCCCTGGGTAATGTATAAGAATCATACAAGGTCCTGGACAATAATGCATACGCCTCAGCAAAATTGGGGTCCATTAAAATGGCTTGCTGGAGGAGTTCAATTCTACCGTTTAACTCTCCATAATTGGAATTGTTCCAGAGCTCACGGGCCCTTAAATAGTAATCATAAGCAGTAATATTTTCTGTCCCCGTGGAGAAAATACTTTTCTCTCTTCCACTGGATAATTTAAGTTCCAATATCCTGGCTATCTCCCTGGCTACTTCAGATTGGATGGCAAATATCTCGGTGAGTTCCCTGTCATAAGTTTCAGACCAGATATGGGCATCTGTTTCCACATCGATCAACTGCGCACTGATCCGAACCATGTTTCCTGCTTTCCGAACGCTACCCTCCAGTATTGTTCCTACTCCCATTTCCTCTCCAATCTGAGCAATGCTCGGCCGGTCTTCCCGGTATCGTAAAGTAGAGGACCGGGATTTAACGTTAAGGTCACCAATCTTTGCAAGATGATTTAGAATATCCTCCTGGATTCCGTCACTGAAGTATAACTGGTCGGGGTCATTACTCAGGTTATCAAAAGGCAGGACCGCTATAGATCTTCTTTTCAAATTAGCTATTGCATTCCTTTTGACAGAATCAATGCTGCTCGACATGTATTTCGGGAAAGCCATGAGCCCAACAATAATGATTAGCAAAATGATGATTATTACATTGCCGGTGAACGGTTTCTTTTGCGTATCCGAATAGGGGTTTATCCACGCTTTCTTGGAAGTGACACGGACAAAACCTTCAGGGCTTCTTTCGTAACTCCATGCCAAGTAGAAGGAGAGAGGTATTCCAAGAACCAGTAAGGCATAGATTACATATTCAACAATCTGGCTTAGTTCCACAAATTTCAGCATGCTTATTACTGTACCAGCAACTGCGAGATAAGTGAGTTCCGCACGGATTACGTTGCGACGTTGAAGTTCCGCGAGGAGTCTTCCTGAAAGGTTTTTTTCTTCCGTCTGCTTAGGTTGCGGAAGGAATTCACCCCGAATGGCATAAGTCTTCACGGGGTAATCCACGTTCTTGAGCGTCAGTTCGCCAAGGTATGCTGTCTGTATATCAGGTTGACTACGGACTGCCTTTTGAACCGTGTCGGATATGTATATTCCGCCAGGATCAGCAATGGACTCTAACCTTGACGCGACGTTAACACCATCCCCATAAATTTCACCACCCTCAGTCCTGATTTCACCTAGATGGATGCCGATACGAAGATTGAGTTCATGATCTCCATGAAGGGCTTGCTGAATTTCCATGGCGCAATAAATAGCATCGGAGGCAGTGGGAAAGCTGGCGAGGTTTCCATCCCCCATTTCTTTCAGCAGAGAACCATTGTGTTTTTCGATCAGTGGCTTCTGCACTTCGCGATTCTTCCTCACCATTTCCATCGCCTTTGGCTCATCTTTGCCCATCATCGTAGTGTAACCAACGATATCGGTAAACATAATGGCAGCGAGCTGGCGGGTCGAGGTCATTTTGTCAAATTACGTAAAAATATGTAGAAACTTCCCGTGATGATGCAGCTGATCCAGCGCAATCTTGAAGGGAGTGGGAGGAATGATAAAAACTCTAACAGAAGGGTCTCGATTATAAGCTATAACTTTTCATCTCTCTGAATATTATCAATTGTTTCATTCTTTGTATTGTCAAACAGGAGAACTCCATCTATTTTAAATAGGTACAAGTTTGTATAATATCAGCGTCCGCTTGCTATGCGGACGCTGAATGATTTGTACACAGACGGGAGCTTGCGACAGGCGTTATCGGCAAGATCAACGCCTTCCGCTATGCTGCCCACCCGAACTTTTCCCGCCGCCACTATTCCCTGAACGTTGAGCACTCGAACCTCCTGATGATCGTTGAATGCTCGAACCTCCTGATGATCGCTGAATGCTCGAACCCCCCGAGGGCCGCTGGATGTTAGAACTTCCGGATGACCTTTGAAAGTTTGAACTTCCAGATGATCTTTGAATGTTAGAGCTTCCAGATGACCGTTGTATGTTCGAAATCCCTGACGATCGCTGAACGTTAGAACTTCCGGACGACCTTTGAATGTTAGAACTTCCCGTCGATCGCTGAACGTTAGAACTTCCGGACGACCTTTGAATGTTAGAACTTCCTGTCGATCGCTGAACGTTGGAACTTCCCGTCGATCGCTGAACGTTAGAACTTCCCGTCGATCGCTGAACGTTAGAACTTCCCGTCGATCGCTGAACGTTAGAACTTCCCGTCGATCGCTGAAAGCTTGAACCTGCAGTTGATCGCCGAATGTCAGAACTTTCCAACAATCCGCCATACGATCGCGGCGAAACATTGGCAGCACTTCGTGAACTGGATGTGGATCGATCTGCAGAAGATAAATCATTCCGTTTTGCAGATGATCTTCCATTATAGCCATCCTTACCCTGCACCTGACTCCAGGTACTGGTTGACGATCTGGAGGTCGTACGCTGACCGGAACTTGAAGTCAGTCTTCCATTAGCATCGTAACGATTCGCGCTGTTGTTTAGGCGGCCATTAGATGCACCACCATTATATCGGTTTCGTCCGTCATCATATCGGTTTCGTCCGCTATAATCATTGCGCGTTGATCTGTAGTGCGCAATCTGCGTGTGATGCCTGTTGTGAACAATTACCGACGTAGTTCTGTAAGGCCTGTAAAGATGCTGTGCATAATAAACCCTGTGCGAATAGCAAACCGAGTAATAAGGTCTGTATGGCCTCCACCAGGAGTAATAATCATAGTAAGCATAAGGACTCCAGGGCCTCCACCAATATGGCCTGTAACTCCATCTCCAGGGCGAAACCCAAACGGAATAGTAAGGACCATAAATATACTGGACCGAAGGCCACGCCCAGACATTCACAACGGTTCGTGCCGTGCTTGTGCCAGCATTGACCCGCACTTCTCGGGTTGGCTCAATGATAGTTTCAACACCATAAACGTCTTCATCGCCGGTGATTTGCAGCACTGCTTTACCATCGGCCAATTTTTCTAACTCGATAACGGCAACATCCTGCGTCTCCGATTCAGAGACAATTGCTTGCAGAATAAACGCGTGTACGTTGCCTTCGGTCCGATCGACTACACGGATGTAATCAATATTACCATCACCGTTGAGGTCAAGGTTGTTTACCTTTGAATCAGCGGAGTTGAGCAGCCGTTCAAATTCTTCCGGAGATGCTGACTTTTTGAATAATTCAAGCGCACCCTCAAGACTAAAATTATCTCCCGGTACTTCCAATTGACCCTGACCATAAGCAGCTGCACTTCCTATTATGAGGAAAAACGACGCCAACATCTTACTTAACCCAAGCGTTTTCATAACATTCTTTGTTTGGTTATCATATACTATACAAAGAGCGCGCCAAAGAAGAAAAGGCCCCAGGAGGCTAAATTATTTGCTTTCTCTTGCTAATGAACTACATGCCTTGATTTATATTGAGCAAATCAGCCCGATCCTGATTACTTTAGCTCAGAACACTCCATGGTAATGCTTATTGCCGTTTCTTGCTATATTACTAGCGCAGGCGTCTCTCCTGTGCTTATAACCTTTTCTGTGTCTCACTGAAGAATAATACCCTTTAAGCACAAATCAATAAACTTCCCAGCGGTTTCATAGTCTTTTATTTGGCGCAAGCGTCCCGCTTGTGCTCTAAGCCTTGTAGGTGTCTCACTGAAAACACGAAATTTTTCAAAATATATATCAAAACAGTAAATACGAGCTACCCCGTACAATTGGTCCATAAGTTTTTAGCTAAATTGTGTTTCACTTTGCATACTTTAAGCAACCATGATCATTCTGTCCAATGACGAAATCACTTCACTGCTCTCCATCGAGGAAATTATTGCCGCTGTAGAATCTGCTATGGTGGCTTATGAAGAAAATGTTTTTAAGGTCCCGCAACGAATGCACCTGGACAATGGGCCCAATACTTTTTTGTGTATGCCTTCATTCGGCAGTCAATATTTTGGAACAAAATTAGTTTCGGTTGTGCCTGGAAATAGCACCAGGAGCTTACCGGTGACCAATGGAGCCATGGTGTTGAATGATGCCAAAACGGGTTTGCCCATAGCACTCTTGAACGCTACTAAACTTACTGCGCTTCGCACCGCTGCCCTGGGGGCCATTGGCGTTCGTTATCTTTCTCCTGAAGATGAAACTTCCATTGGATTGATTGGCTGCGGTTTACAAGGAGTGCATCAGGCGATATTTGCCTGTTCGGTTCGTAAGATTTCGAAAGTGTATTACCTATTTAAGTCAGCAGAAAAATCTTCCGCATTGGTATCCTTTATACAAAAGTATCACCCAGGGGTAGTCGTTGAAGCGTGTCACTCACCAACGGAACTGCTGAGCAAGACCAGCATCATAATAGCCGCCACTACTTCGTATGATCCGGTATTACCGGATCTTCCTGAGTTGCTCAGGGGAAAACATTTTATCAGCATTGGATCTTATAAGCCTTCCATGCAAGAATTTCCCGATTCGGTTTACAGACTTGCCGGAAGTCTTGCCATTGATTCTGAATTTGCACGACATGAAGCCGGCGATATTATTAACCCGGTAAAAAAGGGTATCTTGAAAGATGAAAATGTTTTCACGCTTGGAAAAGTTATTATCGGTATGCGCACGCTTGATGTCAAGGATACGACAGCTTACAAATCCACTGGCATGGCATTATATGATTTATTTGTAGCGCAGGCGATGTACGAAAAGGCCCTGGAGCAAAACAGAGGAACAAATATTGAACTTTAATGAATACAGCGGATCATTCAAGCTATCTTTAGCTTTCCATTTTATAAAGACAAAACCGTAAGACTATGGAAACCTACCCCAGTATATTCAACGATGTTATTGGCCCAGTCATGCGAGGACCCTCAAGTTCTCATTGTGCAGCCTCATTAAGAATTGGCAGAATATGTCGGGACCTAATGGATTCCGAAATCCGGGAAGTTTATATTGAATTTGATCCCAACGGTTCTTTAGCAACAACACACAAAGGTCAGGGTTCAGACATGGGATTGTTTGGTGGCTTTCTGGGCTGGGAGGCATTTGAAGAACGATTGCCGGATTATTTGCAGGCCATAGACGAAGCGGGAATCAAGACTAAGATCGAAATTCACCCTATCGGCGCCACGCACCCCAATACGTATAAGATTACACTCCGGAATGAAAAAGAAACAAGAGAACTGACAGCCATCTCCATTGGTGGCGGAATGATAGAGGTCATCGAAATAGACGGTGCTATGGTATCAATGGCGGGAGATTTTCATGAGACGCTAATTTACTGTAACACGCCCGGCAACATTGTTGAATTTATTGAACGGGCTTTCCCTTGCGATGAAGTTAAGGCACATCAGGGAAAGTCAAATTTCATTGAAATAAAGTCCAATAAGTTTCTACCCCCTGGATTGTGTGAAGAGCTTCTGGCCATGGAAGAAGTGCTGTTTATCAGGAAGCTAAATCCTGTTCTTCCGGTGGGGTCAAGAAAGGGTCTGACGGTTCCTTTCATCACTGCGGAAGAAATGCTTGATTACAACAAGGACAAAAATCTCCAATTGTGGGAACTGGCTGTTGACTATGAAAGTATTCGGGGTAACATCTCGAAGGAAGAAGTCTTTGAGAAAATGAGGGAGATTGTAGTGATCATGCAGAATGCGATCACCCTGGGGCTAAAAGGAACGGAGTATGCTGACCGCATTTTGGGAAGTCAATCGGTGGGATTCCAACAACGGTTGAAAGAAAATAAACTTGTGGAGGGAGACGTATTGAACAAGGTGATCATGTTCACATCCGCCATGATGGAAGTAAAGAGTTCAATGGGTGTTGTTGTGGCTGCGCCTACAGCTGGATCTTGCGGTGCCTTGCCAGGAGCTATCATTGGAATAAGTACTGAGCTTGGCATCCCGCAGGATGAAGTGGTGAAAGCGATGCTCGCGGCCGGAATCATTGGCGTATTCATTGCAGCGCATGCAACATTCGCGGCTGAAGTCGGAGGATGCATGGCGGAATGTGGATCGGGATCAGGAATGGCGGCCGCTGGTATAGTCGGATTAAAGAATGGTACGCTTGATCAATCCCTGGCGGCGGCCTCGATGGCACTGCAATCGTCGTTAGGCATGATCTGTGATATGATCGCAGACCGTGTAGAAGCGCCGTGCCTGAATAGAAACGTAATGGCGGCTACCAATGCGCTTTCTTGTGCGAATATGGCGCTGTCAAATTACAATCATTTGATTCCGTTGGACGAAGTAATTGAAACGATGAAAAGGGTGGGGGATGCCATCCCCAACACGCTGCGCTGCACCGGTCTTGGTGGATTGGCGATTACCAAAACAGCAAAAAAGATTGAGGCCATGCTGGAACAAAATGAAAATGAGAGGAGCAAGACTTTTTTTAAGGTCTGCTGAATCCTTCCGTAAACTTGCTGCATAATGATTGCTATCATCTGGATTTCACTGGCTGCACTTTTCTTGTGGTACACTTTTGTTTTAGCAAAGGATTTCTTAAGGCACAAAAATAATCTTGAACACAGTAGTTGGCTTAAGACAGGACTCATTGGTTTTGTTGTTAATTTTTTTGACGTCCTTGGAATCGGAGCATTTGCTCCTCAAACTGCCCTGCTGAAATTCACCCGGCAAACCGAGGATAAAATTATTCCGGGAACATTGAATGTAGCCAACACCCTGCCGGTCTTATTCCAAGCCCTGATTTTCATCACTGTAATTGAAGTTGATTCTTTAACGCTCATCGTGATGCTGGTGGCCGCTGCTGCAGGGGCTATCCTTGGTGCTGGTGTTGTTGCAAAACTATCGGAAAAGAAGATACGCCTTACTATGGGGTTTGCTTTGTTTGTTACTGCTGCTTTCATGTTTGCCGGAAATATGGAGTGGATTCAGGGAGGAGGCGATGCCATTGGACTTTATGATGTCAAGTTGATCATCGCTGGCGTGGCAAATTTTTTTTTAGGGGCTTTGATGACAGCCGGTATAGGGCTATACGCTCCCTGCATGGCATTGGTATTTGCGCTGGGCATGTCACCCAAAGTAGCGTTTCCCATTATGATGGGTTCCTGTGCGTTCCTGATGCCGCCCGCATCTATTCGATTTATTCGGGAAGGGGCCTACAATAGAAAGGCTTCCGTGGCTATGGCAATCCCCGGAGTAATCGCAGTCCTTATCGCGGCTTTCATCGTAAAGTCTTTACCCCTGAATACGCTTCGATGGGTAGTCATTGTAGTTATACTGTATACTTCAGCGGTGATGCTGCGTGCAGGGTTCCGCAAATAGTCTATTAACAGTGTTGTTGGGCAGACTTTTCTTCTCACGCGACAGTGCGTTCGACGATACTACTTCGATTCGGATTTCACAGGAATAACTTGTGCTCAATACCGATGCGGCTGGGTTAACTGGCCAGGTATTTTTAAAAAAAGTGATCTTGGAATTTAATTTCTTCTTACCTTCATGATCATCCCTCATCCATGCTCTTCAGTATTCTTCGCTTTTTACTCAGACTATCCACCAAAGGATACTTCCGATCAATTTATGTAAAGGGTGTGGAACATATCCCGGATATGGGCCCGATTATAATTGCATCCAACCATCCGAGCGCCTTTATGGACCCCATTTTATTGAGTACCAAGATCGACCGTAAATTATTTTTTCTGACCAGAGGAGATATCTTCAAAACGCGATTCACTGCCTTTCTGTTAAGCATGCTCAATATGATACCGGTGTATCGAAAAGTGGATTCAACTGATCGTGAACAAAGAAATGATGCGATTTTTCAAAAGTGTTTTGAACACTTAGCCAAAGGAAAACCAATATTGATATTTCCCGAAGGGACAAGCAAAACGGAGCGTAAACTAAGACCCGTAAAAACTGGCACTGCAAGAATTGCCCTTGGTGCTGAGGCGCTTCATGAATTTAAACTTGGCGTTAAGGTCATTCCCGTCGGAATCAATTACGCCAATCCTCATATTTTTAGAAGTGATGTGTTTGTCAACTTTGGCGAACCCATTGATATCAGTGAATTCAAAGATATCTACCTCCGGAACGATCGTGAAGCGGTAACCGCTTTGACTGAACGCATTAAGGCAGAAATGGAGAATCTATTCGTAGTTGTTGAGGATGAAAGACTCGAGAACATAGTAGGACAAATTGAAAAATTGTACCGCAGCAAATTACGGGGAACCAGCGACCTTAAGGACAAGGGAATATTGGATTTCTATATATCAAAGGATATTGTGATGGCCATTGACTACCATTTCAAGCATCACCCCCAAAAACTAGCGGCTTTTCACACCAACATTACTGCGTATTTGAATGGTCTTAAAGAATTGCACATTCGGGATACCCAGGTACGTGCATCGAGTCTCAACATAGATGTTGCCAGGTCCGTTTTCTTTTTTGCCGCAGGCCTTCCATTGTTTTGCTTTGGTGTTTGTACAAATTATTTGCCTTTCAAATTATCCCAATTGATTTCCCGTAGTTTACGCGTAAAAGATAGCTTTGTGGGCTCCATAAAATTGTCTGTTGGGATGTTCACGTTTCTTTTGGTGTATACGGTACAGTTTCTAGGGATGACTTACTGGATAAGCGTGTGGTGGGCTATAATTGTTTTAGTTTCATTCTATCCGGCGGGCGTGTTTTCTTTAATGTATATCAGGAAATACTTGGAGATGATCGGTACGTTAAAATATCTAAGACTCTTTATGGACAAGGGTGACCTTGTTGCAAAGCTTAAATTAACGCGGCAGGAATTAATTGATGAGTTGGAGGAAGGTAAAGAAGAGTATCTTGCACAGCGGTAAGATGATAGTGCGTTCAGCTTATTTGAAAATTCTTTAAGCATTTTGCCGCTGCCCGCTCCCTGTTGGAGAACGTTGATGCGCAACATGAGTAGGAAATACGATTATTGCCTCTTCAGCATTTACTATTCCCTCCATTTACAATAACTACGCTTTAATGCTATCGATCATTCAGGTTTTTGAACCACAAATGAAATTCAGCAGAACCTGATAAACAATCCTAAAATTCTAAACTTTAAGTGGGCTGACGGCCTGAAAGAGGTGTTAACAGAATTAGCGCTAAAGGGAAGCATAGAATAGTTGCATGGATCCATCTCTCAATAGTACCGATTGGTCGAATTCCCAAAACTCTAATTCGCTGCATTCGTTAACTTAACCATGTTTAAACAAGCAAATTCTATGAAAAAACTAAATTACTTACTGACCGTTGCTGTTCTGATTTTCGTGTCGGCTTTCACTTTTATCCAATCACAAGACTGGAAAGTTGCTGAAGGATACTCAATAAAGTTTGATGGCGGGGACCCCTCCGGAGAGTTTTCCGAATTGAAAGGCACAATCAAGTTTGATGAGAAAAACCTGGCCGACGCCAAGTTTGATATGACGCTGGATGTAGCTTCCATCAACACAGGAAACGGCATGAAAAATACTCATGCCAAGAGCGAAAAATGGTTTGATGCAGAAAAATATCCCACCATTGCTTTTACTTCTTCCGCCATCACCAAAACAAGTACGGGCTTTGAGGCTAAAGGTACATTAGAAATGCACGGCGTAAAAAAAGAAGTCATCATTCCATTTACGTTTGACAATAATACCTTTGCAGGTAATATTGAAGTAAACCGTTTTGATTTTGGCCTTGATGATGGCAAACATCCTAAAATGGGAACCATATTGAAAGTCTCTATTACTGTTCCGGTCACCAAATAAGTTGTGCTAAAAACAATTCTCATACAATCGCTGGTTGCAGGGATATTGGCTGCTGTAGCGGCCAATATCTACAACCAGATATATTTTTTTGCTACGCTGGTGGATTACGAAAACATTATAAACCCGGGTAGCTTGGTTGGATTTAACCTGTTGGTATCCTTGTTGGCCGGGCTGCTTTACTTACTCCTGACCACGCTTTTCAAAGCTAAGGGCGCCATCATATTTAATTTCGTATATAGTGTCGGATCGTTTGCCTGCGTGATCATTCCCATTGCCATAACGCTACCACTTTCAACACCTTCTCCGGAATTATTTCCGGGGCTTACAGTGCCCATGGTTTTCTTCCCCGCGTTATCCTGGATGACGATTGACCCGTTGTTTAAGAAGGTAGGGTTTGAAATAAAGACCAATTAAAGGTACTTACCGGTACATCATTGACGTAGGTTGTACTATTCCAGCGTATTCCACCACGCGTTGTTCATGTTTTCTGCTGCGGTGAATGGCTGCCCGATTTGAGGCGTGGAAAGTGCAACATGCTTACGAATAGCCTCTTTGGTGAATCGTTGAATAGGATCTTTCCAATGGTGTTGTGCCAACGCAAAACCGCCCCAATGTACAGCCATTGATTTCATTACGCTCGCATCAATAGCTGCCTGCACACTTTCTTCGGGGAACATGTGGATTTGGTGCCAGTTCTCGTTGTACTGGCCACACTCGATAATGCCAAAATCAAAAGGGCCAAGGCGTTTGCCCACTTCCTTGAAGTGTTCGCCATAACCACTATCGCCGCTGAAATAGATATTTTCTCTTGCAGTCTTGAATACCCACCCGCCCCACAATGACTTGAATCGATCACTAAATCCCCGACCAGAGAAATGCCGGGAAGGCGTGAAGGTAATGGAAATGTCTTCAAATGATTTATTATCCCACCAATCTAATTCAGTGATAGCATTTTTATCAATGCCCCAGCTAATTAAATGTCGTGCAACGCCCATGGCAACAAAGTAGTGCAGCGTTTTCGACTTAAGTTTTGTGATGCTGGCAAGATCCAGGTGGTCATAATGGTCATGAGTGAGTAACATCAAATCGATAGGAGGTAGGGTATCAATGATGTCAAGGGCATGAGCAGAGAATCGTTTGATTTTAAAAGGTGCAGTGGGCGCAGCGTCTGGGCCAAGCATCGGGTCGATGAGCAAGGTTTTATTATTCATCCGCATCAGAATTACGGAATGGCCATACCAAATCATTTTCGTTTCATCAGCTGAAGCTAGAAATTCTTTGCTGTTGAAAGGGACTATAGGAAGTGGCTTAACAGGATGTCGCCCCTTGGAATCGTAAATTTGTTTGTAAAGGAGCTTGGGTAATTTCCGGAGGCTGAACGCCATGGTCGTTTCCATCAGATTCTGGAATTTACCACCCTTCCAATTGTGTGATTTGCCGTACTGGTCGCTCAGCTGCCTTGTTACTTTTCCTCCGAATTGTTTCATGGTGCCAATCATGCGTCCCTTTGATTGGAAAGTTGAATGATATCTTTCGGCGTAATGATGTTCTTTCCAAATCCATACAGCGTAGCATTGATCATCGCCAAACCAACTTGCGTGGTGTCAACAACGGCATTGGGCGTTAACTTTTTGATTAACTTAATCAACCACGTAAGGTTAGTGATGAGGAAGCGGTACATCTTACTGCTGGGTTTTATTCCCCTTAAAGGGATTATGGCCCCGGGCCTGAAAGCAAAGGCCTGCTTGAATCCCAGTTTAAAAATATCGTTTTCTGTTTTGCCTTTTACGCGTGCCCACATGGTGCGACCTTTTTCGGTGGAATCAGTACCCTGTCCTGACACATAAGTACAGGTCATCTCGGGATTTATGCTTACCAAAGTTGCCGCCAGTGCCAAAGTGTAGTCATGGGTAAGCTTGAAGTACTCTTCTTCACTTAATCCAGCAGCACTTACACCCATACACAGATAACAGGCATCATATCCGGCCAGTTGATCATTAACATTGGAGTAATCATCAAAACTACTGATAATAAGCTCCTTAAGCTTTGAATGATTAATCCCAAGTGGGGTTCTTCCGATTGATAACACCTGCGCTACGAAGGGATGATCCAGGCACTCCAAAAGAACACCTTTGCCAACCATACCGGTGCCGCCTGTAATGATTACTTTTTTCATGGGTCTTGCCTTTGAAGTCCAATCCATAAATTAAAACAACTAATAACTGTGTCAAAACTTATTGCGTTTCATAACGCATAATGCCGATTTTATGCCTGGTGTTTTTCAAAGCGTCGTTAAACATTGTGCACTACTTTCTGTGCTGCTTTCTTAACAATTTCGATATCGTTAAATCCTCTGAAGCCACTAAATCCGACAGAGAGCAATGTGTCGCTATCAATTCGAATAGGTTGACCTCCGATCCAGCCGATGAGATCAGGAAGTGCGATTGGAGAATCTTCGGGATTCATTTCTCCGCCAAAGACAATCTTCTCATAATCCCCTGTTTTGTGACCGGTAATCCATACCTGACTTGCTTTTTGCCAGGCAATACTGAAAAACTTCCGCTGCTTTAATCGATCGTTTCCAAATACCTTTCCATATATTCTGCCCGTTTCTGTTATGATGCAAACGGCTGCATTCCCTTCCGATATTTTCCAGTCGTCCGGACTGCTTCGGTAAGTTGAAATCTCCTCCTCCAGCGCCGCGAACAATGAAGTGACAATTTTATCAAGCTTTGTGCTATCCATAATATCATATAATTAATAGTGACACGACAAACCTAAACGTATGAAAATTTGCTATGAAGTTTTCGTGAATCGGAAAGAATATTGGACAGATTTGTTTATCACGACAGATAGATTTTAAAACTTTAGTGAATTGTTTTGAATTTCAAGAGAATAGTATTTCTTCAATCGCACTTATCTCTGCCTTCGAAAGTTTAAGGTTAGATTGAATGTTAACTGCGTCTTCTATCTGTGATACCTTGCTGGCGCCTATAATTACCGACGTTATGCGTGGGTCTCTCAGGACCCAGGACAACGCGAGTTGCGACATTTTCTGTCCCCTTTGCAGGGCAATGGCATTCAATTTTTTTACTTTTTCAATCTTGTCTTCAGAAATATCAGCGGACTTGAAATAAATGGATTTGGAAGCCCTTGAACCGGCAGGGATACCACCAAGATATTTGTCCGTGAGAAGACCCTGGAACAATGGGCTAAACGCCACACAACCAACTCCGTTTTGTTCCAGGACATCTAGCAATCCATCTTCCACCCACCTTTGAAACATGCTGTAAGATGGTTGATGCACCAGACAGGGTGTACCAAGTGATTTCAAAATAGCAATGGCTTCCTGGGACTGCTTCGCATCATATGAAGAGATGCCTGCATATAATGCCTTGCCGGACCGAACGATATGGTCCAGTGCCATCATCGTCTCTTCCATTGGGGTTTCCGGGTCAGGCCGGTGGCTGTAAAATATATCGACATACTCAACCCCCATACGCTTGAGACTTTGATCACAACTTGCTATCAGATATTTCCGGGAACCAAAATCGCCGTAAGGCCCCGGCCACATATCCCATCCCGCTTTTGAGGTAATAATCAGTTCATCCCTGTAATCTTTCAAATCTTCCTTTAAAATTTTTCCAAATGTTTTTTCTGCAGAACCATATGGAGGACCGTAGTTGTTGGCCAGGTCAAAATGTGTAATGCCAAGGTCAAAGGCCCGAAGCACCATTTTTCTCGCATTTTCAAATACATCAACTTCGCCGAAGTTGTGCCATAAGCCGAGCGATATTACCGGCAGGCGCAACCCACTCTTACCACATCGGTTGTATTGCATTTTTGTGTACCTGCCTTCAGCTGGAGTGTATTTCATGTTTAGTTATTGCGAATAATTACCTCACTAAAAAAGTATTTCCATTCTGTGGCCGAGAAAGAAGCGCAGGTGGCTATGTCGATGACTCATGAATGATATACGAGTAAACGGTCAGACTACCCCTCCATTAAAATCTCTTGGCGAAGGTATTGTGGAAATTGATGATCGGTTGTTACTTTAATTTGGTGCTGAAAAATTCAACCGTCCGTTGCCATGCCAGCGCTGCGGCAGGCTTGTCGTAACGGGGAGTGGTATCGTTGTGGAAGCCGTGATTCACATCCGGATAAATATAGGCTGTATATTCCTTGCTATTATCTTTCAGTGCTTTTTCATAGGCGGGCCACCCTTCATTTACCCGCGTGTCCAGGCCTGCGTAATGAATTAATAATGGCGCCTGGATCTTTGTGACATCTGCTGCTGATGGCTGCCCACCGTAAAATGGAACAGCTGCCTTTAGATCAGGGATGCGCACGGCCATCATATTCGAAATCCAGCCACCAAAGCAAAATCCTACAACCCCGACATTTCCAGTGCATTCAGGATGAGTTTTAAGGTGTTGTGCGGCCGCGATAAAATCCTCCAGCATTTCATTGCGATCGCGCTTGCTTTGAAGCGCCCTTCCATCATCGTCATTACCGGGATAGCCGCCCAAAGGCGTAAGTGCATCCGGCGCTAAAGAGATAAACCCGGCGAGCGCCGCCCTTCTTCCAACATCTTCGATGTAAGGATTAAGTCCGCGGTTCTCATGCACTACCACGATTCCCGGCAGCTTACCTTTTGCATCTAGGGGCCGTGAAAGCAAGCCGCGAATTGAACCACCTCCCTTGGGAGAATCATAGGTAATGAATTCAGACTTAAGGCGTGGATCATTTGGCTGAACCTGAAGCATATTATAATTCGGAGAGATGAAACTAAGCAGTGATGCGACCGTAACGCCGCCGACAGCATACATTGACAACTTGTCCAGAAATATTCTTCGGTCAATACGGTTATGGGCATAGTCATCGTAGAGGTCAAAGACTTCCTGCTTGATCTCTTCTTTTCTAATTTCTTTCATGATAGCGTCTTTTTGTATTTCCACCAATTTATATGTACGATTGCCAAAAGTTAATGATTTTAGTACTTTTCTTCCCTATATCTAACCAGGAGATTATTCAATACAACATAGCACCCGAAAAGAAACGACACAAGCGCGCTTATTGAATGGATCGCAGCAGATAAATATACTTGCCCATGCACCTTTCTACTGTTCATGTGCTAGTTTTGCCCGACATTTTAGGATTAAGAGGGAGTCATTCCGGTAACTTAATACACTATTCATGAACGCAATCAAACTTTTTCTGCTGCTGTATGTACTTTCTCTCTCTTCAAATCTGTCGGCTCAAACTTCCCCATATATATACCATTTGCTGATAGGTACATACGCTGTTGAAGGTAAGCCCAATGGTATTCATGTGTACAGGTTCAATGCTAAAAGCGGCGAGTACGACGCGGCGCAGCCCGTGACTGAACTATTAAATGCTTCCTATCTGGCAATCAGCCGGGACAGAAAGAATGTATATGCAGTCAGCGAGGGTGGAGGAGGAAGTGTCAACGCATATGCCTTCAATCCTGAGTCAGGTGCGCTTACATTTATGAATAGCGTTCCCGCACAGGGGCCTTGCTATGTTTCCGTGGATAACAAAAAGAAAGTAGTTTTCACAGGCAATTATGGAGGAGGAAGTATTGTCTCGGTTCACCTGAACAAAGATGGATCGTTCGTAGAAGAAAATGTCCAAACACTACAGCATAAGGGCAGCAGCATTGTAAAGGGGAGACAGGATAAGCCGCATGTCCATTCTGTTGTGTTGTCATTGGATGATCGCTATCTGCTGGTGCCGGATCTGGGCACCGACAAAGTTTACCAGTATCGCATTGATGCAATGCAAGAGAAAGCGCTTGCAGCTGCTGATGTCCCTTTTCTGCCGGTGCACCCGGGGGGCGGTCCGAGACACCTGACATTTCACCCGAATGGCAAGTATGCTTATCTCGTCCTGGAACTGGAAGGTGCCGTGATGGCGCTCGATTACCGCGATGGAAAGCTTGCAGCGAAACAGACTGTCAGCATGGCGCCCCCCGATTTTAAGGGTCAGGTATCCGGTGCCGACATACATGTTTCGCCCGATGGCAAATTCCTGTACGCATCCAACCGTGGGGATGCCAATGAAATCGCCATTTTTTCCATCGATAAGCAGGGGAGACTAGCTTCTAAAGGTCGCCAGTCCGTGTTCGGAAAAACACCCCGTAATTTCGTGATTGACCCCACCGGAAATTTTCTGCTTGTAGCAAATCAGAATACCAACGAAGTTATCATTTTTAAGCGCGACAAGACGACCGGACAACTAACACCTACCGGAAAAAAGATTGAAGCCGATAAGCCTGTATGTTTAAAGTTCGTGGCGGTTGGTCAATAGTCATTGGTAATTGGTAAGAAAATTGGCAATAGTGTATATTTTAACAGCTTGAATTACAAACTTTATTCATGAATGATTACAATTCCGTTTTTAAAAAACATCTCTGCTTTGCTTCCTTGATGGTTGTTTCGATATCCTATCAAACTGCTGCACAATCTCAGGACGAAACCCTGCTGGCACAAGCACTCGAGCGATTCAGAATTGCGATGGTGCAACCAGACAGTGTGGTATTGGCAGATCTTGCTTCTGAAGACCTGGAATATGTTCATTCCAGTGGTACAGTGAGAAACAAAAAGGATTTTATTGATGAATTTATAAAGCGATGGACCGATGTTACCAACGTGACTATTTCCGATCAAACTATTAGAATTACCGGCGACAATGCTATCGTAAGGCATCGGCTGGTGGCAGATTCCAAAAAAGCCGGATACCCTCCGGTCATTGATATTATCGTTCTGATGGTTTGGAGAAAGGAGAACGGCAGGTGGAAGATGCTGGCCCGCCAAGCAGCCAAAATACCAGGTAAATGAAACGCTGATTCAAGGCCAATACTTGTAGCCGGCAGTTGCGCATCAATATGCCTTCGTCACGCGTCTGACCTTGCCATCAGCCTTAGTGATGATGTACAATTCTTTTTTAAATTGATCATAGGCTATCCGCAAATGCAACCGTTTTGTCTGACTCATCTCCTGGAGATTTGTTTCTTTACCATCTTGTTTGATAGCTAATTCGTATATGGTGGAATCGCTGAGTTGCGGATCGATGTTCAGGTAAAACAATCTTCCATTGACAATGTCTCCAAAAATATATTTGTTTTTCAAGGCGGCAATCTCACCATCATAGACATAGCCGCCACTAATGGCGTTTCCTTCCTCATGATCGTATTGCACAAAGGGTCTTTTGTAGAAGTCTACGTCGGGATTTCCAAGCTTGAAAACTGTTTTTAAATCCCTCAGCGTCGCTATTCCGTAGACGCCTTCCCGATTAGGCCAGCCATAGTCACCACCATACTCGATGATGTTAAGCTCTTCAATGTTTGATTCACCAATGTCTGTTGCCATCATTCTATTGCCATTCGCTTTATCCCACGCCATACGATGAGGATTTCTGAAGCCAAAGGCATAGATCTCTTTTACGGTCAGCGGATCTTTTTCGTGAACAAATGGATTGCTGTCAGGGATTCCATACATACCGTTACGGCTGTTGCTTCCCGCAGGGTCAATTCTCATGATGGTACCGAGGAATGATTTTAGATTGTGCCCCAATTCCGGCCGCATAATGTTGTTAGAACCCCCGTCACCATATCCAATGTAAAGCAAACCATAATCAGGATCACCTTTTTTCAGCCCGGGAATAAATGCGATTTCCTGGCACCCGTGTCCGAACGTCGGTGCGTGAAGACGTAGCAGCTCCCGATGCGTCCCGGAGAAGACCCTGGCATTTACATCATCCATTTTCCATTCCGAAATCACCCACTGCACCTCTGACTTTATGGAATCTGAAATTATGTAATCCGCCAGCTGCCCTTTAAACGTTTCGGCATGACTGATATAGATAAGTCCATTGTTGAGAAAGTTGGGGTGAAAATCAAAGCTCCCGACACCAGTTGCAATGCCCGGTCCGCTCTGAAAATTTTCTATTTGTGCCCTTACGTCCAGAAAGATCTCAGCGGTGCCATTTTTGACCCTGTACAAAACACCCTGCTGATCACTTGCAACCAAAGTACCGTCCCCCGAAGGATGGGCTCTCAAGGTAACAACACCCAGGTCCGCTGAATTACTGAGCCGGGGCAGTTGAACCACTTCCGTTAATGCTACGGCCAATCCTGATTTCTTAACCGGTGCCACAAGCCTTCCAGTTAATCCCGCTTCATCGCTTTTCTTCTCTATGGCTAACGGTTCTAAAGCATGCAAATTGGTTTGATATTGAAGATATGCCAGGATGGAGCGGATATCTGATTCCTCCATTCCTTTAAATGAAGGCATGATCAGTTTGTACCTGTGCTGGAGTAAACGTGCTCTTTCCTCTCCCGATTCAATTGCTTTCGATGGATCGCTGATAAAGTTCACCAAAATTTTTTCAGAAAGCACTTTTGTGATCCCACCCAGAGGAGGTCCAATGCCATCCTCCTGAAGTCCGTGGCAAGACATACAATGTTTTGTAAAAAGAGCCTTTCCTTCAGCAACGGTAGTATCATCGGATGGATAATCCTCACCAGGTAAAAGGTAGATGATGGCACCAACAACAATTACAATAGCGATTGAATAGAGTATGAATCGTGTCATTTCGGAAAATTAAGAATTAACGCTGTAATGACAGCAGCGCTAAAAATTGAAGCAATGTTGAATATGCCATGATTCTGGTATTTGTTAACTTCAGGCGTTTCTGGGCGTATGCGGTGGTAGAAAGTGTATAATAATAATAGTGATTCCATTTGGGGATTGTAATTCACAAATCAATATTGCCTGTAAGGTTTAGACACAGTTTTGGAATGATGTCAATGATTTTCTACTTTGTAAAAGTCTTATTCAATTAATGTATAACCAATTTAGAATTCTATGAAAAATCTATTTGCACTTGCAGGCTTGATCATCTCAATGAGCGCCTTTGGTCAAGGTCAGCTACAAAAGGAAGCTTCTGGTTCCCTGGCCTTTGCATCAGATCACATCATGCAACTTGCCCAGGCGATACCCGCTGAAAAATATTCATGGACGCCCCAGGATGGCGTACGATCTGTCCGCACTGTCTTGACGCACATTATTTCGGCGAATTATTTCTTTGCCACGAAACTGGGCGCGAAACTTCCTGAAGGTGTCAAAATGGAGTCGCTGGAATTGGACCTGCAAAAAAAGGAGGATATTGCCGCCGCCCTTAAGCAATCCTCCGCCCTCATTGTAGATGCCGTCAAGAACGCAAAGGACGCGGACATGGCAACCAAAGTCGAATACCCCTTTCCGGGCGAATACACTAATATGTCCTCAATCCTGATTGCCCTTTCGCATGCCAACGAGCACCTGGGACAACTGATTGCATATGCCAGGACCAATGGAATTAAACCCCCATGGAGCGAGTGAACACTTTTAATCACTATGTCTAAAGAAAAAAAGTCTCCCGGTTTGGGTGACTTTTTTATTTAATGGAACCTTGACCGCTTCTGCAATCCTGGAAGGCGAAACTGACAGTGAATGATTCATCAGGACGCTTACGCTTGCCTGCAAAAACTTCGTACCGTGGATTTCTGCTGACATGAACCAACCCATTAAAAGTACTTACAGTCCCCCCAATACCGGCAAGCCCATGATATCCAGGTGCTCCAATTGGGGCCGGTACTATGCCCACCGGCGTGCTGCCGAAACGCAATATCACCACTTACCAACGGTGTGCCAATGATGGGAAATTCTGTTGTCGCCAAATCATTTCCGCCGAGCAATTTGTAAACAGGACCTGCATGGACAGCCCCCAAAAACATTCCCTTCGCATCTACCCATTGGCCTTCAACTTGTGGCGATCCTGAGCTTATGAAAACAGGCCTGGGGGCACATAGCGCAACTAGTTCATGTGCATCAACGGGTAGGTCGTCCGGAGTAAGTGTACTTGCGTACTTGATAAAATTGCCACAAAACCAATGATACTCACCTGTGCCAGCGAGATTCTCAACCTGCTCGCCAAACACCCTCCGCAAGATCTTTGTACCGCCAGCACCGGAGGATCCAACAAAAGCCAATGAAAACCGGGGCTCATAGGCCATTGCCAGCACAGCAGCTTTGCCGTAACGGGATAACCCTTCAATGGCTAATCGCTTTTCGTCTACATCTGCGTCGGTCTCGAAATAATCAACGGCACGGCTAGCGCCCCAAGCCCAGGCCCGCAGCGCACCCCAGTCGTCAGGCCTACGGGGCTCGCCTTTGTTCACTAACCCAATGATCCCCTGACGGAGACCAGCTCCATTATCTGCCTGTATGCTTGTGGGATTTAGTATCGCATAGCCCCAGCCTCTGGCGATCAACTGCTCCTTCCAGCCAGGTTCGGCAGCGGAAATCAGGCGATTGGTCTGCACTGGCGTAATGTTTCCAAAGGGCCACCGGATAAAACCAAACTCCATCACTACAGGCACAGGCCCTCTTGTATTTATTGGTGTCACCAGTACCAGCTCAATCTCCACCTTTATGCCGGGAAATGAGGTGTTATCTACAATTCCCGTTAGTGTTTTTTCTTTTATGGGATAGTTGCCCAAGGTAGTGTCTTTTACGGAAACCAAACGCCAGGTAACCGCGGGGACGTTTTTAGGTAAACGACCGTAAACTTCCCGATCAAAATCTTCTACGATTTCCGGCCGGCGTTTTTCCCACCAGTCTTTTGGTGACTTTACGGCTACGCCATTCTTCAGTATCAACGGATCCGGCAACACATACTTATTTACTTTGGATTCGTCTCGGTTCGCAGCATTGGGTGCCTCCGGGTTTCCTGATGGGCCAGGCCTGTTGGCGACGGTGATGCCCAGCTGCTGTTTCATCTGCTGATGATCCATGACGGAAATCCTGGAAATGCTATCCCGGGAGGCTTGCGATAACTGGGCCTTACTAATGGTATGACCTAGAAGAAGTGTTAGCAGCAGTACGTTTTTCATAGACATTTTTTTCTTCAATACAATACCGGACGCTTTGAGCAAGGTCGTTATCTTACCTGAACTTCAAAGGGTGAGGCTGGCAGCCCGTCTTGATTATAGAAATTTACACCATCCGGATTATCGGCCCATGCGTATCGCACATACATAGGATGCGAAAGGTGCTCACTCCAGACTATGACTTTGTTATGCTGGATAATGGCATTGGCCCACATGAACTTTTTATCACTTCCTGCAACGGCAAACCACTTGAGGTCCTCGCCATCCAGGGAAATCAGACCACCGCCAACATGGTCGAAACTAAGCACTACCTTATTATCATTTACCACGGAATTGCTGTAAACTGGACCGGAGTAAACGATATTTTTTTCCTGATACGCAAGCTTCAACGCCGCCAACGCCAGGCGTTCGCCTACTGGTCTTTTATTTCCCGGGTGGATGTCATTCCATTCGCCCAGATCTATCGCTACTACCATCCCCGTATTTACCTCGCGCAATGCCTGGCTTTGTGCATCTCGCATGAGTGCCCAGTTGCTTTCGGCAGGCACATAATTTACGTCCATAAAATTTGGCAGTTGCACATACAAAAATGGTACATCCCCAAGTCCCCACTGCCTCCGCCAATCAGCGATCAATGCAGGCAATAAACGCTTATATTCTTCTGGCCTGTCAGCATTGCTTTCACCCTGATACCAGATAATTCCTTTTACCGCGTAATTTGTCAATGGCGCTACCATGCCATTATAGAATGCGGTGGGTTGATTCCTTAAGATGATTCCTCCGACATCAACACCAACACTATCATATACTGCACCTACCTTAGCGTACCAGGTGCCTTTAAGGTCGATCGTGTCTCTTCCTGCCGCCAGGTAATAGGGTTTATCTGGAACAAAGCCTCCTTTTCCATTTTGGTTTATTACACGAATTACCAAGCTATTTTTTCCTTGGACCAATAGGCCAGCGCGAACTTCATATCTTCGCTGAGGGTACTGGTAAGTGGTATTGCCCACCGGTTCGCCATTAATATACAAGTAATCAGCATCAACGATCCTGCCCAGGGCAACTTGAGCAGGAATACCTGCCATGGAAACAGGAATATCCATTTCTCTTCTATACCAAACGATTCCATCAAGGTCCCGTATTCCCTGATCCTCCCAATATCCCGGAATATTCATGGCCTTCCAATTCTTTGGCAGGTAGGAGGGGTCGTACCAGGGTGTTATTCCCGCTAAGCCTTTGTCTGACTGCCTCCTTCTTGCGATTTCCTGACTTCTGAGGTATGCGGTCCTGTTTACGCCATTAACATAGTTGCTGTCCTTGTTCTGCTGGATGGTGTTTAGCAAATCAGGAAACCCTTTCAGTCCCTCTTCACTGGTCCATGCTTCAATCCGTGAGCCACCAACACTTGCATTAATTAACCCTATAGGTATAGCATATTTGTCGTATAGCTTTTTGGCAAAGAAATATGCTACCACTGAAAAGCGCAGTACATCCTTAGGCGTGGCTGACTTCCAACTTCCGTCAGGAATATCATCAGCAGGCCCTGGTAAGACCGGGTTAGTTTGAATCAGAAATTGTCTGATCTCCGGATAATTTGCCGCCGCTATTTCCTTGGCATATCGCTCCTTGTGCAAATCCAAATAATGGACCATGTTAGACTGCCCGGCGCATACCCAAACATCCCCTACAAGTATATTCCGAATGATAATTCCATCGCCACTACCGTGAATGTCCATAGTATAGGGTCCGCCCGCTGGCGAAGGTGTAAGCCAGACCTGCCATTTACGATCCACACCTGTTATTGCGGTGTATTTTTTACCCTTAAAAGTGATTACTACCTTTTCCCGCTCATCTGCCCATCCCCAAATCTTCAGTTTCGTATCTCGCTGTATCACCATGCCGTCGCTGACCAGCTTGGGAAGACGGACTTTTCCCAGTACCATCGTGGCATGCAGCACAGACAGGAAGTAAAACAGGCTGATTATTATTCTTTTGTTCATGGTGTAGTATGCGTGAACGCGATGAGCAAGGCGTGTTAAAATTCACAGACTCCAAAGTTAAAAATTACTTAGCGGTCAGCGCTATCTGCAGGCAGTGAATATTAAAACAATACATAATCAATCCTGCTCGCGCAAGCGTCCGCTGTGCGCCAGGGGGTTTCGGCGTCCGCTGGTGAAACGCGAGGGTATACACGAGATATTCATCTCAAATTATGTTTATTCCTAGCCAAGTGGACACTTGAAGTAATGTGGGCACAAGCGAGACGCTTGTGTCAGTTGGTGTTGGGGTGGGAAAGAAAAAGGATACTGAATATTAGGAAATTGCGGCACATCCTTCTCACTTAGCCGTCGAAAAAAAATAGTATAACGTGAAATCAGAAGTCCTGGAAAACAAAAAAAAATACTAGTTTCACGCTCAAATAAATAACCAAATACAGAAGGATGAAGAAAATCTATATCGCTACGCTGTTCAATTTTGTTATGTTCTCCGCGGTTGCTCAAACTGAAGAAAAGAAAAATGCCATTATCGAGGATGCTGAAATGGCAAAAAAAGAGTTTCTTAAAAGTGATTGGCAAATGAAAAAGCATTTTAGCAATGCCTACGGGTATGTCATTTTTCCAAATGTAGGCAAAGGTGCTGCGGTTGTTGGCGGAGCCGCTGGAAATGGCGTCGCATATGAAAAGGATGAAATGGTTGGTATGGCAAAATTAACGCAAATCAGCATTGGGTTTCAATGGGGAGGACAAGCCTATAGAGAAATCATATTTTTCGAGTCCAAGGAAGATATGGATCGTTTCAAGCAAAATAACATTGAATTTTCCGCCCAGGTTTCTGCGGTGGCTGCAACGGCCGGAGCATCTGCTAACGCTAAATATACCGAGGGTGTTCTGGTTTTTACAATGCAAAAAGGAGGGTTGATGTATGAGGCATCTGTCGCTGGACAGAAATTTAAATTCAGTGAATTTTAAGATCTATAGAATACTGCTGTTTTTCCTTATTCTGTCTTAGTCTCGTATCCCGTTGGCGGGTCAATGCCTCCGCTTTGCGCTCAACACCGCAAGTCCGCTGGTGTGTCGCGCGAGATCCCTTTCAGGCACGATTTATACGAGGCTTACCTTTTTACGGGACGATTCAATAAAATGCATTTGCCGACACATACTGACATTTTATTTGTTATAATTACTTGAAATAGCACGCCATGAAAGTACTCTTTTGTACCAGGGAATACCCGCCTTATGTTTACGGTGGTGCCGGCGTTCATGTGGAGTATCTTGCCCGTGAATTATCCAGGCTAATGGATGTTGAAGTGCGATGCTTTGGCGATCAAGACACTAAAAACGATCAATTGAGAATTCTGGGGTTCAAAGCGGATGAGCTTCATCTTGAAAATACCAAAACCGAAATTGCTCCCATCTTTAATACGCTGAATACCTGCGTTCAAATGAATAGCGGAGTGATGGATGCCGACATCGTACACTGCCATACCTGGTACGCCCAGTTTGCGGGCATTTTATCAAAACTCTGCTATGGAACACCCCTTATAGTGACCACGCATTCCCTGGAGCCCCTCAGGCCATGGAAAAAGGAACAATTGGGTAGAGGCTACGATGCTTCGTCCTGGATTGAAAAGACGGCCATTGAAATGGCCGATGCTGTCATCGCTGTGTCAGCAGAAACCAAACAAGACGTGCTGAAACACTTTAATGTCGAAGAAAATAAAGTTAGCGTGATATACAATGGCATAGACCTTGACGAATACAACATCACGAGCGAATCATCAGCATTGGACAAATACAAGATAGATAAATCCAAACCCTACGTACTTTTCGTGGGGCGCATAACACGACAAAAGGGTATTATCCATTTGGTGAACGCCATAAAATATATCGACAATGAAACTCAGATTGTTTTGTGCGCCGGAGCTCCTGACACGGAAGACATCGGCCGTGAAATGAAAAACAGTGTTGAAAAGGTTCAGCAAAACAGGCAAAATGTGATTTGGATACCTGAAATGTTGAGCAAAAAAGAGATAATCCAGTTGTATTCCCATGCAGCTGTATTCTGCTGCCCTTCGATTTACGAGCCTTTTGGTATCATTAATATTGAAGCAATGGCTTGTAATACTGCGGTGGTAGCGAGTAGTGTCGGTGGTATCAAAGAGGTCGTAGTCGATGGTGAAACGGGAATCCTGGTTCCTCTTGAACAGGAAAAGTCGGCCCCCTTTGAAGCCTCTCATCCGGATAAGTTTTCAAGGGATCTTGCAGCGGGCATTAATAAATTGATGGCAGCTGAGCAATTGAGAGAAACCATGGGCACTAACGGTAGAAAAAGGGTAGAACAATACTTTGATTGGAAGGCAATTGCCAAACAAACTGAAGACTTATACAAAACAATATTGAAACATGCTAAAAACTGATGTCTTAGCGATCATTCTTGGCGGAGGCCAGGGATCGCGTTTATACCCTTTAACTGCCAAGCGCTCTAAACCCGCTGTGCCCATAGCCGGGAAGTACAGACTGGTGGATATCCCGTTATCCAATTGTCTTAATTCAGAGATCTACCGGATGTTTGTGCTTACCCAGTTCAATTCTGCATCGCTAAACCGCCACATTAAGAATACCTATCATTTCAGCTTTTTCAGCAACGCTTTTGTGGATCTCCTCGCCGCGGAACAAACTATGACGAGCAAGGATTGGTTCCAGGGGACCGCAGATGCTGTGCGACGAAGCATGCATCACTTTCTCAAGCATGAATTCAAATATGCATTGATCCTTTCAGGCGATCAGCTGTACCAGATGGATTTCAATCACCTCATCCAAAAACACATTGATAGCGGCGCAAGGATTACGGTCGCTACGCAACCGGTAACGGCAGCAGATGGCACATCGTTCGGTATTTTAAAGACCGACAATGACAGTTTGATCACTAGCTTCGTTGAAAAACCAAATGCGGAGGAAATCCTAAAATGGAATTCCGAAGTAAGTGATGAGATGCAGGCGTCAGGACGTTTGTACCTGGCCTCAATGGGCATCTACGTATTTGATAAGGATTTGCTGATTGAGCTTATGGACGACCCAAGTACCAATGATTTCGGAAAGGAAATCATACCGCAGTCGATCGGAAAACACAAGGTACTCGGTTATCAATTTGAAGGGTATTGGACGGACATCGGAAATATCGATTCCTTTTTTGAGGCTAACCTGGGTTTGACCGATCATATTCCAAGCTTTAATCTGTTCGATAATAAACAGCGAATCTATACGCGGGCTAGAATACTTCCTACCTCGAAGATATCAGGCACGATGATAGAGGAGTCCGTCATCGCTGACGGATGCATCATTCATGCTGCGAAAATTGAGAAATCAGTCATTGGAATCAGGTCGAGAATAGGAAAAGGAACCACTGTGATCAGGACATACATGATGGGCAGTGACTATTATGAAACGCTTATAGAAATCCAGGACCACCTAATAGACGTCCTGATGGGGATTGGAGAAGGGTGTCACATTGAAAATGCAATTCTTGATAAAAGCTGCAGGATCGGAGATAATGTAACCATAATAGGTGGGGACCATTTGGAAAACCAGGAAACTGATTTATACGTAATTTCTGGAGGAATAGTGGTCGTGAAAAAAAGTGCTACTATACCCAATGGTTTTGTGCTCAAATAATGATCTTTGTTCAATTGGGCGAATTATGTTGTTCTGAATCACGCGGACGCTTGCACCAGATGTGCATTGATGGAGTTGGCTAATTATATTATCCTGTCAGCGCCAACTGGAATCTCATAGGTCTATATCGATTATACCAACATGAAATATTGTTTAATACCAATAATCACAGTATCGATCTCTCTTGCTGGTTGTGGCAATGAAGACGCGCTACCCGAAATTCTGCCAAAGACTTTACCGAAGACATTCTACACGATTTCAGTAGACCCAGCCTATACTGGAGGGATGATAGAGAATTGGGTTTTTGCGACCGATTCAAACGGGGAATTACTTGATGGCAGATCATTCATACCCGGTGATGAAGTGCAGCTGGAATCCACCACCGAGGTTAAAAACAATTTCAATATACATTTCTTAGCTGTTGACCAACGGTCAGACAAGCCTTACCTTACGCTAACGACATTCAACGAAGTGGATGCGAATGGCTCCTGGAAGTTAGTTAATCCGCTGCCGGAAAATCACACTGAGGCCAATGTAACAGGCGAAGTACAAATAAAAATTCTCAATTATCCGGACCAATCCGATGTTAGTTTTAGTGATAATATCAAAATCTCCGGACCAATGGGAAATCAGATTACTTCCATGACAATGTCAGGAACAACGGTAGATGTGGCCGTGGCGTTAACTGATAATAATTCAAATCTGATTCTTTCATTTTCTAAATACAGGCACGCTTATTACACTGAAATTATGGCACCGGTTTCAGGTTCATAAATAACACTTGACGCCGAATTGGACCTTAAGCAAGTCGAGAAAGAATTCACTTTATATTTTACAGAAAGTATATATACCTACATAGGATTCTATGGATATAAGATCGGAGATGATGCTGCTAATACGGGTTATATTATCTCTGAGCGGGTTGATAACGATGGCAATATGTTCGGCGGATTTGGCGAGATAAATGGTTTTGATTTATACCGGACCGTCATAAGTTTCAAACAGGACAATTATTCGAGAACCTATTATAAATTGGGATCCGCCATGGAGTATAATCCTTATTTTGGCCAACCCTTAACTTCCGTTAGTAAACCACTGATAGCCGATTTTTCTGCCATGGTCGGCGTTCCGTACCTGAAATCCTCCATTTTTTTCGACAATCCTGCTAGCGGTGATCTGGAATGGGAGGTCGTTAGTCCAAGATCACAAGTTATCCCTGAGCTAAAGTTCATGATCAAAGAAGTGCCCACGGAGCTCAAAGCGAAGTACCCCTCGCTAAACTTAAACGAAATAAGCTTTAATCATGGGTCCGCCGTTCAGTATATGGATGATTTTACATACAAGGATTTCATTCTATACCGTTCAAATATTAATGATGCGGTAAAAAGGGCTTCTAATGAATACTATTATTATGAATGGGAGTAGGAGATATCCAACCCGCGCAGGCATCCGCTTGTGCGCTAGTAGTTACAACATCCGCTGGTGAAGGAATGGGATAGACCTTGTGAAAAGCATCTTGCTTTAAGTTAAGTGGGTATTTCAAATTGGATGGGAACAGGCGAACGGTTTCTCCGGCTGGGTTGATGGACTGCAAATAGCGTGGTCATTATTCAGCCAGGACCTCATCATCATCCAACTGATGAAAATCATTTTTTAAACCTGCTGACTAATTTACCTTAGATAGGTGGATCATATTTGCCAAAGAATATGAGATCAGTAATTATTTTTCTTTGTTGTATTATTTCCTTATCGGCCCACAGTTCATACGACCCATCTTTTGATTCAACCATTATTCCTTGCCGTTTGAGCAAAGTATTTTCAAACGTGACCAGCCCAGAATTACCTTTCAGGCATACACGATTTTATGAAGGGGTACAGCATATCACAGACCAGGACTACTCATTAGATGATGTATTGGATGAAGAACGCTGGAGGACCGAGGGCCGTTTCAATTCTCTTCAGGCTTACAATTGTCAGGATACTTTCTGGTTACGGGTCCTGGTGATCAACACAGAACCTACCGATGAAACTTATCTATTCTATTTGCAACGATGGACCAGTATTGATCTTTACCTGCCAAATCAAGTCGGACACTACAAAGTGCAACACAATGGGCTGCGAAGTAACTACCACCAAAAATCATTTAGGGATCCTAATAATTATTTCAAGTTGGATATGGCGGCCGGGGATTCAGTTATAATCCTGGCCAGGGTTCATGCTGATTTACCGAGCGTGACCATCCCACCTGAACAATCATTTTTTATTGCCCAGGTAGATGAGCATGATTATAAGGAAAAGAAGATTTCTAATGCAAGGTTCCTACCTTTCCAGGGGTTTCTATTAGCGCAAGCAATTTATGGGGTCGTAATCTTTTTCTTAATTCGAGAAAAAATTGTTTTCTATTTCTTCCTGCTCTCCCTGGGAAATTTCCTTTATGACGGATTTACTTACCCGCAGGATAGTCTGCTGCAACTGTTTCCTACACTACAGGTGTATCAAGTTATACTCGCCAACCTTTCCGTACAGCTGATCCTGATAGGTGCTATTTTTTTTGTGGCAGAATATGTCGAGTTGGGTAGCCTTATCAAGCGAAGCAGGAAATATCTGAGCTACTTCCTGTGGTTTGAGGTGCTATGGTTGATACTTTCTGCAGGGATGATGATCTATAACTATGAAATTGTAAAATGGTTCAATCTTTCTCCCCAGAATGACCATCGTCTGTTTCAGTTTCATACCAGTATCGGACTTCTATTAGCTGCGGTGGCATTTGCCCTGGTTTTCATAATTCCCTTTTATGGAATCTTTCGAAAGGTTAAACACACCTGGTTATTGACAATTTCCACTGTCTTCCCGGCGTTAAGCGCAGTAGCTTATAATATTGTGTCTATCCGGGATATCGTAAGCAACAAAGTTACCTTGTATGAATTAACATTTCTTGATAATGGGATGTCTTCATCCTATGCGTTTGTTCAGTTCGGTGAATTCGTGTTCATACTGGTCTTCGCAATTATCGTTGGGCTCAAGGCCAAAGGACTCTACCAGGAGAGGCGAATGGCGCTTGAAAAGCAAATGGAAATCGAAAAGAGAGCGGCCAAAGAACTTAGAGAGGTTTTTGCAGCGACCGATCGATTCGTTCCTTATGAGTTTATTAAATCCCTTGGACGCAAGCATATTACTGACGTTGAGCTTGGAGATCATGTTGAGCGGGAGGTGACTGTATTGTTTGGAGATATTCGCAACTATACGGGGTTGTCAGAAGCCATGACAGCAGAAGAAAATTTTCAATTTATCCGGATATTTAATGGGTTGATGAGTCCGATTATTCATCAGCATAAGGGCTTTATTAATCAGTATCTTGGCGATGGCATTATGGCTCTTTTTCCTCATGAACCTACTGACGCATTGAAGGCGGCTATAGCTATGCAGCAGCAATTGCATCAATACAATATTCAAAGATTGGCAAATGGCTCAACCGAAATTAATATGGGAATTGGTTTTCACACTGGCAGTCTGGTAATGGGGATAATCGGTGATGCAAAGAGAATGGATGCTACCACCATTGCCGATGTCGTTAATACTGCTTCACGAATTGAGAGCCTTACCAAGTATTTTGGTACCAGCATTCTGCTCAGTGAAGAAAGTCATCAGAGAATATTGAGCACCAATGACCAGATTTCTGAGCCAGGTTTTCAATTTCGATACCATGGTCTGGTTCAGGTAAAAGGCAAAAAAAAAGCTATAGGTCTGTACGAGTGTTTTGACGGCGACTTGCCGGAAATCAGAAACCTGAAAGCTGAGAGTTCCGCTCATTTTCAAAGTGGTGTTGATCATTATTATCAAAAAGAATTCACCATGGCAAAGGCCAACATCGCAAAGTGTCTCGCAATTTTTCCCGGGGATCGAAGTGCAAATCACTTCTATCAGAAAATTGTCAAAGTGCTTGAGATGGGTGAAACAGAAACATGGACTGGCATTGAACAAATGGAATCCAAATAGACGCCAGGTTGGCCTATCTCGCGCAAGCGTCCGCTTGTGCGCTCAAGGATTCCAGCGTCTGCTGGCGAAGCTTGCATCAGCTCGTTGGGCTTGATTTAATTCACGCAGGCACTTGAGATGGGATATGCACATGCGGACACTTGCGCCTGGTGGTGATGGCAACCTTCGCAGGACTTTGCTGCTCCAACCTCAACTGTGTGAAGGTATTGCAAAGCTTTAATATTGAAACTGCGGGTAAGGCTTCTGTCATCTAGGCCATGCTGAAGATATCATCTTTCTTCAGCATTGTCTTGCTTTCAAGTTTTCTAGAGCCAAATGCTTTGTGGTAAACTTCTTTGCTTCCTTGGCGATGTAGTGGCCAGATGGAAAACGACTGGCTATTTGTTGAATCAATGTTTGTAACTAATCGCCACACCGCCACCGACACGGTCAACGGTCGTCGTATAATTGTCCAGACTGAGGACGTACTTCAGGTACGCTCTCGTACCGGACATTCCACGGGTGGTGGAGTCAACATTGTGTGCCGTAAAACAACCACCTGATTTTAATTTTGGCGCTACATCCTTGAAGTAATTGGTATACCAGCCTTTATCGGCATCACTGAATACAAAATCAAATGGGCCGTCGACCGTTTTGACCAATTCATGCGCATCGGCTAATCGTGCATCAATAAATTTGGATAAACCGGCTTCTTTGAAATTGGCTAGTGCCTGCTGATGTCTTGACTCGTCGATTTCAATGGTGATGAGTTTTCCTCCGGTCTTGCTCAGCGCCCAGGCAATCCAGATACCGGAATGCCCGGTTGACGTTCCAATCTCCAATCCCTGTGTGTAACCGTTGTCGACGATTATTTTGTACAACAATTCCCCATCGGAAACGGGGATATTCAGGTCATGCCATTTTCCGGCATGCTTTTTTAGAAAAGCTTTCACCTGCTTATCCAGTGCTGTGTCATTTGCACTTTCCTTCAGGGACTCTTGTGCCTTCGTGCATTGACCAAGAAATACGGTCACCAGGAGAATAAGGATGAAAGGGCGGGAGCATAGTGTTGTTTTCATGGAGTCGCTACGGTGTATTAGGTGACGCAAATAATTTAAGTAACTAATGTAAAACTATAGTAAGATGATTTTAAGTCATTGAATTTTAGATTATTAAAGCCTTTTACTCAAGGAATACTTCTCTCTGAGGTGCTCACCGGATTCTACTTATTTGAATTTTGTAACAAGATATTTGTAATCCCTAATTAAATTCGAAGTGAAAAGACTCAATTGGAAAAAAAATCAGAATATCATGGCATCTATTAACCTGAATGTAAACGGGAAAACGCAGGCTGTTGACGTTGACCCCAAAACACCTATGCTTTGGGTGTTGCGCGATCACATGAATCTTGTGGGAACGAAGTTTGGATGCGGCGTCGCGGCGTGCGGAGCGTGCACCATCCTGCTTGATGGAAACGCTGTACGCTCTTGCCAGCTACCAGCTTCTGCGGCTGAGAATAAGGAGATCACTACCATTGAGGGTCTGTCAGAAAATGGCGATCACCCGGTACAGAAAGCCTGGCTGGAAAATGACGTACCTCAATGCGGCTATTGTCAGTCTGGCCAGATCATGAGCGCGGTTTCATTGCTCAACAGCAACCCCCATCCAACAGACGAGGAAATTGAGGCCGCGATGAACGGAAATATTTGCCGGTGTGGCACATACGTCAGAATTAAGGCAGCCATTAAAACTGCCGCCAATACGATTTGACAAACTAAAAAGCGTCCAACATGACCATCGTAAAGACTACCATAGGAAGGAGATCGTTTTTGAAGGCCTCAGCGCTGGCAAGCGGAGGCTTGATGCTAGGATTCAATTGGCTGATGTCCTGTGAATCCAAGCCAGAAGAGGCGTTGACCATGCCGAAAGAGTGGTTTGAGTTGAACGGTTATCTGAAAATTGGAGAAAATGGCGTCGTCACCATTATGTCACCAAATCCTGAAATTGGACAAAATGTGAAGACATCAATGCCTATGCTTGTCGCGGAAGAGCTGGATGTGGACTGGATGAAAGTTATAGTTGAACAGGCTCCGTTGAACACCGATATATTCACCAGGCAGCTAGCCGGCGGAAGCCAGTCCATCAGGCAGAGCTGGATAGGGCTCAGGACCGCAGGCTGCGCGGCGCGGCAGATGCTCCGCGAAGCTGCTGCCGCCGCATGGCAGGTCCCGGTAAATGAAATTACGACGGAGGCAGGTACGCTACGCCACGCTCCCAGTGGTAAGTCCGCGGGATATGGCGAAATGGCTGCTGCAGCTGCTAAAATTCCTGTACCAAAAGAAGTGGAACTGAAGAATGTCAAAGACTTCAAGATTATTGGTACACCCAGAAAAAATGTGGACGGTTTGAAAATTGCGACAGGCAAGCCGTTGTACGGGTTGGACTATCGGAAAGATGGAATGCTCATCGCCATGATAGCACATCCACCGGCATTTGGCTTGAGATTGAAAAGTGTTGATGACTCAGCGGCCAGGGCAATGCCTGGGATCAAAGATATTTTCACCATAAAGACATACGAGGACAGCTACGCAAAACATATGTTTGATGCGACAGCTTTCAATGATCTTGTGGTGGTGGTAGGCAACACAACCTGGGAGGTGATGAATGCCCGCAAGGCGCTAAAGTTAGCGTGGGAGCCATTTGAAAGTTACGATGAAACATATGCGCATTTTATGACTGGAAATAAGATGGCGGTTAAAGTTCCTGCCGGTCTTGAGAACACAACCATGCATATGCAAAAAATGGCTGAATACGCTGCGATACCCGGAAAGGTTGTTCGCAAGGATGGTGACCCCGAGGCGGCATTCAAAAAGGCAGCGAAGGTTATTGAACGCAGTTATTCCGCGCCTTTTCTTGCCCACAACACGATGGAGCCGATGAACTTTTTTGCCCATGTCACCGACGACATGGCTGAATTGGCTGGGCCCGTTCAGACGCCGGAGTACATGGAGAAAAGTGTAGCAGCCCGTCTTGGGTTGCCGTTGGAAAAGGTGGACATCCAAATGACACGCATGGGGGGAGGATTCGGCAGGAGACTATATGGGCACTTTCTGGTTGAAGCTGGCGTAATTTCTCAAAAGATGAAGGCACCTATTAAGCTTATTTATGCCCGCGAAGACGACATGACGGATGGTAATTTTCGGCCATCGTATCATGCACTATACCGGGCGGCGCTGGATGCTGATAACAACCTCATTGGATTCCAGGTTCGTGCAGGAGGTATTCCTGAAAGCCCGCTGTTCGCCAACCGCTTCCCGGCTGGCGCAGTGGAGAATTATGTTGCAGAGGAGTGGTCTATCCCGTCGAATATCAGCATAGGTGCATTTAGGGCGCCGCGATCTAATTTCATTGCCGGAGCTGAACAGTCTTTCCTGGATGAAGTAGCGGAAGCTGCGGGCAAAGATCCCATTTCGTTTCGTCTGGAACTTTTGGAGCGCGCAAAGAGTAACCCTGTAGGGGAAAATAATGATTATGAAGCGGATCGCTACGCCGGTGTGCTATCATTGGTAAAGGAAAAGTCAAACTGGGGGGAAGAAACACCGGGGGTATTTCGCGGCGTTTCTGCCTATTTCTGTCACAATAGCTATGTAGCACACGTGATTGACCTCGTGATGGAAAATGGTACGCCGCGGGTTGAAAAAGTACATTGTTCAGTTGATTGTGGTATTGTAGTGAATCCAATCGCTGCCAAGAATCTCGTGGAAGGAGGAAGTGTTGACGGTATAGGCCATTCTATGTACAGCGGTTTGACTTTCACTGATGGCGCACCCGATCAAAGTAATTATGACAAGTATCGCCTGATACGCCATCGTGAAGCACCAAAAGCCATTGATGTGCATTTTGTGAAAAATGAAATAGATCCAACGGGCCTGGGTGAGCCACCATTTCCGCCAGTGATGGGAGCGCTTGCCAATGCCCTTTACAAGGCCACTGGAAAGCGTGTTTATTCACAGCCTTTTATCAAGGACTTGCAGTTGTCTTCACTGCGGATGTGAAAATTGAGGCTGTGCAGTAAGTGAGCATACAGCCAATCAGTTGTAATAGGACGATGTTTAAAAATATACACTGCGCAGTGGCCTGGCTGAAAAGTGGGTCTTTGGGAGGCGTTACAAAACATGAACGCGTCAAGATTTATTCATCAATGATATTGTTGATACTATTCCTATTCTTCAGAAATGGCCGACTGGCCGGGTATTTATAGACTATTGAGTCTTAAGGACTTATTTTAATGTAAATCTTAATTATTACCAACCTGTGAAATCAAAGGTGATAAGTCGAATTATGATCTTGCTGGTTGCTGTGACTCTAATAACCAGCTGTGGAAGTGACGATGAGCCTGCTGGCAAACCGGATACCATTACTTACAAGATTAGCGGGACAGGAGTAATTTCAGGAATAGCAAGTATTGAGTACACCAATGCGGATGGAATTAACACAAATCTTAATAGTGCGCTACCTTGGGAGTTAAGTTTTGATTCAAAATTTGATGACGCCGAGACGCTAACCCTTCATGCGACTTCCGACGTTGAAATATCAGGGGAAATCTTGATTAACGGTACTGTGGTAGATTCTGAAATTGGGGGAAGTATTATCACCATAGTATATGCTTATACTCCTTGAGAGTTTGTTAAGTTGATCGTAGATTCTGGCGTCAGCTCACCACCTCGCACCAGCGGACGCTTGTGCGATTAGCGTTTCCAGCGTCCGCTGGTGAAACGCGCGGATTTACGCAAAATCTAACCGTTGTATGAAATTTACAATCCTTGCCATTTTGCTAGTATTCAACATTCTTGTGCCCGTGCTTTCATCCAGGGCACAAACACTCGATCAGCAAATTACATTTAACACAATACCGCAAAAGACTTTTGGAGATGCTCCATTCGATTTGGTAGCAACAGCAACATCCGGATTGTCGGTCACTTTTTCCAGCAGTAACTCATCCATTGCTACCATTGCCAGATCTGCGGTGACAATTAATAGCAAGTTCTAGTTCTGGTCTCCCTGTTACATTCACCAGCAGCAATCAGGCTATCGCCACAATTTCAGGAAATGTTGTAACGCTGGTTGGCGAGGGTCAGGCAACAATTACAGCCACTGTGCCTGGTAATCAAAACTTTCGGGCGGCCACAGCTACTCAACCTTAGACGGTTGAGCTAGTCACAGCAACAGAAGAGTTGGTAAATCAAGCTGTAAGCAACTACCAAAATCCAACTGCTGACAAAATTATGATAGAGATAAATTCTTTTCACCCGGAGGAAGGAATGCGTTTAGAACTACGCAATATTACAGGATCAAAAGTTTGGCATTTTGAAAGCGCTGGCAATACGATTGAACTTAGTTTAAATTATCTAGCAACGGGATCTATCTAATTAGCGCAGCACAGAATGATTAAATAGTTAGGGTAAAATTTGTCAAGAAAGAGGAATACTTCTCCAAACGGGTACAAGGTGAAGTATATAAGGGAATGAGTATTGAGAATTTAAAAAGGTGGCCCGTTACCAGAC